>Ga0315284_10000357_pt1 | contig 62057 bp, 57 predicted proteins | sample YL17G09_16_MG_FD_203696 | JGI IMG/M metagenome (GOLD analysis project Ga0315284, IMG submission 203696) | Sediment microbial communities from Yellowstone Lake, YNP, Wyoming, USA - YL17G09_16 | ecosystem: Environmental > Aquatic > Freshwater > Lake > Sediment | place: USA: Wyoming | collected...
TACAGTGCCACATTCTTCGAGGGAGATTTGCTTCAATCACGGTTATTTGATCTGGCAGTAACCGAGGGGCATTTCGGGCGTTTCCGTGCATAACTCAGGTGTAATGAAGTTTCGAGAAGGCAGTGTGTGTGGATTGAGGCTTAAGTCCCAGATTTAGCTGCTCCCGCTCTTAGCGCTGCAGCTATTCAGTTGGAGGCAAGATTGAGGTATCTTAGTGATCTCATGGCGCTAAATTATCATCCTTTTTGTTGAGCCTGGGTTGGGGAAATCGTGCCGAAATGGCCCGATTTCTGCCTCAGATAAAAACATAAGTCTTGTAAATGAAATGATATCAATACTTGCATTGAATTTACACTCCGGGGGTCGCAGGTTAAAGTCCTGCACCGCCCACCAGCATAGCATCCGACTATTCCCATTGCCTTCTTGGATGGAACTGCCATGAACAAGCTAGTTTCTTTTCTCAAAGAGTCGCCGGTAGTTTTGGCAGATGGCGCCATGGGCACGATGCTCTTTAGTGCGGGCCTGGATTCCGGAGACTCGCCCCAAGCCTGGAATATTACTCATCCAGAGCGAGTCAGAGCCGTCCACCGGGCCTACCTGGAAGCCGGTTCGCAGATACTGCTCAGCAATACGTTCGGGAGCAATCGGTTCCGCCTTGCCCGCCATAACCTGCAGGTCCAGGTATTCGAGCTGAACCAGGCCGGTGCGTCCCTCCTGCGGGCTGAAGTTGATGACACAGGCGGCCGGGCAATCGCCGCCGGCGACATTGGCCCCAGCGGGGAACTCCTTGCGCCGCTCGGCTCGCTAAAGTACACGGAAGCCGTCGATGCCTTTTCAGAGCAGGCGGAAGCCCTGATTGCCGGAGGCGTGGACCTGGTCTGGATCGAGACCATGTCGGCGCTGCAGGAGATCCAGGCCGCTATCGAAGGCGTGCGGAAAGCGTCTGCGGATATCCCCATCATAGTGACCATGACCTTTGAAAAGCACGGGCGCACGATGATGGGTGTCTCTCCTGAGCAGGCTGTGAAATCGCTGACCGATTGGGGAGTGAGTGCCTTGGGCGGCAACTGTGGTACAGGACCGGACGAACTCCTCAAAGTCATCCGGACCATGCATGGCCTTGCTCCTGCGATGCCGCTCGTGTTCAAGCCGAACGCCGGTGTTCCTGAGCTGGTGGATGGGGAGACGCGTTACAACGCAACCGAGGCTTCGATGGCCCAGTCTGCGCTGGCCGCATTGCCTGCGGGAGCCCGCATAGTTGGTGCGTGTTGCGGCAGCACTCCAGCCCACATTCGCGCCATGCACGACGGACTGTCCGGCGTTGCTGCGGCGAGAGAATCATAGCTGCAGGCGAAAACTCGCTGCATTGGAAAGCCTGAAGCTAGCGATATAATTTGATTCACGGTGCGCTAGCTCTTCGGGTAGACGATGAACTTCCTTTTCTCCTCTTTCACCACGAATTCTGTCAGCAGCTGCAGCGCAACCTGGGTCATCGTTTTTCCCTGCAGAGTACAGGCAATCTTCAGCCTGCGATGAAGCTCGTCCGGGATATTCATTACGAATCGTTTCATGCCATATACATATATGCATGCCCAAGCCCGGTCAAGAGGGTTCGCATCCGGATTTCGGTCCAGGATGGCCTGCCTTATTTGCGGCGCTCTTTCAGGGATTGATAAACCAGGTAGGCTCCAAAAAGAATTGGAGCCAATGGCCACCAGCGTTGGAGCCATTCCAGCGGGAAACCGAAGATGGTCCTGGATCCGATCAGCAAACCGGCCAGGATCAACAGCACGCCGCCCACCAGTGCGCCCTGCGATTCCGGCATTTTGAATTCACGCGGCAACTCGGCCAGAGGCACGCCGGATAGCGCTTGATTGTAAAACGATGCCCGACGAGCAGCGTCGACGATATTGTAGAGCCAGTAAAAAACTAGAAAAAATGCCAGGAGCGGCGTAAGGGGCCAATGAAATCGAGGTCCGGGGGCAAGCAGCGAAATCAGCGTGCCGATCACGATTATATTGGTGAATCCCTGCCAGTAGTAACCTACGTAAACCTGTCCCAGGCCGGGAACCAGCGAGAGGACCGCCGCGATCAACGGCGACCTGAATCTCGGATCCTCAGAGTAGATTGGATTGCGCTGCCAGGCCATGTTGCGTTGTGCATATGGAGGAACTGCTGGAGCGTTGGGTTGTGACGGTCTTGGCTCTTGCGGCATCTCCTGTTGGTTGTCCATGAGCACCCTCCGGTGTATTCAGTTGTGATCTGTTATGATTTCCTCTGGTCACTATACTAAACGCAATCCCTGTGAAAAGGGTTCGGTGGCAGCCGAAAAATTGCGAATTCCCGGAATCTAACGCAGATCGCGTTCTTGCTTCGGTCCAGGGCTTGCGTCAGGCAGGCCTGCTTTCAGCTCCTCCAGGATTGCGGTCACCTCCTCGCGAAGGAATGAGGTTGTGCGGCTCCGCAGGGCAGCGGTTTCATTCAAAAGATCCTTGCCCTTCTGTTGGAAAATACTGAGCGATTGCCTTGCCGCATCCCGCTGATCTGCCAAGGCAGTGCTGGTTTGCTGCAGCAGTTGATCGCTGCGTGCGACCAGGAGCTGCGGCACCGTGCTTGCCATTGGAAAGAGGCCTGGACTTCCAAACGCTATCAGTACGAGAAGGGTCCCGACATAGGCTGCTTCCCATGCAAATCGGGGGCGGCGCAGTAAGCGATTCCACAGCTCTTTCCAATCAAATCCGGGTCTCCGCCACCTCGGGCCGGAAGGCAGGCCGATGGTCGCCTGCAGAACGTCCGCGGTGAACTGCCGATCCGGATCAAGCGTTGCCATGTACGGCAGCACATCTTTCAATTCTGATAGAGTCGCAGCCAATTTGGTGCAATCCGGGCAGTGCGCCAGATGGATCGAGACCATCTCATCATCAGCCTGCTCTTGAGTGCCGTCGATCCATTTGCACAAACTGTCTTCAGCATTTCTGCAGGCCGGCCCGCTTGTTCTGCTCAATATTGATTGCACCAGATCCTCGCGCGCATCCGGGGCCAGCAGGTCCGTCTCACCGCGGACTATGCCGAGCAGGGCACGACAGCGGATACATATCTCGAGATGGCTGAACGCGCTTTGCTGCTCATCATGCGGTAACGTGCCCGCCTCGAGTGCATTCAATCGATCTTCAAAGTCGCGGCAATCCATGCGTGTCATTGTTCGCCACTAAGCGCCATAACCTTGCGCGCCAATTCGATCCGGGCTCGGTTGGAACGGGATTTGATCGTTCCGAGCGGGACCTGGAGCAGAGATGCAATTTCCTCCAGCTGCAAGCCCTGGATCTCTTTCAGCAGGATGATTTCACGGTTCAAGCCAGTGAGTTCCTTCAACGCCCGATGAATCAGACGTTGCCTTGAATTTTCCGCCCATTGTTGTTCAGGTGTGTTGCCGCGGTCAGGCATGTCGCCGATGGAGTCGAGAGCAACATCCCTGGCCTGGGGCCTGGCTTTCTTTCTGCGCAGATGATCAATGGAGGCATTGCGTGCAATCCTGATTGCCCAGGGGAGAAACATATCTGCGCCGGTGCAGGATGCCAGGCTTTGAAAAATGCGCACAAAGATTTCCTGGGCAAGATCGCGCGCATCTTCCGGGTTTTCGACATAATGGTAGGCAATCCCATAAATGCGCGACTGGAATTGACGCACCAAGGCCTCCCAGGCGAGTGCGTCACCTGCTCTGCAGCCTGTCAGAATCGCGGCCAGATCCATTTTGAGCCCGCGCAAGTATGAAAATCGAACACCCCATTTTGGACCGATTCTGCCCGATGCCCATCAATAAAAACGCAAAAGACGTCCGAGGGGTTCGGTAGGGTCGGATGAAATTCCTGAAAATCCGGCAAAAATCGCCACGAGCCTGACAACAAAGGCTGTGCGATGAAATGGAGGATGAAGCATCAAAACATGTTTTTTGGACTCATCCTGCTGCTGCGGTTCGGACAGTGAAAAAACCTGGCCACGAATGGCACGAATGGAGAGAGGGGCCACCATGGGAGTGCGATTTGGACTCCGCCACATGGGCGCAACGCTTTGCGCTGCAACAGTCTGGCGCCAATCTCACGGGAAAGCGTTTCCGGGGCCGGATATCGATGGGCAGCCAGGGGGCGCTTTCGCGTGAGATTGGCGCCAGACTGTTGGCCGGAGGCCGCCCATGTGACGGAGGCAAAAGCGCGGATTATCAGCCCGCTCTGCGAAAATATCACTTCGTTGCGGCTATGCCTATTCGTGTCATTCGTGGCTGCTTTTAGCTTTCACCGTCTCAATCACAGATCCTGCTGTTCTCGGTGCCATCCATGGAGTAAAATTTGGCATCATGCCCTCTTTATCTGAATTGCTTCAACAACATACGCGTGAAGGTGAACTCTACCAAAAACTCGAAGGCGAGCGCGTGCGCTGCTATGCATGCGGCCATTGCTGTCCGATTCCTGAGGGAGCAGCCGGCGCCTGCAAGGTGCGTTTCAACCGCGGCGGCCGGCTGATGGTCCCTTTCGGATATGTCTCAGGAGCACAGGCGGATCCTGTGGAGAAGAAGCCGTTTTTTCATGTCCGCCCGGGTGCAATCGCTTTCAGTTTTGGAATGCTGGGGTGCGATCTGCACTGCAGCTATTGTCAAAATTGGATCACTTCACAAATCCTTCGTGATCCCCAGGCGGTATCTTCCGCATTTGAGACGACAGCGGAGCAGCTGGTGCATGAAGCGGTAGCACGGCGCGCAGAGATTATGGTCAGCACCTACAACGAGCCGCTGATAACGAGCGAGTGGGCGGTCTCCATATTCAAGCTGGCCAGAGGCGCCGGCCTCATGACGGGCTTTGTGTCCAACGGGAATGGTACACCGGAGGCACTGAATTACCTCCGCCCCTGGGTGGATCTGTTCAAAGTCGATCTGAAGTGTTTCGACGATCGCCGATATCGACAACTCGGCGGGCGTCTTCAACCGATACTGGAAACAATCCAGAGCCTGCATAAAACCGGATTTTGGGTTGAAATTGTTACCTTGTTGGTTCCTGGCTTTAACAATTCCGAGGATGAGCTTGCACGACTGGCTCAATTCATCGCCGGCGTATCTCCTGACATTCCCTGGCATATTACGGCTTATCACCAGGACTATAAGATGCTCGATCACCCCGACACCAGCGCCGCGGATTTGTTTCGAGCAGCGGAGATAGGAAAGCAGGCTGGATTGCGATACGTCTACTCCGGAAACCTGCCCGGGAAGCTCAGGAATCTGGAAAACAGTTACTGCCCCGATTGTGGCACCCTGCTTGTCGAGCGCCGCGGCTACCGTATCCTGCAATATTCTCTAACCAAAACCGGCAGTTGCCCGTCCTGTGCGCGGACCATTCCAGGCCGGTGGAAATCCTAAACGATGCCAGTGGGCGCCGTCTGGCGCTTAAGAATCATAATATGCGATGCCGCGCCCCGTCCGGCGAGACTATCTCTAAAGTGCGCGTCCCAGAGGGACGCCGAGAAAGTAGCCGGTGGCGAGCCGCGCAACGGCGCTGCCCCCGGTCACGGCAGGCACGGTGTAAGAGCCCTGAAGGTTACGCAATTGTGCCTGCTGCGCAGTCAAAACTGACGCAACCTGTGATTGTGCAATATGTCGCTCCCCCCAACATGTTGTGGTACGCGCCATATTGCACAATCGAAGGGGCGACGGAAGTCCTTTAATTTCAGATGCTTTCTGTCGCCCCTCCAGGGCTCTTGATCAGATTCCAACAAACCCCGGGCTGCGCTTCGCTTGCCCGGGGCTACTGTCTTCAGCCCTTCCAGGGCTGAAAACGCTGGCATGTCACCCGGCGTATGAGCTCTGAGATAGTCTCGGCGGCCGGGGCCTACCTATCTGAAAAGCAATCCTCGATGGTCATGGAAACAATCTCAACACCGAAACGCGGGTCGCCAGGTGTGTCCGGAGGTCGGAGGTCGGATGTCGGAGATCGTCGCCAGCGAAGCAGGATCTTCGGCGCGAAGCGAAATCAACGCGTAACTCAAATCAAATGAAAAATGCTGAGCGCATTCAGGGCAGGATTCCCTGGGCTCGATAAAGCGTCCTGATGCGGTTGCAGTATTCTGCGATCAGCGGCGTCATCTTCTTATCCAGGCGCCGCGGGCGCGGGAGATCAATCGTAATGCACTCCAAGATCCGACCTGGAGGCGGCGACATGACCGCGACGCGATCCGAAAGCAGGACGGCCTCCTGCATATTGCCGGTGAAAAGCAGCGCCGTTCTTCCGGTTTCAGCCCAGAGGCGTTGAAAGCCATCGAGCATTTGCTCCAAAGCCAGTGGATCCAGAGTTCGGAATGGCTCATCCATGAGCAGCAGGGATGGGCTGTGAATCATCGCCCGGCACACCGCGATTGAATGGGCCGTGCCGGTGGGGAGATCCTTCGGCCAGCTCTCTTCAAATTGGGTTAGACCCAACCAGGCCAGAAGCCGTCGCGCGCGATTCCGGCTTTCCGCAGGGTCGAGATCGCACATTTTGGCGTGTATCATGATATTTTGTGTGACAGTCCGCCAAGGCAATAGCGCGGGATGCTGCAAAACCAGTCCAAAATGCCGGCATGGTGGATGCACCTCCGAACCAGCAAAGTGGATTTCTCCGTCCGTGACAGGCAGTATGCCTGCAATCATTTTGAGCAGTGTTGTTTTGCCGCACCTGGCGGGGCCGATCATGGAAACGAATTCGTCGCTTTTAATTTCCATGGAAACAGGGCCGACCAAGGTGCGATTCTCACGGCCAATGAGACGAGTGCAGCACGCATTTTCGATGTGGATTTCCAGCGCCCCTGTTGACATTAATTCCGCCGATCTTGGAGCTTGTTTCCAATGCCAATCCCGTATTCCATATTCGTTGGCATGGGTTCAGGAGTCGCCCATGGTATCCAAAGTCGCTGGATGAATGTGAGGATGGCGTGCGCACAAAGGGCGATCAGCAAAAGCACCGTCAATGCCGCGAATAGCTGGGTTGAATCCGCCTTGGAACCGGCATTGAACATCAGATAGCCGAGCCCGGCATCGGCGCCTACAAATTCAGTTATCGTGGCGCCGGCGAGCGCCAGAGGGATCGACATTTTTATGGCATTTGCCGCATAGGGAAGGCACGCAGGCAGATAGACCGTGTACGACAGCTTGGAGGTGCCGGCGCCGAGGGTCCGCAGAATTTCCACGGTTTCAACTGGGACAGAATCAAGTCCCGCCAGGAAGTTCCTGGCGCATGGCACAAAGCAAGCCAGGAAGCAAATTACGACAGCAGGAACCATTCCAAAACCGTACCAAACCACGATCAGCGGAGCCAACGCGATCAATGGGATCTTCTGCAAAAACGCCAGCACCGGCATCAAGATGTTGCGGGCGAGGCGCGAACGAACTGCGAAGGCCGCCAGTGGTAGTGCGGCAGCGCAAGCCAGCAACAAGCCGCCTAGTGACTCCAGGCCTGTAACCGACGCGTGGCTCCTTAACTCCGGAGCATTCCTCCAGATCTCGAGAAGAACTCGCGATGGGGAAGGGAAAGCCGAAGACCAAATCTCGAGCGTGTGGACGAGGATCTCCCAGACCAGCAGCAGGCCGGCCAAAATCACCGGACCTGTTCCCAACCGAACGGTCAAGCGCCCCGGTGTTTTTCGGGCGGATAACTGCTCATCGTTTATTGGCATGATCTGCCTGGGCGTGGTTTATGGGAATTGCACGACCTATCCCATGGCGCTGATGTGTTCAGCAATTATCAGATACCGTACCCTGATCTCATCCGCGGAGCGATGGGGGTACTTGTCAACATTCAGGTATTTCTTGGCCAAATGATCAATGTGTTCATCCGCGCCATCTTCGGATATTTCGGCTACTCGACCGCGAATTTCAAGATAGCGATAAGGATTCTTAGGATCCAGGATGCAAAGCGCTACCTTGGGATTGTTGCGCATGTTTCGGTCTTTGACCCGGCCCTTGGCGGAGTTGATCCTGACATGCACGCCGTCATAGTCAAACCAGACTGGGGTCACATGAGGGCTGCCGTCCTTCATCACGGTCGCCAGGCTGGCAACGGCCGGATTCTGAATTAGATCCATGTACTGCTCCGGTATGGCTGCTGCCATGCTGTTCTCCTCGCTCTGCATAATTGGCTGCTGCTCGCTTCATTTTGTTGAATCGTTGCACAAAATGGAACAGATGTGCAACTCCGGCATTGGATTCAGATTCTAATCGGCGCATTTCCCTGATGGCCGGCCGATCCCTCTTACCGTGCCCTTAGCGGAAAAGATCTTCCTCTGCAGCCCGAATCAATTCGCTGCCGCTTCCTGCTATCGGATTAAAACGGGAACCCTCAATAACAGCGGCCGGAATTCCCGAGGTCTTCCCCATGACCAGTTCGGCCGCACCGGCGAGCTCATCGGCAACTGCGAGGAGAGTCGCATGCAGTGGGCGTCCATAAGAGTCGATCTGCCCTCGATAATCGATGAAAGGCGAGAGGCCGGCCAAACCCAGAGCCACATTTGTCAATCCGGTGCGCCAGGGTCTGCCGAACGTGTCGGAGACGATTACCGCCACGTGTCGGTCCAAGGATGTTTCGAGAACTTGGCGAAGCCGACGCGCAGAAAGATCAGGATTGGGGGGCAGCAATACGACAGTGCCATTCGGGGCATTGGATGCGTCGACGCCAGCATTGGCGCAAACATATCCATGGCGCGTTTCGGCAATAATAATGCCGCGATCCATTCTGACGATGCGCCGAGCCTCCCGGAGTACTACCTCCACCATGCGCGGGTCTTTATGGTAGGTTGCTGCCCACGTCTGGGCAGTAGCAGAAGGGATGATGTCGGAAAGGCGGACTATGCAACCTTCCGATTTACTCACAACTTTCTGCGCGATCACAAAAACGAGGGGATCGCGTCCGGGGTCGACATCCGCAAACAAATGGGAAGACTGCAAGGCAGATAGGATAGTCTCCGCCAGGTCTGTCCCCGGCAAAATCTCAGGAATCCCTTGCAGTCCCCATATGCGGATCGCATTGGATGGCATAGCGACCAAGCCTCTCCTTAAGATTAAAGCTCATAAGTGTGCGGTATGTTTCACCCTCCGCAGCCTGGGCGAGAAAACGGATAATATCGGAAACATCATCCAGATCCAGGGCCAGCCGTGGATTTTCTATAACCTTCAGAGGCACTCCTCTGAGTGTGGCTTCGCGTGCGTGGCAAGCGAAGCTGTCAGGGCCGAAATGCGATGGAAACAGGCAGGGAGGAGTGCGCAAAAGCGCGTTCGTTCCAGTCCGGTCCCAGGAGGGCGCCAGTGCAGCTGACGGCGCGGTCATTGCTGGCGAGAGAATCTCCACGATATCGGCCGGCCGAATCAGGGGAAGATCGGCGGGAAGGCGCAGAACTGCATCCACCCCCTCCCGAGCCAGAAGCTGAGAAGCTGAGTCTACGGAGGCGCTCTCGGAGGTCTGTTCGGCCTCCCTAAGCACTCTCCAACCCAGCTCTTCGGCCCGCGCAGAAGCCCGGTTCGAATTGGTGACGATGACAACAGGGTATGGGAGGGGCAGCAGTGCCCGGATCAGATCCTCAAACATGGCCCAGGCTACGGCGAATCGCTCCTCTGATGTCAACAAAGGAGACATGCGCGACTTGGCTTTGCTATGGTCCTTCACCGGAACCAGCACGACCGCACTCATGGCAACATCTCCAAAACGGCTTTTGCCAAAGCAGTCTTTGAGTCCATGTCATTCATGATTGTGTTTGCAGAGTAGACCTTGAGCCCGAGATCTTTGATTGGCTTTTGCAGGTCTTCATCCTGGCGATCCAGAACAAAAATATCAATCAGATCCCGGTAAAGCCTGGCGACGCCCGCGGCAGTAGCCTCATGCCCGAGCTGGCGCATCATGGATGCTGCAGGTCCCTTGATCGCCTGACCGGACACAATTGGGGAAATCGCCAGGATGGTTGCAGAAGTTGCAACCAGTGCAGGGCGGATGCCGGGTACCGCGAGAATCGGCGCAATGCTGGCCAGGGGATTGCTGGGGCAGAGCACGACTGCGTCGGCATTTTCTATGGCCGCAAGAACACCGGGAGCCGCGCTCGCATTCTCAATGCCTTCGAAGGAGAGGCGCTGCACTTGCGGCATGCACCTCTTATGCACAAAGTAGTCCTGAAACCCCAATATGCCCTCGTCGGTATGGACCATGGTCGGCACATAACTGTCGGTCATCGGAAGGATCCGAACGGAGAGGCCATTCTGACTGCTGAGCGATGCAGTGATTTCAGTCAGACTCCTGCCGCTGCGCAACTGATGCGTGCGGTAGATGTGGGTTGCCAGGTCAAGATCTCCGAGGGCGAACCAGGTTTCGCAACCCAGGATGCGCAGGCGTTCCAGGCATCGAAACGATTCGTCGCGGACACCCCATCCAGTCAAGGAATTCGCGAGTCCTGCCAGGGTGTATGTGACGGTGTCGAGGTCGGGACAGATATACAGGCCCAGCCAGCGAAAATCATCCCCCGTATTGACAACGATCGTGATGTCGTCGCCAGGCATCACCCTGACCAGGCCTGACAAGAATTTGGCGGCTCCGACTCCACCTGCCAGTGCAGTTATTCTCATAGATATCCGCCCAAAACGCAGCAGTGAATCCACCGTTCCCATGCAATTGGGAATACTTGGCATTCGGATCAGGGGTAGAATTTGCTCCCAGGCTCAAGACGGATCCAGGAGCTTGGTGATCCCAATGCCATTCCCATGTTCATCTGATATTCGCGCGACGCGCCCCACGACGCATAACGCGAAAAGATCAGATGCCTACAATACGATAGCGGGCTCCTTTCTTCTTGTAGCGCCTGTTTAATTCTGCGGCCAGGACAGTCATGAGTTCCAGCGTCCGGGCGTTTTTCAATGGCCCGCCATCAAGCGGGCGCAAGGAAGGAATTGCGGCTGCTGCCTGTATCACCTTCTGCCTGGCTGTCTCGCAATCACCGCATACGAAAACATCACAATCCAGGGTTTTCTGCAGATCTGTCAAGATAGCCGCAGGAATAGTCTTGAAGGCGGTGACCAAGGGTACTCCGTCGGGCAGGTGACCTGCGATAATCTCGGCATTCGATAATCCCGACTGCTCGACAAACTCGGCGTGACCTTCGCGAAAAACCATCGGCACAGTCACGTCAACGATGATGTGATTGTGAGTGAGCAGCAACCGGCAGCTTTCAATTGCATCCACGGCTTGCCCGTATGGCACCGTGAGCAAAATGATTTCCGAGGCAGCCAGCATTTCCCGGTTGCTCATGCCGCGAATGAGGGAAGCGCCCAGGATCTCGTTGCATGATTCCGCCGATGCTGCGGCCATTTCCAGGGACCGCGAGCCTAGAATTACAGAGGCTCCGGCTGCCGCCCAACGAAGGGCCAAGCCCCTCGCTTCCATACCTGTCCCACCCAGAAACCCTATATGCACAAAGTATCCTCAAAGGATCGTTCTGCGTTCCGGTGCAGCAAACCGCCTGATTTTGCTCTGATGCAAACCGAGATCGACCAGCGCCTCGGTCAGTTTGAAGCCAACCAATGTGGGATCGAGCACTATCTTCTGAATGTAGAACTCAATCAGAAAGTCAACACCGCGATAGTCAATCTCGCCGTCTCCGGAGAACGGCGTTGTCGATATGGCGAAAACTCCTTTCGTCTGCTCACTCAACATGATGCGCAGAGTATATATCTACTGGTCTTTTAGAAAAATAGTCATTGGCAGATTGATTTCCCGGCGTTTATGATCCTCAGGGAGACTAAAATTGAGGCGTATTGCCGCGGATATCCGGGATTGGAAGCATGGATCCTGGAGGCGTTTTCTTTCCGGTATTTCTCGGCAGAAGCCTTGCCGGGCGGGCAAGGACAGCTTCCGGCCGCGTTGCGGCTGCTGAGTTATGTCCTGGTTTTATCGGTTTTTTGTTTTTCGCAAAGAGGAATTGAGGATAATAGCGGCATGGTCCTGGAATGAAAGGCGGCGGATTTCAGAACGATTGCGAGTCTGGTGCTTCCCAGGCTGCAATGCCGTGTCACCTGAGTCGGGAAAATGCCGTCGGAGTGTTTTGACGGCGTGGTGAAAATTGGCCGTTTATCCTTTGGCGCACGGGTTTTATTAATGCCTGAATATTCTGAGAGGCGCAAACATGAAAGAAGAAAAAAATGAAGCCATCCTGGCGAAGGCGGAGATTTCGCGTCGTAGTTTCGTGGGCGGCATAGCCGCCGCGGCAGGCATCATGATCGTGCCCCGCCACGTGCTTGGAGGTCCCGGCTATCAGGCTCCCAGCGACAAGCTGAATATTGCTACCGTCGGGGTCAGCGGGCAGGGAAGCAGCAATACCCAGGCGTGCGCCAAGGAAAATATTGTTGCACTTTGCGATGTCGACGACGTGCGATCCGCACGAGTGTATAAGCAATATCCCGATGCAAAGACGTACCGAGATTTCCGCGTCATGCTTGAAAAGCAAAAGGACATTGATGCCGTCATTGTCGCTACCCCGGACCACAGCCATGCCGTGATCGCGATGGCCGCGATGCAATTAGGCAAGCATGTCTACGTGCAGAAGCCGCTGACGCGCACACTCTGGGAAGCGCGCATGCTTACCGAGGCGGCCAAGAAATACAAAGTAGTCACGCAAATGGGCAATCAGGGGCATTCCAAGGAAGAGTTGCGCCTGATCGAGGAATGGATTACGGATGGCGCCATCGGCAAAGTTACCGAAGTCCACTGTTGGACCAACCGGCCCATCTGGCCCCAGGGCATACCGCGGCCGAATGAATACCCGGCTGTGCCGGAGGGGCTGGACTGGGATCTCTGGATTGGCCCCTCTCCGATGCGACCCTATCATCCTACTTATCATCCGTTCGCTTGGCGTTCATGGTTTGACTTCGGCGCGGGTGCGCTTGGCGACATGGCATGCCACGTCATGGATGCCGCCTACACGGCTCTAAAGCTCGGCTGCCCGACAAGCGTGACCGGTTACATCTCCTACCAGGTGGTGGAGCGGCAAAGAGCGGACGGCAAGGGAACGGAGAATGTCCGGCTGGAATATAGGGACAGTTATCCCATGTCCTCTATCTTGCACTACACCTTCCCGGCCCGGAGCAAAAAATTGCCGGCCGTCAAGTTTCACTGGTACGACGGTGGCCTGCTGCCTGAGCGGCCAGAGGAACTGGAACCTGGGCGCCGCTTGGAGGAAAGCGGAACAATTTTTGTCGGGGACAAGGGCAAGATCATGTCAGGGACCTATTCCGACAACCCACGCATCATCCCCGAAACCAAGATGAAAGCCTACAAACGTCCTGCAAAAACCCTTCCGAGAATTCCAGGCGACAATCACGAACAAAACTGGATCGATGCCTGCAAGGGCAAGACCAAGGCGGTTTCCAGTTTCGATTATGCCGGTCCGTTTACGGAGACGGTGCTGTTGGGCAACCTGGCCGTTCTCTATCCGGGACAGAAGCTGAATTGGGACGGTCCCAACCTGAAGGTCACCAACGCTGAAGCGGCGAATGAATTTGTAAAACCAAAATTCCGCGCAGGTTGGTCGCTTTAGAAATATTTGCACACACCGTTCCCCTGGTCCAGCAAGGGCGCGGCGCCGAAATGCTGTTCTGACATGAAAGGAAGATAAAATGATTCAAATCGTTGCGCTCCTCAGTGTTTTTGGTCTCGGCATTACCTTTTCCGTAATCGGCGCCCAGAAGCTCGAGCTTGTCAGGCAGCTCGAAATCAGTGACGCTCAATTCGGCAAGCTGATTTCGGCCCTGATGTTCACAAGCATATTCGTGGTGCTGATCTTCGGCCCTTTGGTCGACATGTTTGGATACCGGCCCATCGCCATTGCCGGCTTCCTGCTCGGCGCCCTGGCCGTCTTCATGCTCGTTTCATCCCGCTCCTATGGCATGGCAATTCTCTCCTGCATCGTGCTGGGAGTAGGCGCCATGTGCCTGAATCTGGGTAACACCCTGATCCCCATGGTTCTCTTTGCAGGGAATCCGGTTGCAGCATCGAATTTCGGCAACGTGTTTTTCGGCATCGGCGCCTTCATCACCCCGTTCCTGGTTGGGATGCTCCTCAGCCGGCTCGGATACAAGGCTACCGGCATGCTGATTACGGTTATCCTCCTTGTGCCCGTGGTGGTCGCGCTGGCCGCAACCTACCCGGAAGTGCAGAAAACAGGGCTGACATTCGGTCAGGCGTTCGCGAGCTTATTCGGGCTGTTGGCGAATCCCGCCATCATCGTCGCCGCCCTCGCGCTATTTTGTTATGTCGGGCTTGAGGTTTCCATGGGAGGGTGGATTTCCACGTACGCAACCAACCAGGGTTTTGACTCCCGGGGCGCCAGCATGGTGCTTTCCTCTTTTTGGATCGGGCTCATGGTCGCGCGGCTCATTGCCTCGGCCGTAATAACCACCGCGAATGGGATTGTCGCCCTCTCCGTTCTATCGGTGGCAGCGATGATCATCATTCTCTTGATGATGGCAGCCAATTCCAAAGCACTGGCCGCTCTTTTGGTGTTTGTCACCGGCCTCTGTTTTGGCCCGATCTTCCCGACGATTGTGGGGACGACATTTTCCAAAATCGATCCCGGTCTATATGGAAGCGCGTTCGGAATAATCTTTGCCGTCGGCCTCCTTGGCGGCAGTACCTTGCCCGCGGCCATCGGCATCTATTCCCAGGGCAAACCGATTAAAAAGAGCTTTCCTATCGCCGTGGCTGCGGCACTCATCCTGTTCGTGCTCGCCATCGTCATGGGCAGGGTGTGAAGGCCGGCGGCATAGGGGAAAACAAAGGGGCAACTACGGGCAGCTGAAGCAGAGGCTGTTGATGGGCGGAAGATACAGGAGATACAACATCATGTACCTTCCGCCCATCTTGCTTTGTTTTCGGATCTTTACTTAGCTCCCAAGATCTTTTTCAAACCAGCCAGGGACAACTCTGTGCATTCCATTGCGGATTTGCCGTCAGGGTAGGTCTCCTGTTCCACTACAATCCACTCAGTCCCTCCGACTGACGAGCATGCCGCGAAAACTGCCACCCAGTCCACGGAGTCTTGGCCCAGGATGGCTTTCTTGTCCTTGTTTTCCTCAGCTTCGCCCAGGACCGTCGGTTTGAAGTGAACCGTTCGGGTCCGGCCCGGATATTTTTTTACATATTCGACCGGATTCATTCCAGCGGCGGCTGTCCAGCCACAATCCTGCTGCAGCACAACATCCTTGGTTGTGCGTTCCGCAAAAAGATCCCAATAGGTCTTATCTCCGTCTTTCTTGAACTCGGCGGTGTGGTTGTGGAATCCGCATGCCATGCCGAAAGGCTTAAGGATTCCGGCGGTCTTATTGAAAGTTTCCGCCAGCGCCTTGCTTTTCTCAGGATCTGTGAAGGCAGCATCGCCGGGCACGATGAGGAATTTGCAGCCAATGGTCCTGTGAAATTCGATCGTGTTTTGCATGACTTCGTCCCGGAAAAAACCGGTGTTGATGTGCGTCCCCGCCACCTTCAACTTCAGGTCGTCGAGTCTTTTTCGCAGTTCCTTTGCTTTGCTTTCGTAATTGTAATACCCGGCAAATTCGACGCCTTCGAATCCCATCTTGGGGATCTGCTCCAGGGCGGCATCGAAATCCTTCTTGCAGTCGCCGCGCACGGAGTAAAGCTGAACGGCGATAGGAATTTTGGCGGCGGCTGCCGCCTCACGAAGTCCTTTCGGCAAGACGCATGCCAGGGCCCCGAGCCCGGTGGCTTTCAGGACATTCCGGCGTGTCCACGCATTTCCATCTGTGATGCGAAACTTCAGATTTTCCATGGCCTGTTTCCTCGCGCTGTCAGTGGAGTACCAAGCTGCTCTTGCATTATAAATCCAAATCCCACCCTTCCAAGAAAAAAAGGTCGATGGTGACGGAAGGGACTTCGGCCGATGTCGACATTTGCCAACGCTCGAGCCGGTCTGTGGTATTCTTTTGGCAGAGGTGATTTTCATGGTTGGCAAGGTGAATAGATTTTCTTTGCGCGGATTGAATATCAGCCTTTCCTTTGCTTTCCTGCTTTTTTCAATGTCACTTTCCTCGAGTTTGCATGCGAGATCTGACGCGGTTAACGTGACAGGAGTATGGGATTTGACGGTGGAATCCCAGGAGGGTACCGCTCACCCAACCGTCACGTTGAAACAGGAGGACGAGAGGATTACCGGCAGGTACGAGGGGAAGATCGGGGCCAGCAGTCTGGAAGGAACCATCAAGGGCAACGAAATAAGGTTCAGCGTCAACTTGAAGTTTCAGGACGTGGCCTACACGGTTGCCTATAGCGGTACTGTGAGTGAAGACAGCATGAAAGGTACTGCGCGATTCAGCAACGCGGGCACGGGCAACTGGTCAGCCCGAAGAAGGAAGAGTCAAGCTTGATGAGCCATTCTCCGACTGCCGATTCGACCTTGCCGAGGCGCCGCCCATACCTGTGGCATGCGATCTGGATTCTTGGAGCCGCCCTGGTCCTGGCAGGCTTGCAGGCACAGCAGGTTCGCGAGCAGACACGGATTGAAACTTCGCACGCCAGGCCGATTCCGGCATCGGAATTTGCGCGCATTCAAAAGGAATTCTCAGAACCGGAGGGCTATTTTCGATCCGACAACTTCGTCTCCAATGAAACGTCCTACCTGTATGTTGTTGATAAACTGAAAGACCTGGGTGCCAACGGGGGGGCCTACATCGGTGTTGGGCCTGAGCAGAACTTCACCTACATCGCAAAAATCAAGCCGCAGATCGCATTTATCATCGACATCCGCAGGCAGGCTGTCATCCAGCACCTTATGTTCAAAGCGCTTTTCCATCTGGCAGAGACCCGGGCACAGTTCTTATCCCTGCTGGTCAGCAAGCCGATTCTGGGGCCCGGGTTGGGGCCGGATGCTTCGGCGGAAGATTTGCTGGGATATTTTTCCAAAAGCGCCACAGGCAAAGGCACGTTTGCACATAATCTGGACCTCATGCGCAATACCATTACGCGAGACTTCCACGTAACGCTGGAAGCACGCGACCTCTCCACGCTGGAGTACGTCTACGCTGCGTTTCGCGATGATAATGTCAACCTGCAATACAGGTCGGGCGGATATGGCGGGTACCGCGGATTTGGCGGGTATGGATATGGACCGCGCGGTTTCCGGGGTTCATTCCCGACGCTGGGAGACATAATTCTTCAGCCGGATCAGCATGGAAAGCTCGGCAATTTTCTGGCGGTCAGAAAAGATTATGAGTATGTGCGTTCACTGCAGGAAAGCAATCGCGTCATACCCGTGGTGGGCGATTTCGGCGGTGCAAAGGCTTTGGCTTCCGTTGCCAGCTATCTCAAGAAGAACGGGTATACCGTGACGGCTTTTTACACCTCCAATGTGGAGCAGTATCTTTTCAGCAGCGGTACATTCAGCGCCTTTGCCAAAAACGTCGGTCTTTTTCCAATCACGGAGAAGAGCCTCTTTATCCGCGCCTATCCCAACCAACGCATCCAGCACCCGGCGGCGATAGGCAGCCATCGGCTGACGACCTTGCTCCAGAAAATTACCGTCTTTCTGGACGATTTCAAGAATGGCCTATATCCGGATTACTGGACGCTGGTCAGAACGCACTATATCGCCCCCTGATTGGGCATCTGCAGAATGCTCCTCAATTCCCGTTCCAGACCCGGCAGGCAAATCAGGCAATGCTGGGCATTGATACGGCCGGTCCCATCTCGAGTCAGGAATTTTGCTCCCAACTCCTGGGCTATGATGCGAGCCGGCGCATAATCCCATTCCATGCCGCTACCACTCAGCCAAATGTCGGCACAACCCCGCGCGAGCATGATCATGTCGTAGCCGGCGCCATAGCCACGAACCGTCCAGCAAATCTCCGTCAACCGGCGCACGGCATCCGGGGCCCAAACAGTGCCAGCCGATTTCAAGCCGCTCAGCATGAGAACCGCCTTGTCCAGGCTTGTCGTGGCGGCAGCGCTGGTCCGGGTGCCATTCCAATAGCATCCGACACCGGATGTCGCATGGAGCATCTCGTTCAGGCAGGGGAGAAAAATCGCGCCCAGAACAATCTTGCCTTCATCTTCCAGCGCGATTTGAACGGACCAGAAAGAGTTCCGACGCACGAAATCGCGGGTTCCATCAATAGGATCGATAAGCCAGCGCCGGCCTGAATGAGACGGCCGTGCAGCGCCTTCCTCGCCGAGAATTCCGTCGCCGGGAAAAGCCGCAGACAACAGCTCGCAGATGAGGCGTTCACATTCGCGATCCGCGGCGGTAACGGGAGAGTGATCGGCCTTCTCCTCCGTCACAGTGCCGGCATGAAAATGTCGCAGGGCGACTTCGCCTGCCTGGCGTGCGGCGGATAGCATTAACTCAGTCTCGCATTCATAGGGCATAGGAGTGACTCCACTTCACGCATGCTCCTGAGGCGCAGCAACCAGATCCAGGCGCCGGAGATAGGCCGCCAGCAGGAGCAACTGCAAAAAAGAGCTAAGCAGCTTTGCGATTATGGCGCCGTAGATTGAGAGCATGGGAATGAGAAAGAAATTTAAAAGCACGCTCGACGCTGTGCCAACGACTTGGGCGAGCAGAGCCTGTTTCTCGCGTTTCAGAGCCTGGAGTGAAAGAGTCAAAAAGAACGCCAGAAATTGAATCGGGAACAGCAAACTCAAGGGTTTCAATAATACGGAAACCTTGCCAGAGAGCCCCCCATACAAAAGAACTGTCAACGGAACAGCTCCGAGATAGCCAACAGCTGTTGCTGCCAATCCAACGCCTCCAAGAATCACGACACCGCGAATCAGAATGAATTTGCTTCTGTGCCCGGTCTTATCCGCGGCAAGATGTGGGAAACACGCGGTTCCCATGGCGATAGGAATGAAGGTGAGCGCAATCGTAACGCGAAGCGCCAGGCTGTAATGGGCTACTGCTTGATAATCAGTCAGCAGTCCTAAAAGAAGGACGTCAACCTTTTCCTGAAGGAGAGCGATTGCCGTAAGCAAAAGGAAAGGCACACCCTCCTTGAGGAAAGCGCCGGTAACAGCAGGCTGCCAACCGCGAATCCAGCGGTATGCCAGGAGGGAAGTTGCCACCAGCAGACAAAAAGAGCGAATCAGGTTGGCGCCGAGAAATGTTCGCAGGGAGGGTGCCCACCACATCCCCACCAGGAACAATAGCATGAACAGAATCTGCACCGAAATGCCGATCAGGATGTTGCCGAGAACATTTTTGAGCGCGATAAAAAAATTAAAGAGCGAGTAATATACATTCTCGGCCAACACAAAAATGCCGACCGTGAGAATCACCGGCCAGATCTGCCGCGCCAAAATCAAGGAAGCAAGAAAAATACAAGCCAGATATGCAGGGCTGCTGTAAAGGCGAAATCCCAAAAGGGAAGAGATGTATCTCGATGCATGATCCGGGTCAGCTGCGACGCGGCGCATCATCACGGAATCCAGGCTGAAGCTGGCGACGACAAGCAAAGATTCGGCAAGGGATAATGCAAAAAAGAAAATGCCGATATCTTCAGTGGACAGCTTGCGGGAGAGCACGATGAGCACAATGATGCCGCTCAAGCGGTAGAAGACCTGAAGAGTCCATAGCAGGAGTGTGTCCCGCCGCAGCGCGCCGAACTCCGTCCAGCCGAATTTTCCCGCGATGCTGTGAAGGTCTTCCGGCATCTCACCCTTCCGCGCAGCCGATCCTGGGAAATGAATTACGATTCCTGTGACGCAAGCAAACCAGCCCGCCTGCAATCCTACAGGAGTAGGAATGCATTGGCACCCGTGCACGCGCTGGTTTTGCGAGCGATTAAGGATAGTGGATCCCGCAGTTATGCTCAATCGGAATATGTTTTGAGGTGAAGAGTTACGGGAGCGGACAGCGCGTGCTCACGCAATGGTCCAGAAATCAAAAAGAGATCTCCACGAATTGCCAGTTTTGACGATAAGTATTTGCGTGGACTTCCGGATACGCCACAAATATCGTTGCGAGTATCAGGCGAGGAGGACACGGTTTGGCACGAGTGCACACAGGCAGGTGACGCACGCGAGTAACTCGAAGAGAAGAAAGACAATAATGCTTAAGACTGTGCTATTATAATATTCCGACACCTGACCAGCGCCTAGGTTGGTCTGAAAATTGATTTAGGCATCGCACTCTGATGCATTTCTTGCAGGTGACGGATTCATGGCAAGATACGTTCGCAGACGCAGAAGAAGGAGAACGATAAAACCGGCGGTTCTCTTCCTATGCGCCGGCCTGCTCATGTTGTTTGGAGTCTTCGAGAGAGGGTCGCAGGGTCCGCGCGCAGCCCGCGTCATTCGAACGGTGCCCGAATCCTTCAGCTTTGCAGATTATACCGTTCCGATCTCCAGAGAATCCCTATCAGCCAAAGTCATATACCCCTATTCCGTGATTCGTGGTGGTGTCCGCAATCGTACCGAATTGATCAAAGAAATTAGCAAGGATCCCGTTGTCGCAGCGCACTATTCCGACTTTGACTCCTCCCAGGCGGAAATCGTGAGAGTGCAGGATGAAAAATTTGTCCACGTCTCCTACCGCATTGATGAAAAAATCTTCTGGACGGCCAAAAAGATCAGACTTGGGCCGGGAGAAGCCCTGATCTCGGACGGCAAACAACTGGCACGGGCTCGCTGCGGAAATCGTATTTCGGTTACGCCACAGGAGCCTGTTGCCGAGGCAGAACCGCAGCCCGAGGTTTTTAATACCCCGTACATTTCCGTCAATGAGGACATATTCGCCACCGAAACCTTAGCATCAGAGCCATTACAGCTATTCGAAGAGTTCAGAAATCCGCCACTGCTAACGATGATCAATCCGCCCGATGTTCTTACTTTGGAAGACAGATTTTTTACCGAGGAGTTTTTGCCCTTTAATCCAAGCATCGATTTTACGCCGACCTATTTCTTCAATCATGAAGAGCCGCCCGATGTTCCCGGGGTTCCTGAGCCAAGCACATTGATTCTCCTGGCATCCGGAATTGTTGTCCACTTTGTCTTCAGGAAATTCCGCTCGAAGCGATAGCCCGCAGATTCACAATCTGACAGATGTAGATCTATTGAAGCTGGGCACACGTCACCCTGAATTTTATAGGTCCACTTCAACGGTCAGTGTCACAGAGACCCTTTAGAACCGAAAGTTCATTTCTTAAGATCTACCAGCGTTGCGCCTCCGCCTCCCTGATTCGGTGGTGCCGGCTGGAAGCGATCTACTTGCGGGTGGCTGGTCAGGTGCTTTGCGATGGCCCGGCGAAGAATGCCTTTTCCGTGTCCGTGGATGATCCGAATGTTCTCCGCCCCGGAGAGAAAGGCATCGTCCAGGAATTTATCCACGCGTTCCACCGCTTCATCCGCCGTCAAACCGATCACATTCAACTCCGGGCTGAATTGCTGATCGAGGCTCAACTGCGGCGCAGGTTTTGTCACGGGACTCTTCTCTGCTGCTTGCGGCGCGGATTCCAGGAACTGGAGGTCTTCTCGTTGTGCGCGGAACGTCAGGGATCCGACATTGATAGTAAAGTTGTTTCCGTGGATCGATTCCACCGTTCCCGGCTGGCTGAGTGGCTTGACCCAGACGCGATCTCCTTCGCGCGGTTCTGTGCCTTCCAGCTTTGTCTGGGAAATTCTGAGATCTTCTCTGCCTGGAATCCCAGTCGGCTCCGCGGGACGCAAACTGAGTTCCTCTTCGATCTTTCGGGTAACTTCCATGCCGGCGCGCTGCAACTGGGCAGCCTGATTGTAGGCGGCTTTCTTCATTCTTTCGGCGGTAATCCGGTCCTTGAGCCCTTTGATGAGTAGTTCGCTTTGGCGGTTGAAATCATGACTTGTGCGCGCGAGGAAGGTCTCAAACTCTGTGCGCCGGACTTGCTCACGTTTTGTGAATTCAGCTTCAAGCCGCGCGTACTCGCCGGCGGTGGCCGCGCGTTCCTCTTCGAGCGCCGAGCGCAGGGATTCCTGTTCGTCGACCAGAGATTTGAGTCTTTTCAAATACTCCACGGCAATGGCCTGATCGGGGTTCGCCAGTGACTTCGCCTGCTGGAGAATCTCATCCGGCACATCCATGCGCCGGGCGATATCAAGCCCGGAGGAAGCGCCGGCTACGCCGACAATGAGCCGGTAAGTGGGGCGCAAGGTGCGCTCGTCGAACTCCACCGAGGCGTTCAGCACGCCCGGGGTGCGTGATGCCCACATCTTCAATGGGTTGTAATGAGTTGAGGTCAGGGTGGTCGCGCCCGCGCGGCGGAAATAATCCACGATGGCAATGCCGAGGGCAGCGCCTTCCTCCGGATCTGTGCCCGTGCCCACCTCGTCGATTAAAAGCAATGCCGGCGGAGCAACCTCCTTGGCCATGGTGGCGATATTGCGCAGATGGGCCGTAAAGGTCGAGAGGTTAGCTGCGATCGATTGCTGATCCCCGATATCTGCGTAGACTTGATCAAACACCGGCAGCACGGCTTCCTTGGCCGGCACATGGAGCCCCATTTGAGCCATCAGTGCAATGAGACCCACGGTTTTCAGCACTACCGTTTTCCCGCCCGCATTTGGGCCGCTGATCACCAGAACCTGATGGGCTTCATCAAGGGCTAAAGAAATGGGAACGGCATGCGCGCCCGATTGCCGGAGACCATTTTCGAGCAGAACGTGGAGTGCCTCGAGCAAGCGAAACTCGCGTCCGCTCGAGAGCTGAGGCTTGACACATCCAAACTCCTGCGAGAGCCCCGCCTTGGCTTGGCAGAGGTCGATTTCTGCGACGGTCTCGGCAATGATCCGGATGGAGTGCTGTTCGGCGCGAAAGGCCTCACTTATGGCCAGCAAGATTCGAGCGATCTCGATTTCCTCCTGCTCATGCAGCCGGACGAGATCGTTATTCTGGTCAATTACGGTCAGTGGTTCGACATACGTGGTTTGACCGCTTGAGGATAGACCGTGCACGACACCTGGGATCTGAACCCGTGAATCAGTGCGCACAGGGATAACGAAACGGCCGTTTCGGAAGGTTATGATCTCATCCTGCACCGCACGAGCCTGCTGGCGCAGAATTCCTTCCAAGGCTCGATGAATGCGGTTCCGGCAAACCTGGATCTCATGGCGAATACTGCTCAGTTCGTGGCTGGCATTATCGTCAATCTCACCACCGGGAAGTACTTTGCCGCGAATTTCGGCCAGCATCCGGCGCAGGTCGGGGATGTGGGAGGTGATCGCGGCCAGACCAGGAAACTGCCCACGTTCCTCGGGGCTCCGAAACAGTTCCCTCAGGCCCATGCCGACGGCTACAAGCCGCTCCAGTTCCAGTACCTGCCGGGGTTCGAGGATGGTTCCTTCAACCTGCAATCGGGCGAGGCTCGGATCAGGATCTTCGATTCCTGAAAGTCCGAATCTCTGGCCGGCTTCGAGATAACGCACGCACTCAGTGGTGAGACTAAGGGCCCGTTCGATCGCGCTTCGGTCTTTCGAAGGCCTGAGGTTCAGGGCGCGGGCGCGTCCAAGTGGAGTTGAAACGTGTCGTGCCAGCAGATCAAGCAGTGCCTGGAGCTCCAGGGTATCAAATGTGTGTTGGTCCATATCAAAAGAATCCTGCCACCGTTTGTGATGATTCCAGAGCAAGTTTCCACCTACTTATTGAAGCCGTCTTGCCGGTTCTTCTGTCACCAGCCTGGCATGATTCACCGCCGCTTTTGGAGGTTGGCAAGATCGTATCCGGTAGGGTATAGTGACGGCTCCCGTAGTGCAGATTCAACATATCCGGTTGTTGTTTAAAACAATGGAGTTTCATCATGGCTACGAAGCAGAAGAAGGTTATCATAATGGGGGCCGCGGGAAGAGATTTTCACAATTTCAACGTCTATTTCCGTAATAATCCGAACTACAAGGTGGAAGCGTTTACCGCCTTTCAAATTCCGGGCATCGCCGGCAGAACGTACCCTCCCGAACTTGCCGGCGCCGAATATCCCGATGGCATCCCCATCTTCGATGAATCCGAATTGCCGACCTTGGTTCAAAAACATCAGGTTGATGAAGTGGTGTTTGCCTACAGCGACGTCCCGCACCTGGAGGTCATGCACCGTGCCTCGCTGGTTAACGCTCTTGGCCCGGATTTCATTCTGATGGGTGCAAAGGCCACGATGGTGAAATCGACCAAGCCGGTCATCTCTGTATGCGCGGTCCGCACCGGATGTGGTAAGAGTCAGACGTCGCGACGTATCACGGAACTGTTGCGCGCACGCGGCAAATCGGTCGTCGTCATCCGCCATCCCATGCCCTACGGGGATCTCAATGCCCAGCGTTGTGAGCGCTTCGAGACCCTGGCGGACCTGAAGAGGTATGAGTGCACGATCGAGGAGATGGAAGAATACGAATCGCACATTCAGAAGGGAAACATCGTCTACGCCGGTGTGGACTACGAAGAGATCCTGCGCAACGCCGAGCGCGAGGCGGATATCGTGCTCTGGGACGGGGGTAACAACGACATTCCGTTCTACAAAACTGACCTGGCGATTGTCGTCGCCGATCCTCACCGTGCCGGCCACGAACTGAGCTACCATCCCGGGGAAACCAATCTGCGTATGGCCCAGATCGTGCTCATTAACAAGGTCAACACCGCTAAGCCGGAGGCGGTCAAAGAAGTGATTGCAAATATCACCCGCACCAACCCAGGTGCCTCCATCATACAGGCAGGATCCGTAGTCACAGTAGAAGACGAAAAGGCCATCAAAGGGAAGAGAGTGCTCGTGGTTGAAGACGGGCCAACGCTCACGCATGGAGAGATGACCTTTGGCGCCGCGCACGTGGCCGCCAGGCAATTCGGCGCTGCTGAAATCATAGATCCGCGCCCTTATGCGGTCGGTTCAATGCGCGGGGTGTATGAAAAATACCGGCACCTGACGGACATTCTGCCCGCAATGGGTTACGGTGATCAGCAGGTCCGTGATCTCAAGGCTACGATCGATGCTGTGCCTTGCGACCTGGTTCTGGTGGGCACTCCATTCGATCTTTCGCGGCTTTTTGAGACCAAACATCCGATGATGCGGGTCAGCTATGCCCTGGATCAAGCATCTACCGACGAGCTGGCCAAGATTCTGGACCGGTTTCTAGACACGCACAAATAGCGACGGAACCCACAGCGATGAGACCCTGAACGCCAAAAACTCGAGACTCAGAGAATCCAGGAGGCATTCTTTCCGGCATCTTTGAGTCTTTGAGTTTTGGAGGTTTCGCGGGTATGGAGGCAATTATGAAGCATAAAGATTTCATTACAGTTCGCGACTATACACCTGGCGAAGTCAGAAAACTGATCGACGACGCCATTGATATCAAGGCGCATCGCGAAAAATACTCAGAGTCACTCAAGGGCAAGGCCCTTGCCATGATCTTTGAAAAGCCCTCCTTGCGCACCCGCGTGACCTTCAATGTAGGCATCCACCAACTGGGAGGATTCGCCATTTACCTTTCTCCGGCGGAGATCAGCCTGGGCAAACGTGAATCGGTCGCGGATGTGGCGCGCAATCTCGAGCGCATGGTGCAGGGAGTTATGGCCCGGACCTTCAGTCACAAGGCTGTCGAAGAGTTGGCTCAGCATGCTCACATCCCGGTCATCAACGGGCTGACCGACTATAATCATCCTTGCCAGGCGATGGCTGACTATATGACCCTGCTCGAGTTCAAAAAGGATCTTGCGGGGAAAAAGTTGGCCTATGTTGGAGATGGAAACAACGTCTGTGTTTCCCTGATGCACACGGGTGCCCGTCTGGGCGTTCATGTTGCTGTGGCGACGCCTCCGGGGTATGAGCCGAATCCGGAAGTGGTCCAATGGGCGCGCGCGCACGGAGCGGAAACCGGCTGCAAGATAGACCTGACTCACGACCCGGTTCAAGCGGTTACAGGTGCAGATGCGATCTACACGGACGTCTGGACCAGCATGGGCCAGGAGGCCGAAACGGCTGCGCGACTGAATATCTTCCGCCCCTATCAGGTCAATGAAGAGCTATTCGCCCATGCTCAACCGGATGCCATCTTCCTCCATTGTTTGCCGGCACACCGGGGCGAAGAGGTGACCGATGGCGTGATCGAATCGGCGCGCTCGGTTGTTTTTCAACAGGCGGAAAACCGCCTGCATGCCCAGAAAGCCATCATGCTCCACTTGATGCGATAGAGGTGCAGCTTGATACGATCCGCTGTAATTGCCGGAGGGAAGGAAGCCATTATCACTTCTCTTGAAAACCTGGCGCAGGCGGTTACCGGGGATGCGGGAACCCATATTGTTCCTGAGACGGGGAGGATGCAATCGTGAAATTTCGTCATGTGATTGAATCGCAACAATTCACGGTGCCGCTGCTCATGGAGCTTTTCGAACGCGCCCGTGCTATGGAGCGCATTGTAGCTCGGGGCGGAACGCTCGATTATCAGAACAAGATCATGGCAACCCTCTTTTACGAACCCTCCATGCGTACGCGCATCTGCTTCGAGGCAGCGATGCATCGTCTGGGAGGGCGGGTCTGTTCCACGGAAGAAGCTAAGGCTTTTTCATCGGAAGTGGAGGGAGAACAGCTCGAGGACACAATCAGGATTATCTCCGGATATACGGATGTGATCGTGCTGCGCCACTCGGAAATGGGCGGCGCCGCACGAGCCGCCTCTGTATCCAAAGTCCCGATCATCAACGCCGGTGATGGCAGCGGCGGGCAGCACCCCACGCAGGCGCTGCTGGATCTGTACACCATTTTCCGGGAACGCCGGAGCCTGGATGGCCTTACGATTGCCATGGTCGGGGAGCTGGATCGCGGGCGCACTGCGCGTTCCCTGGCCTACCTGTTAAGTAAGTTCGAGCGCGTCAAAATGTACTTCGTCAGTCCGCCTGAGGTGCAGATGAAACGCGACATCCTCGATCATCTCGAAGAGCACAATACATGGTATGCCCTGGAGACTGAACTTGATCCGGTCATTGAGGCCGTCGACGTCATGTATGTTACGCAAATTCGGCCCGGCCGCATGCCGGACCAACAGCGTCTCAAGAAGTTCTTCATGGATACCTCGGTGCTGAAGAAGATGAAGGCGAACGCGATGATCATGCACCCGTTGCCGCGCACGCTGGAGCTGGATAAATCCCTGGATGCCGATCCGCGGGCGTATTATTTTCAGCAGGCAACCAACGGGCTCTACGTGCGCATGGCGCTTTTGTCCATGATCCTTGAATGAAGTGGTTGCCATTTTCATGGCATGAGGAGAACCTTCCCTTTGGTTTGGCGTCCCTCCAATGCTTGATGGGCTTTTGCAGCATCCTGCAAAGGGAAGCTGTGGTCGATTCTCAGATTCAGCTTTCCTTCGGCAACCCACTCGAGAATGTCTCCTGCCCGCCAGTCAATTTCCTCCTGGGTCGTGGAATAGTGAGCCAGGCTTGGACGGGTCACGTAGACGGATCCTTTGGCATTGAGAATAGTAAGGTCAACGGGAGGAACCGGACCGCTCGATTGTCCGAACAAAATCATCATTCCTCTGCGCTTGAGGCAGTTCAGACTTTTATCAAAAGTGGCACGGCCGACCGAGTCGTACACGACGTCCACACCTCGCCCCTGAGTAATGTTTTTTACTTCGGCTTCAAAATCCCGCTTGTCGTAGCGAATCACGTGATCGGCACCCGCGGCGCGGGCAAGCGCTTCTTTTTCCTCCGTTGAGACCGTACCGATGATTCGAGCGCCAATCATCTTGGCAATCTGAGTCAATAAAAGCCCCACTCCTCCCGCCGCCGCATGTACCAGCGCAGTTTGGCCACGCTGGAGCGGGTAGGTAGCGTGGGTCAGATAATGTGCGGTCATTCCCTGAAGCATGGCGGCCGCGCCCATGGGAAAGTCGATCTTTTCCGGGAGCGTCACCAGCTGCCATGCATTTACCAGCGCATATTCGGCATAGGCGCCGAGGTTCATGGCGTACGCGACGCGCTCCCCACGCGCCACACCGGTAACATTTTCCCCCACCGCATCGACTACACCGGCTGCTTCCATGCCTGGAATGAACGGGAGTGACGTTTTGTAGAGCCCGGTCCGGTGGTAAATATCGATAAAATTTACGCCGATCGCATGCAGCTTTATGCGGGCCTGGCCTGGCCCCGGAGTGGGCGCCGGCACCTCTTCATAGACCAGTTTCTCGGGACCACCTGTTTCGTGCACTCGAATCGCTTTCATGGTCGCTTCCTCCTAAGGCAATGGTCAGGGAACGGTGCTTTCCTCTCAAGCATGACATGAATTATGCGAATTCCACCAAAGTTTCTTTATTTCCCGGATGAAGGCCACTGCGTCTTGAAATCCTGGAATAGCCAGTTGTGGTGCAAAACGGTGCAGGATTGGATTGACCAATGGACGAGAGGGGAATAGCGCGCAAGAGATGAATCTCCAGGTCAGCTGGACAGCCCAGCGGTTTCGCAGATCAAATGGAAGGCGCGCTGCACCCGATGCATATTGGTCTGGAGATTTCCGATAGCCATGCGCAGGCAATAGCGGCCCTTCAATTTGGTGTGGGATAAGAATACCTCGCCGCCGGCATTGACCCGTTCGAGCAGGCTGGCGTTCAGGCGCTGCAGTTCGGCTTCGTCATCGGTGCCCCGGGGATGAATCCTGAAACAGACTACGGAGAATGGAGCAGGCGCAAGCCGCTCCATAACCGGGTGGGCATCGATCCATGAAGCGAACGCCTGTGCCAGTCGCACATGCTCGCGAATGCGCGCAGCCAGACCTTCAGTGCCGAAATAGCGAAAAACAAACCATAGCTTGATGGCGCGGAAGCGCCGGCCGAGCTGGAATGAATAGTCCATCAAATCAACTGCACCATGCACATCCGTTCTCAGATACTCGGGTACCAGGGAAAAGGCCTCGCGAAACATCTCGGGCTTCCGTGTGAACAGGACGGAGCAGTCGATAGGCGTAAACAGCCATTTGTGAGGATTTACCACCAGAGAGTCGGCCTGATCACACCCTGCCAGCGCCCAGCGGAACTCATGAGCTATGGCTGCGCTCCCGGCATACGCAGCATCAACGTGAAGCCAGAGCCCATGGCGCTTGCAAACTTCAGCTATGTCCGGCACGGGATCGACTGCGGTTGCCGATGTGGTTCCAACAGTTGCCACCACGGCGAACGGACGGCGTCCCTCCGACAGGTCTTGGTGAATCGTCGACTCGAGGGCGTCGACTCTCATGCGCAAAGCCATATCGCTCGATACGCGGCGAATACCTCGCACTCCAAGCCCCAGAACCAGGCCGGCCTTATCGACAGAAGAATGCGCTTCCTCGGAGCAATAAAGTACAAGCGGAGGTTTACCGGAGAGCCCCTCCTCGCGGACGTTGAGCCCGGTAGCTTCCCGGGCTGCCGCAAGAGCAACCAGCGTCGAGGTAGAAGCTGTATCGCTGATCATGCCGAACCAGTCTCGTGGGAGACCTATTGCGGATGCGTACCATCGCAATACAACCTGCTCCAATTCTGTCAGTGCCGGACAGGTTTTCCAGAGCATGCCATTGCTGTTGATTGCACTACTGACCAACTCGCCGAGGATGCCGGCGGCTGATCCCGTGATGCCGAAATAGGCCATGAATCCAGGGTGGTTCCAGTGTGTGATTCCCGGCAGGATGATCTCCTCAAGATCCTTGAGCCACATCGCGACAGGTTCGCCCAGAGCAGGCGGATCCATAGGCAGCGCCTTTTCAATATCTCCGGGAGCAATGCGTGATAAAACCGGCATCGAACCTGCCTTTTCGCGATAGCCGGCCACCCAGTCGCCGACCTGCGCCAATGCCATCCGAAATTCGGCATCGGTCATGTCGGCCCTATCATGAGAATCTTGGCTCATTTGGCTCTCCATAAATGACCCGCTTAGAAACTGAAAAAGAAACCACGAACGTCACCAACTCCTGCTGGCTTTGATGGGAAAATTTCGCGAACGTCTAATCTGAAAAAATCCTCGGCCACAATTCATCGACCCGCTTCACCGTTTCAGGATCAGGCTCCACGACTGGCGGGAACCATGGTTTCAGACGGCAGTCGAAGATAAGTGGAGCAGACATACTGACGTGAAAGCGATTCAGTTGAGGATTGCGGCCATAGATGTCGGCGGCAGGTTCGAAACGCGTAAAGATCGTCCACAGGAAGGAAGCCTCATCGCGCACGCATGCCGTAGCGTCGTCTACCAAACAGACGAGGCGGAAAGGCGTAACGGCCGGTTCCCTAAACAAAGACTGTATCGCCGGATCGTTTTCCCGCCACGACGGGCCCTGGACGACCAGCACGCCGGGCGCGAAGATCTCCTGGTTCCGGAAGGCCGGATTCTGCAACTCGGCCTGCAGTTTGCTCTCGAGCTCGTAGCGCTTTTCGCCGAGACCCATGAGAATTGCCTTGCTTCCCTCATTCAGGATCCGGGACGAATAATCCAGGGTATCCTGAGAGACGTTCGACAATACAAACAGGTCGGTGGCGAAGTCAGCCCGCTCCAGGATGTGAACCAGCAACCGGCGGAATTCCTTGAGCGGCAACCGTGCATCGGTAATCATTAGGAACTTTGTCAGAGAGAGCTGGCCCTCACCCAGGATCCGCATGGCTGCCATGAAAGCCTCTCTGCGATACCGCTCGCAAACTACGGCGGCTGCTAACGGGTGCATGCCGGCTTCATCATAGGCCCAAACAGCGTTCACACCATTCATAACCAGAGGAAAGAGAGGAGCGAAAAGTTCCTGGAGATATTCGCCGATGCAGTGGTCTTCCTGCGGTGGTCGGCCGACAACCGTTGCCGGGAAAATGGCGTCGCGCCGGTGATACATTCGCTCAACCTCGAAAACAGGGAACTCGTGCGCGAGCGAATAGTACCCATAGTGGTCGCCGAACGGACCCTCCAACCTGCGCGAGAAGGGAGGAACTTTCCCTACGAGAAGGAAATCGGCCTCCGCAACGATCGGCAGCGGACTGATCGACGGATCGCACACGACACCGACATGCCCGCCCTGCAGCAGTGCAGCGAGGATCAGTTCAGGGACATTCTCCGGGAGCGGCGCGATCGCTGCCATGATGAGTGCCGGCGGCCCGCCGAGAGCCAGGTTTACCGGCAGCGCTTTGCCCTGACGCTCTGCCTGATGGTAATGAAAACCGCCGCCACGATGAATCTGAAAATGCATGCCTGCGGTGCTGTCGTCATAGATCTGATTGCGGTACATGCCGAGGTTGCCCCTGCCGCTCACCGGGTCCTCGGTATACACAAGGGGCAGGGTAAGAAAAGGACCTCCATCGTCCGGCCAGCTTTGAATTTGAGGAAGCGCGCGCAGGCAGACGGGTGCAATGCTACGCTCCAGCACCGCGCCCGTCCGCCGGGTCTTTGTGCCCAAATGCAGGCCCGCTTTGAAGAGATCGCGAAAATGCCACAAGCCGGAAATGCTCGGCGGCATCAACATCCCTGCGGCCTCGACGATTCTTTTCATGAATCTGTGCGGATTCTCTCCAAAGGCGAGCTCTATCCGCCTCGGCGTGCCGAACAGATTGGTGGCCACCGGAAATTGAGATCTCGCTACGCGGGTAAATAGCAGTGCGGGCCCCTTGCGGGCGACATTCCGGCGCTGGATTTCAGCCAACTCCAGATAGGGGTTGATCGATTCTTCAATGACGTGGAGTTCACCCTCGCGCTTCAGCGTGTCGAGGAAGCTTCTTAGATTAGGATGTCTCATCTCTTTTCTGCCCGCGTTCAGAATACACTCAACTGGGGATCTGAGAAAGAACTTTACCCCGCATAGACTCCCGCCGGTATCGGATTTACGCGATCGCTTCCTTGGACGCCAACTCACAATAGGGCGGTGGGGGAGAAAACCGATGGGTCGACGGCTTTGACCGAGGCTCCGGCGGTATTCCCTCAGTCAAGCAATTTTGAAGACAGAGCGTTATTTCTTATTCGCTTTGATATATTTGAGCAGCTTCTGCTTATCAGGATAGCCTGGTTTCTTGGCAAGAAATTTCTCATACTCTGCAGCCGCCTGATCCTTTCTTCCGGCAGCGTTGTAAAGCGCGGCGAGCCGCAAATGCGCGTCGGCCATGCCAATAGGGTTAAGTTGTATCGCCTCGTTGAAATGTACGACGGCTCGCGATCCCTTTTTCACTTGCAGGAATGCTTCTCCCAGAAAGTAATGACCCTCAGGGAATTGAGGACTCATTTCGACGAGCCGGCGCAGGCTTTCAACGGCCTCTTCATTCTTTTTCATTGCCAGCTGGAGTTTGCCCAGATTCAGCAGCGCCAGAGTGTAGTGTCTCGACTGCAGGGCTTGTTGGTATGGATTCTCGGCTTCGGCGAGTTTACCCTGCCTGAAAAGCATGGTGCCAAGTTCCTCCCACGCTTCGAAATCTTTCGGATCCGAAGCTACGATCTCCCGCAACAGTCGAATGGATGCCTTATAGTCCTTGCTTGCGCCCGCTTTCAGGGCCTTTCCGAGTTTGGCCGCGTTTTCAGATCCCCGCGCATAGAGTTCAGTCGATGAATCCGGGCCGGGCTTTTTCCTGTCCTGGCTGGCAAGATCCGGGCGCCATTCAAATTCAAGATCGCGGCGGATGTCGGTCGACATCTTCTCCTGCAACAGGAGATGGATCCGGGCTACTTCGTTGCCGCCGTTTGACACCATCAGGTCATACTCACCATTGTGGACACTCAGGAAGCGGTAGCGCCCATTGGCCGGCACAGTGACGCGGTCGAGGACCTGGCCGCTCAGGTTGCAGAGTTCAATCGTGTAACTCAGGGAGACCAGTCCGGTTATTTTGGTCTCATCGATCTTGAGATCGCCGAACAGCGTGTGGCTTTGAAAAGTAAGCGCCGATGCGGAGCTGGCCGCAAACGCAAAGATAATAAAGATAATAAGGAACGAAATTATTACAAGTCGCATCATAAGCGGGATATTAGCACGAAAATCGGGAAAGCTGAAAATGGTCAGGATCAGGGCTTGTTTGCCGGCATGCAACCATATTCGGGAGCAATATTTTCTTTGGTGGCTGAAGCCAAGGCCGCCATGGTAAGGCGCGTCAGATCCAACAGGCTTTCTGCCTGCGTCACCTGGTCCATGCTGGCCCCTGTTTCCGGATGCCGGGGAACGAAGAGCGTGCAGCAATCCTGATCGGGCAGAATGCTGATTTCGTAGGTGCCAATTTCGCGCGCGAGCCGGATGATGTCTTCCTTGTCATCCCCAATAAGAGGCCGAAAGATGGGGATGTTGGTTGCCGCGGCCGAGACGACGCGCAGGTTTTCAAGAGTTTGGCTTGCCACCTGGCCCAAGCTATCCCCGGTGACGAGCGCGCCGGCGTGTTCTTTGGCCGCCAACGCTTCTGCAATCCGGACCATAAATCGTCGATATAGGATCACGCGCAAGGGCGGCGGGGCATAGGCGACGATTTCTCGTTGTACCTCCCCGAAGGGGACAAGGTAGAGCTTTCCCTGGAGCTGATAGCGCCCAAGGATCTGGATAATCCGTCGGACCTTGTCTTGTGATTCGGCCGTTGTATGAGGAAAACTGTGATAGTGGACGAAGCGCACCTGACAGCCGCGGCGCAGCATGCGGAAGGCTGCCACCGGAGAATCAATCCCTCCTGACAATAGGCAGAGCACCTTTCCTCCGGTTCGGGCCGGCAGGCCGCCGCCGCCAGGAATTTTGGCGAAGTAAAGAAAAGCGCGCGGACCGACCAACTCGACGTAGCAGGTCAGATCGGGATTTTCCATTCGTGCCGGAGCTCCGGTAAGTTCCTGGACGTAATGTCCCAACTCTTCGTTCGTTCTCTGGGAATTCAAGGGAAAATCCTTGGTGCCGCGGCGGGTATCGATTTTGAAAGATGCAAAGGAGCGAGCTTGAATCAGAGTGCCGAGGGCAGAGCGGATGGCTTCGAGATCGGCAGGTACTTCCCAGGCGACGGCGAAGTTCGCTATTCCCGATACCCAACGCAGGCGGCGCTCAATCTCGGCAACCGGTGAATCAGGCTTAAGCGCAATCAGCAAGCGCCCGGCATAGCGGCGCACGCCATCGTGGGGCAGGCCTTGCAGCAAGGACTCCACATGCGCATGGAGCCTGTTTTCGAACCAGCCCCGATTGTTTCCTTTCAGGTTGATCTCATGGTAATGAGCGATGACGACTTGATTCACATTCTTTCCAAAATGAAAAACCGGCGGCAATTCACCGGCCTGGGACAACATCCATTTTCTTCACCCGCAACTGCGGGCGTTAGACGTGTCAGGACCCTCCGTTGTAGCCTACCTGGACCCGACTACCGGTCACAATTACCGGCACCAACTTCTCGCCTTTAGTATACTCCAGCATTTGATCCATCGAACGCTCGTCTACGGTTACGTTGAAGTATTCGAAGGGTATCCTCTGCCTCTTGTGGTCCTCACGGGCCTCTGAGGTGTGGGGTCACGTGTCCTTGCCGAAAATCAATACTTTCTCTTGCATATCACCTCCATCATCTGGATATCATGGACAGCATGAGTCGATCCAGAGAATTGTGCACCTATGGTGGCAGGATCTCACGCAGGAAGTTTGCCCTGCATGCCGGCATGGGTGTCGCGGGTCTGGCGCTTGCTCGCGGACGCGGTAAACACCAAGATGAGGTGCAGTCGCCCGTCGCGCTGGCTCGTAATGCCGACCGCAATAGCGCCTTGAAGGTTGCAACCAATCTCCTTGGCAAGATCGATTTCGGCGGAAAGGAACTCTATCTAAAGGCGAATTACAATAGTCCCGATCCGTTTCCCGCAACCACTCATCCGGAAACTCTCGCTGGCGTTGTAGCCTTCTTGCGCGAGTCCAATTGTGGCGCGATCACGCTTGTTGAGCGGAGCGGGATGGGATTGACACGTGACGTATGGCAGAGCTTGCGTGTCACGGAACTTGCCGAGAAGCTGGAGCTTCATCTTCTTGCATTGGAGGATCTCTCTTCCGGGCAATGGCGCAAAGAAGACCTTCCGGGTTCCAACTGGAAGGCAGGCATAGAAGTGCCCGAGTTTCTGAACCGCGATGCCTTTATCATCCAGATCTGCAACCTCAAGACCCACAGGTTTGGTGGCGTTTTCAGCGGCAGCCTCAAAAACTCCGTCGGGCTGGTGGCAAAATACGGGCAGGTGAATGCCGGATACAACTACATGGCCGAGCTACACTCTTCCGCCCAGCAGGGAGCTATGATTGCGGAAGTTAACGTCATCTACGAACCTAAGCTCATCATCATGGATGCGATGCAGGTCTTTACCAGCGGCGGACCTGAAATGGGAGAAATCGCCTCGCCAGAGGTGATGCTCGCGTCAGGGGATCGACTGGCAATCGACGCTGCCGGAGTTGCATTGCTGCGCCTTCAGCGCGAAGTGCCGGATCAGCCATTAAACCTGCGTGCGGTATATGAGCAGGACCAAATAAGGCGTGCTGCGGAGCTCAATCTGGGCGCCAAGAGCGCGGGCGAAATTCGCTTTCTGTCGGGAGATGTCCGAGGTTCCCTCCTCGCATCGCAACTTGAGGCCATCCTCCAGGAAGTCCCCAAGTCCAAAAAATAGCGGACCGTCAGCTCTCCATAACGATAGCCAAAGAGGGACCTGCCGAGACCTTCAGTCCAGTCTTGTGCTATTCGCAGTTGCTTTTTGGAAATGAATAACGGGAGAGAACGTACTTAGTAACGTAGATAATGCTGCTCACTCTGCCGCAGGGTGGGGACTGCCAGGATTCAAGTTGATGTATGGAGGGCGAATGAAAAGGGATTTGGATACCATCATCCTGACACGCCAGGAACTGCGAATTATGAAAATAGTTTGGGATCTGGGCTCGGCGACGGTAAAGGAGGTATGCAGCAGCATTTCCCGGCAGAAGAAAACGGCATATACCACTGTTCTCACACTTATGGGTATTCTGGAGGATAAGGGAGTCCTGGAGCACCAGCGCTGCGGGCGTGCCTATAACTACAAGCCCTTATTGTCGCGGGAGCAGGCGACGAAGAACCAGATCAAGGATTTGGTGAGTCGCTTTTTCGATGGAAATCCCGAGAAACTGATAAAGACAGTCAGGGAGATCGAGTCCCTCGGACGCGATCAGATTGGAGTTCCGGCCGAACAGGTCAAATCCCGTGAGCAGCACCAGTCGGCATAGGATTGGCTACTTGCCGGTCGGAGCGTAGTAACCTTTGCGATAATTGAGTTTAAGGCTCTTCTCTGCTACCTTTACCTCAATCTTACGATAACCCCCGTCCCGGAGGGGATTGCTTGAAAAGTAGCCGATATTGTACTGACTGCGCAATTCCTGGCTGATTTCCCGGAAGGAACTATCAAGTTCCTCCACCTGGAATGGGAACATTGCCTTTCCCCCCGTAACGTCCGCAAGCTGCGTCAGGACCCGATCGCCGGCTCTGGTGTCTCCCCCAACGCCGAAAAATCCGCCGCGGTTAATGCTTATGGAAAAAATCGTCGCCTCTGCATTGACCGCCATTTCCCGCGCCTGCTCGAGAGTCTCGATGCTGGCGGAATCATCGCCGTCGGAGAGAATCACGATCGCCTTGCGCCCGGCCTCGCGGATTAATTTCTCATCGCAAGTTCTTACTATGGCGTCATAGAGGGCGGTGTTGCCTGCGGCCTGCATTAATCGGATCTGTTTGGCCAGCTTGTTGGGATCGTTGGTAAGGTCCTGCACCAGAGACACGGCAGAATCAAACTCAACAATCATGGCCCGGTCAGCTTCCTTCAGCACGGTATAAAAGAAGTTTGTGGCCGCATCCTGTTCGAACTTCAGCTTTGGGGCTACGCTCTGGCTGGTATCCACAAGCAAGGCGATAGTCAGGGGAAGGTTGGCCTCGCGCACAAAGTTCGTAATCTCCTGCTTTTTCCCATCTTCATAAATGGCGAAATCCTCACGTGCCAGGCTTGTTACGAAGGACTTTGTATCCTTGTTCCATACGGAAACGAAGACATTGACAAGATCGACATTTCTCCGGTAGGTCTGATTCGAGATCTGTCCCGGTAGCTGCTGCCTATCCGCTTGGGACGCGGCGTTTCCCTGATCTGCATTTGTGCGCACCAGTGGCTGAAGAATCAGGACCAGACTGAATGTGACGGCCAAGCCGAAGCGTAGCATCGAAGGCATCCTTTTCCCCGTATCTCTAAGCAGTATTTAACTTAGCATCTGGATTATAGATTTCGATCGGAGGGGAGTCAAGGCAGCTTTCCCAGGGTCATCTGGTTTCGCCAGGGGAACCTTCGGTCAGATTAAGGAAATCGGATAATTCAGGGGGCAATGGCGAGGTGAAGGCGAGCGACGCGCCTGTCCGTGGATGGCAAAACTCAAGGCGCTGCGCATGTAGAAACTGCCTCTTTAGTTCGCGCGTTGCCATGCGCAAACCAAGGTCTCCCAGGTTGCGATAGCGGCTGCCGCCATAGAGAATGTCCCCGACGACAGGATGTCCCATTTGAGCAAGATGAACTCGAATCTGATGGGTTCGTCCGGTTTCAATGCGTACCCGCAGCAATGAGAAAGGACCGTATGCTTTTTCTTCGTGGTAGTGCGTGACGGCGTCACGCCGACGCCGCGAGCGTATGGAGATCTTCTTTCTATCCCTGAGATCGCGGCCCAGTGGCAGATCGATCGTACCCTCTGCCGGGTGCGGATGTCCGTAGACAAGGGCTGCATATTCCTTTTTTACCTGGCGGCTTTTAAACTGGCGCGCGAGGGCACGATGCGTTTCCGTGCTTTTTGCGACCACCAGCAATCCACTTGTAAGTTTGTCCAGGCGGTGAACAATGCCGGGGCGCAACGCATCACCGGTTTGTAGTGGACCCAAATGGTAAAGCAGTGCATTCACCAGCGTACCGGATTGGACACCGGCACCGGCATGGCAGACCAACCCCGCCGGTTTATCAACCACGGCCAAATCCTCATCTTCATAGACTAGTTTGAGAGGAATGTCTTCAGGCTGAGGCTGTGCCTCGGAAGAAGAGTCGATGATCTCGAGAGAAATACTGTCGCCCGGACGCAATAAATAGCCGGTCTTGACCTGCGCATGGTTGACTTGAACGTTGCCGTTGCGGATCCATCCCTGTATTTGCGAGCGGCTTTGATCCGGAAACAGCTCGGACAGATACCGGTCCAACCTCATGCGGGCAGCATCGAGCGGAACCTGGAAGCATCCGCTATGGTCGATCACACTTCGGGTGTCTCCCGGCGGCGGCGCCGCAAAATGATGAAGGCTACTGCCGATCCCAAAATGGTCAGGATTCCGATGAATTGGGATGTGGACAGCAAACCGTGCAGGACGAATCCGCGATCATCGTCTCCGCGGAAAAACTCGATCACAAATCGGAGTGCGGCATAGAGGATCAAATATTCCAGGATGATCTGCCCGGCAAAGTGCCTGCGCTTGAGCCGCCACATCAGATAAGCGAATAAAAGCATCGCTCCCAAAGATTCGTAGAGCTGAGTCGGATGCAGCCGGATATTGAGCGGGACTCCGACATTCTCCGCGGAGTATGGATCGGTAAATGTAATGCCCCAGGGGAGCTGTGTCGGCTTACCATAACAACAGCCGGCCGACAGGCATCCTATGCGGCCGATCGCCTGACCCAATGCGATACCGGGCGCGGTAATATCTGCCACGCGCCAGCTCGGGAGCTTGGTTTTGTGCAGATACCAGGCCGACGCAGCCAACGCCAGCAACAGACCCCCGTAGTAGACGCCGCTGGAGCGCAGCGTGGCCAGCGAGAATATTTCACGTGGATTGGCCGAATAGTAGGAATATTCAGAAATAAAAAGCAGGAACTTGGCGCCGACCAGGGCGGAGAAAATAATGATCAATCCAAGATTCCAGATGGAATCCGGATTCAGTCCTACCTTCGCTGCGTTTCGGCTGGCCAGCCAGATCCCGGCTATGAATGCCAGGGCCAGCAGGAGGCCGTACGTATGGATGGTGAGTGGACCCAACTCCCATAATTTTGGATACATATGCGGCCCTATTCTTCCTCTGCCTTGCGATCCTTGTTGGCTTCCTCGATGATTTTCTGTGCGATATGTGCCGGCACCTCATCGTAGTGTGAGAATTCCATGTGGTAGGCACCTCGACCGCCGGTCATGGAAGTCAGGACTGGCGCGTACGTGACCATTTCTGCCATCGGCACTACGGCCTTGATGACCTGCATGTCACGCTTCATATCCATACCCTGCAACCTGCCGCGCCTGCTGGTCAGGTCGCCCATCAAATCGCCCGCATATTCCTGGGGAGCCATGATCTCCACATTCATGATTGGTTCCAGCAATACGGGTTGAGCTTGTTCCATGGCCTTTTTGAACGCCAGGCTGCCGGCAATCTTGAACGCCATTTCGGAAGAGTCGACCGCGTGAAAACCGCCGTCATAGAGAATGACCCGGAAATCGACGACCGGGCATCCGGCCAGGTAGCCGCGCGCAGCCGATTCGATGATTCCTTTTTCCACGGCCGGAATAAAATTTCGTGGAATGGAGCCGCCAAAAATCTCGTCAACAAACTCGAAATTGGAACCCCGCGGCAATGGCTCCATCTTGATCCAGCAATCACCGAATTGCCCGTGACCGCCGGTCTGCTTCTTGTGCCTCCCCTGGACGTCGGCCTTGCCCTTGATGGTTTCGCGGTAAGGCACTTTTGGAGTTTTGAGGATCACTTCAACTCCATAGCGCTTGCGCATCTTGGCGACAGTCACTTCGACGTGGAGCTGACTCGATCCGGCCAGGAGAAGCTGCTTGGTCTGCGGATCGCGATTGTATTTGATGGCCGGATCTTCCTCGGTGATGCGCGCCAGGGCGCTGCTGATCTTGTCCTCATCACCGCGGGCCTTGGGTTCTATCGCGAAGGTGATGGAAGGCTCGGGAATCTCCACCGACGAAAACACGACCGGCTGAGATGGATCGCAGAGGGTGTCGCCGGTCGTGGTTTCGCGCAGTTTGGTAACGGCAAAGAAATCGCCTGCGTGAACCTCTCCCACCGGGGTCATGGTCTTACCCTGCAGCACCTGGAGCGGACCGAACTTGTCCTGCTTGCCTTTGGTCTGATTGTGGTAGGTCGTATCCGAGCGCATGACGCCCGAGTAAAGACGGATGATGCTGATCCTGCCCGTAAACGGGTCAGCCACGGTCTTGACCACGTAAGCAGCATAGGGATTCTTGCTGCTGATGGCGAGTTCCACCGGCTCATTGGTTTTGGGATTGATGCCGCGCACTTTTTCAATTCCGGGAGGCGGGAGCAGTTCCACAATCGCATCCAGAAGCTGCGGCACACCGATGTTGAGGCTCGCGCTTGCGCAAAGGACGGGGAAGAGGCTTCGGGCGCGGACGCTCTTTTTCAATCCTTCCATCAACTCGGCGGGTGACAAAGTTCCCTCGGCAAAAAACTTCTCCAGCAGTTCGTCGCTGCCCTCGGCAACCAGCTCGATCAACTTCTCGCGGGCTTGCTCCGCGGCCTCTTTTTGCGCCGCGGGAATATCCACAACCTGAGATTTTCCCGACCCGTCTCGTTCGAAGCGAAAGGCTTTGTTGGCCAGAATGTCGATTACCCCGGTAAACTCGCGCTCTGCTCCGATCGGGATCTGGATGGGTACAGCGGACCTGCCAAATACTTCCTCAATGGAAGCAAGAGCCCGTTCAAAGCTGGCATTGTCGCGGTCCATTTTGTTGATCACCAGCATGCGCGGCAGGTTGAATTCCGTCGCGAACTCCCAAACCTTCTCGGTCTGTACCTCCACACCGGAAACCGCGTCCAGCACCACGAGGGCGGCATCGGCGGCGCGCATCACCAGCTTTGTATCCGTCAGGAAGGGACGATACCCTGGCGTGTCCAGGATATTGATCTTCTTTTTGTTCCATTCGCAATGTGCAAGCGCGCTGCTAATGGAAATCTTGCGTTCGATTTCTTCCTCTTCGTAGTCGGTAACAGTATTGCCGTCATCCACGCGGGCCAGGCGGTTGATCGCGCCGGCGTCGAACAGCATGGCAGAAGTCAAAGATGTCTTGCCGGATGTTCCATGCCCGATGATCGCGAGATTCCTAATGGATTCACTCTCGTAAACCCTCATCGAAAACTCCTTTCAGGAGTGGTGTTCGGTATGAGTTCAAAAAGAGAGGGATGATACCACAGGCCTTAACGGGTCGCAACGCTCCCGCGATAAACAACTGCGATTCAGACAGTGAGAAAAAACCTGGCCACGAATGGCACGAATAGCATGAGAGGTTATCGGCTTGCTCTGCGATAAGGCCTCTTCGTTGCGCCTATGGCTATTCGTGTCATTCGTGGCCAGGTTTTCCCTCCCTTGTGTGAACCGCATTCACAACCTCCCTTGCTTATGCTGTGCCTTGCGCATGTTTCGTACTATACTCATTGGCGCAGCCAATCGTCTCTGGAGGACTCATGCGCAACGTAATCCTGATTTGCCTGATCGTGGTCTTGTTCGGTTCCGGTGCTTGTGCCCAGGCGCCCAGCTCTGCGCTGCCTGCCCTGAGTGGTGAAAAGGCCATGGAGCACGTCCGGGCCCAGGTTGCCTTCGGACCGCGTCCGCCTGGCTCGGAAGCGCTGGAAAAATGCCGTGAATATCTGGTCAATCAGCTCGAAGGGTATGGCTACCAGGTTGAAAAGGATGCGTTTGAAGCGACAACTCCGTACGGGCCCAAGAAAATGGTAAATCTTATCGCCCGGAAGAAAAGCAGCAGCAATACCGTCATCGCAATGGCCAGCCACTACGACACCAAGTACTTCCAGAAAATACGTTTCGTCGGGGCCAATGACGCGGGCAGCAGCACGGGATTACTGCTGGAGCTGGCCAGAGTCCTCGCCGCCAAAAAGGATGGACCTGACTATTGGTTTCTGTTCCTGGATGGCGAAGAAGCCTTCGTCGATTGGAGCACATTCGACAGCACCTACGGCAGCCGGCATCTGGCTAAGCGCTGGAAGGACGACGGGACTGCTTCGAAAGTACGAGCTCTGCTCCTTCTGGACATGGTGGGAGATAAGAATCTCAACCTGCAAAAGGACGAAAACTCAACTCCCTGGTTGATGGACCTCGTTTGGAACACCGCTCAGGAAGAAGGCTTTCGCGATATTCTTGCTGCCACACCGACGGCCATTCAGGACGATCACATTCCCTTTCTCGATGTCAAAATACCTTGCGCCGATATCATTGATCTGGACTATGATCCCTGGTGGCACAAAGAAGGGGATACGCTGGATAAGATCAGCGCTGTGAGTATGGAAAAGGTGGGAAAGCTGGTTCTCGCCGTGCTGCCCAGGCTGGAGAAGAGGCTATCAGGCCGATGATCGGCGCACGGCGATGACAGCCGTTTGCGCCGAGGGACTGATGCAACTTACGTCTCCTCGAGAGATTCCTTAAAGCCGCACTTTTTGTCGTTGCAGATCCGCACAGTGCCGTAGCGCTTCGTTGTCTTTACCAGGCTAAAGGGCAAGCCGCACTTCGGGCACGATTTGGCTATGGGCTTGTTCCAAAGCACAAAGTCGCAATCAGGGTAGTTTGAGCAGCCATAGAATACTTTTCCGCGCTTCGACTTGCGCTCAACAATCTCTCCGCCGCAGGTGTTGGGGCAGGGGACGCCGGTGGTCTTGAGCTTGATGTAACGGCAATTGGGGTAGTCGCTGCAAGCGGTATACTCGCCAAAACGGCCATGTTTGATGGCCAGCTGCTTGGTACAGACGGGACAGGTTTCATTGAGGAGGATGTCCTGTTTGACTTCGACCGAGTCGGCATTTTTTACGACTTTTTTGGTGTTGCGGCACTCCGGGTACCCGGAACAGGCGAGAAATTCACCAAAGCGCCCGCGCTTCAGCACCATTGGCCGCCCGCACTTCTCGCATGCGATCTCTTCCACTTCGGGAATCTCGGCGCCGTTTTCCGCTCCGTTCTTAGGAATCTCGCGGGTGTTCTTGCATTCGGGGTATCCCGAGCAGGCCATGAAGCGGCCGAACTTGCCCCACTTGATCACCATCTTGTTGCCGCACTTTTCGCAGATTTCGTCGGTCTCAATCTCCTCGGTTTTGACGTCCCTCATGTGCTTTTCTGCGTCGGCCAGCCGCTGAGAGAAGCGTTCGTAAAAGGCGCGCATAGTATCCTGCCAGCGCTCCCTGCCTGATTCGATCCGGTCCAGATGCTGTTCCATGCGCGCGGTGTATTCGTAGTCGAAAATGTCCTTGAAACTCTCGATCAACAGTCCTTCCACCAGTTCGCCGGTTTCGGTTGGATAAAAACGGCCCTCCCTCTTGTCGACGTATTCGCGATCTTGGATGGTGCTCAAAATCGAGGCATACGTGGAGGGGCGCCCAATGCTCCGCGCTTCCAGCGCCTTTACCAGGCTAGCCTCATTATAGCGAGGCGGAGGCTGGGTGAAATGCTGAGTGGGAAGCAGAGCTTTGACTTCGAGTCGTTCGCCTTCGGAAAGTTCAGGCAGCAGCCCGTCTTGCTCCGAATTGTCATCATTACGCCTGGCTTCTTCGGGCCTTGCTTCCTGGTACGTGGCTAAAAACCCGGGAAATTTGAGCACTGAGCCCGTGGCCTTAAACTGGACGCGGCCCGCCTCAATCAGCACATCCGTCTGGTCGAAGACTGCTGGTGTCATCTGGGAAGCGACAAACCTGTTCCAGATTAAGTTGTACAGCTTCCAGAGATCCGGTTCGAGGTGAGCCTTCAGACTTTCCGGGGTCCGGTCCACGGATGTCGGCCGGATCGCCTCGTGTGCTTCCTGAGCCGTCTTTTTCGATTTGTAGTAGATCGGGTGGTGGGGCAGGTAAGGCTCCCCATATTCTTTCTTGATGAATTCGCGCACTTCGCCCAACGCAGATTCCGCGACCCGTGTCGAATCCGTGCGCATATAGGTGATCAGACCGATCGCGCCTTCACTGCCGATTTCGATTCCTTCATAGAGCCGTTGCGCCAGCTGCATCGTTCTTCGCACGGGATAATTCAGCCTGCGCGCGCCCTCTTGCTGAAGATTGCTGGTTATGAAAGGAGGCACCGGATAGCGTTTCTTTTCACGCTTGTGAATCTTGCTGACCACGAATGGAGTGCCGCGCAATTCCTCCACCAGGGATTGTGCCGTCGCGCCGTCACTGACCTTCCATTTCTGCCCGTCCACACTGCTTGCCTTGGCGGTGAACTCAGGAGGAACATGGCCGGCAAGCCGGGCGGCAAGGTTCCAATACTCCTCGGTCTTGAAAGCGCGGATCTCCTGTTCGCGCTCAACGATCATGCGCAAGGCCACGGTCTGAACGCGGCCGGCAGATAAGCCTCGCCTGACCTTGTTCCAAAGCAGCGGGCTGATCTTGTAGCCGACGAGACGATCCAGGATGCGTCGTGCAAGCTGGGCCTCCACCTTGTGCGCGTTGATCCGCCCGGGATTCTTGAAGGCTTCCTCGATCGCATTCTTGGTGATTTCGTGAAACAAAACCCGGTAGATGTCTTTCGTCTTGCTTCCCAACTCTTCGGCCAGATGCTGGCAAATGGCTTCGCCTTCGCGATCGGGGTCCGCCGCCAGATAGATGACCTTCGAGTTCTTGGCCGCGGCGCGGAGCTCCCGAACTACCTTCTCCTTGGCCGGGATAATTGCATAGAGGGGTGCAAAATCATCGTCGACATCAACGCCCAGCTTGTTTTTGGGCAGGTCCTTGATATGGCCGACGGAGGCTTTGACATCAAATCCGCTGCCAAGATACTTCTTGATCGTCTTGGCTTTGGCTGGCGATTCAACTATTACAAGAGCATTTGTCATAAGAGGGCGCAGACTATACCAAGAATTTCCAAAATTCCAAACAAAATCATTTTTCGCGCCGGGTAATCCGGATGAACAGATTGCCCGGAACCTGTCGTATTTGGCCTCGCATTTCCAGGTTCAGCAGCAGCTCGCTCAGTTGCGGCACAGTCATGCCGCTTTTCTGAAGTATCCGGTCAAACTGAGTCGCTTCGTCATACCCGAGCATCGCCAGAATCTTACTCTCTTCCTCGGTCGAAAGATCAAGTTCCTGTTTTTGAGGCGCCCGTGTGTCTTCTCTGACCAGGATCGCGTGACGCACCTCGGCTGGTAGCTCTTCGACCACATCTCTCCAGATCTGAACAAGTTTTGCGCCTTGCTTGATCAAGAAGTTGGGCCCGAAGCTCTGCGGCGAGGTCAGATTGCCTGGGACTGCAAAAACCTCGCGGTTCTGTTCCATTGCCAGGCGCGCCGTAATCAATGAGCCGCTGTACTCACTTGCCTCCACGATCACCGTACCCAAAGATAAACCGCTGATGATGCGATTTCGGACAGGAAAGTTCTGCGGCGCCGGCGATGTTCCAGGTGGAAACTCTGAAAGGAGCAGTCCGCTCTCGGCAATTTGCCGCGTTAATTGACGATTTTCACGGGGATAAACAACATCAATTCCGCACCCCAAGACCGCAATCGTGCTTCCTCCCGCTTCCAGGCATCCCCGATGAGCCGCGGAATCAATTCCTCGCGCCAAACCACTGACGATCACCACATCACGCTTCCCCAGATCAAAGGCGAGGCCCTGCGCAACCTGAAGTCCATAGAAGGTCGGCCGTCGTGTGCCCACGATCGCCACACACGGAAGGTCCGTGAGACCGATGTTTCCGCGACTGTAAAGGACCAGGGGCGGATCAAAGATCTCGTTGAGAATGGCGGGATAACCATTTCCGCCCCTGACCAGAATCCTGCATTTTTCGCTGCGTGCCCAGTCAACAATTTCATCTGCCATCGAGCGATATCGGCGGGTCTGAATCGCGAGCCCACCCTCCGAGGGCACGCCCAAGGTTTCGAGTTCGCGGCTGCTCTTGGCAAGCAGATCATGAAGCCGCGGGCAGGCCTTCCACAGGCTGCCTTGAGTAATTGTGCCCACCCCGGGCACAAGCGACAACTCGACGGCGTCTCGTGCTAGTTCCTCTTCCGACTCGTTCATGATCTCACCGCAAAGGTCCCGGTGGTCTTCAGCGTGCACATTCTTTATAATCGCTCAGTGTAGTAGTTTCGCGTTCATGAACGCTATTTCCGGAATTTCTCAGGAAGGCGGGGCCTTGAGGCTCAAAATCTCTCTGGTGAATTATCTGAATGCAGCACCTTTAGGGTGGTCATTTCTGCATGGCCCAATGCAAAACCAGTTTCAGATATCACTTGCCTCGCCGGCCAAATGTGCCGAGCAGCTCGCCAAGGGAGATGTGGATATCGGACTGATTCCAGCCATAGAGTATCCGCGCATTAACGATCTTATAGCCATCCCGCGTGTTGCCATCGCCGCGACGAATGAAGTGCGCAGCGTCCTCCTTGTCCGCCGCCCCGGTTCAATACGCATGGATTCCGTGGCACTGGATACGAGCTCGCGCACGTCGGTGGCCTTAGTCAAACTGTTGCTCAATTCCAGAATGGGACTCCAGCCGGAGTTTGTGCCCCACGAACCGAATATTTCAGAAATGCTTCGCAAGCACGACGCGGCTCTCCTTATCGGAGATGCGGCACTTCGATGCTCCCCCGAAGAATTTGAAATCGTGGATTTGGCTGCGGCATGGCGGGATTGGCAGGGAAAACCTTTTGTTTTCGCCTTCTGGGCCTGCCGAGCTGCTGCAAGGCTGCCGGAAAACATGGTTGAAATTTTTGTGGCGGCCAGGGAATGGGGACTGGCTCGGATCGAAGAAATTGCTGCCGCCTATTCCCGCACGCTGGAATTGCCCGCGGCCTTTCTGGAAGGCTATCTGCGGCATAACCTGGATCACGACATGGGTCCGGAACACATAGTAGGGCTGGAGCGGTTTTACCGGCTCGCATTGGAAGCAGGAATGATCGACACGCTCAAGCCAATTCGCTTTATGGCGGAGGCACGAGGTGGAATCTCAAATACTTAAAGTAATACTTCAACTATCATTGTCTAACTCGATATTCCAATAGAAATAGTCTCGCCACGAATCCGGAGCGCTGTTCAGCCCGATGGTAACATGGATCATGCTGGGGACCCAGTCAGGGGTCTTGGGGCGCCGGATTAGATGCATTCCAGCCTCGTTTGGAGTGCGCCCGCCCTTATGATGATTGCACTCAAGACAAGAAGTGACGATGTTATCCCAGGTCTTGCTGCCGCCCTTGACGACGGGAATGACATGATCAAAAGTCAGGTCTTCGGTGGAGCATTTAGAACCGCAGTACTGACAGGTGTGGTGATCCCTGGCGTAGATGTTGGCCCGGCTGAATTTTACGTGCTGAAATCGTTTGCGCATCCGCACATATCTCAGCAGCCGCAGGACACTCGGCATGCGAATCGTGAAGCTGATGCTCCGGATTTCTCTATCGTACTCTGCCAACACCTCCACCTTTCCCTGAAATAGCAGTGTGATGGCGCGCTTCCAGGGCACGATGTTGATGGGCTCATAACTGGTGTTGAGTACGAGTGTCTGTTCCATGGATCATGTCCGCCGAACAAGTGTTGACAGCGCGCTGCCAATAGCGTTGGATGGATGGAAGGCAATAGAGCCGGTATACATAGAATGCTGTGAAAAAGACCTGGGACGCAGACTTAGCGCACGGCACTTGGCATAACAGAACATGTCCGATACGCCTGAAACCAGGGGATTGCTGTTTGATTTTGAGTCATTCGGGAAGTCAATCACCATGAGTCCGGAGAGTAGCCTCGGGGCAAGCCGTCGCAAGAACGGGGATTGAATCCAGATTGATTGGATTGGAGTCGTGTAGCTGGAGACTGCCTCCTTTCTTATATCCTTGGATATTCGGCTTGATTATTGCCGTCAATCCTAGGTAAAAATCCATTTTATCAAAAATATCCGTGATTGGTGCGACTTTTTAGCAAAGGTGGCGGGGGAGATTCCATGACCGTACATACGGGCATTGAGATATTGCTTCGGGAGAAGAAGCAGGTTTTGGCGGGGGCGAGGGTAGGCGCGGTGGTTCATCCCGCCTCTATCCTGCCTGGCTTAGAGCACACTGCGGACGCGTTGCTGGCGGAAAAGTCCATTCGCCTGGTTTCGCTCTTCGGACCTCAGCATGGCGCACGCGGTGAGAAGCAGGACAACATGATCGAGTCGGATTTCTATCGCGACCCCGACACCGGCCTGCCGGTCCATAGCCTTTACGGCGAAACGCGTTGGCCTACCGAAGAGATGATGAACGAGTTGGATATCCTTCTTTTCGACCTCCAGGATGTTGGAACGCGTGTTTACACCTTTATCCATACCATGGCCTATTGCATGAAGGCCTGCGCCCGTTACGACAAATCCATGGTGGTGCTGGACAGGCCGAATCCGATCAATGGAGAGCAGGTTGAAGGCGATTTGCTGGACCCTGAGTTCAGCTCCTTTGTGGGGCTTTATCCTCTGCCTATGCGCCACGGCATGACGGTGGGGGAGCTGGCTCTTCTGTACAATACGGAGTTTGGCATTGGTTGCCGCTTGACCATAGTTCCGATGCAGGGCTGGCGTCGCAGTCAATGGTTTGATCAGACGGGGCTGCCCTGGGTGATGCCTTCGCCCAATTTGCCGACCCTGGAAAGCGCAATCGTCTACCCTGGGATGGTCCTGGTTGAAGGAACTCCGCTGTCCGAGGGCCGCGGGACTACTCGTCCGTTCGAATATGTGGGAGCTCCCCATATTCATCCCCGTACTCTCGCGGATTGCTTGGGGGAGCTTATGCTGCCGGGCGTCTCCTTTCGCCCTGCTTATTTTGAACCGACCTTTCAAAAATTTGCCAAGACGATGTGTGGAGGGGTCCAGGTTCATGTCCAGGACCGCAGCCTTTTTGAACCGTTCCTGACGGGAATTGCAATCTTGTCCGCCATCAAGTCGCTCTATCCGGATTCGTTCCAATGGCGCCGGCCTCCCTACGAGTATGAGACCCGCAAATTGCCGATCGAAATCTTATGCGGAGGGCGCAAAGTACCTCAATGGATTGAAAATGGAACGTCTATGAGTGAGATCCGAAAGGGCTGGCAGCAGGACGTGGTCCGTTTCATGGCCCTGCGGCAGCGCTACCTGCTGTATGAATAGCGATGGATCCACGATTTGAGATGGATTGGTGAGCCAGCCAGCCCCAAGGTTCGTTGAAAAGTCCCCTTAACCCAAGGCCTGGGGTGCAAAATCTGAAATGGAAACTGAAGTATCGGAAGCGGTATGCTTAGGTGCTGACAATGGAGTTCCGCATTGTCTGAAACAGGGTCTGATATCTGTCATCTGAATGTCCGGAGCCAATCATGTCTTTGAATCGAGAATCATCCTGGGAATTGCTTGCGCGATATACCAGGAGCGACAGTTTGAGAAAACACGCGCTGGCGGTCGAAACACTGATGCGCGCGTATGCGAAGAAATATGGCGAAGATCCTGAAATCTGGGGGAGCGTCGGGTTGTTGCACGATTTCGACTATGAGATGTTCCCCACGATGCCTGATCACCCCAACAAGGGAGCCGAGATCCTGAGGCAGAACGGCTACTCTGAGGATATCGTATACGCAATTTGTTCTCACGTCAGTGAAGTGAATCTCCCCCGTCATGACCAGCTGTGCAAGGCAATTCATGCTTGCGATGAATTGGCCGGATTCCTGGTTGCCAGCGCTTTGGTGCGTCCCGGCAAGTCGATCCTTGGCATGGAGGCAAAATCAGTGCGCAAAAAGCTCAAAGACAAGGCATTCGCGCGCGCGGTCAATCGTGATGATATCTACCATGGGGCCGAGGAACTTGGTGTCGATCTTGACGAGCACATCACCTTCTGCATCCGGGCTTTGGAGGAGCAGGCGGCGTTGCTGGGTCTGGACGGCTCGCAAGGGCAATAGTCAATGACGAAGGTCGCACGGCATTGGCCGCAGCACCGATCGGCAACGCGTCACATGCAACGGGGGAAAGATGATTATTGGGCTGACAGGCAAAAACGGGGCCGGCAAGACGGAAGTTTCCCAGTATTTGGTGAGCCGCGGATTCGAATTCTATTCGCTTTCAGATGAGATCCGGCATGAGGTCATACGACGTGGCGCGGAGATCACGCGGGAAATATTGACTGAGGTAGGAAATGAGCTGCGTGGGCGTTTTGGCGCAGGGATCCTGGCCGAACGCATCCTTGCGCGCCTGGGACACGACCGAAACTATGTCGTCGATTCGATACGAAATCCTATGGAAGTCGAGGTGCTGAGGCGACGCAAGGATTTCACCCTGATGGCGTTAGACGCGAATCAGGTCGTGAGATTCGAACGCAGCCGGCTGCGGGGACGGGAAGGCGCCCCGGCAAATTTCGAGCAGTTTGTCCGGGAAGAAGAAAGGGAACTGCAGAGCGAGGATCCCGCCAATCAGCAACTGGTTGCCACGCGGAAGATGGCGGATGTGGTAGTCAACAACGACGGTACCTTGGAGGAACTTCACCACAAGCTCGACGAGATTTTGCCCGCTCTGATCAGCAACTTCGACCGCCCCGGATGGGACGAATACTTTCTCAGCATTGCCAAGGTAGTAGCTTCACGCAGCAACTGTATGAAGCGCAAGGTGGCGGCCATCATCGTGCGGGATCGCCGCGTAATTTCCACCGGATACAACGGAACGCCGAGGGGCGCAAAAAACTGCAATGAAGGCGGGTGCCCGAGGTGCAACAGCATGGCCAAGAGCGGCACGTCGCTGGAGGAGTGCCTCTGCTGTCATGGAGAGGAAAATGCGATTACTCAAGCTGCGTTTCATGGCACAAGCCTGAAAGGAGCCACGCTCTACACCACATTTGCTCCCTGCCTGCTCTGCACCAAGATGATCATCAACAGCGGCATTGTGGAGGTCATTTACAATCAGGATTATCCCTTGAATGAGAGCGCCATGGCTCTGCTTCATGAGTGTGGCATCACTTTGCGGAAACACCGGGTGTGACGGTGGAATTCTGGAATTTGGATTTCCCGTCGTGATGTTGGGACGAGGCGACGGAAACAACGCCGGCGCCTCGTCCCCTTGCTCGGGTTGAAAACCCGTGCTCCGCGGCGAGGACCTGTCTACTGGGCGTACTGAAGTACTTTCTGCTTGAATGCATCCAAGGTCAGCCTGCCTGCCTTGTAATCAGTAATCCACGACTTCTGTACGGAAATGACTTCATGATGTGCGCTGGCGCCGCTTCCATCGAGGGCTAACAAGGCTGACTCGCCGGAGTCGTCGAGCATGATGACCACGGTAATGTACTCGTTCGACTTGACGGTGGTCAGCGAATCACCGTGATTTGCCAATGCCTCGATGAGGAAAGCCTTGATTTCGCCCAGGGAAGCAAGGAACTTTTCGCGGCTGGCTTCCATATCCGCCCGGCTTTTCTTGACCCTATCCTGTGCTTCGGCCACTTTCTTTCGAAGTTCTTCCTGGCCTGCCAGCGCCGGCGGCGCAGGTGGAGTGGGCGGTGTTGCTGGTTGGGGCGTTGCTGCTTGAGCAGGTTGGGGAGGCGGTATTGGCGTTCCTGCTGCGACTCCGCCGCTTACTCCTCCTCCAATTCCTCTGCCCACTCCTCCTGCAACTCCGGTACCGACTCCTCCTGCGAGGGATTGAGCTCGCAAGGCCAGTTCTCGAGAGCGGGCGGTGATCTCCTCCGTTGCTTTCTGAAGATCCCTTGCGGCCGTGTCTGAGGAGTAATTTCCAGATCCACCCATGGAAGAAAAACGGAGGTTCGATGTTGGAATGACAAACACCGCGCCTTGGCCGTAGAGATAGAATGCATTCATATTGGAGTACCGCCAGGGATCTCTCACGGAATAAGGTCCGAACGGGGTATTCACCGTTCTTGTCGAGGCCTGCTGTTTCTGCATATTTTGAGCGACGAAGGACAGCGTGGTACCGAGAATCTGCTTCATGATTTCAAGTTCCTGCTGAGACTTCACCGCATCGAAGAGTGTTGCCTTGGCCCCTTGGGCCCAGGAAAACGATCCCAGGCATAAGAAGACAAGAGTAGTTGCCATGTACTTTTTCATTTTTGATCTCCGGGTTGTTTAAGGTTCAAATTGGCGATCTGGAGCAGCGTCTCCAGGATGGCGTCGGTTTGGCGGGCCTTGCTTTCAAAGTTCTCCACAACCTTATCGAGACGGGCATTGGTTGCATTCACGTCTTGCTCACGCTGCAGGGAAACGGCTTGATACAGGTCGAGAGCCGACCTCTGGCTTCCGGCTTTCAGATCTTCGGCAGTCAAGTTAATGCGGTTGTTTACGCGCGTTTCCACGCGCTCCAGGGCCGACAGCAGCTGTATCTGCTGCTGTTGGGTCAGATCTGCCCGGGTTCCGGCGATTTCGGACCGCAGGATTTGAATATTGGTGAGAAGCAGGTCTCGGTTTTTCTCCTCGGCGGCACGCAAAATGTCGGCTTTGAGGGCATTGACATCAATGTTGGCGCCGGCCGCGCTCCTGCCAAAACTCACGGCCCACGCACCGCGATCGCCCCGCACCTGTAAACCTGCGATGGCAGCCATGTTGAGCACGACAAACAATGTGGCGACGCAGGCGGTAACGATCTGCCAGCGCGGCATCATTTGACGGAAAAGCTGCCAGGGATTCGCAGTCCGCTCCTTCGGATAGACAAAGAAGTGACGGGGAACGGGCTCGTCTCCTGCCGATTGAAGCAGGCATAGAGTTTCTGCGTATTGCTCATGCTCCCGGCGGCAGAGTTGACACGTGGCCAAATGGCAATCCAATCCCCGTTGCTCTTCCGGGCTGAGATCACCGACGAAGGAGCGTTGGATAAGTTGTTGAACCGCCTTGCATTCTGATGTCATGTTCTTACCCTCCCGCCGGTCAGGTTTTGGCACTCAGCCGGACCTTCAATATCTCCATGCCCGAGTACAGGCGTGATTTTATGGTGCTCAAAGGGACCTGAAGAACGGCCGCAATATCCTCGAAGGTCAGTTCCTGAAAGAATTTGAGTTCGATGACCGCCCGCTGTTCCGGCGGCAGGAATGACAGTGCCGTATGCACGCGATGCCTGTTCTCGGAACGCAGCAAATCGCCCTCCTGAGTATCCAGGACGCGCAGCTGTTCGGCCGGCGTTAAAGAAGCATGGTCGCTGTCGAGTGAAACACGGGTGCCCTGGGGCCGGCGCCTTGCTTGCGAAACGCAATGGTTTACGGCGATCCGGTAAAGCCAGGTTGAGAATTTCGAGTCTTGACGGAAGCGCCGTATGTTCTTGTAAGCCAATAAGAAGACTTCCTGCGTTGCTTCTGTGGCTTCTTCCCGATCCTGCAGCATTCTCAAGGCTACGTTGAAAACCGTTCTTTCCCATTTCAGCACCAAACGATTGAAGGCCAGAGTATCGCCGCGCTGGCTGGCCGCCACCCAGGCAGTCTCCGGGACTTGGTCTGGAAGAGCGGACGCCATCCTGTCCGGATTCCATACGGAACCGAGTTTTTGATCCATCCGCTCAGTCTGTTGCCGCGCTTGTTCGCCTTCCATCTATTACTATTTGACATACGGATCCTTGAAAAAGTCGAACTATTTTTTGAAAATCAATCATCGGACCATTTCCATGGTTTCTTGATCTGCAGAGACTTGCGCATCCTGCTATTATGAATTGTTGGAAAATAAGGCATTGCGGGATCGGGCGGCTTTTCCGCTTGCAATGCCAGGCGAATAGAAATTAGCTTGTCAGCCGGGAGGCCGTGTGGCGGTCGAGACTGAGATCAAGATTCAGCTGTCCAGCTTGGACGATTTCAAGGCCAGGCTATTGCAGTTGAATCCTCGGCCGCTGTCGGAGCGACATTTCGAGGATAATTTCGTCCTGGATTACCCCGAAGGCTTCCTGCGTTCACGCGCCTGTCTTTTGCGCGTGCGCAAAACGAAGGGCAAGGAATTTGTTACATTTAAGGGGCCACCTCAGCGATCGGCTCTTTTCAAGAGCCGCGAAGAAAATGAAACGGAAGTGGAAAGCGCTGACGTCATGCTGAGGATATTCGAGCAGATCGGCATGAAAGTATGGTTCCGCTACCAGAAGTATCGGGAGGAGTATGCTGTCCCTGTGAGCTGCGGGCCCGTCGGCGAGCTAAAGGTTGCGCTGGATGCCACACCGATTGGCACCTTCGCTGAACTGGAGGGCTCGGAGGAAGGTATCCGAGAGGTCGCATCGAAGTTGGGATTTGGTGAGTCTCAATTCCTGCGAGACAGTTACTATGCGCTGTTTGCACGCTACTGTCGGCTGCGGGGCGAAGAGCCTGAGCAGATGGTCTTCCGCTAGAAAGGATCGAAAATGCAGAGTGTGTACATCGAAAACATCGCTGCCCATGAAGGCAGCGAAGTGACGCTGCGCGGATGGGTATACAACAAACGCAGCAGTGGCAAGCTGCAGTTCATCCTGTTGCGTGACGGCACGGGGATTATCCAGTGTGTGGGTTTCAAGGGTAATTTCACGCCCGAGCAGTTTGAGGCTTTGGACAAGCTGACGCAGGAATCAAGCCTGGAGATTCGGGGTAAGGTGCGGCCCGACGAACGGGCGCCAGGAGGATATGAGGTCGACATTACCGGATTCAAGATTCATCAGATCGCGGATAGCTATCCTATTACTCCCAAAGAGCATGGAACGGCTTTCCTGATGGATCACCGTCACCTGTGGCTGCGCAGCACGCGCCAGCATGCCATCATCAAAGTCCGTCACGAAATTATCAAAGCCACCCGCGATTATTTTGATGATCAGGGCTTTACCCTCGTGGATACTCCGATTTTTACTCCCAACGCATGCGAGGGAACAACGACCCTGTTTGAGACGGAATATTTTGATCAAAAAGCTTACCTGACGCAGAGCGGGCAGCTGTACAACGAAGCAACCGCCGGATCATTTGGCAAGGTCTATTGTTTCGGTCCCACCTTCCGAGCGGAAAAATCCAAGACCAGGCGCCACCTGATGGAATTCTGGATGGTGGAACCGGAAGTCGCCTATGCGGAGCTCGAAGATACGATGGAACTGGCGGAAGGGCTGATCTGGTTCATAGTGGAACGGGTTTTGCGGAAGCGCCGTAACGAATTGGAAGCGCTGGAGCGCGATGTTTCACGCCTGGAAGCAATCACACGGCCATTTCCGCGGCTCTCCTATGATGATGCGGTCAAGACGCTACAAGCAGCCGGCTCGGAAATCGAGTGGGGTGGAGACTTCGGCGGCACCGATGAAACGATGCTGTCGGAACGGTATACCCAGCCGGTCATGGTTCATCGCTACCCATCCCAAATCAAGGCTTTCTATATGCAGCCTGATCCTCAGCGTCCTGAAGTAGCCTTGTGCGTCGACGTGCTGGCGCCGGAGGGGTACGGAGAGATCATCGGGGGCGGCCAGCGCATTCACGATTACGACTTATTGCGCAAGCGAATCGAGGAGCACAACCTGCCTGTAGAAGCCTTTCAGTGGTATCTCGATCTGCGCAAATATGGGAGCGTCCCGCACGCCGGATTCGGCATGGGAATCGAGCGCGCTGTGGCTTGGATCTGCAAGCTGGATCATGTGCGCGAAACCATCGCTTTTCCGCGCATGCTTTATAAGATCTACCCCTGAGGATAACGAGGGGACAACTCGATTATGCTTTCCGCGCCCAGGCAACCTTTATGCTGCCTGGCGAGGGCGGGACGTTCCATTCTTGCCAAAGCATCAACAGGTTTATGGAAGCGCGCACAAAATCCTATCTTGAGGATCATGCGTCCCATGCAGTTTTGTTGATGGGCGCGATTATAGGCAGCTGTAGCTTCGCCTATTATTACCTCCACGGACTTTCCACGGTGCATTTTGACGCCAAAGCGCATCTTGTTGTGACGCGGCGGATCATTGATGCGGCAGTTCCCGGATATGCGCAAATGGGAGCGCACTGGTTGCCTTTGATCCACTTGCTGTACTTGCCTTTCGTCGCGATCGATTCCCAATATCGCTCGGCCTTCCTGCCGTGCTTGATTTCAGTTTTCGCCTTTGTCCTGTCCGCCTGGCTCGTATATCGAATAGCGTTGCGCCTGACCGGCTCCACTGTGGCTGGATTCTTTGCGGCGGCGGTACTGCTCGCCAACCAGAACATGCAGTTCCTGCAGAGCGCTCCGCTGACTGAGCCGGTCTATATGGCGCTTGCTCTGGCGGCAATGGATGCGCTGCTACGTTGGAGGGATGAGGGCGGGGCGAGTTTGCCGTGGTCGGCGGCAATCTGGGCCGCCCTGGCGGCACTCTGCCGATATGAGGGATGGCTATTCCTGGGCGGTACGTTGCTTGTCATTGCCTATGACTGGCTCGGGCACAGGATATCCCGGGTGCGGGCAGCCAAGGCCACGGCGATGTTCGCCGCCGTATTTCTCGTGCCCATCACTGCGCACTTCGGCTACATCTATGCTCGGCTCGGCGATACTTTTTTCCAGCGGGTGGCGAGGGGAAATCCGGCGCCCTTTGAGACCTACAAGCGTCCGTTCCTTTCCATTTGGTACCATTTCGGCGAAGTGTCGCAAGCCGCGGGGCTGATCACGCTTCTGCTCGGAATGGCAGGTTTGACCTACTGCCTGATGGAAAGAGAAAAGCTGCGGCAACGTTTGCCTTATCTATTGTTATGGCTGCCCTCTTTGGCAAATATGGCGGCTCTCTATTGGGGCTTGATGTATCGGGTCCGCTACTCCGCGCTTCTGCTGCCGGCCGTCGCAGTCTTCGGCAGTCTGCTTCTGGCGCGCGAAAAGACCGCCAGGCGAGCCGCAGTGCTGGGTAGCCTTACGGTTTTCCTGCTGCCCTGGATTTCCTGGTATTTCCCCAGCCAGTGGGAGTATCACTTCGTCTATCCGGGTAACGGTACTATTCTGCTGCCGGCGGCGGCCCTGGTTTTGCTGCTGGCTGCGATCGCAAGCGGACGATATGGCTGGGCTCTTTTTGCGCTTGTCATCGTAGGATTGCAGATCCCCGTGTTTGAAGGCGAAATGCGACCCATGCTGGCAGAGTCGCTCGAACACCAGTATATTGCAGCCGAACAGCAGCAGGTGCTTGGATATCTGAGTCGTCATTATGAAGGCAGCCGCGTACTGATTGACGTGGGGCATTTGGCCCCCTTGATGTATGATTCGGAGCTGCCGCTCAAGGAGTTTGTGTACCATGATGGAGATACCACCGACTGGGACAAGGCGTCGCTTGCCCCGCGCAGCCAGGTGGGATGGTTATGCGCCGAAAAAGGCGACGAGATCTGGGGCCTGCTTCATGTTGACCCCCACTGGGCAGATGGGTATTCTCTTGCCGTACAAACCGAGAATTATGTTTTGTATCAATTGAATCGCGAAAGGCGTTGACCGGAGCTATTCATAAGGGTTTGCAGCGAAATCGCGAAGATGCCCGTTAGAGGTCACAGATCCGCGGACGCAGTGGAAGCTTTATGAGTAATGAGGGTCAAGTTATACTCCCGACCGGGCATTGTCAGTGAAAAGCGAGAAGACTGGCACCAATATCCAGAAAAAATTCGATTTTTCTCCACCTCGCCCGAGGCCTTTTCTCGCCAGTCTGCCGGCCAAGATCGATACTTATGAAGAAGGAGTGGCACGGCTATTCCAATGGCGCACGGGGCTGGACTATTATGCGACGATCGATCAGATTGTGGACTTCATCGTCAATACGCGGCGGACCAAAATCGTCGACTTTCTCAGCGATACGGCAACCCTTGCCCTGCGCCTGGCAGGGAGGAAAGCATTTTTTGGAAAGATCCAATCGTTCGACAGCAACGTTACACTGCTGGAGCGTGCCCGCCAGCGGGCGCGCCACCTGAATTTGGGACAAGTCATCGAATTCCGCCAGTTCGAAGAACAGGGGTGGCCCGTCCCTGATGGATTTGCGGAAATAGCCGTTTCGATATTTGACTTTCACAGGCAGCAGGCGCAGCGCTTTCTCCATGAGGCGTTCCGAATTCTAAGTCGTGAAGGCTATCTGCTGCTTGCCGAAATGATCGAGCCTCGGACATTCTGGAACCGGATAGGCCAGGGGTGGCAAAAACTCCATTTGAGGGTCATTCAGCGAAACTCAGCCGAGGCCCAAGGCGTTTATTATGATCAGGAGGAGATTATCCGGATGCTTTTTGACACGGGCTTCCGGCAGGTGGTGATTCAGGGACTCAAAATCCCATCGTCGCCGCACAAGGGAGTGTTTAGCCTGGTGGCAGCGACCAAATAGGAGTGGCAGTCCAGTGCGCGCAGAGCCATGAGAGGCTATGCGCCAAAACGGAAAATCCAGGGAATAGATCCTATGAAGAAGATCCAGTGCATGTTGCTTTGCCTCATTTTGCTTCTTGGAACGCCGGTTTTCGGAAAAACCACTAACATCAAGAAAGTGGGTGAGTATCCTAACTTCCTTGCGATCGGTCCGGATGGCAAGTTCGCCTATGTTACCTCTTACGGGACCGGGGAACTGATCGAGGTTGATCTGAAAAAACACATTGTCACACGTACCCTTCCGGTTGGAGTCGCCCCACTTGGTATTGCTCTGGCCGATCAGGGCAGGATCGCTCTTATCGCCTGCCGGGATTCGGGAACAATCGCGGTTGTGAATCTTGCCACCTTCAGAGTTGAAGCGGATATCAAGGTTGGAGGCGCGCCGAATGGCATTGCCATGGGACCAAGAGGATACCGTGCGTTTGTGACCAATTTTGGACGCAGCAAGGAGGGCATGCTCCACATTATCGATATCCAGGAACGCAGAGTGCTGGCCACTATGAAAATGGGAATTTCTCCCATTGCCGTGGCAGTGTCCCCTACTACGGAGATGGTATACGTGGTGAATGGGGGTAACAACGAGGTGTGGGTGGTTGACCCGGGTCGGCAGGCGGTGACTCAAAAGATTCCCGTGGGCGACGCTCCGGACGGCATCGCCATCACTCCGAATGGCGAACGGCTGTTTGTGACCAACAGTCAGACCAATGATCTCTCTGTTCTTGATGCCCGCATGGGCACCGCTCTGGTGACCATTCCAGTGGGCAAGGGGCCGTTCGGGGTGGCCGTCAGTCCTGATGGAAAACGGGTAGTTGTCGTCAATACAAAATCCCGCACGGTGTCGGTATTATTGACTGACCTCAGTTCACTGCAGGCGGCCACCTTCCCGGTGGAAAAAGGTCCCGTGGGCATTCAAGTGGCGCCTGACAACCGGAGTGTCGTGGTGGCCAACGAGCAGAGCAACTCGCTATCCATCGTTGAAATCATCTGATCTGGCTCCCGTGTGTGGGGTGGATGAGTGCGGAACGCACGGTTCCATGAATAATGTGATGTATTTTTTAGGACGCGGATAAACGCGGATGAACGCGGATTACGAAAAAACTATCCGCGTGCAAACGCGCCCCAAAAATACTTCGCCGTATTTATGAATCACAGTACTTAGGTTGCCCTGTCAAACACCAGGCATGAAATGTGTCTCGGCTGTTTCTGACCTCTGATTTCTGACTCTGCAATTTCTCTGCAACGGCGTCTCAAGAGACGTTCGCCCCTTGATTAGCGCTTTTCTAAGTACCAGCGGGCAAACTTGCGAATACCCTCTTCAATGGGCGTCGTTGGCTGGTAGCCGAGAATCCGGCGGGCGCGGCTTACATCGGCGTAGGTGATGAGCATGTCGCCGGGCTGATTGGGGTAAGAGCGGCGGATCGCCTTTTTACCCAAGGCAGCTTCCAGACTTGAAATCAATTCATTCAAGGTCGTGGTGCGGGACTCGCCGAGATTTATGATCTCGAATTCAGGATTCACGCGCAGGGCAGAGACGATTCCGGAAACAATGTCATCCACATAGGTATAGTCGCGCCTGGATTCGCCATCTCCGAATACCGGAACTTCCTTGCCTTCCTGAATCAGCCGGGCGAACTTATGAATCGCCATCTCGGGACGTTGGCGCGGCCCGTAGACGGTAAAAAAGCGCAGGCATGTGATATGCATCCCATAGTTGCAGGCATAGGTATGGCAAAGCAATTCGCCGGCGCGCTTGGTGGCCGCATATGGCGAAACCGGACGGTCGACTGGATCCTCTTCGGAGAAGGGAACCCGCTCGCTGCCGCCGTATACGGAGGAAGAGGAGCCAAAAATAAAGCTCCCGACCTTGAACTCGCGCGCCAGCTCCAGTAGGTTTACGGTTCCGGTGACATTGACGTCCGTATAAATCTTTGGATTTTCCAGTGATGGGCGCACACCAGCCCACGCGGCCAGGTGCACGATGCCATCAGGATTAGCCTCCTTAAATGCCTGGCGCAAGCGCTCGACATCCAGAATATCGATTTCGTAGAGTTTGGCAGCGCCACGTGCCTGCAGATCGCGAACATTCCGCCGCTTGATAGCCGGATCATAGAAGCTATTGAAATTATCCAGCAATCTGACATCAAACTTCTCATCCTGGAGCCTGGCTGCCAGATGATAGGCGATAAAGCCTGCGCCTCCCGTGATCAAAATCCGCATCGGTATCCTCCAATCCGCCGTGTTCAGGCCCAAGATACAATAGGTGCCGTTGGCATGCCACCCAAATTCAGGGAAAAAACCTAGCCACGAATTGCACGAATAGCGCGAGAATAGAGAGGGGCCACCAAGGGAGTGCGATAGGCTCTCTTCGTTGCGGCTGCGGCTATTCGTGTCATTCGTGGCTGCTTTTAGCTTGTACTGTCTGAATCACAGGCCGATTAATGCAGCGTTACCAATTTTGATGCGAAGCGGCTTATGCTATGATGTTGCACTATGTTACAGGTTGGATTGACCGGGAACATCGCGTCAGGCAAGAGTCACGCTTCGAGTGTGTTCGCTGAATTGGGAGCACACATCATTGATGCGGATGTCATTGCCCACGAACTTTTCACGCCCGGGACCGCGACCTATGCCAAAGTTGTACTCGCCTTTGGGAACCGCATCCTCTTTCCTGACGGCGCGATTAACCGGAAGATTCTCGGAGACATTGTCTTTCATCAGGAAGATCAGAGACTTTTGCTGAATGCCTTGGTTCATCCGGATGTGCTTGCAGAAGTGATGCGCCGAACCTTCGAATTGGCCAAGCAGGGTTTTGATGGCATTGTGATGGCGGATGCTGCGCTGATGGTGGAATCGGGTTTTTACCGGAACCAGGATCGACTCGTCGTGGTTACATGCGATCCGGCGCTGCAACTGGCGCGTGTCATGAATCGCTGTCATCTTAGTGTCGATGAGGCCCGGCTACGTATTAATGCGCAAATGCCGGTGACGGAAAAACTCAAGCTGGCGGATTATACGATTGATACCTCGGGCACCTATGCCAGCACCAGGGAGCAGATTGAGCGGATTTATCGCGACCTGATCCTCGAGCAACAGCGGCGGCGGGATCCGCAAAATCAGGATCTTTAGTGGCGTGAGCGCCACTTGTCCCGTTGCGAATCAGAAACAATAATCCGAAGAGGACGGATTTCAACTCCGCGGGGCAGAAGGAAGGGGTATTTTCGTTGACACGGTGGGCGTGCTGTGTTACTTAATTTTTTCCTTATTGCCTGATGTAGTTCGCTTTAGAGTAATCCTATGCCTGTTCGAGCGGGAAAGGGGCTGGTGAGAGCCCTTACTCGAGGGGGTGTTTACTGCGAATGCGCATCAGGAAGCTCGGTAGAAATCCTGAAGGAATTGCAGGAACCCAGACCCTCGAGGGTAAAGTAGGGAATCATGCTTGACCATTTATGGCTGGTCCCAGTTCTTCCATTAACCGGCAGTGCATTCATTGGCCTTGCGGGTCTGATCAAGCTTCGGACCACCGGTGAGAAACTCGACAAGAAGCTTGTCTCTCTCATCGCATGCTCGTCGGTAGGTCTGGCGTTTATCGTTTCGCTTGCCGCCATCATTCAGCTCTTCGCAATACGCGGAGAGGGAATCTTCGTTAAGGATTTTTTCACCTGGCTCAGCAGCGGGGCGCTTCCACTCGCAGGCGGCGGCCTTGCGAGCTTCAGCGTGCCCTGCGGGCTCCAGCTGGATCCGCTCTCCGCCGTGATGCTCCTTGTGGTGACCGGGGTCGGTTTTCTGATCCACGTGTATTCGACTGGATATATGTGGGATGACTCCGGCTATTATCGCTTCTTCTCCTACCTGAACCTGTTCATGTTCGCGATG
>Ga0315284_10000358_pt1 | contig 62051 bp, 60 predicted proteins | sample YL17G09_16_MG_FD_203696 | JGI IMG/M metagenome (GOLD analysis project Ga0315284, IMG submission 203696) | Sediment microbial communities from Yellowstone Lake, YNP, Wyoming, USA - YL17G09_16 | ecosystem: Environmental > Aquatic > Freshwater > Lake > Sediment | place: USA: Wyoming | collected...
CACTCTGGCTGCTTTTTCCGGCCTTGCCAGGCCGAATATGTTAGCCGTGGGTTGTTAAAGTACAAGTTATTGCAGTAGACTCATTTATGCAAGGAGCAGTATTTAAGGAGTACTGCGTGCGGGCAACACACATTTCCGTTCGTGGAATTATCGTGGAGGGGCATCATGTGGCTTCGCAAAAATCAAAGGATTATCCCTACGGGACAATCGAAAAGCAGAAGCCTGTGTTCAAGGAATTGGGACTCGACCTGAGGCAGTTCTATTCTGGAACCTTGAATATCTCGATTGCTCCCTTTACCTTTGCAATGGTGAACCCCGAATATACCTTCCGGCACGTCGCCTGGACGGACCTGCACCCGCCGGAAGACTTCTCGTTTTCACGTTGTACAGTCAGATTCGAGGGCGGCGAGGTTGAAGGCTATGTCTATTATCCCCACCCAGAGACGAAGAAGCGCCACTTCCAGAGCACCTCCATCCTGGAGATTTTGACCGTATACCTACCAGGCCTGAAATATGGGGATCGGGTCAAAATTGAATTAAAAGCTGACGAGGTTCGCATAGAGGCCGGAATCAGATAGGGACGCAGTCGCAGGGTACCTGCGTCCCTAAGCGTGTGTTTGAAAAGCCTTGAAGTCCTGTTGTTATTATGCTAATGGCGGGGCTTAGCCCCGCCAGAAGCACAAAATATCTACCTTTTCAGACACTTTCGAAGACACACAGTAAAAAAAAGAGTTACTTGCGATTCCGCAGGAAGGTCGGGATATCCAGATTTTCGATATTGAAAGCCTGCGGCTTGAACTCGGCGTTGGACTGACCAGCCTGCGCCTCCACGCTGACGGTTTCCAGCGTGCGGGCGATGGGTTTCCCATCCAGCGTGCGCCCCGCCGGGCGGGAAGCGATGCGGCGTGGCATGCCGGTGCGTTCGAAGCCGGTGGCGATGACCGTGATGCGGATTTCGTCGCCCATCTCCGGGTCGATGACCGCACCGAAGATCATGTTCACGTCCGGGTGTGAGGTTTCGCGAATCAGCGCGGCAGCCTGGTTGACCTCGAACAGGGTCAGATTTTGACCACCAGTTATGTTGAACAACACACCCTTGGCTCCATCAATGGTGATATCGAGCAAGCGGCTGGAGATGGCTTGCTCGGCGGCAACACGGGCGCGATCTTCGCCGGATGCTTTGCCGACTGCCATCAACGCGGCGCCGCCTTCGCGCATGATGGCGCGGACATCGGCGAAGTCCAGGTTGATCAAGCCGGGGACGGTGATCAGTTCGGAAATGCCCTGGATGCCCTGGCGCAGCACGTCGTCGGCCAGCTTGAAAGAGTCGTTCAGGCTGGCGCGTTTGTCCATGATTTGCAGCAGGCGGTCATTGGGGATGACGATCAGGGTATCGGCATGTTCCTTGAGCTTTGTCATACCCATCTCGCACGCCTGCATCCGCTTGTTACCTTCGAAGGTGAACGGGCGGGTGACCACGCCGATGGTCAGCGCGCCGACCTCCTTGGCAACTTGCGCCACGATGGGCGCTGCGCCGGTGCCGGTGCCGCCCCCCAGTCCTGCCGTGATGAAGACCATGTCTGCGCCTTTCATCACATTGTACAGGTCCTCGGCGGATTCCTCGGCGGACTTGCGTCCCACCTCCGGGTCACCACCCGCGCCCAGGCCGCGTGTCAGCTTGTTGCCGATGCGGACGCGCATGGGGGCTTTGGCCAGCATCAATGCTTGAGCGTCGGTGTTGATGGCGACGAACTCAACGCCCTGGATGCCTTCCTCGATCATCCGGTTGACGGCGTTGCAGCCACCACCACCTACGCCAACGACTTTGATGCGGGCGAACGTTTCGGCTTGCATTTGCTTTGTGTCCATAGTGATCCTCCTAAAAAAGAATATTGGTATCGTTGTTTCGGGTTGCACGTAGTGACGACTTGATTCGTCTGGTGTTATGGGAGAAGCCGCTTGAACCAATCCTTAACGGGATCGAGATTCACCGGATTCTCTTTCTTCGAACCGCGCCGCCCGCCTCCGCGAGTCGGTTGCGTTTCTTCTTCTGTCAGGGCAGCGGCCCAATGCAGCAGGCCAACGCCGGTGGAAAAGGCTGGACCTTTCAACTGGTCAACCAGGCCGACCAATTTCTCCGGTCCGGCTGTGCGGACCGGCAGCCCGAGCACCTGGCTGGCCAGTTGACGGATGCCGGGCAGGGCGCTCGTCCCGCCGGTGAGAACCATCCCCGCTGGCAGCAATCCGTCGTATCCGGAACGCTTGATTTCATGTAAAGTCAACACAAACACCTCCTCCACTCTGGCCTCGATGATGTGCGCCAGGTCCTGGCGACTGATTTGGATCGGGGCATCTTCGCCGAAAGCCTTCACGCTGAAATATTCTTCTGCCCCCACGCCGGATTTCAGGGCAAAACCGTGCTTCTTCTTGATTTCCTCGGCCTGGGCGAGCGGCAGGCGTAGGCCGGTGGCGATGTCGTTGGTGATGTGGTTGCCGCCCACTGCCAGCACCATTGTGTGCCAGACGTGTCCATCCACGTAGATGGCCAGGTCAGTCGTCCCGCCGCCGATGTCGCAGACTGCTACACCCATCTGGCGCTCGGTATCCGAGAGTACCACATCACCGGAGGCCAGCGGGTTCAGGACGAATTGCAGCACTTCCACTCCTGCCGTACCGACGCATTGACGCAGGTTTTCGACCGTGGCCTGAGCAGCGGTGATGATGTGCGCCTCCACCTCCAGCCGGTAACCGTGCATTCCAAGGGGCAGCGTGATGCCATCCTGCCCGTCCACGGTGAAACCCCGTTGGATGATGTGGATGATCTCCCGATTGTGTGGGATGGCTACCGCCCGGGCTGCCTCCAGTGCGCGGGCCACATCAATCTCGTTGATCATCTCGCCGGAAACCCCGGCCACGCCGCGGCTGTTGATTGAGGAGACATGCGCACCCGCCAGGCTGACTACCGCCCCGGTGATCTCCACACCCGAGGTTTGCTCGGCTTTCTCCACCGAACGGGTGATGGCCTGTGCTGCGGCTGCCAGGTCCACAATGACGCCCTTCTTGATCCCTTCCGAAGGTTCGACGCCCGAGCCCAGGATGCGGATGGTTTCTTCCTCCACCCGTCCCACCAGGGTGCAGACTTTGGTCGTGCCGACGTCAATTCCAACAACAATCTCGTCCATAGGTCACTTTGGCTACTTATAGAATGGTGCATCCAGGTATTCCACGCTGATCAGCGTGGGTTGGATGCCCTGGCGAGTGAATGTATCCACGATGGTCTGGTAGATCGCCAGTTTCATCGGAATATCCTGTGTATTCTGGCCGAAATAGATGGACCAGCCGCGCGGGTCCTGCCAGCCCATGCCGTATTGCGGGTCATAAATCATTGGCGCTCCGCCGGGGACGTAGGGATAGAGCGTGACCATTGCCTTTACCATTTCCGGCGCAATAAACACCTGGTCGTATAGGGGTTTGGCCGGGTCGTCCTGGACCTTGGGCGGGGTCCCGTCCGCAGCGACCTGAATCAGCCCTTGGGCTTCGCCGCGCGGCATAAAGGCCACGCCGCTGGCATCAATCCACGTTACCGCCTCGCCCTGATACCAGGCCAGGATGGGCATCCGCTCGACCACATCTATCTTGACGTGGTTAGGGAGACCGACGCGCACCTTGACGGAAGCCAGATCAGGGAAGGCGGTGCGCAGGTTGGCCTCGATCCGAGCCGGGACGGCTTTGAAGATGGGCTGCCCGACCATGCCGAGCATGGCATTCACGTCCGCCTCACCCAAACGTTGGTTGCCGCGCACGTTTGCAGCTTTTACTGTGAAAGTGGAAGCGGTCCACATCGTATAGAGCAGCAAGCCCAGCAGCAGGGTCAGTGCGGCAGAGACCCAGCGTGTGCCCAGCCGGGGGATGCTCAAACTCGGGGCCGGGGCGCGTACGTCGGTGCGGCCGAGGCTGAAGGCGATGTCGTAGTTGTTGCGGCGTGGTTTTTTCACCATGCGGGTTGGGGTCCGGCGCGCCATCGTGCGCAGCTCTAGGGGCAGGTACATCGTCTCGGACCGGTAAGCTTGCCCGGCCGTCTTCGTCGTCCGGTGGGAAACCGGCTTCGAATGCTGTTGTGGGGTGCGGCGCTGGCGGACGAAATCAGCGTGGGAGAGGTTGGGCTTGGGGGTCATGATGTTCTCCGGAAGCGGTGTTCGGTGCGGTCGCGGTCGGCTTTGCGCTCGAGGGCCAACTCGACCAGGCGATCCACCAGGTTGGCGTAGGGTAATCCGGTGGCTTCCCAGAGTTTTGGATACATGCTGATGCTGGTGAAGCCGGGGATGGTGTTGAGTTCGTTCAGATAGATTTCACCGGTGGACTTTTCGACGAAGAAATCGCCCCGGGCCATTCCGGCGCAATCAATGGCGGTATAAGCGCGCACGGCCATCCGGCGGATTTTCTCGGCGATCTCGGCTGGGAGCGGGGCCGGGATGAGCAGGCCGGAAGTGCCGTCCACGTATTTGGATTCGTAAGAGTAGAACTCGCGGCTGGGCAGCACTTCGCCGGGGACGGAGGCCTGCGGCGCGTCGTTGCCCAACACGGAAACTTCGATTTCGCGCCCATCCACGCCGCGCTCGACCAGCACACGCCGGTCGTACGCGGCGGCTTCCATCAGGCCCTCTCCCAGGTCGGCGCGGTTATTGCACTTGGTGATGCCGACCGAGGAGCCCAGGTTGGCGGGCTTGACGAACAACGGGTAAGCTGCCGCGGCTTCAGCGCGTTTCAGGGAGCCTTCCAAGTCCTTCTCGATCTCCGAGCGCAGCAGGATGACCGATTCCACCACCGGTATGCCGATGGCGCGCATCACCTCTTTGAAGACGCCTTTATCCATGCCGACCGAAGAGCCGGTCACGCCGGCGCCTACGTAGGCCAGGTCAGCCATTTCGAGCAGGCCTTGCAGCGTGCCATCCTCACCGTACGTGCCGTGCAGGACGGGGAAGACGACATCCAGGTCGGTGAGTTTCTCGAGGATCTGGCTGTGATCCGCAAAACGTAAAACGTAAAGACCGGGTTTGGACGGGTCGGGCAGGATCGTGCAGGGTGTCAAGCCATCGGCCTCATTTTTTGCCATCAGGTCCCGCGCATTCTCGCCCGTCAGCCAAGTCCCTTCGTGCGTGATGCCGACCTGGAAGACTTCATACTTCGCCGGGTCGAGCACAGCCAATACGGACTGAGCGGAATCGAGGGAAACCTCGTGCTCACCAGATCTTCCACCGAACAGGACTGCAATGCGGAGTTTGCTCATAATCGTTGCTCGTTACTCATTCCTTCTTACTTCTCACTTCTTCCTTCTGGCTCACCATTCACCGATCAGTTCCACTTCCAGTTCAAGCTTGATTCCAAATTTATCTAAAACGTTTTTTTGCGCCAACTCGATAAGTTTGCGCATGTCTGCGGCTTTGGTTGCGTTCGTATTGATAAAGAAATTGGCGTGCTGGCTGCTGATCTGGGCATTTCCAATGCGAGTTCCTTTCAAACCGGCTGCCTCGATCAACCGTCCGGCTTTATCACCCGGCGGGTTTTTGAACATTGAACCCATGCTTGCACCGGTCGGCTGGGTGGCTCGCCGGCGGGTGGAGAATTGCTCCATTTTGGTCTGGATGACCTGCCGATTACCACGACCCAGCGCCAGTTTTGCTGAGAGAATCAGCGCGGGCGGGTGCTCGCGCTTGAGCAGGCTGGTGCGGTAGCCATACTCCATCTTTTCTGCCGACCATGTCTGTTGCCCGAACTGGCGGTGGAGCAGGTCCACCGAGATCAGGTTCCTGGCCATGTCGCCGTCAAAAGCCCCGGCATTGCCATATACCGCACCCCCCAACGAGCCGGGAACCGTGGCGGCCCATTCGAGTCCGGTCAGACCGAGGCGCGCGGCCCGCTGGGCAATGTCGTTCAGCGTGGTACCCGATTCAGCGTGGAGGGTGGGCGGTTCGTTCTGCGAATCGAATTTCACCAGCCGCGCCCGGTTGACGATGACCACGCCGCGCAGTCCGCGGTCGCTGACCAGCACGTTCGAGCCGCCGCCCAGCAGAACAAAGGGAACATCCATTTCCCAAAGTTTCTTTGCTGCCTGTGCCAATTCGTCTGCCTTGTAAACGAAGACCAACGCGTCTGCCGGGCCGCCGATGCGTGCCGAGGTATAACCGGAGAGGGGGTCGTTCTCCTGCAGTCGGTCGCCGAAAAGGGCACGTAAAGAGTCAAGCGTGGCAGTGTTCATGGCGTTTTTATTCTTTGCTTTTATTTCTCGTTCTTCAGAAGATGTGCGATGGCGCGCTTCACCGCGCCTTCCATTACGTAGTTTGATTTCAGAGTAAGCGGATCGGGCTTGCGTCGCCCATCCGGATCTGGGGAGGGGATTTCACTCAGCACCATGCGCAGGGGCGGCAGAGCCATGACCTCAGTTTCATACCAATGCTTTCTCTCATCCATCATTGGCATTGGAAATCTCCTTAAGACGGGCCAGCACTTCGGTGCTGACCTGGTCAGCATCCCCGGCGGAGAGCACCAATAGCACGTCACCGGGGCGAAGATGCGAGATCAGATAATTGCTTACATCCGATAAGGCGGCAATGAAGTGCGCCGGTCGGGGCATGACGTCCACAATTTGCCTGGACGAAAAATCCTGTTTCGGTTCACGCGCTGCGTAGACCTCGGTCACGATGATCTCATCTGAAGCGCTGAAAGAATTGGCAAAATCATCGAAGAGCATCTGCGTGCGCGAATAGGTGTGTGGCTGCCAGACAGCCCAGATGCGACGATCTGGATAGCGAGTCCGGGCGGCTGCCAAAGTGGCCCGGATTTCGGTAGGGTGATGCGCGTAGTCATCAACAATCACAATGCCACCCGCTTCTCCCCGGACCTCGAATCGGCGTCCGGTACCGATGAATTGCCCCAGCGCCAGTGCAGCTTTTGCGAGTGGCAGGTTGAGCAGTTTGGCTACCGTCAGGGCCGCCAGTGCATTGGTCACATTGTGCTTGCCCGGAACTTGTAATTCGACCGTAGCCGAGCTACCGAGCACCTCGGCGTCGAAAGTGAAGCCCCCTTTATCGTTGGTGGTCAGCATGCTGGTATACGCATCTATTCCTTGCTTATCCTCTGTCTTCGGCTGCAGACCGTAAGTGAGAACGGCCTTGCCCAGTCTTTCTGCCTCGACACTCAGCGCACGCGCTCCGGCGTCTTCGGCACAGGCTACCAGCGTTCCATCCGCTGGGAGGCGTTTGACGAATTCCATGAAGGCAGCCTGGTAGTCAGCCGGGGTGGGGTAGCAATCGGGGTGGTCGTGTTCCACATTGGTCACCACTTCGATGGTGGGTTTGAGGCCAAGAAACATGCGGTCATACTCGTCGGCTTCGATGACGAAAGTATTTCCTTCTCCAGTCTGGGCGTTGACGCCCAGGTTCGCCAGCACACCACCGATGATGAAGGATGGATTTTGCCTGAGCACCGTGAGCATCCAGGCGATCATGGATGTGGTGGTGGTCTTGCCATGCGTACCTGCAACGGCAATGCTGGTCTTGCCTTCCATCAGGCTGCCGAGGAAGTCGGCTCGTTTGAGCACCGGCACGCCGGCGGCGCGGGCGGCGGCCACCTCCGGGTTGTCGTCTGGGATGGCGGAGGAACGCACCACCAGATCGGCGCCCGCGACGTTTTCCGGGCGGTGGCCAATACTGATGGTCACGCCCGCAGATTGTAGGTCCAGCGTGAACGGGGATTCGGCGCGATCGGACCCGGTCACCGTGTATCCCATTTCTAGCAGGATACGGGCGATGGCCGAGAGTCCAGTTCCGCCGATGCCGATCAGGTGAATGTGCTTCATAATTTTAGATAAACACCACGATCACGAAGATAAACGCCAGAACGATGGCGAAGTAAATGCCAGGAATGCCCAGCCAGCGTGGCGGTAAAAAGGGCAAGAGCTTTTTTGCAGCATCAACCACTTGTGGAATGCTGGCTTTTTCGGGATCGGTAATGCCCGGAAAAGGATATTGAGCTTTGTACAAAAAGAACCAGATCGAGCCTACGATCAAGTATCCGTTGAGTAAGCCGATGAAAATGCCCAGTAACATATCCTGAAATTTTTCGCGAGCCATCTTGGGAGCAAAACGGGCGATATTGGGCGTCTGGTAGCCAAAGAAAACCAGCAAGCCCATGATTGCTCCGGTCACCCAGAAATAGAGTTTTGGATCGTCCTGTTTGATGGTTTTAAAGAAACCAACATAGTTATCCAGCAGTGTGATGAAGGTAAGCGCCAGGATGATGCTGAACGTGACCAGCAGTTCCTTGGCCCAGCCGCGCATTCCGCCGATCATGCCGAACAGCACTACAAGTATCCAGAAAACAAAAACGAGGCTAACCACGGTCTTTTCTCCTCTCCCCGGCCAGCGCGAGCAACAGGCGGCCAATTTCTGCGGCGGCCTGGGGATGAGATAGACGCTGCATCGCCTCGCGCATGGAGGCTAATTTCTGCGAATTTTCGAGCAAATCATTCACCGTCGTTAAGAGTTGATCGGGCAGTTTGATATCTTCAATCATGACGGCTGCTCCGCGCTGGACGAGGTAATCGGCGTTGACTTTCTGGTAGCGCCAGGCGTATGGGTAGGGGACCAGCACGGCGGGCAGGCCGAAGAGCGGATATTCACCCAGAGTGGAGGCTCCGGCGCGTGAGAGCGCCAGGTCGGCGGCGGTCAGGGCTGCACCCATCTCTTCGTGCAAGTACGGGAAAGCGTGATAATGGGCAGCCTGGGCCTTGGTGAGTTCTTTCGTTCTTGATTCTACGGTCGGCCAATCCAGTCCGCCGGTGATGTGGACTACCTGCGCCCGTTCGAGCAGGGCAGGGAGGGCGGCCAGCACGGCGTTGTTGATCGAGCGGGCGCCCTTGCTCCCGCCGGAGACCAGCAAGACGGGGTCTTTGGTGTTCAGGTTCAGGGCCCGTCGGGCGTCGTCGCGGGTCCATTTGCCGAGATCGGCACGCGTCGGGTAACCGGTCAGGACGACGCGTTCCGGGCGCTTGAAATAGCGAAGCGAGTCTTCGGCGGTGACGGCAATCCTGTCCGCGAAGCGAGCCAGGGTGTTCAGGGCCAGCCCCGGTTCGATATCCGGGACGTAAAGTAATGCCGGGATTTTCCGTCCGGCCAGTGCCATCGGGACAGCCACGTACCCGCCGGTGAAGAACAGCACATCTGGTTTGAATTCGCGCAGGATACGCCGGGAGGCGGAGACGCCGCGGCCCAGCTGCCACAGGTTGCGCGGCAGAGTCCGCAGACCAACGCCATGTACGCCGGCAGCCGGGATGGCTTTATAAGGAACGCCACTTCTCTCGACGAGTCGGGTTTCCATGCCGCCTTCTCCACCAATCCAAAGCGTTTTCACGTTTGAACGTTCCAACGTTTCAACGGTTAGCGCTTGGAGCACGGCGAGCGCGGGATAAACCCCGCCGCCGGTCCCGCCGGCGCAGATCAACAGACGCACTGTAAGACCTCCGTTCCTCGGGTACTGTCTCAGCCGGGGCTTTTTGCCCGGATTGACGCGAGATACTCAAGAGAATACCGATAGCTGCCAGAGTCGAAATCAAGTTCGAGCCACCGGCACTGATAAAAGGCAGAGCATTGCCCGCAAAGGGCAGCAGGCCAACCATCACGGCCATATTGATGACCGCTTCGATGACGATCCAGAAGGTCAGGCCGGCGGCCATCACGGAGCCGAATGAATCAGGCGCTTTGGCGGCAATCTTCAGACCCCGCCACAACAAAATGCCATATAGGCCGATCAGCGTCAGCGCGCCAAACAAGCCAAGTTCCTCGACCACTACGGCGAAAATGCTGTCGGTCGCCGCGAAGGGCAGCCCAACCAATTTTGTGGTCGCCTGCCCGATCCCGACGCCAAACCAGCGGCCCTTATAGATGGCTTCTAGCGACCAAAGAACATGATCACTGGATTTGAGCGGGTCCTTGAGGCCGGCCAGGTACGATGCCAGCCGGACGCGCCCGGTGGCGCTGAACTGAACCACCAGCCATCCGGCAGCCAACGCAACAACACTGAACAGGATGATCTGTCGCAGTTCTCCGCCCGCCAGGAAGAAGAGCAATCCACCCAGGACAAAAATTGTGATGGCAGCGCTCAAATCTGGTTGAAGATAAATCAAACCGCCGATTCCGCCCAGGATGACCGCCAACGGGATCAGTCCCAATTGGATGTCGTGCATGTAATCACGTTTGCTGTATAGCCAGACCGAAAGATAGATCACCATGGCCAGTTTAGCCATTTCCGAGGGCTGAACGGAACCGCCAAAGAGCGTTCGCACAGCGCCGTTCCGGACATCCTTAATCAAGAGTACGGCGATGAGAAGAGCGATCGTCACAACCATCAATGGAAGGGCATATCTCCGCCAGAGATGATAGTCAATGCGGGATAACACGAATGCCACCCCTACACCGATGACCATAAACAACAATTGCTTATTGAAGACGAAACCCGGCGAGTCATAGGTCCGCATGGAAAAATCCGTGCTGGCCGAATAAAGCATCAATAGACCGAGGATGCCCAACGCGATGGCGGCCGCGATTAGGATCAAGTCGCCGGTGGAGGTGCGGATACGGCTTGCTGGCGTTGTTGCGGGTCGAGCAGACCGGTTTACGGAAGTTTCGATACCCATTTTCGGAAAGCCTCTCCACGTTCTTCAAAGTCACAGAATTGGTCAAAACTGGTTCCGCCGGGCGAAAGCAGGATAATGTCACCTGGGCTAGCTACCATGGCTGCTGCCTGGACTGCTTCGTCCAGGTTTTTACAGCGCGCCTGCGTTTGCGGGAGCGGACCTGTAGCCTGCTCCAGCGCCGAGGCGATTTTCTCGGCTGCCTCGCCGAAGAGCACTACGTGCTCCACGCGCTGGCGCACCAGGGCAGCCAGTTCCTCCCATGGCAAGTTCTTGTCGCGCCCACCCAGGAGCAGGACGAGCGGTTCGGTAAAGGAGCGGATGGCCGCCATCGTCCGTTCGGGGGTGGTGGCGATGGAGTCGTTGTACCATTGGGTTCCGTTCCACTCACGGACGAATTCCAGCCGGTGGGCCACGCCACGGAACGCTTCTGCGGCGGAAAGCATCGCGTCCAATGGAAGACCGGCCGCGTAGCCAATGGCAAAGGCAGCCAGAAAGTTCATCACGTTATGCTCGCCGCGCAACTGGATTTGGTCACGGCGCAGCAGAGGAATTTCCGCGCCACCTTCGCATCGGCGCAGGATGTCATTTACGATAAAAGTGCCATCCTGTTTTTCCGGGAGCGGACCGGCCCCGAAAGAGATCAGCCGCCCGCGGACATCGCCACGCAGGTTCCAGGAACCGGCATCCTCGCGGCATAGGACAGCGATATCCTCGGCGCTCTGGAATTCCAGGATGCGGCGCTTGGCGGCGGTGTAGGCTTCCATTGTGCCGTGGCGGTCGAGGTGGTTGGGCGTAATATTCAAAACGGCCGCCACGTTCGGTGAAATCGTCATCTGCTCCAGTTGGAAGCTGGAAATCTCCAGGATCGCCAAGTCATCCGGCGTTATCTCGTCCACGTAATTAAGCAGCGGATCGCCGATGTTGCCGCCAATAAAGGAATGATGAATGCAGAATGCATTTTTTGCCATCTCACCGACTAACGCCGCGGTAGTTGTCTTGCCAGCCGAGCCGGTGATGCCGACCGTCTGGCACGGGACGGCTTCCATGAAGATCTGCGTGTCGTTGGTCAACGGGACACCACGCTTCATAGCCGCGACTACCAGCGGATTGTCCAGTGGGACGCCGCCGGAGATGCACAGGATGTCGGTCGTGTCGAGCAGCTCGACCGGATGCCCCCCCAGCACCCAGGTCACGGATGCGCCGGTGAGTGCGGCGCGGGCAGTGGACATTTCCTCGGGGGCGCGGCGGTCGTTCACGGTCACGACTGCGCCGTGCCGTGTCAACCAGAGCGCCGCCGCCTGTCCCTGGCGGGCGCCTCCGAGAATGGTCACACGTTTTCCGTTCCAGTCCTGTTTCATTGCGTCACTACACCAAAACCAATCCGATGCCGAGCATGGCTGCCAAAAGACCGATCAGCCAAAAGCGCTGCACGATCTGCGTCTCAGACCAGCCGAGCAGCTCAAAATGCAGATGGATGGGCGCCATCTTGAAGAAGCGCTGTCCGTGCGTCAGCTTGAAATAGACAATCTGGATAATGTCACTCAGTGCTTCACTGACCGGAATGACCGCGATCACAGGGAGCAAGGCCCACTGACCGGTCATCAGGGCAATGACGCCAATGGCCGCGCCCAGCGAGAGTGAACCGGTATCGCCCATGAACAATTGGGCGGGGTGGGCGTTGAACCATAAAAAGCCGAACAATGCTCCAACCATCGTGAGACAAAATCGGGCGATAAAGATCTGCCCCTGCATCAGGGCGATTCCGCCATAAGCGATGAAGATAGTGGCCGAGATCAGCCCGGCCAGCCCATCCAATCCGTCGGTGAAGTTGACCGCGTTCGAGGCGCCGACGATGATAAAAGCTGCAATTGGGATGTACAGCCACCCCAACTTTATTTCAAAGCTAACTCCCGGCAGGAACATCTCGGGAACCTTGAGCATGTATTTCAGCACCAGTGCAATCCCGATCGCCAGCACTGCCTGCGCAACGAACTTGGTGCGGATGCGCATCCCTTCGCCGATGCGTTTGCCGCGGATTCCTTCCCAGTCGTCAATTGCACCCAACGTGGCGAAGCCGAGCATGGCGATCAAGGGTACCAGCACCGACTGGCCCAGGATTTTCATGCCGATCAGGCTGGCAGCATTCAATAGCACGGTGACGAGTACTACCGGGATGATGATCATCACACCGCCCATGGTGGGCGTGCCCATCTTGAAGATGTGCTTGCCTGGCTCATCCACGCGGATCTGCTTGCCGATCTTGAAGTGGTGCAGGATGCGCAGCAATGGCCCACCCCAGATGACGGTCATCATAAATGTCAAACCGGCCAGACTCAGGGCAAGGGCAGTGTCGGTCATGACTGGACCTCCAAGGCGGTAACGATGCAGTCCATACGGATGCCATGGGAACCTTTGACCAGAACCACGTCCTTTTCCGTCAGAGACTGGCGGAGATGGGAAATCGCCTTTTCTGTATTCTCAAATTCCGCAATCTTCTCGGACTTCATGCCTGTCCGCCGCGCCGCGGCTGCGATCATGTGTCCGAGCGCTCCGACCGTGACCAGCGTATCGGCCACCTCGGCTGCGCGTACGCCGACGATCTCATGCCCTTGTTTTTCGTATTGTCCGAGTTCGAGCATATCGCCCAGCACGGCCACTTTGTGGCCATCCAGTTCGGCCAGCAGGTTGAGCGCCGCCAGCATCGACTCGGGCGAGGCGTTGTACGTATCGTCGAGCAACAACGCGCCGCTTTCGCTGCGGACAGTCGTCAGGCGCAATTGGGTGTACTCCTGGCGCAGCCCATCCAGGATTTCCTGCCAGGTCAGTCCGTCAGCCAGGCCGACGGCGGCGGCGCGTAATGCCGTCTGGACGGAATGCTGCCCAATCATCGGGACGTGAACGTGCAGAGTCTCGTGGCGGTAGTGAAAGCGGAAGCGGATGCCCGCCAGTCCGAGGCCTTCCACCTCGTCGGCCCACAAATCAGCTTTTGGATCAAGGCCGTAGAAAAAGACGTGCGCCTGCGTCAGCTCGGCCATTTTACGCACCCAGGGGTCGTCCAGGTTGAGGATGGCGACGCCTTCGGTGGGCAGGGCCTGTACCAGTTCGGATTTGCTGCGAAAGATAGCTTCCTGCGAGCCGGCCCGTTCAGCGTGGACGGTGCCGATGTTGGTCACCACCCCGATCTGCGGCTGGGCGATGTCGCACAGCAGGGCGATCTCACCCGGGACGTAAAATCCCATTTCCAGGACCGCCCGCTCGTGACCAGAGCTGAGCCTCAAGATAGTTAGCGGCAGTCCGATCTCGTTATTCATGTTACCGGGGCTCTTCAGCGTGCGATAACGCTGACCAAGCACTTCGAAGACGACTTCTTTTGTAGTGGACTTACCCACGCTGCCGGTGATGCCTACCACGCGCAAACTCAGTTTGCGGCGCCAGTAACGGGCAATTTGCTGGAGCGCCGAGAGCGTATTTTCGACCAGCAGGCAAAGCGGCGCGTTCGTGTCGACCGAGGCAGGGGCGTCGGAACCACCGCGCAAACTAAGCAGCTTGTCCTGAGCCAGTCGAAGGGTCCGGTGAGAGCCGCTGATTTCGTGCTGGATTAAAGCAAATGAGGCCCCACGCCGGAAAGCATCTGCCACGAAGTCATGGCCGTCTACGCGTTCACCGGGGAGTGCCACAAAAAGACCTCCGGGGATGACCTGGCGCGAATCCACCGCGGCTTCGGTGATAACCGTGTTCACCTGGGCGGGGCGGATGTTTGTCAGGGCTTCAATTACGTCAGCCAGGGTCAGCATGAAACCTCATTGTCCGGTATTTTGCAGCCGGACGTTGTCGGGGGGAACATTCATCAAGACGATCAGTTTCTCGATCACCTGTTTGAAGATTGGGGCGACCACGACGGAAGCGGCCTTGTTGCTCTGTGGTTTCTCGAGCCACACGTAGGCCAGGAACCGGGGATCGTCCAGAGGGCCCCAGCCGATAAACGAAGCGTTGATATTGTCGCTGTCATAGTACCCGTAAGGGGTAGGGATTTGGGCCGTGCCGGTCTTCCCGGCGATGCGATAACCAGGGATGAGAGCGTCGGACGATTCGCTCTCCAGGGCGTTGGCCAGCATTTCCCTGATGGTGTGGGCAGTTTGAGTAGAGATGGGAGTTCCTACTATTTGTGGCGACATGTCGCTCTGATGACCGTCCCGTAGCTGGGCATAGAGCACATGTGGGTAAACCATTTTCCCATCATTGGCGATGGCGGTAGCGGCCATGACCATCTGGAGCGGTGTAACGGCCACACCCTGGCCGAAGGCGTTCGTGCCCAGGTCCACCGGGTACCAGTCACCGTCGCCAGGGAGTTTCAAGCGTCCGGGATCCTCGCCAGCCAAGTCAACACCGGTTGGGTGGCCAAGGCCGAAGCGCTGCATGTAGGCATAGAAGCTGTCATTGCCCATCTGAGTGGAGACCCAGGCCAGGCATACGTTCAGCGAGTGTGCCAGACAGCCGGTCATATCCTGGTAACCCCAGGCACCACGATCCCAGTTATAGATCGTGTTACCGCCGACTGTGATGGAGCCGGTATCCAGGAAGATCGTGCCAGGCGTGACGGTTCCGGTATCCAGAGCGGCGGACATGGTCAAAATCTTAAATACCGAGCCGGGTTCATAAGCCTGGCTGATGGCCCGGTTGAAGGGGGTTTCGCCGGGGAAAATTTCGCTGACGCGCTGATACTCGTTCAGGTTCATGCGCGGGGTAGAAGACATCGCCAGGATCTCGCCGGTTCGGGGGTCCATGACAATAATTGTCCCGGATTCGGCGCCGGTGCTTGCCAGGGCCGTATCCAGGATATGCTCGACGGCAGCCTGGATTTCACGGTCAATGGTCAGGATGAGGGTTTGGCCCGGCGGGATGCGGGGGTATTCCGTGGCGCGGCGCGGATCTGCCGGGACGAGCAGGGTCACTGGAATACCGGCCAGAACGTTGTCATATTTTTCTTCCACACCTAAGTAGCCGTGATTATCTTCCGTCACGAAGCCGAGCACGGTGGAGGCCAGGTCATTCTCCGGGTAGCTGCGCATCAGGTGGGCTTTGAAGTGCAGGGCGTCCAGGTTGCGACCACTGGGATCGGCCTGGGCGTTCTCCTGGAGTTTCATCAATTGTTCGGCCTTATCCGGAGCGACGAAATCATCGAGGACAATGTACTGGGTGCCATCGGGAACATCGGTCATTTTCTTCAGCATCTCGGTAGGATCCATGCCCAGCGCCATCTGTGCAGCCAGGGCGATGGTCTGTGCATCAGGCTCGACGGTCAGATCTACACCGACTTCGTAGACCGTCTTGTTCCCGGCCAGCAGGTGACCATGCCGGTCGTAGATCTCTCCGCGTGCCGGATAGAAGGTTTTCCAGATATAAGCACCTTGCCCGGTAATTCCTGCTACTTCCGGGCTGCTTTGGACGCGGATAATTTGTATCGGTATCGCGATACCCGCCAGCGCCATGACGATAGCGATGGCCAGGTAACGCCCAAAATAAATCATTCTCATGGCTGCCCTCCCGCAGGGACGGAAGAGGCAAGTCTGCGCGTTATCCAGTCGAACAGGGATTCGGTGTAATCGGGCAGGAGACTGGGCGCTTGCGGTTGGTCACTACTGGGGGTGGACATGTCCACTGCTTTTCGGGGTGTATAACCGGGGACGATGACGTAGGTCATATCATCTGGGCTGGCTGGCTGGAAGCCCAGGGCTTCAGCCCGTTGCTGCATCGATTCAACGGAAGTCAGCCCGGCCAGTTGTGTCTCCAGATCGGAGCTGATCCGCCGGTTGTCGGTGATATCGGGTTCGTCATTGACGGTGTTAGATTGAAGCATCTGGATCTGGCGTCCGGCCAGAGTGGCGCGCGCGGTGATATTGAGATAAATGCCAGCCACCATCGCCGCCAGTACCAGTCCAAGTAAAAACAGGCCAATCCACTGGCGTTGTACTCGCCAGGGAGCCTGACGAACTTTCTGGACGATTTGAGTGACATTGTTCATTGTGACTTGTCCGTTGTTCGCTGATAGCTGTAGGTGACACTGCACCTTCGTTCCGAGCCAACTCTCCATTCGCCTTACTTGATCGAAGCTGCATCTCCGTTCTGAGCCAACACCCATTGGCCTTACTTGATCAAAGCTGCATCTCCGTTCTGAGCCAACACCCATTGGCCTTACTTGATCAAAGTTGCATCTCCGTTCTGAGCCAACACCCATTGGCTTTTATTACAATTTCTCAGCCACGCGCAACTTAGCGCTGCGTGCACGCGGATTCTGACTTGTTTCTTGCTCGGTCGGCGTGATGGGCCGCCGAGTAATTTCTTTGATATTCGCTTTATGCCCGCAAGTGCAGAGCGGTTGGCGGGGTGGGCAGAGGCAGTCTTTGCCTTCCCGGCGGAAGTACTCTTTGACCAGGCGATCTTCCAGCGAATGGAAGCTGATCACTGCCAGCCTGCCACCCACACCAAGAGCCTGCACCGCCATCGGCAGGACTTTCTCCACCGCCTCCAGTTCGCTGTTGACGGCGATGCGCAGGGCCTGGAAGGTCTGCGTGGCGGGGTGGTGGGGGCCGCGCCGGCCGAGGGCTTTTTCGATGACGGCAGCCAGTTCCCGGGTCCCGCCCACGGGCCGGGCTCGGATGATGGCTCGGGCAATATGCCGGGCGGCGGGTTCCTCCCCGTAGCGGAAAAGGATGTCCACCAGCTCAACTTCCGGCCAGGTGTTGACGATCTCGGCGGCGGTCAGCGGATTCGACGGATCGAAGCGCATGTCCAGCGGGCCGTCGGCCAGGAAGGAGAAGCCCCGTTCCGGTGAGTCGAACTGCATCGAGGAGGCGCCCAGGTCAAGCAGGATGCCGTCCACCGAGCCCCAGCCGAGGGTGGCCAGTTGGTCGGGGAGGCTGGTGTAAGGGGCCAGCTTTGTGTAAACTCGCTCCCCAAAGGGGGCAAGTTTCTGGCGGGCCAGGTCGAGCGCCTGGGGATCCACGTCCAGGCCGAGCAATTGGCCTGCGGGCTGGCTTTCGGCGAGCAGACCGGCGGCATGGCCGCCTGCGCCAAGCGTCCCATCCACGTAGCGTCCTCCACTTTTCGGGCGTAAAGCGTGTATAATCTCTTTGTAAAGTACAGGTTGGTGCGCTAAAGCCATTTCAGCGAGTCTTGAGGTCCAGGGCTGCGAAGCGTTGTGCGTTCAACGCAGCGTCATTAACTTGGGCCTCCTGCTCTTGCCAGGATTCCGGCGACCAGATCTCGAAATAGTCGCCCTGGCCGACGAAGACGACCTCGCCTTTCAGACCGGCATATTCACGCAGTTTCGGCGTGAGCAGGATGCGCCCGGCGCCATCGGGGACCACCCGTAGGGCGTTCCCCAGGATAACACGGCGCAGCAGGCGGGCGGAGGGTTCGGTCAAGCTCAATGCCATCAGGCGATCATAGAGGATCTGGAAGCCCGCCGGAGGCAATACCATCAGGTTGCGGTCCAGGCCCTGGACGACGTAAGCGCCCTCTTCTGGCAATTCCCGGAATTTCGCCGGGATTGTCAGTCGGCCTTTATCATCGAAGGAGTGTTGGTACTGGTTTAGGAACATTAAGTTCTGTTTCTTTTTTTAAGCCGGTAATCCGGCGTCTCCTCGAAATTCCACTTCGTCCCACTTTCTCCCACGGACGATAACATTTTAGCACATTTCCAGCTTTAAATGCAAGTAGTACTTTTGACCAATCGGACGTTGCGCACTTTACAATTTCCTATCATGAATTTGGGGTGACACTCCTCCCCGGACCTCGGACATGCCTCCCAGACTTGACCTTTTCCCACCGATAGCACCGACGAGTTTATTCTCCGGCCATGGCCAGAACCACGCAGGCGCGAAGGTACGGATTAAAAACTTTAGTGTCTTGGTGGCTTGGTGGTAAATAGTCGCCGTGTTGATCCATCGAGCTCGCAGAGAAAATGAATCCTGAAATAAAACTTCTCTCTTCTCCAAATTGGACCGACTATGAGTTGCTCGACAGCGGCGATGGGCAGAAGCTGGAACGCTTCGGCCCGTACACCTTCGTCCGCCCGGAAGTGCAGGCATTGTGGATGAAGGCCTGGCCCGCTGAAAAATGGCAGGCGGCTCATGCCATCTTCCAGCCGACGGGTGAGGAGAGCGGAGGACATTGGGATTTTAAGAAGCGGATTGATGAGAAATGGGAAATGAGTTACGCCCTCTCCCCACCCCCTTTGTATCCCCCCATTTCCGCTGACGGTCAAAAAGCTGAAAACGTGGATACCATTGCCGGAAATGGGGGGACAGGAGGGGGGCTCCGCTTCTCCGTCATGACCACCCCCGGGCGGCACCTGGGCGTCTTCCCGGAGTGTGCCGTGCACTGGGACTGGATGGCGGGGAAAATAATACAAAATACAAAAAACAAAATACCGGTCAACGTGCTCAACCTGTTCGGCTATACCGGGCTGGCCACGCTGGCGGCCGCCGCCGCCGGAGCGCGCGTCACGCATGTAGACGCTTCGAAGAAGTCTGTGACCTGGGCGCGGGCGAACCAGGCCCTCTCCGGGTTGGCCGAAAAACCCGTCCGCTGGATCGTGGACGATGCCCTGAAGTTCGTCGAGCGCGAGGGACGCCGGGGCGTCAAATACGACGGCATCTCGCTCGACCCACCCAAGTTCGGGCGCGGGCCGCAGGGCGAGGTGTGGGAGGTGTACAAGTCGCTGCCGGAGTTGCTACGGGCCTGCCGGGCAGTGTTAAGTGAAAGTCCGCTCTTTGCCGTGTTGACGGTGTATGCCGTCAAAGCTTCGGCGGTGCATTTGTATTATGCTTTGGAAGAAATGGTGAAAGGCTGTGGGGGAAACCTGGAGTGCGGTGAGCTGGTGACGCAAGAAAAAAGCGCCGGGCGCTTGCTCTCGCAGGCGGTGTATGCAAGGTGGAAAGGGTAAAACAACCCTCAGTGCAGACTGGATTTGGTACAATAGTGGGGATGATGCCCACTCCTGAAAAACCTTCCATCCTCAATACGCCGCTCAAGCGCTGGTTCCCGGCCAACCTGGAAACCCTGCTGGCCGTCCTGTTGCTGCTGGCGGCGGTCGTCTCGCGCTTCTACAACCTGGGGGCGATGACAATCACCTTCGACGAGGTCAACCACGTCACGCCGTCCGACAGCCTGTATTCGGGCAATGGCTACCAATACGACCCAATGAGCCACGGACCGCTGCAAATGCACATGATCGCCTTGTCCTACACGCTGTTTGGCGATAATGACTTCACCACCCGCATCCCGGCAGCGACCCTCAGCGTGGTCACGATCGTGCTGGCCCTATTTGCCTTCCGGCGTTACCTGGGGCGGACGGGCGCACTAATGGCGGGCCTGCTGTTCCTGATCTCTCCTTTCATGCTCTTCTACGGACGCTATGCCCGCAACGAGGCATACATCGTCGTGTGGGGGCTGCTGATCCTGTACGCCATCCTGCGCCATCTCGAGCGTGGCGAGACCTGGAGCCTGTTCCTGTTTACGGCGGTCAATGCCCTGCATTTCGCCGATAAGGCCACCTCCTACATATTTGCCGCCGAGGAGTTCCTCTTCCTGGCGGCCTATTTCGTGGATCGGATGGCGCGCCGCGAGTGGCCGCAGTCCAAGCGGCGCACATCTTTCTTGATAGGCCTGATGCTGGCGATGGTGCTGGCGGCAGGCGCGGCAGGACTTTTTCTCACCCAGAAACCGCTCGTAAACTTGTGGTTGAAAATCGGCGTAGCCATTCTGGCGGTTGGCGGGGTGGGGGCACTGGTCTGGTCGGGGGTGGAGCTGGTGCGGAGTTTTGGCTGGGCGGGGCTGCGGTCGGAGCGCGCGCTCAACCTGTTGATGATGCTCGGCACGTTCCTCCTGCCGTTGATGGGTGCCATTCCCATTTCGTGGTTGGGTTATACGCCGCTGGATTACACTGTCAATGGAGTAGTCCGAGTCGGCGTGGTGGCAGGTCTGCTGGGAGCGGTCGGCGTTGCGCTGGGCCTCTGGTGGTTCGGACGCAAATGGCTGCTGCACGCTGCGGTATTTTTTGTCCCCTTCGTCTTGCTTTACAGCACGTTCTTTACCAGCCCGGAGGGCCTGGTGGGTGGGCTGGTGGGGATGCTCAGTTACTGGGTGGGGCAGCACGATATTCAACGCGTTTATCAGCCGTTTTTCTACTATCCTTTCATTGAGATACCGATGTATGAATTCCTGCCGGCCTTGGGGATGGTGACGGCGCTGGTGATCGCCTCGGTCAAACGGCTGTGGCAGTCGCAGCCCGGCCAGCCGTTCACTCCGGCCACACCCGACCAGGCCCAGCCGCCGGTCCCGGTGGCTGCTTTGCTGGTATTCTGGTCGGTCAGTAGCCTGGCCATGTTCAGTTACGCTGGCGAGAGAGCGCCCTGGCTGACTGTCCACATCGCCGTGCCGCTGATCCTTTCGGCGGCCTGGGCGCTCGGCTGGTTGATCGAGGCTGTGCCGTGGGGACGGCTGGCAGCCTGGGGTACGCGGAATTATTTGCGCGTGGCCGCCCTGGCCTTTTTCGGTCTGCTGGCGGTACTAACCGGGCGGGTCGCTTTCCGCGCCGCTTATATCAATTACAATAATCCCCTCGAGTACCTGGTGTATGCTCACCACTCGGCCTACCCCAAGGTAGTATTCAATGAGATCGAGGAATTGTCCCTGCGTATCACCGGCGGGACGGATATGGTCGTGGCGTATGATAACAATGTCCGCTACCCGTACTGGTGGTACATGCGTCATTACCCCAACAAAATGGACTTCGGCGAGAATCCCACCCGTGACGTGCGCAACGCTCCGGTGATCGTCGTCAGCGACGCGAACGACGCCAAGCTATCCCCGGTGGTGCGCGACAACTACGTCCAGTTCAAGTACCCGCGCATCTGGTGGCAGAACATGGATTATTGGAGCGTGGATTGGAAGAGCATTGCCTCGGAACGCAGCGCGGCTCTCTCCAGCGAGTACGCCGCGACTGGTACAGAAATGCCGACGATGACGGTCTTCGAATACCTGAAATACCTCTGGCCACACATCCAGCCATTCTTCACGGATGCCAAAGTCTGCAGCGCGGTCTGGCAGATCTGGTTCAACCGTGATTACACAGAGTGGGCAGATTTGAGGAACAGCGATTCCTATACCCTGACCAACTGGGCGGGGACTCAATATATGTATGCCTACATCCGCAAGGATGTTGATGCCCAACTCTGGTCTTACGGCGCGACCGCCCAACCGGCGACTCAACCATCCGATCCCTATGCAAGCATTACAACCCCGGTCACGCCGGACCTTGTGCTGGGCCAAGCTGGTTCAGCCGAAGGCCAATTCCAGGGGCCGCGCGCCCTGGCCGTGGCTCCCGATGGCAGCCTGTACGTGGCCGACTCGCTCAACAACCGCATCCAGCATATCGCTCCGGATGGAAAGGTGCTGCAGGTCTGGGGTATCTATGCTGATGTGGCCGCGGGGGACGCTCCCGGTGGGACCTTCAATGAGCCGTGGGGCGTGGCGGTCGCCCCGGATGGCAGCGTCTACGTGGCCGATACTTGGAACTACCGCATCCAGAAGTTCACCTCCGACGGACAGTTCGTGAAGATGTGGGGCTTTGGCCCGGCGATGGGACAGGATGGATTCTACGGTCCGCGCGGCTTGGCGGTGGATAGCCTGGGGCGGCTCTTCGTAGCCGATACGGGCAACAAGCGCATCGTCATTTTCGATGCCGACGGAAACTACCTGGCCGAGTTCGGTACGGCGGGCATGAGCCTGGGCCAATTGGACGAGCCAGTGGCCGTAGCGCTGGATGCGTCGGGGAATGTCTACGTGACCGATACTTGGAACCAGCGTGTGCAGGTCTTTGCCTCCGATGCCGACAAGCTGGTCTACACGGCCACCGCCGAGTGGCCGGTGGATGGCTGGTATGGAAATTCGCTCGAAAACAAGCCTTTCATTACCGTGGATGGGGCTGGCACCGTCTCCGTCACGGACCCGGAAGTGTGCCGCGTGGTTTCGTTCTCGTCCAGCGGACAGGCCGTCCGTGTCTGGGATGGCTGCGCGGCGGGTGCGTTCGTCCGGCCCAGTGGTATCGCCTCGGACGGCGCGGGCGGGCTGTGGGTCACGGATTCCGCCAACGGGACGCTGGTCCACTTCAAGACAGAAATCGCCAATCCCTAAATAAACCGGAAGTGCCGGTCAGGCGCTTCTTTTTTTAGTGGGTAGTTGGCGATTCCTGAGGTTCGGACTTAAGTTCGGACAGCAGGTTATTCAAGAACTATTTGCATCGGATTTACGCGGATTGCGCGGATTATTCCGGCTTTTTCCGCGAGAATCCGCGAAATCCGCTGCTAAAGATCTGATTGTCCTAACTCATGCCCGAACTTCAGCGATTCCCCTTGACTTCTTCTCCTTTCCACCGTAGAATGTTTGGTACAATCTGAACGGTAACAGGGAAGAGACCTAAGCGCAAGCGACGGGCGCCGAAGGGGCAAATCCGGAGCTGGCAAGACCGGATGAAACTCTCAGGCAAAAGGACCCTGTTCCGCCTTCCTCTGGAAAGTCCTCCGCGGGGATAATATCCCCACCACAGACACCGACGGGGCAATCCTTCGGCTGCGGCCTGTCCACTTCGACTACGTTCAGTGTCCAGGCCTCCGCTCAGGAGAATCTCTCAGGTCCATTACAGAGGGCGCACATTCTGTATTCGTGCGTCCTTTTTGTTTGCCAGAATGATCACTTTGAGGAGCAGCAAGATGAAAATACCTTCTGGATTTAAATATTCCAAGACCGACGAATGGTTCGATCCCGCCACCGGCAAAATGGGACTGACCGATTACGCCCAGAGCCAGTTATCGGATATCGTTTTCGTTGAAATCCTGGTCAACGTGGGCGAAGCGGTTGGAGCAGACCAGCAGGTCGCCTCGGTTGAGTCGGTCAAGGCTGCGGCGGAGTCCTACGCGCCCGTTAGCGGCAAAGTGGTCGCCGTCAATGAGGAACTGGCGGGCAATCCCGAGGTCCTGAACAGCGACCCATATGGCAAGGGCTGGATGGTCCAGGTTGAGGGCGGGGACGCTTCCGGCCTGATGGATGCAGCGGCGTATACCAAGTATTGCGAAGAACGGGTTCACTAACCAGTTTTCAGTCATCGATCATCAGTGATCAGTCGTCAGTAGAACTGATAACTGAACACTGATGACTGATTACTGCTCCAAAGGAGCATCTATGACCTATATCCCCCACAGTCCCCAGGAGCGGGATGCGATGCTGGCTGTAATCGGGGTGAAGAGCCTCGAAGATTTGTTCAAGGATGTCCCGGCCAGGCACCGCTTCCCGAACCTAAACTTACCTCCCGCGCTGACCGAGATGGAAGCCGCCGCCGACTTGGGCGAACTCGCCCTCGGCAACGAAAACGTCCGCACAGACCTGGTCTCCTTCCTCGGCGCGGGGGCCTACAACCACTACATCCCAGCCGCCGTGGACCACATCCTGCGGCGCGGCGAGTTCTACACCGCTTACACGCCCTATCAGCCGGAAATCTCGCAGGGCACGTTGCAGGCCATCTTCGAGTACCAGTCGCTCATCGCCGCGTTGACCGGCATGGAGGTCTCGAACGCCTCGCACTACGACGGCGCCACTGCCGTGGCCGAAGCCGTCAACATGGCTTATGCCCAGTTCCGCGGCAATCGTACCAAAGTTGTCCTCTCTCCAAGCATCAACCCACAATACCGGGCTGTCCTGCGCACCTATGTTCAGGACATGAACCTGCTACTTATTGGCGACGACCCAAAAGTAGTAAACAGTGATCAGTTATCAGTGATCAGTCCTGAGGGTTTGATCCCACTGATTGATGCTGGAACAGCGCTTGTGATCGTTCAATCCCCTGATTTCTTTGGGCGGATTTTCGATCTGGGCGCACTGATTGAGGCGGCCCATGCCCGGGGCGCGCTGGTTTGTGTGGCGGCCAACCCGATTACCCTGGGCTTGCTCAAGACTCCCGGCGAGATGGGCGCGGATATCGTCGTCGGCGAGGGCCAGCCGCTGGGGATCCCGCTCTCGTATGGCGGGCCGTATCTGGGCTTCTTCGCCACCCGCAAGCAGTACATCCACAAAATGGCCGGACGGCTGGTCGGCGAGACGGTTGACAGTCGCGGCCAGCGCGCCTTTGTGCTGACCCTGACCGCCCGCGAGCAGCACATCAAGCGCGAGCGCGCCACCTCCAACATCTGCACCAACCAGGGCCTGATGGCGCTGGCTGCGGCGGTTTACCTGTCGCTGCTCGGGCGCGCCGGCCTGCGCCAGGTGGCCGAACTGTGCTACCACAAGGCGCACTACACCGCCGAAAAAATCAGCAAGGTCAAGGGCTACTCGCTCTGCTTCGATGCGCCCTTCTTCCACGAGTTCGCGGTCTGCTGCCCGCGGCCGGTGGCAGAGATCAACGCCCATTTGCTCGAACACGGTTTCCTGGGCGGCTACGACCTCGGCCAGGACTATCCGGAGCTCGAAAACCACATGCTGATTGCCGTCACCGAGATGAACACCAAAGACGAAATTGACGCATTGGTAGACGTGCTGGCGGAGGTGAGCCATGCCTGAGTTAACCATCTACGAACTCTCCTCCCCCGGACGGACTGGCGTGGCATTCCCGCACCCGGATGTGCCGCTCGCCAAACTGCCTGATTCCCTGCTGCGGGCCGACCTGCCGCTCCCCGAACTGGCCGAAGCGGATGTTGTCCGGCATTTCGTCAATCTCTCCAAATACAACTACAGCGTGGACGGCGGCTTCTATCCGTTGGGTTCGTGCACGATGAAGTACAACCCGAAGATCAACGAGGATACCGCCCGCCTGCCCGGATTTGCCTTTACCCATCCACTCCAGCCGGTGGAGACGGTGCAAGGCAACCTGGCGTTGATGTACCAGTTGCAGGAATGGCTCAAGGAAATCTCCGGCTTCGCCGCGGTGACGTTGCAGCCGGCTGCCGGTGCGCAAGGTGAGTTGACCGGTGTGCTGATTATGCGCGCTTACCACCAGTCGCGCGGCGACACGAAGCGCCTCAAGATGCTCATCCCCGATTCGGCCCACGGCACCAACCCGGCCTCCTCGTCCATGAGCGGCCTGGATGTGGTCCAAATCCCGTCCGACGGGCGCGGCAACGTGGATATTGCCGCCCTCACAGCGCAATGCGACGATACCGTCGTCGGGCTGATGCTGACCAACCCCAACACGCTCGGTCTCTTCGACGAGCATCTTGAGCAAGTCATCCAGATCGTCCACGCCTGGGGTGGGCTGGTTTACGGCGACGGGGCCAACCTGAACGCTCTGCTGGGCATCGTCCGCCCCGGCGACCTGGGCTTCGATCTGATGCACTTCAACCTGCACAAAACTTTCTCCACCCCGCACGGCGGCGGCGGACCGGGCTCGGGTCCGGTGGGCGTTGCGGAAAAACTGGCGGACTTCCTGCCCAGTCCCATCGTCGGGATCGTCGAAGAAGGTCGCGATAACCAGCCGCCGTTGTTTGGCTTTATCACGCCTGAGAAGAGCATCGGCCGCGTCAAAGCCTTCAACGGTCATTTCGGCATGTTCGTGCGGGCGTACACCTACATCGCCATGCACGGCGCGGACGGGCTGCGCCGGATTGCCGAGTACGCCGTGTTGAATGCCAACTACGTCAAGGCGCGGCTGAAGGGTGTGTACATCGTCCCGTTCGACCGCGCCTGCATGCACGAGTTCGTGGCCGAAGGCCAGTGGGCAGAGGCTCCCGGCGTGCGTGCCCTGGATATTGCCAAGCGCCTGATGGACTACGACTTCCACCCGCCAACAAACTACTTCCCGCTCATCGTCCACGAGGCGCTGATGATCGAGCCGACCGAGACCGAGAACAAGGCCACGCTGGACGCCTTCGCAGAGGCGTTGCTCAAAATTGCCGAAGAAGCGAAGATGCAGCCGGAGCTGCTCAAGGAAGCCCCGCACAAGACACCCTTCGGGCGCGTGGACGAGGTCAAGGCGGCGAGGGAATTGGTTCTGTGTTGTTGGCTGCCTGAGAATTATGGCGAGTGATACAAGACAGCCCGCGAATTGGTGCTGCCGAAGGTGCTGGTTGCCGGAAGGTTATGAAGAGTAAACAGGTAGGGGCACGCCGTCATCGTGCCCCTACTGCTGTGTAGATGAGAAGGATTTTGATTTGGAGGTTGAATACGAATGGGTAAGATCTTGGTACAATATTATTCAGAAACCGGGCACACACAAGAAATGGCTGAACTGGTTGCGGAAGGAGCCGCGCAAGTCCCTGGCATCGAAGTGCGCCTGAGAACCATCGTGGAATGCACACTGGAGGATGTTTTCTGGTGCGACGGGTTGGCCCTGGGCGCGCCGACCCATCTGGGGTCGATCCCGTGGCGGGTCAAAAAGTGGTGGGACGAGGCCGCTGGAGATGCCTGGGGAAAAATTGATGGCAAATTCGGCTGCGCATTCTCCTCGGCGGGAGGGCTGGGAGGCGGCGCCGAATTAACCTGCATGGGGTTGATGACCATTCTCATGAACTACGGTATTCTGGTCTTCGGCGTGACGGATTACGTCGCTCCGCTGCACACCTTGCACTACGGCGCAGCCCTGCCCGGGCACCCCAAGACCCAGGCAGAAAAGGATATCTGTTCTCGTCTGGGCATACGGCTGGGCGAATGGGTGGCTTACTACGTGGATGGGGACAAAAATTGTCATCCCGAACACGCATCCTATCCTCGACATGGATAAATATGCACAAAATCAGTGTTGCCAGCCTGACCGACCTGCCGCGCATCGTTGAAATCTACAACCAGGCGGTGCTATCGCAAAACGCAACCGCTGACACAGTTCCCTTTTCCGTGGCAGCGCGCCTCGACTGGTTTAATCAGCATGACGCCAATCAGTACCCGATCTATGTCTGCGAAGACGAGAGCAAACAAATCCTTGGCTATCTCTCGCTAAGTCTGTATCGCGACCGTCCGGCGCTGGCGAGGACAGCAGAAATCTCTTACTATGTGGATTACGGTCAGCATGGAATGGGGAATGGTTCAGCCCTCATGCAACACGCACTCGAAGATTGCGCACGCATTGGCAAGAAGGTGCTCCTGGCAATTGTCCTCGAATGGAATGCACCGAGTATCAAGTTGCTGGAGAAATTTGGGTTTGAAAAGTGGGGAACCCTGCCGGAGGTAGCTGAATTTTCCGGGCGGTTGTGCGGTCATGTGTATTACGGGGGAAGGGTGTAGGTATAGGTCACCGCTGTTGGCTGACCGGCGATCTCTAATCGGGTTAGGGTCGCCGGTCGGTTTCGGGGTGATAAAAGCCGTGACTGCCCCCTTCGTACCCCTTCGGGGTACTTTGGGGTACTTCAGGAGTGCTTCGCGAAAGCCCCCGGCTACGGTTACAAAGTCCAGCGGACTAGCCGCCTGCGGCGGCGTTACCGTTCCCTGACTGCGGGTTTCGTCTTCATGCGCGGGGGCACGGCGTCAATCAGGGCGCGCAAAGCCTTATTGACCGCTTCCGAGGTAGTGAAAACTTCAGCCACGTCCGGCTCAAGGACGACCACCAACGGGTTTTCGGTCATGCGGTCAACGAAACGGTTGGGGCGCGCCTTGCTGTAGTCAAAGTGATATTCTGCCGCCATCTCTTCCGAGATTTTATGGGGTTGAGTGCTTTGCGTTTTCTTCATAATCTTTTTGCTCGCGTTTGGTCGTCCGCCGGGTGCTAAAAATACGAACGACATCCTCCTCGCGTTCGGTGAAACAGACCAAAACCAGACGATTCAGAATAGAATATCCGATGATGATTTCGCGATGTTCCTTTACGGAGTGAGCCTCATCATCGAAGACAAATGCCCAGGGGTCCCTGAAAACGGTCACGGCTTCGTCAAAACTGGCACCGTGCTTTCTGGTGTTCTCTGCCGCTTTTCTGTAATCCCACTGGAACTTCATGACTTTATTATAAGCGATTGCAGGCTGACCGGAGGTCTCTAATCGGGTTAGGGTCGCCAGCCGGTTTTGGGGTGAGGACACCTACAATAATTCTATGAACGTGTCACGAGTCATTTTGCAGTCGCGGAGGATCTTGGTCATCATCCCAGGCCCAATTGTTTCACTGCGATGAACAGGCACGACTGTCGTGCGTCCGTCAGAATGGCGCAGAAAGTGATGGCTGCCTTTGACACGAATAAACATCAAATCCTGCCCGGCGCAAGGCCGCAATGACTTGCTAGCCGGTCAGACGCGCGAGTTTGATCATACCTCGACCGCGACGCGTTGTACGCCAATGAACTCATGCGGAGGCAATGTCCCCTGTTCTACTTCCAGGCACAGTTCAATTGTCTCGCGGATGCGCTTCATCAGCGTATCCAACGACTTTGCCTGCGTATGGCAGCCGAGAAGTTCAGGGACGCTGGCGACGTAGTAGCCTTCTGAATCGCGCTCAATGACAACATTAAATTCTCTGGTCATATTTGTTTCCTTTGCTTCTTTGCCATTATACAGCAGACTCATGTGTCTCGATATGGCAAGCCTGGCTCGATGAAGGTCATGGCCCTCCCACAGACTGACCGGCGGTCTCTAATTGAGTTGAGGCCACCAGCGTGGGCTTACTTAATCCTGGTCTTGCCAGGGCAACTCCTCCAAAAGCGGCTGCGCCGAAAATAGCGACGGTGGGCGTATCTATCGGGAAAGAAGTGGAAGATACAGGGTACTGCGTAAATATTTGAACCCAAATCGTCGTTTTTTCCTTGCTTTTTGGCCGGTTCAGTTCAGAAATTTATGCAAGGAGCAGTAGACCGTCACTTGCCGGATCTGCCCGTCGCGGCGGAAAATGTGCCGGCTGAGGTCTGTATCCAGGGTGTGACCGACCACTTCCCGGGACGTGCCGTCTGAAAAATGGACCTCGACTTTCGCACCCGGGCTGGAGTGGTAGACCACCGGCATCTGGCAGAAGGTATAGGCCAGCGAACCAGCCGGCAGGTCAATCGTCTGCCGGTGACCTTTTACATCGCGGTAATGAAATGGGGCGGGGCGGTCGAGATATTCCCGCGGATCCAATAACAGAGGTTTGAAAGAAATCGTGCCTTCTTCAACAGTCACTCCCAGTTCCGCCAGCCGGACCAGGATTTCTTCCTTGACCTGGCCAGACATGCCGGGCTGCTTGGCCCCCTGTCCCGCCGGAGTGTGAGAATAGGGATCGGTCGGAAAGGCGCCATAAGTCTCCGGCGACTTGTTGAAACCCAATCCCGTGCGGATGTCGTAATATGCCTCTGCCAGCGCTTGAACCACTTCCTGCGGCTCGCCGCCCTCCACTGCGCGCTGGAAAGCTTCCTGGGCGGCCAGCAAAAGCTTGGAGACCATGTGCCAGTAGATGCTACCCAGCCCCTCGTAAGCGAAGAACGTGCCGGAGCGACCGGTAAACGAGTGATGGTCGAAGACTGCTTCGAACATGTCCAGGATTTTCGGTGCTTCGGCCTCCACCAAATCAGCAAACGGTTCGCGCAATTTCAAATTGTCGAGGGCGCGTTTGACATCCCCGGCATTGCGGAAATCCCCGTTGAAGTGGTAGACGCCATTCACATCCTTGGCGATCAACGAGCGGTCGCCTTGCCTGGCCAACTCGGCAATCAAAGCCGAACCTTTCACCTGGGCGGCGCTGAGACGGTTCTTCTCCAGAAAACCGGGCAAATCCCGGTCGGGATAGAGCATGTAGCTGTGCTGGTCGAAGCGGTACATCTTGCTCTCCCGCAGACTGCGGAGCAGCGCCAGCGACTGTTTGCCGGTCAACATGCCGGAGGACAGGATGGCAACCTGTCCCTCCAGCATTTCATACAGGTGACCGACCGCCGCCATCCCCTCTTCCAGGTGCAAGACGTTATAGGCATGGTAGAGATGGTCGGGACGCGCATTGGCTTTCAAAGCGTGTTCGATATAGCGCTGGGCCAGGTCGAGGAGGGCCAGCAGGTCGCCTTTATCTACTTCGGAAAATTCGCCGGACAAGCCATCCCGGTAATAGTTCCACCGGAAGTTGCTGCTCGCCTGCCCCAACTCGTCCATCACAAGGCGGCGTTGTTTGTCCGTGAAGGAGGCTCGCAGGAGGGGTTGGTGCTTCTGCAAGATGGAGTACATGGCGTCGAGATGGCCTTTCACTTCGTTAGTGACAGACACTTTGGTTATGCCCACTTCGGACAGGAGCTTTCTGCAGAATGTAACATAACGGCGCAGGTAGGCCGTCGTCACCACCGACAGCCCTTTTCCGACCAGGGCATTGTTCCCATCATTCCATTCCGGGCGTTGGGTATTCATCCAGATGCCGCCCTCCGGGACGAAGTTCCCCAGCTTGGCCAGCAACAGGCTGAGCAGCTTTTCGGCCATGCTGACGTGGAGGGTACGTCCGTCCGCCGCCCGGACCAGCTTGCCGTCCGTGCCGAGGTCTTTCACATCCGCGTTGATCTTGCGGTCGAGTTCCCAGTCGTAGCGGATGGTGTTATACCAATCTTCGAGCAGGGATGTATATTCCTTGATACGGTACGGCACGTTGGCGTAGCTGAAAATCTTCCGGTTCAGCAGGGCTTGTAATTGACCGGGATGGAATTTGGCGGAGATTTCCAGCAGCTTTTCGAGATAAATGATCTGGTGGTCGTTCCAGTAGCCGATATTCGCCCAGGGATCGTGCGGGGCTGGGACCTCCCACTCGATGCCGTCACGGGTGACCCGGTACGGGTTGTAGCCGTCCAGCGTGGTGGCATTCAGGAACTTGCAAATCAGTTGCTCGGTAAATTCGGGGTACGACCAGGCCAGCGGCTCCCAGTTCTGGAAGATGTCACGCCAGTTGCCCTGGTAATCCAGCTTTTGTGAACCGTCCGGTTTCTTGAGATTGATCGAAAAACGATTCCAGGGGCGGCTGGGGTCGCCGTGACGACGGCCAAAGGTCAGCGGCAGATACTCGTAGCACAACCGCTCCAGATCGCTGGAATCGGTTGCCACGGCTTGCTTCAGCAGGTCACGGCTATCCGGCTCGTCCGGCAGACCAGCGAAAAAGTCTGCCTGTAGGCGGAGGACAGCCTTATTTCGAACGGCCATGAACTCCAGCAGGTCATCTTTTCGGACCTGATAATTGTTGGCAAAAATCCCGCCGCGCATGGTGTTGAACAAGACGTTGGAGGAGTGGTGCGCCGTGACCAATTGGTCGCTGGAGAGCTGCAACCCATCTGCACTGGCGACGATGGCCGCCAGGTTGGCGCTGCCCCTGGCAATATCCTCTTCCAGCCTGGTTTTTAATTCGGCAGGGTTCTTGAGAGCGTTAATGAGCGAAGCAACGCTAACGCTATCCTGGTTGAGCTCCGCCACGAAGCTCCATTCTTTTTGCTGACCGGCTGGCAGGTCGAACGTCGCATTGAGCAGATAAGCTCCCCGGCGGCCGCGGATATCCGTCTCCTGGATGATTTCCTGGCCGCGCCGAAAATCGTCGAGTTGATTCGAACTGAGCAGTGTACGCGCCTGCTCCAGTCCCACCTGCCAGACGGTGGTGGCCTTGAGCGACTCGCTGGGTTCGGCCAAATCTGTCAGCGTGGAGCTTAGCGAAAAGATGCCCAGACCAGTTTCCGGGTCCAATTCGTTGCGTTTGTAAGCGTTCAACAGGTTGCTGAAAGTGTTCTGGATGGCGGTCGTTGCTCCGTGTGGAAGCAAATTTTGCAGGCCGTCCACCAGGGCCACGTGACAGGTCTCCGCAGCGTCGTTGATCAGCCAGGCGGTTTTGACCAGCCCAAACCGGTCGCTGGTCCGCCAAGCATAGCGATAGGTCAGGCCCAGATCGTGATTGGTCTCTTCAAAGATCAGCTTGTCGCTGAGGCCGTTCTTGTATAGGTGATGCTCCAGGCGATACAGGCCGGCGTAACGCGCCGAAAAGGGTTCCCAAAGAGAGGTGCGCGCGCCGCGGCTGACCCAAGAAACTGCCACGTGACCGGTGTTGTCGTAGTTCTCCGAAATCCGGTCGTCGGTGTAATAGGGGAACAAGGCCGTTTCGGCGCTGGAGCGCCCCGCCGAAAGCCCGCCGGTGCTGGAGATGAACATCCAGTGATCCGAATTGCTGACGATGCTCATAAAGAACGGCGGCATCTGGTCATAATGCCGGATGCAATAGAATTGCTCGCCGAGCAAGGTAACATATCCGCCCTCCACCTTACGGGTGGGATTCTGCACAACGCTGTCGCCGAGATAGATTCCCTGGCTCTGGTGGTCCATACGGGTTGGATGTCCTTTCTGATGGGGATGACGGCCAAAACCAAAGCTACTATATCCTGTTTTTTGTTTTTGGGCAATAAAACGAGGGCGAATCCGGATGGGGGAACCAAAATGCCCTGGCTGCAAGGGAAGAGCGTCAAATCCAGTGAGTGACGAAGCAACCTTAAGACGCGAAAACGCGGACCGTCCACAGCCTGGGCAGACCCGCGTCCAAAAATATCTCTTCTTCGATCAGCCTAATTCTCGGCCACCGAAAGGGCGATCAGCGCCAGGAGCAGGACCAGGACGATGATGAGAATGCCGGTCCGGTTGCTGATCTTCTGACGATTCCGTAGGAAGGTCAGCGTAGCCACGATCAGCATCAAAACCCCCACCAGCCCACAGGATAGAAGAGAAAAATTGATGAGTTTGCCGAGGTCCATCGCAATTCCTTTTCTCATGATTACGCGATGATCGTAAGACAATAGGGATGGAAAGTCAAGTCGTCTTCGCCATCCTTTTTCAGGATAAGTTACAGCTTTTCAGTCGGCGAGAAGCGCCATCTTTGGTCGAAATCTCTACGCAGTACCATGTAGATTGGTGTATACTCGCTTCGATCAATTCTGTCAGGAGGTTGTCCTTATGAAACGAGCAGTCAGTATTAGCATTGGCTCGTCCAAGCGCGATAAGGCAGTTGTCGTCAAGCTGCTTGGCGAGGAGATCCGCATCGAGCGCATCGGTACTGACGGTGACATGGAAACGGCGGCACTCAAATATAAAGAACTTGATGGTAAAGTGGACGCCTTCGGCGTCGGTGGGGCAGACCTGGGCCTGATGGTGGACGATAAATGGTACCGGCTCTATTCAGTCGAGAAGATGGTGCGCTTCATCAAAGAGACGCCCGTGGTGGATGGTACCGGTCTGAAGAACACGCTGGAAAGAAAAGCGGCACCTTTTGTGGAAGCCAAACTTGGCGATTACGTCAAGAAAATGGGTGGGAAGAAGGTCTTCGTCATGACGGGGGCGGATCGCTGGGGTCTGGCCCACGGATTTGTGGAGGCGGGGTACGAGTGTACCTTTGGGGACCTCATGTTTTCGCTCGGCATCCCGATCCCACTTCACACCGAAAAGCAGCTCAAATCTCTGGCAGGTATCCTTATGCCGTTGGCTGGACGTCTGCCCTTCGAGTGGGTCTACCCGATCGGCGAGAAACAGGAAGAGCGTAAACCAAAGTACCCGAAATGGTTCCAGTGGGGCACGGTCATTGCAGGCGACTGTCACTACATCAAGCGTTACATGCCGGACGATATGCAAGGTAAAGTGGTGGTCACCAATACCACTACTCCCCAGGACGTGGAACTTTTCCGTAAGTGCGGTGTGAAGTATCTGGTCACGACCACACCAGTGCTGGATGGACGTTCGTTTGGCACGAATATGATGGAGTCGGCGTTGATCGCCCTTTCTGGTCAAAAGCGTGCCCTGACCCGCCAGGAATACGAAGAGTTGCTGAAGAAACTCGGTTTTGAGCCGTCGTTGCAGGAATTGAATTAATTATTTCCTCACCCCACTCCCTCTTGCAATGGTAGAGGGTAAGGGACGAAGTTGAAAAGGAGTCACATATGGATGCAATAGTAACCGCCGGCGGAATCCCACTCCCCGGAGAACCGCTCTATCCTGCCACGCGTGGCCGGGCTAAGGCCACTCTCGACGTAGCCGGCAAACCAATGATTCAATGGGTATTAGACGCCCTGACTGAGGCTAAGACCATTGATAATATCATCGTCGTCGGTTTGACCGAGAAGAGTGGCTTGAAATGCGGCAAAAAAATGCACTTCATCTCCAACCAGGGTAAGATGGTGGAGAACCTGCAAGCCGGTGCCAGGAAAGCGGCTGAAATTAACCCAAAAGCTGCCCATGTGCTGATGGTTTCCTCGGATATCCCGGGCATTACCGGTGAGATGGTGGATTGGGTGGTGACCACGGATATGCAGACTGGCCTGGATGTGTATTATCACATTATCCAGCGCGAAGTCATGGAGAAGCGCTACCCGGGGTGCAAGCGGACCTGGACCCACCTCAAGGATATGGAGATATGTGGTGGCGACATGAACGTGGGACGTCTCAGCCTGCTGCTGAAGGAAGATACGGGAATTTGGAATAAGATCACCGATGCCCGTAAGAACCCCCTCAAGCAGGCAGTACTGGTCGGCTTTGACACGGCCTTCTTGCTCCTGACCGGGCAATTGACGCTGGAGAAGGCGGAGGCAAACATCATGAAACGGCTGAACATCACCGGGAAAGCACTCGTCTGCCCATACGCGGAGATCGGCATGGATGTCGATAAGCCCTTTCAGCTTGAAATCATGCGCGCCGATTTGAAAAAGCGCCTCAGGAAGGCCTCGTCTCCCCAGCGGAAACCGGTCGCCAAGAAAGCTCCGGCGTCACTATCTCCGAAGAAGATAGCCAAACAGTGACCCTGACCCGTTTGCTCGAACTGGACGCTCGTCTATCCGCGCGGATGCGGGTGGCCGAGCGCCCGGGTCTATTCCGGACCATCGTGGCTGTTCTTGCCCATTCGGGCGATTCGTGGTTTTGGTGGGCGGGGCTGGCTTTGCTGTGGTGGCGTGGCGACCAATTCTGGCGTCCGTGGGCGCTGACGGTTTTAATTGCCATCATTGTATTGGCAGTCGTCGTGCTGGCAGCAAAGTTTATCATCCGCCGTCGTCGACCGGATGGCGAATGGGGCGCACTATACCGCACGACTGATCCGCATTCATTCCCGTCCGGGCATGCCGCGCGAGCGATTCTCATCGCGGTGCTGGCGATCGGTCTCGGACCGTGGTGGCTGGCAGCCATTCTTTGTATCTGGGCTCCGCTGGTGTCGTTGGCACGTGTGGCGATGGGTGTACATTACCTGTCTGACGTGGTGGCGGGGGCAGTGTTGGGGGGAATTGCAGGGGTGATTGCTTTGCAAATGTGATAAGACGGGGTAAAAAATCCCATATAGGGTGGTCAAAAACTTGCCAGTGGCATGCTACCAAACGGTGATAATATGCAGTTGAAATATAAAAAAAAGTGGGATAACATGGTTACCTACTCCGGTTTTATGTGCGAGAGCAGGAGAAAAAAATGATTGACAATCCAAGACTTGTTATTGATGTCTCCCATTATGATGAGCGCCTGGATGTGCCGCTTTTAAAGAAAGCAGGTGTTGCGGCGGTTATTGTCAAGTGCGGTTCGGGAATGCAACGCGATTCCAAGTTCGTGAGCCATGGGCAGGCAGTTGTTGACGGGGGCCTGCTGTTGATGGCTTATTACTGGGATGACATCATCTATGACCCTACAGCCCAGGCGAGGTGGGTTGTGGAGGATATCAATGCGACGGGTCTCCCGGTCAAGTTTATCTGGGCTGACCAGGAACAATGGTGGACGAATTGGGACGCCTGGCTGGCGGCCCGCAGGAACCAAATCCCATACACCGCGGTGCCGCGTGCATCGCCATCTAATATCAGCCTGCATAATAGGATTTTCGCGGAGGCTCTCAATGCGCTTTATCCTCAATCCGGGGTGTACTCGAACTATGGCTTCGTCACCACATGGGCGCCGTCCATCAAAGAGTGGCTCGGACTTTTCCCGATATGGGTCGCGCATTATGGCAGGCAACCCAGAACGCCCATAGATTGTACCTGGGAGGCGCTCAAGAAAGAGTGGCTCCCGGACTACACCTTGCTCGCTCCCCCCGGTACAAAAGAGGAAAGGATTGTCGGGCATCAATTCACCGGAGATACCTTCCGGCTCCCGGGTGTCTATGATGTTTTGGGACACAATGTGTTATTGGACGTCAGCATCTTTTCGGAGAAATTCCTGAATATAATTTCCGCTGGACAGGTACCGCCCAAGCCTCCCGTGGACCCGGATCCACCTGTCCCACCAACAGGGGCGCGTATTTACTACGTCAATGTGGCTGCATTGAACGTGCGGAAAGGTCCAGGCACCCAATTCAACGTAGTTGGTTTGTTGAATAAGAATACGCCGGTAAGTGTGATCGGAATTCAGGGGAATTGGGCTCATCTCGAAAATGATGCATGGGTCTATGCACCTTATCTATCGGCGGTCGACCCGATACCACCCGTCCCATCTGTCCCACCAGTACAGGGGCGTGAATATTACGTAAATGTGCCTGCGGTAAACATGCGAAAAGGTCCAGGCACCCAATTTAATGTGGTTGGTTTGATAAAGCAGAATACAAAGGTACGTGTGGTTGAAATTCAGGGGAATTGGGCTCATCTCGATAATGATACATGGGTTTATGCACCTTATTTGTCGCCGGTTGTATGGGTAGTGTTCCCATCATAACAAGAAATGTCCGCCAAGGACATCTCTTGTTATTTCAGAGACCATTATTTTGCGTTAATTTATCCCGTATTGCTGACAAGCATCTACGAATGCAAATACCAAGGTATAGAACGGAGCGGCGAAGGTCAAATTCGAGGCCTGATACGGGGATTGTGGGGATTAATTCCCAAAACTGGTGGTCACCGATCCCGACAACATCAGTGTCCAGAAAGACTTTGCCATTTTCATACCGACCTCGCGCCTACGCCTACGTTAATCCGCGCATTGACGCTTTCTGGGAACCATTTGCCAGAACCCGGGTCAATTTCAACAGCGTCGAGTATGTGCGCGGCCAACCCAATATCGTTTCGATGATCCCCATCATCTGGGAGCCATAAAAATCCCGGCAGGGTTCAACCCTGCCGGAAGGTATCTGCCTACCTGGCCGCCTGCATGGCGGCCTTGAAGTTTTGCAGCGCTTCCACGGGAGTCGGGTCCACGCCGTAGGCCATTGCCAGGTAATAGGCCATATAGTCCCCGAAGTGCAGTGTCGTCCAGATGTGCTCCAGTGCCGTATCCCCCGGTGCGTCGTAGAAATCAGTATTCAGCCCTTCCATCATGAGACTCTGACGGGTCAGGTCGGCGCGCAAGTGGTTGCGCGGGTGATCGGATGGAGCGCGCAGGAACAGCGTCATTGTGCGGGACAGGACATCCGCCGGGTTGACCAGCCCGGCCAGCGCGTTGTGGTCCGCTTCTGGCAGGATCTCGAAACCGGCTCCCGCTTTGGCGATTTCATTAACCTGCCCCTTCCAGCGTCGCGCCACCGGGGCAAGTATCCCGGAGCCGTAGACGTTCACCCAACGCCCAACCAATTGTCCAGCCTGGCGCTTGGACGGGTTCTGCACCACCGGGACATCGGCGTGCAGAAACTCCTGCTGCTTTTTCATTGCCTTCACGGTATTAACAACCTCTGTCGTCACTTTTTGCGGTGGGTCAATCAGCCCTAGCCGGGAAAAAGCTGCCAGCAGCAACCCGAACGAGAATCCGACCGCGGCGCGCGGCTGGCCTTTGTGGTCAAATTTCCAAGCCGGTACGCCGCCAGCCACGGCGCGTTTTTCCAATTCGCCGCCAGTGCAGATGACCAAGATGCGACATTCGGCCTTACGCGCCGCCTCGAAAGCCTCGAGCGTCTCTTCGGTGTTGCCGGAATGCGATGAGGCAATGACCAGCGTCTCCGGGACGCGTGCCCAGGCGGGCAAACCGTAATCACGGGAGACGAAAACCGGTACACGACAGGTGGGTGCAATGTACGCCGCCAGCAGGTCCGCGCCGATGGCCGAGCCGCCCATGCCGCTGATGACAACGCGTGAGAACTCCGATTTTTCCAAGAACTCGGAGGTCTGATTTCCGAGTTCCCAGGCGGATTGCAATTGGTTCGGCAGGTTGTCAATCTCGCCCAGCATGTTCTGGGGGTCGAGCTGTTTGAAAGATTTGAAATCGTCTAAGTTCATAGCCGTAATTATACCCGCTTGCGTACCGCGCGATATGCAAATGGAAAACAAAAAAGGCTATTGGCGTTTTGCCAGAAGCCTTTCGGGAAAAGGTTAAGGTAATTGATTTCTCCGCAATCCCGCTATGAATTGATCGCCATTTCCAATCGTATTTTCAATGGGACGAGGTAGGAGGATATGATCTCGCGCGGGTCGCGCTTCGGGGAAGCCAGCACATCGCCCCAGATACGCCCGAAGGCGTAATGCAGTTTATCCTCGATCATCCCGCTGAAGGGGCGGGTCGGCCAGGAGCGCCCGATTTCCACAGCCTGGTTGAAAAGCACGCCGAATTCGCGTCCCACCACTTCGGGCGAGTGGAACAGGTCGCGCCGGGCGGGCACCAATCCGGTGAAATGCAACATGGTCATCAGCGCTTCCGGCTCGATCATGAATTTCAATAATTCCACGGCCGCGAGTTTATTCAACGCGCTCGACCATACCACCAGGTTGGACCCACCCAGGAAAGATGGACCCGGCACCAGGGCAACGCCCAGGTTCTCCAGCACCTGCGGGGATGCGCTGGCCTTTTGGCCCTGATACACCCAGGTACCATCCATAGTAACGGCCGCGTTGCCGCGCCAGAACAGGTTCGAGGCTGCGTTGAAACTGCGGTCTTCCGGGTTAGGCCCCATGAACCGGCCCAGGGAGAAATAGTTTGCCATGCCTTCGATGGCATTATCGTCCGCAAAGAGAAGATGCCGGCCATTATCGGCGATAAAATCCCCGCCCGCCGCCCAGACCCAGGTGGTAACCTGGTGAATCGTGTTAACGGAAATCGCAGTCGGCGTGACCCACGGGATGGCGACCCCGGCCTGCTGCAATTGCGCCAGCGTTTCCAACATCGCGCCCGGTGTGGAAAAGGCCGTATCGGGGTCCACGCGGGCCTTACGCAGCAGGTCGCGACGGTAGTACAGGACACGCGCCCCACTGACCCAGGGGACAGCCCACATATTCGGGTCCCCGGCCACAAAACAACTTTCCCAGTTCTGCGGAAGGAAGGTGTCCGCCCCGCCCAATTCGCGCACCAGCGAGGCAGGCAGAGGCGAGAGGGTATTCATGCCAATCAGGTCCGCCACCCAGGTTGTCCCGATTTCAGATACAGCCGGCGACTTGCCATAAAGACTGGAACGCACCATCTCCACCCAGGCGGTTTCCCAGTCCCTGCTCGTGACTGTGACAGACGCATGACTCTGCACGCTAAATTTTTGAACCAGTTTTTGGATTTCGGGCAGCCAGGGGATATCAGCGGTGCCCAGGAGGGAAAGTTCAAGTTCGATCATTGTCCTATCCTCACGACACATGCCAGGAAAGATCAAGTATCGCGTTGATATTGTACCATTCTAATGACCGGTAATACGCCGGTAGATTTCCCGCCGCTCCCAGCCGGATTCTTTCGCCACGCGTTTCGCCAGCGCAGACGGGCTTTCGCCCAGCTTCAGCCCGAACTTGATGGCTATCATCACCTTGTCTTCTGTCCATTTTTGTTTTTCGTTTTTCGCTATTCCTTCCACTACCAGTGTAAACTCCCCGCGCGGCTCATTCTGACTGTAGTATTTGCAAGCTGCGGAGATCGTTCCACGCCAGATCTCCTCGTGGACTTTGGTCAGTTCGCGCGCCACAGCCATCTGCCGGTCGCTGAGCACGCCTTCCAGGTCTTCGAGCGCGGCCAGCAGGCGGTGCGGTGTTTCGAGAAAAATCAGGGTATAGGACAAATTGGCAATTTGCTCAATGAGCATCCGCCGATCGGATGATTTGCGCGGCAGATAACCAAGATATAAAAACGAATCGGTCGGCAGGCCTGAGGCCGCCAGCGCCGCCATCGGCGCGGACGGACCGGGGATCGGGCTAACTTTGTGCCCGGTTTCCAAGGCTGCCTTTACCAGTTCATAGCCGGGGTCGTTGATGGCTGGCGTCCCGGCATCCGAGACCAGGGCCACGTCTCCTTCTGTCAGCGCGGCGAGGATGGAATCAAGCTTACTGAGCTTATTGTGTTCGAAGTAACTGGTCAGCGGGGTGTGCAGGTCGAAATGAGTCAGCAGCTTGCGGGTCACGCGCGTGTCTTCAGCAGCGATGAGGTGCACGTCCCGCAAGATGCGCACCGCCCGCGGGGAAATGTCTTCCAGGTTGCCAATCGGCGTGGCGACGAGATAGAGTATGCCCATACCAGTATTTTATCATCCCTGCCCTGCAGGTGGGTGCTATAATCCCAAATATGACTTCCCGCCCAATCATCTTCCGCGTTCACGCCATCCAACGCATGTTCGAGCGGCGGGTCTCTGCAGAAAACGTGCAGCAGATTCTGCAATCCGGCGAGATGATCGAAGATTATTCCGACGATATGTCTCACCCCGGCGGTTTGATGTTGGGCAAACGCAGCCAGCGTCCTTTACACGTTGTCATGGCAGAGAATACAAAAGACAAGGAACTGGTTGTGATCACTGTTTATGAACCCGACTCCTCGCAGTGGAAGGCGCAATTCAGGGGCAGGAAGAAATGAAATGCTTCATCTGCAACCAAGCAGAGACAATCCCTGGCACGATCTCCGTTTTATTGGAACGTGACCATTTGACTCTTACCGTGACAAACGTCCCGGCGCGGATTTGCCCTAATTGCGGCGAAGCCTACGCCGATGAAACTGTGACTGCCAACCTCCTGCGCCAGGCCGAGAAGATGGCAAAGGCTGGGACGAAAGTGGATGTACGCGAGTACGCGCTGACATGAGAACGAGTGGCCTGCGCGAGAGCGAGACCAGTATTGAAGATAACCCAGAGAAAACTTACTCGATTTTTCACGGAAAATATTCCAGAAGGATGAACCCTTGCCAACCACAAACTATAAATACGAAAAGCGTCAAAAAGAACTGGAAAAGAAAAAGAAGCAGGCTGAAAAGGAAAAACGTAAAGAGATAAAGAAGAATAATCAGCCGGAAGAGACTCCGCCCCCCGCTCCTGAGAAATAAGGTTTGGGGATCAGTCCCCACCCGCCGAAGGTTCCCCAAATCCGACACGAAAAGTTTGTATGCCAATGAAAATCTGGATGTCGGATTTGGGGGAGGTGCCGCGCAGTACCCGAAGGGCAAAGGCGGAGGGGGCCCGCTCCGAGAGAGAGCGATAGTTGGACGAGTGGGGAGGTTAATGAAAGTTTATGATGACAGGATGTAGGCTGTATAATATTACCAATGGAAATTCTAGATTTGGTCGCCTACAGTTATGAGCAGGGAAAGCGTGTTCTTGAGAAAAGGGAAATTGATAGTCTCAAAGAGCATGGTCAATTTCTCACGCCTCCTTCCGTTGCTCGGTACATGGCGAAGCAACTAGGACAAATCAAGGATGGTGATTCCCTGCTGGAACCTGCCATCGGCTCTGGGGTGCTGGCTTGTGCAGTGGTTGAACATCTGATTGCCGAGAAACGCCCACTTGAGATTTCGATTAGCGCTTATGAAACAGATAAAGAATTATGTGAAGTAAGCCGCGAAGTGTTGGGGATTGTGATCAAGAAAGCTGAAAAGAGCGCTATAAAAGTTAACTGGCAGGTATTTCAGGATGATTTTGTTCTAGCCTGTTTGCCAGAGGAGCAACCTTCACTGTTTGATTCGAGTGAATCAAATCGGAAGGCATTTAATCACGTTATCAGCAATCCACCCTATTTCAAACTCAACGCAGAAGACAAACATGTAAAAGCTGTCTACGGAAAATTGAACGGACACACAAACATTTACACGTTGTTCATGGCTTTATCGGCAAAGTTGCTTTCACCGCAGGGCAAGGCCTGTTTCATTGTCCCGCGCAGTTTTTGTTCTGGCGTATATTTCTCAGAATTTCGCCGTGACTTGCTCAAAGACGTCTCGCCGATTTCGATTCACGTTTTCCAATCGCGCAATGACGTATTCAAGAGCAATGAAGTTTTACAGGAAAATGTTATTTTTTCTTTTGAGAAATTATCTCAACCGCAAGAAAATCGTTACTGGGCTGGGATTGTCAACATTTCAACATCTTCGAATGAAACAAGTTTGGATGAAGCGGTTTCTCGCCAAGTCTCATTCAAATATTTTCTAAGCGACCACAATAGGTTGTTTTTCTTTCGATTGCCGACGGGAATTTTGGATGAACAAATTTTGGATGCTGTTGACCATTGGGACGGCTCGCTTGAAAAATATGGACTGCAGGTTTCAACGGGACGGGTTGTCCCGTTTCGGGCGAAGCCGTCGTTGAGAGAGCAGGCCAGACCAGGAAATGGCACAGCGCCATTATTGTGGATGCAAAACGTCAAGCCTTATCAAGTTGAGTATCCGCTTGAAAAGTTCGATAAGCCACAGGCAATTCTGACGAATGATCCGTCTTTACTCCTCCCGCGCTCAAACTATGCTTTATTGCGCCGCTTTAGTGCAAAGGAAGACCGCCGCCGCATGATTTCCGCTCCCTTTATTGGAGAGCAGTTTGATTTCGAGCAAATTGGTTTCGAGAATCACCTGAATGTGATTTCCAGAAAGAAAGGTTCGCTTTCAACACACGAAACGATTGGGCTGTCCGCATTTCTGAATAGCGCTATCGTGGACCGATATTTTCGTATTGTGAACGGGAACACGCAAGTCAACGCCGCGGATATTCGCGCTTTGCCGCTACCGCCCTTAGAAATCATCACAGAAATGGGCAAGGAAGTACAGCGCATTGATAAGCCTACGCCCGAACAAGTTGACAGTGTCATCTTTTCAATACTTTGGAAAACCAATTTGCTTGCTGAAGAATTTCCGATGATTCAAGAAACGAGGATAACAATGGGAAAAATCGAAAAGGCTCAGGAAATTTTGGAATCGCTTGGCTTGCCGTCCGCACAACAGAACGAAATCTCCGCGTTGACTTTACTGGCGCTGGCTCAATTGTCGGAAGGAAGCGAATGGAAGGATGCATCGAATCCAATGTTACGCGTCCATGACATTCTAGTTGAGATCAAACAGAGATATGGCCGAGAATATGCAGAAAACAGCCGCGAGACCGTTCGGCGCAAAGTTTTACACCAATTCGAACAGGCTGGCATTGTGCTTCAAAATACAGATAACCCCACTCGCCCCATCAATAGCGGCTTAAACAACTACATGCTATCAGATTTAGCGCTGGATGCTATCCGCGCTAATGGTTCTGCGGCATGGAACAAAAAGCGGAAAGCATTTCTTGACCAACAGGGAAAACTACTCGACCTTTATCAAAAGTCCAAGGAGCAATATAAAGTCGCTTTGCAGGTGGCAGACGGAACAACCTACAAACTCTCCCCTGGCAAACACAGTGAACTGCAATCAACGATCGTGTCTGAGTTTATTCCACGTTTCGCCCCCAACACGAAAATGCTTTATTTGGGCGATACTGCGAAGAAAACAATTGTCTTTGAAAAAGAGCTGCTTGCCAAACTTCGAGTCCCTGTGTCGGAACATGGAAAATTTGCCGACATCATTTTGTATGATAAAAAGAAGAATTGGCTTTTCTTGATTGAAGCCGTAACGGCTCATGGACCAGTTTCACCCAAACGTCACGTCGAGATGGAAAAGTTGCTTGAGAATTGTACAGCGGGCAGAGTTTATGTAACTGCCTTTTTGGATTTTGCGACATTCAAGAAATTTGTAAACGAGATTGCATGGGAAACCGAAGTCTGGATTGCAGAGATGCCCTCGCATATGATTCATTTCAATGGTGATAAATTTCTAGGACCAAGATAATTTTCGTATTGAAATGGGTGATGATATAGCGGTGAGTGATGCCGCGCCGCGCTTGCTTCGATGGATGAGTCAACTCGATGAGATTTCGTCGGGACGCTATGCAGTCCTCAGAAACGCAAAACTGTTTCCTTGTTCTTTTCCGCCGGGGTCTCGTTCTGGTTGGCGCGCCCGATCAGCGCCAGGGTGGTTATTCAGTTGAATGTTCATTTTTTATCCTGTCAGGTGATCTTTCCCCCCAACAGGCGGGTGGTCACCGGGATTTGTTCAGTAGTTGTTCGAGTTCTTCCAAAGCCTGTTCGGGTTGGGTGAAATGGATGGCAGCCATGCCGACGGCGCGTGCCCCCTCCACATTTTCCGGGAAATCATCCAGTAAGACGGCCTCGGCGGGTGGGACACCCAGCGTATCCAGCGCAATCTGGTAGATGCGGGCGTCCGGTTTCATCACGCCGACCTCGGCGGAAACGATCATGGCGTCGAAAGCATCGTCGAATTTTTCCTTGACGATCCACGGACGCAAGCCCGACCAGGCGTTGCTGATCAGACCCACTTTCATCGTTTTGCGCAACTCTCGCATGAAATCGAGCAGCTTACGATCGGTGATATCACCAGCGAAGAATTCATCACGAAAGCTCTGGGTCTGAGAGGCAGGCAGGTGCAACTTCCGTATGACGGCCGCCCAGTGCTCGTCTTCGCGGATGGCGCCAATACTGGCCTGGCGGCTGGTCTCGCTCTCGAAGACTGCTTTAACAATCCCATCGTACTCCATGCCGAGACGTTCGGCCAGGTGCTGACGCGGGGTCTGGAATTCAGTACGGACGATGACACCACCCAGATCGAAATAGACGGCTCGAATGCTCACTCCTTCTTTGCCTTCGGGGCTGGCTTGGCATCGGTTTTGGTCGGTTGGGCGACCTCGGCCTGTTGGACTTCGGCCTGGGCGGACTCCTTCGCCATCGTCTTGATGGCTTTTTTCCAGTCGGGGAAGAAACGTTCCATGCGAGTGCGCTCCACACGGTTGGCGCGGCGGCACTTGGGGCAGTGAGCGTCGTAATAGACTTGTTTGTTTTCTTCCATGTGTTCCAGTCCGGCGAGCATATCGTCCCGGCTGATGGCAAACATGGTCTGGCAGTAAGTGCAGCGTAGTTGCATAGGGTCTCCTTCTGTAAAACGGGGCATTTCTGTGGGTTGATTGTACCCGATTCTTGTGCAGGCTGTCATTCCCAGAGAACCCATTCCCGAAATACCAGACGGGGATTTTTTTGAGGTACAATCCAGCCGATGACCGAGAAACGTTACTTACCGGACCCGACGCGGGTCAGCATATTGACAGCGTCCGTACTGTTGGCCTTTGCCCTGACGCGCGTCATCACTGCTCCTCATTTGGACGTCTACATCCCACTGGGGGAAGTGGATTTGAATTTTTCGTTCAATCTGAACACCCTGATCGTACTCCTGGCGGCCGGCTTGACCGCTACGGGGATGGACTGGCTGCTGCGCACACACCCATCCCTGGAGGAGGGCGAAACCCATGAGCACTGGCTGCTCCCCACCCTTACGGTCCTGGTCATCGGTATTGCCCTCTATAGCCTGCCGCCGACAGCAGTCTGGTGGCTGGGGTTCGGACTCGGCGCGGCCATCCTCCTGGTAGTCTTCTTCGCGGAATACGTGGTCGTTGACCCGACCGACGCCCGTTATCCATTCGCGACGGCCATCCTGACGGTACTGGTTTTTGTCATCTTTTTGATCCTGGCGGTGGCGCTGAAAGCTTCCAATGCCCGTCTGGTATTAGTTGCCCCGGCGCTTTTCCTTGGAAGCGGACTGGCTGCCCTGCGGACTCTGCACCTGCGCCTGAACGAACGCTGGGAGTATGCCGGGGCTATCGGTGTTGCGGTAGTCATCACCCAATTGGGCGCGGCTCTGCACTACATGCCGTTGACGCCAGTCCGCTTTGGGTTGGCGTTGCTTGGCTTGGCCTACGCGCTGACGATATTAGCTGTCAGTCTGGCCGAGGGGAATCCCTTCCGCCGGGCGTTCGTCGAGCCAATGATCATGCTCGTCCTGCTGTGGGGGCTGATGATTTGGTTCCGGTAGGATTTATTGGGGATGTGACAGAATCTAAGGTTTTTCGGCCAGAGTGACGTTATCCCATTTTTTGTGTTAACACTTTTACCAAGGTTCTTTCTTCGAGGAGCGTGTGATGCAATTTCTGCTTGATACTGGTATCTTGCTTGCGTCTTACATTTTCGGTTCCGTCCCATTTGGCCTGATCGTCGTCAAATTGATATCAGGCAGGGATATCCGCACCGTCGCCAGCGGCCGGACGGGCGGCACGAATGCCATGCGCGCCGCCGGACCCTGGGCCGGCGTCCTGACCGCCATCCTGGATATTTTCAAGTCCGCCGCGATGGTTTGGTTGGCGCAGTCCGTAACCTCCAATGTGTGGGTGCATGCCCTGGCGCCTATCGCCGTCATCCTGGGGCATAATTATTCGATCTTTCTGATCGAGCGCAGCCCGAAAGGACGCCTGCGTTTGCGCGGTGGGGCCGGCGGCGCGGCCGCCGGTGGGGGGGCTTTTGGCCTTTGGCCGCCGATAGCCTTCGTCCTCATCCCGTTCGCCTTTCTGATCTGGTACGGGATCGGCTACGCCTCGGTCACAACATTGAGCATCGGGCTGATGACGATCATCGTCTTTGGCGTGCGCGCCGCGCTTGGCCAGGGTCCCTGGGAATATGTCATTTACGGCGTACTGGCGGAGATTTTGATGGTCTGGGCATTGCGCCCCAATATTAAACGCCTGAGAGATGGGAGGGAGCGCCGTCACGGACTACCCGCCCAGCTACGGCAACGGAAGCTTGCCCGGGCAAAAGCCGAAAGGAAAACCGGAAAGCAGACCGAAGGTCCCGATAGAAGCGCTGGAACGGCCAAGGGGTTGGTGGTGGATTCAAGTAAATGATAACTCGCTTACCTTTGTTGTAAAACAGGTCGCCGCACTCGATAGGTGCGGCGGTCCGTTTTATTTCTTTCTGGCTGCCTCGGCCTGTTCCCAGCGGAGAAGAGCCCGTAAATTACGACGATGGAGTTCTGCTGCCAGGCCATTTAAATAGACACGGCTCTTCCCACAACTCTCGATATCATTTTCATTCAGGTATTCCTCGGCAGCCTTGCGCCGTGCAGCGGTTTTGGCCACCTTGCGGATATTGACCAGATAATTCAGATTCTCCTTGACGGCCGCCTCGATCTCGCCGCGCAGGATGATGTCGCCGTGACCCTGGATGATGTTCTCCAGGCCCATCCGCCCAATTTTCTTGATAGTGGCGGCAATTCCATCGGCGTCGCCATCCACCACGTAAGGCAAGGGCATGAAGGCATCTCCGGCAAACAGGACACGGTCCTCTTCGACCAGCACGGCAACCCCGTCCGAACTATGGCCAGGGGCAGGCATAATGGTCAGGTTTTTTTTGCCGACACGTAAAGCCAATACACCCTCGTTAAAAGTCAGATGCGGAAGGATGATCTTCACCTGCCGGAAGGCGGGGTTTTGTTTGCGGGCGTTTTCTAGTGCTGGGACGCCGCGCTCCGCCAACAATTGGCGGCATAGGGAATGGGCAATAATGGTTGCACCGGGAAAGAAGCAATTACCCCAAGCGTGGTCAGCGTGATAGTGGGTGTTGATGACGTAGCGCACCTGGGCTCCAACTTCATGTTCCACAAAATCGCGGATGGCAAGGGTTTCTTCGGGAAGAGCCAGCGTGTCTATGACGATGGCCCACTGCGGGCCGGCAACCACTCCCGCCGCGACCTGTGCATAGACTTCGCTTTGAAACCAGTAGACATTTTCGGATACACGTTCGTGATGCATACAAGCCTCAAGGAAAAGGATGCCTTAATCTAGCACAAATGGGGGACAAAAGTCAAGAAAAACGCTTACAATTTGGACCGGGGACGGCGTGAAAAAAGTTCCGGTTTGTTACCCAACACAAGATACTTCGGTTGTCGTGGTAGAATAACTTTCCGCGCCTGTTCAGAATCACAACAAAATGACCGCTCTCACTTCCCCCGCCGAATTCACCCTCCTCCGCCGCCACACCTCGGACCGGCGTAGCCCAGTCCGTTGGGTTATTTCCCATGCTCTACGCCATTGGTGGCTGGTGCTCATTATGTTCGTCGGCGCGGTCGGCAATGCCGCCCTGGCTGCCTACGTACCGGTGCTGACCGGTGACGCTTTCAATGCCATGCTGAAGGTCCCACCTGAGACGAAAGTCCTGCTCCCGCTGGCGCTCATCATGGGCGGGACGCAGATCTTGCGCGGCGTCCTCCAGCTGGGCCGCAACTTCGGCGCCGAGTTCATGGCCCAACGGATCGAGCGCGACGTGCGCGACGAATTGTACGTCTCCCTGCTCGGTAAAAGTATGACCTTCCACAACCTCCAGCCGGTCGGCGATACAATGGCGCGCGCCACCAACGACGTGCGCGAGGTAAATTACATGTTCAGCCCGGGGATTAACCTGGTCGTCGGCTCGTTGGTCTTCCTGGTCATGCCGTTAGTCTTCGCACCACGTTACCACTGGTCGTTGCTGCTCACACCGCTCCTTTTTGCCGTTGCATACTTCATCGTCCTCCGCCGGTACTTGCGCACCTTGGAACCCATTACGGATGATGTTCGTGAATCGTTTGGCGAGATGAATACACACCTCTCGGAGGCTTTGGACGGCATCGAGACAATGAAAGGCGCTGCGCAGGAAAATGCCGAGGTTGGGCGTTTTGGTAAAAATGCCTATCGGCTGCGCAATGCCACGGTACGGCAGGGAGATGTCGAAGCCCGCTTCGTTCCTTTATTGCTTTTTTTTATTGCCCTGGCTGTCGGTATCACCCATGCTATCCTGTTATATCGGCAGGGCTTGATAAACACCGGTGATGTGGTTGCCTACTTCGGTCTGATGTTGATGCTCGAATTCCCCACCTGGACCTCCATCTGGGCGTACTCGTTGATTTCGTCCGGGCTGGCTGGCTCGCGCCGCATCCTGGAGCTGATGAACCGCGAAAACAACCTCGACCAAAACATTTCGGGCTATTCACAGGCCATGCGCGGCGAGATCGAATTCCGGGACATGACTTTCGCCTACCCGACCGGTGAACCGGTGCTGCAAAATGTTTCGTTTACGGTTAAGCCAGGACAGACCGTCGCCATCGTCGGGCAGACCGGCGCCGGTAAGACCTCACTGGTCAAATTGGTCAACCGTACCTACGATACTACTGGTGGACAAATCCTGGTGGATGGCGTGGATGTGCGCGACTGGAATCTGGCCTCCCTGCGCTCGCAGATTTCCATCATCGAACAGGATGTCTTCCTCTTCTCCCGCGCGGTAGCCGAGAACATCGCATTTGGGAAGCCCAATGCGAAAAAAGAAGAAATAGAAGCCGCCGCAAAATCCGCCCAAGTGGACGATTTCATCCACGAGTTCGAGAAAGGCTACGAGACCGTCATCGGCGAACGCGGCGTAACCCTCTCCGGCGGTCAGCGCCAGAGACTTGCCATCGCCCGCGCCTTCCTGACCGACCCGCGTATCCTCATCCTGGACGACTCAACCAGCGCCATTGACTCCGCCACTGAGGACAGAATCCAGCGCGCCATTGCTACCGCAGCCAGTGGGCGGACGACGCTCATCATCACCCATCGCCTTTCCCAGATCCGCTGGGCGGACCTGATCGTCGTCTTGCGCAAAGGTCGCATCGCCGCCATCGGCAATCACGACGAGCTCATGAAGACTTCCGATGCTTATGCCCGTATTTTCAGAGAATAGGAATCAGGTAATTTGGTAATCAGGTTTCCTGATTCCTAATCCCTTATTACCGGATAACTTTTTACCGATGGGTTTCTACGAAGGACTCAACGAAGAAAAATACGACCGCCAGTACAAAGACAGCGTCCTGACGCGGCGCATTGTCGCCTATTTCACCTCCCAGCGCAGACGGGTGGCTGTCATCATCATCTTGACCGTCCTCATGTCGGTCATCGCCGCCGCGCAACCGGTGGTGGTCAGCAAAGGTCTCGACTTACTCAAAAGCAAACCCAGCATCGGTGCCAGCCTGCTCATCGGGCTGATCGTGCTCCTCATCGGCGTCTCAGATTGGGGCGTCAACTGGATCCGACGCAGACTCACGGTGCGGGGCGTGGGGGATGTCGTCCTCAAATTACGCAACCTGGCCTTCCACTCCGCCGTTGAACACGACTTGTCGTTCTATGACCAGTTCTCCTCCGGGCGCATCGCCTCGCGCATCAACTCCGATACCAATGACCTGGGCAACCTGGTCGTCATTATCACCGACGTATCTGCCCAGATTTTCCAGGCCTTCCTGCTCGGCATTGTCATCGTTCGTACCGAGTGGCATCTGGCCCTGCTGCTCTTTGCATTCCTGCCGTTCATCTTTGGGCTGGCGTTCGTCTTCCGGAGCATGGCCCGGCGGGTCACCAAGAGTGGGATGCAGGCCATGGCTGACGTCAATGCCGCCATCAAGGAGACGGTCAGCGGCATCGCCATCGCCAAGAACTTCCGCCAAGAAGGCAGCATCTTCGAAACGTTCAACGCAGCCAACCGCACCTCCTACCGGGTCAACATGTGGCGCGGGTTTATCCTGTCCCTGGTCTGGCCGTCGCTGAATACACTGGCCGGTATCGGGACTGCTGCCCTGGTCTATGCGGGCGGGCTGAGCGCCGCACAGGGGGCAGTCACCATCGGAGCATGGTACCTGTTCATCATGAGCCTGGGGCGCTTCTTCGACCCGGTCATGAACCTTTCAGCCTTCTGGTCCAACATCCAGTCCGGCTTGAGTGCCGCAGAACGCATCTTTGCCCTGATGGACGCCGAACCGAACGTCGTCCAAACCGACCAGCGGGATGTGCCACAATTGAAGGGCGAAATCATCTTCGAGAACGTTTCCTTCCGCTATGCCGAAAACGAGCCGGTGCTGACCGACTTCAGCCTGACCATCCAGCCCGGCGAGAACCTGGCCATCGTCGGCCATACCGGCGCGGGCAAGTCCTCCCTGGCGAAGCTGATCGCCCGCTTCTACGAGTTCCAGTCCGGGCGGATACTGATTGACGGGGCGGATATCCGCACCCTCGACCTGCAACAATATCGAAGGCAGTTGGGAGTCGTCTCGCAGGTGCCGTTCCTGTTCTCCGGGACGGTGGCCGAAAACATCCGTTATGCTTGCCAGGATCCCGGGGATGGTTCGGGGCCGTGCGTCTCGGATGTCGACATCCTGTTTATGGCGCGCAAGATTGGGGACGGTGAATGGCTGGAGACCCTGCCGGATGGTCTGAACACGGTCGTCGGCGAACGCGGGGCGATGCTCTCGATGGGCCAGCGCCAACTGGTGGCGCTGATGCGCGTCCTGATGCAGAAGCCCGCCATTTTCGTCCTGGACGAAGCCACCGCCAGCATTGACCCGTTCACCGAATGGCAGATCCAGCAGGCGCTGAACATGATCCTGGTCGAGTCCACCAGTATTCTGATCGCTCACCGGCTTTCGACGGTCAAGGCCGCCGACCGGATCATCGTGATCGAGAGGGGGCGGATCATCGAGGGGGGCGATCATGAAGGGCTGCTGATGCAAGGCGGTCACTATGCCACGCTGTACAATACCTATTTCCGACACCAGTCCCTGGCTTACGTTGAGAAGGTGCGGGAGATGGTGATGAAATGAAAGGCTTCTGGCGTATCAAAAACGCCTGAAGACTATCGGAATAGGCTTGTCTATTCATTGCGCTTTTCGATTGCCTATGGTAGAATGCCGCCCAATATGAAACCCAATTTGCCCTGCTTGCACCATCATCATGCGACATTCGCCGGACTCCTTACCGGGCAGGGCCGTTTTAAGTAGACCACAGGTCTAACCAACGAACACGTCATGTCGAGCGCTCCCGGTAAAGGGAGCGTTTCTATTTTCAGATTTGGAGGTATTTATGTCAGGGATAAGAGAAATCCGGCTGGCGCTGCCCAGCAAGGGACCGCTGGCCGCCCCCGCCCTGGAACTGCTCGACCAGGCCGGCCTGCGCGTCCACCACCCCAACCCGCGCCAGTACGAGGCCACCATCCCCAACCTGCCGGGCGTGAGCGTACTGTTCCAGCGCCCCGGCGACGTGGTGGTCAGTGTTCGGGATGGCAGCGTGGACTTTGGCATCACCGGCGGGGATGTGCTGGCCGAAAAGCGCGGTCCGAACGGCAGCATCCTGACCATCCACCCCTCCCTGGGATTTGGCCACTGCACCCTGAACGTCATCGTGCCGGAGTCCTGGGAAAAGGTGGACACGATGGCTGAACTGAAAGCCTTGCAGGCCGAATGGAAGCGTCCGCTGCGGGTGGCGACCAAGTTTCCGCTCCAGGCGCAGGCTTTCTTCCGCCAGCGGGGATTGGACGAGGTGCAGTTCATCTCCGCCGAAGGGACGCTGGAGATTGCTCCCATCATCGGCTACGCCGACCTGATCACCGATCTGGTCTCCACCGGCACCACCCTGCGCGATAACCGCCTGAAATGCCTGACAGACGGGCAAATCCTGGCCTCGCAGGGCTGTCTGATTGCTAACCGGGCCAGTCTCAAGAATAACCCGACCGCACTGGGCATTGCCCGCACGCTGCTGGAATTCAGCGTGGCATATCTGCGCGCCAGGGACAATGTCTCGGTCTTCGCTAACATGCGCGGCGACACACCCGAAATCATCGCCAAGCGGATGTTCAGCCAGAAGGTCATCCGCGGCCTGCAGGGGCCGACCATGTCGCCGGTCATCACCCACCAGGGGGAAAAGTGGTATGCCGCGCACCTCGTTGTCCGCAAGGACCAGCTCGCCCAGTCCATCAACGAGTTACGCAGCGTGGGCGGGAGTGGGGTGGTTGTCTCGCCGGTCAGCTATATTTTCGAGGAAGAACCGGCCGAATACCGGAATATGCTCAAGCAACTGGAGGACTGAGATGCTTTCCATTTACGATGTCGAAACTGCCAAAAAGACCATCCTGAAACGTACCCCGCTGAGCAACGTGACCTACCCGTCCGCTACGCTGGCGCGCACCGGGCAATTATTCGGGAAGGGCATCACCCCGCCGCAGGCCGTGACCTTGATCCTGGCCTCGGTGCGACTGGAAGGCGATGCCGCCCTGCGCCGCTGGTGCCAGTTGCTCGAACGCACGTTGCCGGAGACCTTTCGCGTGCCACCCGAAAAGCTGGAGCGAGCCTACCGCTCTCTGCCAGCAGACCTGCTGGCCGCCATGCAGACCGCCGCCGGGCGCATCCGCCGCTTCCACGAATTCCAACCGCTCCCAAACTGGGAGACCGGTGAAATGGGCGGACGGCTGGGCCAGCGCGTCACCGCCATTGAAAGGGTCGGCGTCTACGTCCCCGGCGGGACGGCCCCCCTGCCCTCCTCGCTGCTGATGTCGGTCATTCCGGCACAGGTGGCGGGCGTGCGCACCATCATCGTCTGTACGCCGCCGGAGCCGCACCCGGTCATCCTGGCGGCCGCCTATATGTGTGGCGTGGATCAGGTTTATCAGTTGGGCGGGGCGCAGGCCATCGCCGCTCTCACCTTCGGCACAGAGAGCGTCCCGAAGGTGGATAAAATCGTCGGGGCGGGCAACCTGTTCGTCACGCTCGCCAAGCAACAGGTCTATGGGACGGTCGGGCTGGACGGCCTGGCTGGGCCGACCGAGACGGTGGTGGTAGCCGACGCCAGCGCCAACCCCGCCTGGGTGGCCGCCGACCTGCTGGCCCAGGCCGAACACGACGCCCTCGCCAGCGCCATCCTGCTGACCCCCGAACGTTTCCTGGCCGAGGCCGTGCAAATGGAAGTAGCCCGCCAGATGGAAAACCTGAGCCGGAGCGAGATCATTGCCCAGTCGCTGGCCGAACGCAGCGGCATCGTACTCACCCCGGACCTGGAAACGGCCTGCGCACTGGCGAACGAGTATGCCGCCGAACACACCTGCCTGGCCGTGGCCGACCCGCAAAAAATGGCCGCGCTCATCCCCAACGCCGGCGGCCTTTTTCTCGGTGAACATTCCTTCGAGGTGCTGGGCGACTACGTGGCCGGGCCGAGCCACGTCATGCCCACCGGCGGGACGGCGCGTTTCGCCTCACCACTCAATGTGATGGACTTCGTCAAAATTTCCAGCATCATCGCCCTGGACGACGCCAGCGGGCGCGAACTCAGCCAACTGGCAGCAGTCATCGCCCGCGCCGAAGGTCTCACCGCCCACGCCGCCGCGGCGGATTTCCGTGCTCTATCCCCTCTCCCAGCCCCCTTCGGGGGTGCTTCGCGAGGAGAGGGCAGGGGTGAGGGAGAGAGCATGTTCAACCCTGCCACTCTCATCCGTCCACACATCCAGGATATGCCTGTCTACGAGCCGATCCTGCCCTTCGAGGTGCTCTCGCGCCAGTTGGGCCGTTCGCCGGAGCAAATCATCAAGCTGGACGCCAACGAGAATCCCTACGGTATTTCACCCGCCGCGCGCCGCACCCTGGCCGGGATGGGCTTCCCGCACATCTATCCCGACCCGGAGAGCCGCGCCTTGCGCGCCGCGCTGTCCAGATTCACGGGCGTTCCCGCCGAAAACCTGCTGGCCGGTTCCGGCGCGGACGAGTTGATTGACCTGATTACGCGTCTGATGCTCGAACCGGGCGACAGGGTAGTCAACTGCCCGCCGACCTTTGGCATGTATCCTTTCGATACGGGACTGAACGCTGGCCGCGTCGTAGACGTGCCGCGCCACCCCGATTTTTCCCTCGACCTGGACGGCATCCGTCTGGCAGTGGAAAAATCCCATCCAAAACTGCTTTTCCTGACCTCGCCGAACAACCCTGACGGATCATTGATTCCCTCTGATATGCTGACGGAACTGCTGTCTCTGCCCGTGCTGATTGTGCTGGATGAAGCCTACATCGAATTTGCCGACGAAAACAACACACTTGGAAAAAGTCTCAGCAACATTACGCGCGTGCCGGAACTTGAGAACCTGATCGTTTTACGGACCTTCAGCAAGTGGGCCGGGTTGGCAGGATTACGCCTCGGGTATGGTGCGTTCCCAGCCTGGCTAATGCCGACATTGTGGAAGGCGAAGCAGCCTTATAATGTCAACGTAGCTGCTTCGGAAGCAGCCATTGCCTCCATAAACGATACCGACTACATTACAAAAATAGTCGCCCGCCTGCGGGCGGAACGTGAACAGCTGATGGATGGACTGAATTACATTCCGTACCTGCGGACGTACCCGACGTTTTCAAACTTCATCTTATGCCGGGTGAGTGGCCGCGAGGCTGCCCGGCTCAAAGCAGATCTGGCCGTGAAATATGGGATCCTTGTCCGTTATTTCAACAAACCCGGCTTGCGCGACTGCATCCGCATCAGCGTCGGCAAACCGGAGCACACCAATGCTTTGCTGGCAGCGTTGCGCGAGTTGCCTGCCGGAAAATGATAAACACAAAGGGCACACATGTGCCTGCGCCACAGTGCAGGTAAAGTCACACAAAGGTTTTCTTTGTGCCCCTTGGTGTCCTTTGTATTGAAAGGATATTTTTATGAGAACTTCAACCATTACTCGCAAAACCAACGAAACCGACATTTCCATCGAACTGACCCTTGATGGGACCGGCCAGCACAACATCGCCACCGGGATCGGCTTCCTCGACCACATACTGACCCACATCGCTGTCCACGGGCTGTTCGACCTGACCGTCCACGCGAAAGGCGATTTACACATTGACGTGCACCACACCGTCGAAGACGTGGCGCTGGTGCTGGGTGCGGCCTTCGACCAGGCGCTCGGCGACCGCAAGGGTATTGTCCGCATGGCGCACGCTTATGTGCCGATGGACGAGAGTCTAGCCTTCGTGGCAGTTGACCTTTCGGGGCGTCCCTACTGCGTCGCAGAAGCTGAATGGGGCATGGCTCCAGTCGGGGATATCCCCACCAGCCTGTTCCCCCATTTTCTGGAGAGTTTCGCCGTCACCAGCCGCAGCAACCTGCATGCACGCATTCTCTACGGTCGCAACGATCACCATAAAGCCGAAGCCCTGTTCAAGGCCCTCGCCCGCGCCCTCGACGCCGCCACACAGCTCGACCCGCGGCGAGAGGATGTTCCCAGCACAAAAGGTACACTGACGAAATGATGAATGCAGAAGGATGAATTCCGCCAACTGCTTACTGATCACTGAAAACTGATGACTAATAACAATTTCACTGTCTTTCCCGCCATAGACTTACGCGGCGGCAAAGTCGTCCGTCTCGCCCAGGGCGACCCGGGATGCCAGACCACCTACGGCGACGATCCGCGCCAATGGGCCGAATGCTGGAAGTCCGAAGGCGCGGATTGGCTGCACGTCATCAACCTGGACGGTGCTTTTGGTGAAGACACCCGCCTCAACATGCAGGCGCTTGAGTCCATTCTCGGCGTTGGCCTGAACGTGGAATTCGGCGGCGGAATCCGCGACCAGGCCTCCATCGAAACCGCCCTAGACCTGGGCGTGAGGCGCGTTTTCCTCGGCACCGCCGCCATCCAGAACCCGGCGCTGGTGGACTGGGCCATCGCCACCTACGGTCCAGCCCGCATCGCCGGCGATATCGGGGCGCGCGACGGCAAAGTGACCGTCAAAGGTTGGCAGGAGACCACTGCCCTGACCGTGCTAGAAGTCGGTCAAAGGTTTCATACGCAGGGAATAGAATGGTGCGTGCTGACTGACGTGAGGCGTGACGGCGTCAGCACCGGCGTTAATGTTGCCAGCGCAGTCGAGCTGCAAAACGCCACTGGATTACAGGTCGTTGCCTCGGGCGGCGTCAGCAACCTCGAGGATGTACGCCGCGTCCGTGAAGCCGGGCTGGCCGGGGTGATCATCGGACGGGCGCTTTACGAAGGCAGAATGACGATTGCAGAATGCAGAATAACACTTGCAGAATGAGATAAGCAAGAAATTCATCACTCATCTTTCTGCATTCATTATTGGAGTTTTATGATTACGATTGTGGATTACAAAGCCGGAAACCTGACCTCCGTCAAACGCGCCCTCGAAGCCCTGGGCATCCCAAACCAGATCTCCGCTGACCCGCAAGTCGTCCGGGACGCCGAACGGATCATCTTCCCCGGGGTCGGTCACGCCGGGGCGGCCATGGGCGTGCTCAAAGAGCGCGGCCTGGACTCGGCATTGGTCGAAGCGGTGCGTAGAGGCGCGCCCACGCTGGGGATTTGCATCGGCTGCCAGATCATCCTGTCCCATTCGGAGGAGGGCGACACGCCCGGGCTGGACCTGCTGCCCGGGGCGTGTGTCAGGTTCCGGTTCCCGGAGACCTTGCTCAAGATCCCGCACATGGGTTGGAACGCGGTCACGGTCACACGTCCGCATCCGCTGCTGGCCCATCTGCGTCCCGGTGACGAGTTTTACTTCGTCCACTCTTATTATCCCCAGCCAACTGACCCAGCGACGGTCTACGCGACCAGCGAATACGGTATTACCTTCCCGGTGGCGATTGGAAAGGATAACCTGTTCGCCGTGCAGTTCCACGCCGAGAAGAGCGGACCGCTGGGACTGCAAGTGCTGAAGAATTTTGCGGAGTGGAAGCCATAAACCGCAGTGTCATTGCGAGCCGCGACAGCGGCGAAGCAATCCCCTGATTTGCGCGGAGATTGCTTCGCTCACTAGAAAACGCTCGCTCGCAACGACATAAATAATTCGGAGAAATCTATGCTATCCAAACGCATCATCTCCTGCCTGGACGTGCGCGACGGCAAACTCGCCAAGAGCATCAAATTTGTGGACACCAAAGACATCGGCGACCCGGTGGTGCAGGCCAAGAAGTATTACGAAGCCGGCCTGGATGAACTGGTCTTCTACGACATCACCGCCTCCAGCGATAACCGCAGCATCATGCTGGATGTAGTCAGCCGGGTGGCCGAACAGGTTTTCATTCCATTTTCCGTTGGAGGCGGCTTGCGGACGGTGGAGGATTGCAGCCGCGTGCTTTTGGCGGGCGCGGAAAAGGTCAACGTCAACTCGGCAGCGGTGAAGAACCCGCAGCTGATCGCCGAGGCCTCCTGTGCTTTCGGCGCGCAGGCGGTGGTGCTCTCGATGGATGTGCGCCGCGTCGAACCGACGACGGACATCCCCTCTGGTTACGAGATTGTCATTAACGGTGGGCGCACCCCGATGGGGCTGGATGCCATTCAATGGGCACAGCGCGGCGAAGAGCTAGGCGCGGGTGAGTTGGTGGTCAACTCGATTGACGCGGATGGCACCAAAGCAGGCTACGAAATCCGCTTGACGCGCATGATTGCGGAGGCGGTGGGCATCCCGGTCATTGCTTCGGGCGGCGGCGGAAAGCCCGAGCATCTTTATGATGTGCTGACCGAAGGCAAAGCGGATGCGGCGCTGGTGGCCTCGATGCTGCATTATGGCGAATATACCGTGCGGGAAATTAAGGAATATCTGGCAACGCGCGGAATTAAGGTGCGAATGACCGTTAACCGATGACGGACCCTGCGACTACGCTCAGGACAGGTGACCGATGACCGAAGACACGAATCTCTATTCTCTATTCCCTACTCTCTCCTGGAACAGCGACGACCTCATCCCTGTAATTGTTCAAAACAGCCAGACCCGTGAAGTGCTCATGCTGGCCTGGATGAACGCCGAGTCGCTGCAAAAGACTCAGGAGACCGGCGAGACCTGGTTCTGGTCGCGTTCGCGCGGGGAGTTGTGGCACAAGGGCGCCACCTCGGGCAATACGCAGAAAGTAGTCGAGATTCATTACGACTGTGACTGCGACACTCTGCTGGTGTTGGTTAATCCCACCGGCCCGGCCTGTCATACCGGGGCTGTGTCATGTTTTTATCGAAGGTTGGGAGAAAGTGAATAGGGAGAGGAAAAAACTCACTGCCCAAAGCCATTCACTATTACCAATTCACTACGACCCGTTAACTACTCATTTGGAGAAATCATGCTGAACGAACTTTTTGAAATCATCCTTGACCGCAAGCTCCACCCTCAGCCGGGTTCTTATACCAACAAGCTGCTCAAGGGCAGTGAGGACGTTATACTCCAAAAGGTGGGTGAAGAAGCCGTCGAAGTCATCCTGGCCGCCAAGGGACAGGGAAACCAACGCCTGGTCGAGGAAGTGTCCGACCTGTTCTACCACACACTGGTGCTGCTCGCCCGCCAGAACCTGACCCTGGCCGATGTCGAAGACGAACTACGCCGCCGTCACGCTGCCCGGAAAGCCGAATGAGGACCTTCCTCAATCATGAAATTTCTTTTCCCCGGCTTCGATGCGGACGGCAATCCGGTTCTGGCGCGGCGGGAGGGGGCACGACCAGCGGTCGTTATAGGCGCAATAGGGATTGTAGGCCAGGTTGAAATCCACGTGCAGACGCCCGTTGCCCAGGTCCTCCGGTTCCAGATAACGACCTGCACCGTAGGTCTCCGCCGGGGCAGTTCCGTCAACGAATGGAATGAAGTATTTCCCACCCTCCACTAACACGTAAACCTGTAAAACAGCCTCCTGGCCCTGCACGGCAAAGCGGATCTGCCCAACATGCCAGTATTCCTGCTGGTCGCCGGTAGAGGTGGCCATGATGACGTGTTCAGGCTCGGCGGCCTTTTCGAGTGGAATATCGAAGCGCAAGGCTGGATTCTCAGGAAAATAATGCAGCCCGCTGAAAGTCTTCTTTTGTTGGCTGTCGAGTGGCGACTGGTGATCGTTCTTGAAGAAGTCGTCTTTTGCTTTACGAAAATCGGGTAACTCGGACATAATACCTCCTTCAGCCTATCCGCAGCAAGCGCATGGATATCGAACCCAGCGTGACTTTCTCGTCGAAGAAGCTGACCGGCTCACCCGGTTCTTCTGCCCCCAGCACGTACAGCAAAGGTTTGTAGTGCTCGGCGGAGTTGATCGCAAGGGCTGCCTCACGCCCATGCTGGTGATATTGAATGATAGAGTCGTGGTCATCATCCAAGATCCACTGCTTGACTTTGGCGTCATAGTCCACAGCCCAATCGTAGGCGGAATCTTCCCAATTCAATATGCGCAGGTTATGCACGATATTCCCGCTGCCGAGGATCAGCACCCCTTCCTCACGCAGGGTTTTGAGTTGTCGCCCCAGGTCATAGTGCTCCTGGGGACTTTTCTTCACGTCCAGGCTCAACTGGACGACCGGGACGTCCGCATTGGGGTACAAGCGTGAGAGGACCGACCATGCGCCGTGGTCCAGACCCCAGGTCTGGTCCAACTCAACAGCAGCCGGCTTGACCAGGTCCCGAACTCGCTGGGTCAGTTCCGGCGAGCCGGGGCTGGGTACTGCACTGCATACAATTCGGGCGGGAAACCGTAGAAATCGTAGATGGTTTTCGGCTTGTCCATTGCCGTGACCTGGGTCCCTTCGGTCTCCCAGTGAGCCGAGACGCACAGGATGGCTTTCGGACACGGCAGAGCTCTTCCTGCCGCGATCCAGGCGCGGCTGAACTCATTGTCTTCGATTGCGTTCATCGGGCTGCCGTGCCCGATAAAAAGGACAGGCATGAGAGTAGTCATTTTGGCTTCTTAACCAATAGATTATTCTTTCCTGCTCTATGAATAATTCCCTATCCAATGCACCCACGATGCACCTGCCAGGCGGGCTGATTCGACCAGCCGCCGGTCGGCGGTCCAAAACTCGGCACCAAGGGATTCGGCCAGGGCAAGATACAGAGCATCGTAAACTTTCGAGTGATTCATTTTCTCCGCCCAATCGAGGGCGTGGTGATAGAGATCAAAGTCAAGCGAAATGGCTTCCACTTCCAGACTCAGGATATCATCTATCGCATCGTGCGCCCGGGCAGGAGAAAGCTTCTGCAAGTATACGTATTGCCGGATGACCGAAACGACCTCCGAGAGCCACCAGGCTGGCGCGAAAAGCGGACGCCCCGCCTCTGCCCATCGGTCAAACAGTATTTTCGCGCCTTCCAGCCCATCGATGGGGATGACCGCGCCAGCAGTGATATTGGCGTCAACTACGACGCTGTTTGATGTCTTCGACCGCGGCGAATAACTCATTATCCCGTTCCTCTCGCATTTGACGAACCAATGCAACAGCATCCACGTCAATGGGCTTGCCGTTGCATTCCTCCAAAATTGCACGGCGGTGTTCATCCACCCGCTTCAACGCTTCCAGTCTGCGCTCACGGGCGCTTCTCTGTCTCTTCGCGACCACGTATTCTGCCACCGCCTCCCGCACCACGTCGGAGACGCTGCGCTGTTCACGCACTGCAATTTCGGCCAGGGTTTTCTGCTGCTCGGGCTCGAGCAGGATTTGTGCCCGATATTTTTGCGCCATTTTTCGCCTCCAGAGGAATTATACACCTGTGCAGGTGTAGGTGTCAAGATTGCGCGTTAGATCATCTAAAATGTTACCGAAGGGATACAGTTCGCTCAAATGATAATGTTACTATGGAACGATGCCCAATGAAGAGAAAATGACCCTGAATGAACGTCGCAAGTATCTGAGAATGCAAC
>Ga0315284_10000359_pt1 | contig 61985 bp, 77 predicted proteins | sample YL17G09_16_MG_FD_203696 | JGI IMG/M metagenome (GOLD analysis project Ga0315284, IMG submission 203696) | Sediment microbial communities from Yellowstone Lake, YNP, Wyoming, USA - YL17G09_16 | ecosystem: Environmental > Aquatic > Freshwater > Lake > Sediment | place: USA: Wyoming | collected...
AAGAAGAACCACCACTTAGCACCGCAGTATTTAAGGCGGTCATGGACCACGGAGTTGTCGTTCAGATACATGACAATGATTCCATGACTGAGGACGAGTCTGATCTTCTTGGAGAACTTAATCATAATACTATTAAGGACAGGCTACAATCATTGGTTAACAATAAAGATTATTCATACGCATTAGAGCAAGAACTAAATGGAACCGGCGACGCAGCAACAAGCGATGTAGTGTTTCAGTTTCTTGTAATGGGAGAATGCATATTCAGTTAACAACCTAAAAAAGATTAATTATGACATCAATAGAATGGTTAGTAGAAGAAATAAAAACTTCAAAGTATTATTTAAAATTAATGGCAGAAATAAAAAGTAGAAGTACAATATTACAACCTAACATATTTGAACAAGCAAAAGAAATGGAAAGGCAACAAATTATGACAGCTTTTACTCAAGGAGATATATTTGGAGCAGATTACTTTGACGGAGTAAATATAACGGAAGAAAATTATTATAACCAAACTTTTGTTGATGTCGATTAGCCTTGCCACTAACGGTATCGGGCTTGGCGAAGGTGGGCTTGTAGGATGCTCAATTTTAGCAGGATGTGTCTGCCCACTTTTGCCAAACCCGTGTTATAAGCTGGCTGCGGTTAATTAAACGAAAATCTTAAATTGAAATGAAAATATTAGTAGGATGTGAGGAAAGCCAGGAAGTAACTAAAGCCCTAAGAGAATTAGGATTTGAAGCGTTTAGTTGCGACTTGCAGGAATGTTCAGGCGGAAAACCTGAATGGCATTTGCAAATGGATGTTTTTGAAGCGATAAAATTAGGATGGGATATGGCGATATTTTTCCCGACTTGCACATATTTAACGATAAGTGCGAACAAATGGTATAAAGACCAACCACCACGCAAAAGCGGAACATTAGTAGGAGAGGAAAGAAGGGATGCAAGAATTGAAGCAATTGATTTTTTTATGAGGCTTTACAATTGTGAAATACCAAATGTTGCTATCGAAAACCCGATTGGCGTAATGAGTAGCGAATTTAGAAAGCCTGACCAAGTATTGCAACCCTGGATGTTTGGACACGGAGAAACGAAAGCAACTTGTTTATGGCTGAAAGGATTGCCGAAATTGATACCAACAAACATAGTTGAAGGTAGAGTGCAAAGATTGCACCTATTGCCAAAAACAAAAGATAGGGCAAAACTCAGAAGCAAAACATATCCAGGAATTGCAAAGGCTATGGCTGAACAATGGGGAACTTTCATTCGCAGCAGGAACGTAGCAGCTTGCTTATAACGTTTTCGGGCTTGGCGAAGGTGGGCTTGTAGGATGCTTAAAGTTAGCAGAATGTGTCTGCCCACTTTTGCCAAACCCGTGTTATGCACAGTACGGTTTATTTAACACAAACTTTAATACAAAGAACTAAAAAAAATTTAAAAAATGAGCGTTGGACAAAATATTTTTGAAAAAAATAAAATATATCACGGTGATTGTTTGGAAGTAATGAAACAAATATCTGATAAGAGTATATCATTAGTCGTGGTAGATTTACCTTATAATATTGGTAAAGCATATAAAAGTGATTTAGAATGGGATAAGTGGAATACTATTGATGAATATATTAAATGGGTTGGAATGGGGTTTAAAGAAGTAGAGAGAATATTAAAAGATAATGGTTCTTTTTATTGGTTTCACAACGATTTTGAAACATTGTGTGAAATACAACAATGGATTAAAAAAAATACCAATTTTAAATACAGACAATTTATAAATTGGAATAAAAGATTTGATGGTGGTAAAAAGAAATCTTATTTAGATGGTTATGTAATGGAAGAAAGAACAAAAAACTATTATAAAATGTGTGAGTATATTATGTATTATACATTTGAAAATAGTTGGAAAATTAAAACCGAAAGAGAAAAACGAGCATTAAAACAAACTGATATTTCAAAGGAAATAAAATCTAAAAATGATAATTTTACAGGTTGGTTTTCAAATATTGAAAGTGGAAAGTATTTTCCAACAAATGAAACAATTAAACCAATAACAAAATATCTTGGATTAACAATGGATGATTTGGTTCATACTTTTAATAACCAAAAATTACATCATTCGGTTTGGAATTACGAAATAACCGAAAAAACAATACACCCAACACAAAAACCGTTGGATTTAATAAAAAACATAATACTACATAGTTCAAATGAAGGAGATTTAGTTTTAGATTATACCGCAGGTTATTCAACAACTGCTATCGCTTGTATAGAAACTAAACGAGATTATATTATGATTGAAAAAGATGATGAATTTTATAAACATTCTTTAAAAAGGGTGGAAGATTTTTTAAATTCTTTTTCTCACGAAACTTCAAAAGAAGATGAAAAGTAGTATTGTGCATAACTCATATATTCACGCAATTAACTTCGCCTATTTAATTATATAGAACAATTAAAACAAAGACAATGATAACGATAGAAAAAATAATACAAGACGAGAAGAAAATGCCCAAGCCTAATCAAGACCTCATCAATAACTTAGAGGCTTTCATTAGCACCGGCACGATAACAATAACAGCATCAAACAACCATATGTGTATCAACAGCGACAATGGGAATTATAAAAATAATATAAATTAAATTGCTGTATTTATAAACAATTCCACTATCTTTGTGGAAACAAATCAAATCAAATGAAATCAGACATCTTCAATCAGTATGCCTCTACTATAGCCGACATGTCAGGCATAGATAAGGAGGATTTGTTCTCAAAGAACAAGACAAGAACGATATCAGAAGCACGTCACTTGTTATACTATCTGTGTAACAAAAGGATGATTGCCGTATCGTACATCAAGAAGTACATGGAGGACAACGGCTACAAGGTTGGCTTCTTCCCAATTACTTATGGTATTAAGATAGCAAAGCAAAAGGTTGATAAAGACCCTGACTACCTATCGTTGATATCTAAGATAGACAAGAGAATCACTATTAAATAATAATCAAATCAAATCAAACAACATGGCAGACAAAAATTCAATCTTTCAAACGCTTTCGTCCATTAGCGTAAAGGACAAAATTGAGCGTAAGGGTAATCTTGATTACCTGTCTTGGGCAAACGCTTGGGGAACGCTAAAGGCTAATTACCCTGACGCACAGCGTAGGGTGTATGAGCATGACCACACCGGATTCAATTACTTTACTGATGGTAGGACTGCTTGGGTAAAGGTAGGTATAGTTATCGGCGACTTAGAGCACGTAGATTACCTACCTATTATGGACTTCAGAAACAATGCCATACCTATTGAGAAGATAACATCAATGGACGTTAACAAGGCTATACAGCGTAGCACAGCTAAGGCTATCGCTATGCATGGTCTTGGACTAAGCCTATGGACAGGCGAAGATGTACCTGAGTTGACTACTGACGCACCTGCAAAGGCAGACAAGACTGATAAGGCAGTTAAGTTAATTACGCTAAGCAAGGGATCAGAGAATTGGGACAACGTAGTTAAGTATGTTGAGACTAACAAGGAGTTAGGCTTTGAGAAAATCAAGCAGCAGTTGTCAAGGAAGTACGCACTTAGTCCTGCAGTAGTAAAGGAACTATCATCTTTAACCGATAAATCTTAATCCATGGAAAATATGATTTTTGATACACTACAAAGTGAACTCATAGAAAAATTAAAAGACGACAAAGAATATTATTCAGGCATTGGAAAGAATTACCTATCCAATTCTGACATCGGAATCCTGCTTAACAATCCTAAGGACTTTGGAAAACCAAGAGAAGACAACAAGAATTTTGCTGATGGACGTTATTTTCATCAGCTTCTTCTTGAGCCTGAAAAGGCTGATGTTGCTCATGTTGTGGACGTAAGTACACGCACAACGAAAGAATACAAGAACTATTGTGAGGACAATAACATAGCTTTTTGTATGTTAAAGAAGGAGCAAGATGAAATTAAAAAACTTGTCTCAATAATTAGAGGCAATATTCAATTTTATGACGATATTTACGCTCCGGGAAACGAATTTGAGGTGCCTTCCATTGGAGTTATTCATGGTATGAATTGGAAAGGTAAAGCTGACATAGTAGGGAATGATTTTATCATAGACTTAAAAACAACAAGTGATGTACACAAATTCAAATGGTCAGCAAAGTCATATAACTATGACTCTCAGTGTTACATCTATCAGCAGTTATTTGGACGTCCGTTGGCTTTCTACGTTATCGACAAAGGTACCGGTCAACTCGGGATATTCAGACCTACAGAAAATTTCATTAAAGGTGGTGAGGTGAAGGTTGCAAAAGCTATTGAAGTATATAACAAGTTCTTTAGCGATGATTCACATGACGATATCGCTAACTACTATATTGACGAAACACTAGATTAAAATGCTTGTCAGTTTACTTAGCCTCAGGGGTGTACTGATAAGATAAATAGACTGAGGCAAATTTAAAAATTAAAAAAAATGGCACAAGACGAAAAAATCTTTGCAGACGGATTCAGTTTCAAAAGAAATGAAAACGCACCCGACTTTGTAGTTGGAAGACTTTCAATGAAAGTAGATGACGCTATCGCTTTTATGCGTGAGCATGACAAGAAAGGATGGATTAACCTAAGTATTAAAACAGCACGTAGTGGGAATCATTACGTTGAGTTGGATACGTTTGAACCCAAAGGTTCAGCAGGTAAGGATTCAGACAGCAGCAGTAGCGTTAGTAAAAAATCATCAAGACCAAAAGTAAAAGAGGCTATTGAGTCTGATGATGACGATAAGTTGCCGTTCTAACCTATTACCGAAGCCTAAAAATGGGGAGCTAGTCTCCCCTTTTTTTACCACTTTACTATGCCAATAATGATAAATAAAGACCCCCTACTCTTTCTATATATATTTATATACTCTTTTCTTTTTTATTAATTACGTTTTGAATTTAAAATCGACATAAAAGACATTAGTAATAGTAATCAATTAGTTACAAAAATTAATCAAACATAAAAACGGTATAACATGGCATTACATGACATAACTATATTTAAAAACATCAGAGACACTGATACTCCCTTCTTCAGGCCTGTTCAGGCAATCCTTGAAAGGATTAAGGATGGAGCGACAAAGGAACTCATAAAGAAGATTAGACTAGAGAAGAGCAAGTCAGATAGGAATGAGATGAAGAAGCTACTGCCGGCTATATGCTTCAGCGGTACGTTTAATAAGAGGGCTGACAATGCACTCATAGAGCACAGCGGACTATTATGCTTGGACTTTGATGGATACGACAAGCAGAAGACCCTACTGCAGGATAAGGAGAACTTATCAAGAAGCAAGTACGTCTACTCAGTATTCATATCACCCTCAGGAGATGGCTTAAAGGTGCTCGTAAAGATACCTGCCGACCCTGAGAATCATACAAACTACTTCAATTCGCTAGAAAGGCACTTTAATTCGCCTTTCTTTGACAAAACGAGTAAGAACCTTAGTCGAGTGTGTTATGAGTCCTATGACCCTCTAATACACGTAAACGAGAACTCGTCCATTTGGGACCTCATAGAGGAACCGGAATACAACGAGGTAAGCAAGGTTAAAGACTCCCCTACTATACCAATCACGGATGAGAATAAGATAGTAGAGATACTTGTTAAGTGGTGGACAACTAAGTACCCAATGCATGAGGGGCAACGTAACCACAACGCCTACGTTTTAGCTATGGCATTTAATGACTTCGGTATTAACAAAAGCCTTGCGTCCTACGTGCTGAATCAGTATGCTACTAGCGACTTCCCTATCAGGGAGATAGCCATTACGATTGACTCGGCATACAAGAATACCTCAAACTTCGGAACTAAGTACTACGAGGATGAGGAGCGTATCAATCAGATAAAGGGAAAGATTAGACGTGGTGTATCAAAAAAAGAGATTCGCTTCCAAATGCAAGACTCCAACTTGGATAGCGATATAATAGACGCAGTCCTTAATAAGATTGAGGAAGAGAACGCAAAGCAAACATTTTGGACAAAGAACGATAAGGGAGTTATCAAGATAGTACACATACTATTCAAGCAGTTCTTGGAGGACTCAGGGTTCTACAAGTATTGCCCGGAGGGTGGCAAGAACTACATCTTTGTTAAGGTAACGAACAACCTGATAGACCATACCTCAGAGAAAGAGATAAAGGACTACGTACTTACTCACTTGTTAGAGATTGACGACATCAGCATATACAATTACTTTGCTGACAACACCCGGTTCTTTAAGGAGGAGTTTTTGTCTATGCTATCAACCATTGACATATACTTCATCGAGGACAATAAGGACGTTTCGTACCTGTACTACAAGAATTGTGGCATTAAGGTTACTAAGGATGAGATTATACCAATAGACTACCTTGACCTTGGTGGTTACGTATGGAAAGACCATGTTATTGACAGGAACTTTAACCTATGCAGCGTGACTAGCAGATGTGACTTCAAGAAGTTTATCAGCAACATCAATGGCGGAGATCAGAACAGAGTCAAGTCTATGGAGAGCACAATGGGATTCCTTATGCACGGATACAAGAACCTATCGTTCTGTCCTGCGGTAATCCTAAATGACGAAGTAATCAGCGACAATCCTGAGGGAGGTACAGGCAAGGGTTTAATTATGAACGCACTAAGCAAGATGAAGAAGCTCGTGGTTATAGATGGCAAATCGTTTGCCTTTGAGAGAAGCTTCGCTTATCAGTTGGTGTCAGCAGATACGCAGATACTTTGCTTTGATGACGTGAAGAAACATTTTGACTTCGAGCGACTATTCAGTGTCGTTACAGAAGGATTGACGCTAGAGAAGAAGAACAAGGACGCTATTAAGATACCATTCAGTAGGTCGCCTAAGATAGCTATAACAACTAACTACGCTATCAAAGGTGCTGGCAATTCATTCGCAAGACGTAAGTGGGAGTTAGAGTTACATCAGTTTTACTCAAAGGCTTTTACGCCACTTGATGAATTTGGTAAGCTGATGTTTGGCGATTGGAACGATGACGATTGGTGTGAGTTTGACAACTACATGATTGGATGCTTAAAAGATTACCTGAAGACAGGACTTGTCAAGTCAAAGTTTGTCAACTTAAAGATAAGACAACTATCAGCAGAGAGCTGCCACGAGTTTATCGAATGGTGCGGACTTGTTCATGGTCAGGACAGAAGTATGTCGCTTGACTCAGGCATACGGTTATACAAGAACGACTTATACTATAACTTTATAGACGAGTATCCTGACTACGGACCGAAGGCTAAGATGACTATAAGCAGAACACGTTTCTACAAATGGTTAGTGTCTTATGCAATCTATAAGGAAGGCGTGATGCCGGAGGAAGGTAGAGACCAAGCAGGCCGTTGGATAATAATAAGAAAGAAACAAGATTCTGAATATCAAAAACAATTAGATTATGAATAAACAACAAACAATGCATGTTGGAATGATGAACTCATACAATTTGATTATGGATAAAGTATCAATAGATACAGTAGTGCAATCAGGCATAGGAGTATTCGCACACATACCTGATGCAGAACCTGAACTCAATGACATACAAATGATGATTATATACTTTCAAGACCATGACATGTATGAGATATGTTCAGACCTTGTAAGTTATATAGAGCAGAACTACAACGATAATGGTTGTCTAAAAGGAAGCGAGTGCGACTGCGATTACCCAAACATAAAAGAATACGCACGCAGAATGAGGTGCGGAGTATGTAACAAAAGAATTAGAAAGTAATGGAAATAATAGAAAGGAGATTAGGATACAGCAATACAGATATGCTGAAGCACTGCGAAATATTAAAATCAGTTATGTCAAAATCAAAAGAAGCTAAGATAGGCAGAGGTAAAACCGTTCAGACAATTCAGATACCTAAGTACAAAGAAGATAAGGCTATTGTTGAGAAGATTAATAATAGCCTTTCTCATTATGCAAAGAACGATTTTGACTTTAGAGATTATCAGCGTGACATCATAAAGAGAGGCGTTGAGATAATACAGAAGCATGGCTTCTTGTACTTAGCCATGGAAGTACGTACAGGCAAGACGCTTACGAGTTTAGGAATCGCAAACGAAATAAACGCAAAGGTTGTTTTATTTATCACAAAGAAGAAAGCAGTTACATCTATTGCTGCCGACTACAAAGCGCTCAGTCCTGACTGCGATATAACTATCATCAATTACGAAAGCTTGCACACGGTACAAAACGATAGCAAATGGGATTTAATTATTTTGGATGAAGCTCACTGTTGTTTTTTGGGAAACACCCTAATTGATGGAATAAAAATAAAGGACATAAAATTGGGCTATTACCTAAATAGTTTTAACTTTGAAGAAAACAGATATGAAAAAAAGAAAGTTGTAAATGTTTTTAAAAACAAATTAGACGAAAACTTAGTTAAAATAAAATGTAATGGAAAAGAAATCGTATGTACCGAAAGTCACGAAATATATACCAAAAGAGGATGGGTTAAAGCAAAAGACATCTTACCCTCAGATGATTTGCAGGTGGTGTAATAATAAACTAAGCCATAATCAGATATATGAATTTTTAAGAGGTAAAACAAAAGGCAACTCTTGCAGCAAAAGTTGCTCTATGATGATCATGAATTATAAGACTAAAGAACTGTATGATAAAGCAAAAACTTTTAAATGTAAAAATTGTAGTCTGTTATTTAAGAATACAAAGGAGCATAAAATTTTTACGTGTTCTAAAAAATGCACAAATGAGTTGTCTTCTAAAAGAATGACAAGTAATAACCCAATGTCTAGTAAAGACACAAGAATAAAAGTATCTAATACATTAAAAAAAATAAATCATAAACCTAAAATTCAAGGAGGGAATGGAAGGGTGGCTACAATTCATCAATTGTCAATGTATAATGAATTATCTAAAATAGATAACTCGTTTGTAATGGAATTAATAGAAAAGACATCTCCATACACAAAAGATTTTAATTCTCCATATCATTATAAAATAGATATAGCAAGTAGATTTTATAAGATAGCAATAGAAATAGATGGAAGTAGTCATAACTCAAAAAAAATAAAAGAATGCGACAGTCGAAAAGAAAAACTATTAAGTTTGAAAGGGTGGAAAGTATTGAGATTATCAAACTTTCAGATACAGAAAGAATTAACGAGTTGTGTGAAGATGGTATTGTCTATGATGTAGAAGTAGAAGATAATCATAATTACTTAGCAGAAAATATTCTTGTTCATAATTGCGGAGCATTTCCTAAACCTAACAAAAGGTCAACTATGGTTAGAGACCTTATAAGAAAGCTAAGACCAAAAGTAATACTCCTATCAGGAACACCAACGCCTGAGTCTTACTCTCAGATGTACCATCAGGTATACGCCATACCGGGAAATCCTTTTGCTGAGTTTCCTAACTTCTATCGATTTTGCGATAAGTATGTTAAGGTTAAGGAAAAGAAAGTGAATGGGCTTATGATACGTAACTACACTGATGCGTATGAGACGATACTTGATAAGATGAGACCATATACCATCAACTACACACAGCAAGAGGCCGGGTTTATGACTGAGACTATAGAAGAGGTGCTTGAGGTTGTTATGAAGCCATCGACTTATAATATAATCAAGAAGCTTAAGCGTGACTTGATTGTGGAAGGAAAGGATGATGTGATACTCGCCGACACGCCTGTTAAACTTATGATGAAGGTACATCAGTTGTGTTCAGGAACTATAAAGTTTGAGAGCGGTAACTCAATGATACTTGACCTGACTAAGGCTGAGTTTATCAAGGAGCACTTTGATGGATTTAAGATTGGAATCTTCTATAAGTTTAAGGAAGAACTCAACGCGCTTCAGCAGGTGTTCGGAGATAATATCACAACAAATCTTGATGAATTTAACGAAACAAATAAAATCATAGCTTTACAAATAGTTTCAGGTAGGGAAGGCATATCGCTAAAGGCCGCTGATTATTTGGTATATTACAATATTGATTTTAGTGCGACAAGTTATTGGCAGTCAAAGGATAGGATGACAACAAAAGACAGATTGTGTAATAAAGTGTATTGGATATTTAGCAAAGGAGGAATAGAGCACGATATATATAAAGCTGTTACAAAAAAGAAAGACTTTACAATTAATCATTTCAAAAAAACACTATGCTAGAATTTTTAATAATACCTGCGACTATGTTTTTAGTTGCATGTATTGGATACATTTATACTATTATTATTTACTCTAAAGACGATAAAAATGGAAAATAAAAGAAACGGATTAGCAGGGAAGCACCCATCATATGACAAACTAAATATGTCTCCTGAGAGAAGAAAAAAGAAGATAGCATACGATAAAAAGTATGCTGCCACTGATGAAAGAAAGAAGTACAGGGTAGAACTTAATAAAGCCAACAGACAGGCAGGGACTTATGGTAACGGAGACGGTAAGGATATGAGCCATACTAAAGTTGGTAAGCTTATATCAGAAAGTGCTAGAAACAACAGAGCAAGAAATGGTCAGAACGGAAAATCTACCAAAAAATGACACAAGAAGTAAAGCAAATCCTCAGAAACATAAGAGAAAAGAAAATAGAAAATCCTGTGTTTTTGTGGGAAACCTATTACAACAAGGCACTAGATGAATGTATAGATGAGTGCATAACACAAGGAAAGAATGAGAGAGCAACAAATACAGTCGAAGAAAATAAAGGAGTTAGAAGCTGAGGGGTATTATGTTATTAAGCTTATCAGTACCAATAAGAATGGAATACCTGACCTTATAGCCATTCCTCCCGGCTCAGATGTATTATTCGTTGAAGTAAAAGGACCTAATGGAAGACTCAGTAAACTACAGGAATTTAGAATCAAAGAACTCGAATCATATCAAATCAAAACAGAAATACACAAAGGATGAAAACGCAAGACGAACAAACAATACTATCGGATATGGATTTGCTTAAAAGCATTGTTGAAGGAGCATTTTCAACAAATTTATTATCTAAAAATAGAAGAAGAGATGTGGTAGATTGTCGTATGATTTTCTCAAAGATAATTAGAGAGAGAGGACATACGTTTAAGTCAATAGGCAACTACCTATATAAAGACCACTCTACTATAATGCACTATATTATTCAGGCATCTAACCTGATAAAGACGGATAGGAAGATTATGGACATCTATATAAACTGCCGTAATAAGTTCCTAGAGAATAGAGAACCATTGGTGTTACACACTGACAGAGACTTAGTTAGAGAAGTGTTATCTTTAAGGAACCAAATTGATGACTTAGTGTTTCAATACGAGGAAATCAAAAAGATAGAAAAGAAATACGATAGGCTTAGTGATATTATAAATTTAATCGAAAACCGTACTCCTGTGGGTAAGGAGAATCAAATCAAAAAGAAAATCAATGAAATGTTTAACGAGTAAAGTATGGAGCAAAATAAAAATCTTGATAATGATAGGGCCTATAGGATACACCTAAGGATTCATCATTGTCACATAACCCTATCTAACATCTATGAGAATTTAGTAGATAGAGATTTTAACTCCGTAAATAAAGACGCTAAACTAATTATAACTGAAATCAAATTTATTTTAAAAGCATTAGAAGATGATGACTTTTGATACGCCTGAAGACCTAAGAAGAGAAAAAAAAGCAATAGAATTGTTTGTAAATATGTTCAGCGGTTCCTACCAAAAGCTTGACCCCCAAGATGTAGACTATAAAGTCTTTGATAAAGATAACAAGCTGATTGCTTATGCTGAGGTTGTTAGCAGGGCAAGAACAATGGTCACATCATATCCTCTTCCTATACCGGCAAAGAAACTTGTAAAGCTATTTGATAAAAGAATAACCCCTCTCATTATATGGTGTTGTGATGATGGGATAATATATGCCAAAGCAAACGAGCTCAGAGGGGAAATCATTTCCGACTCTGAGCTCATTGTTTATTATAGCAAACAAAAAGAATTTAAGTACATTAGGTTTACTTAGTATCCTCTTAACTTAATTTTTAGGTAACTTGATTTATAAGTTCCGTCTTTATTCTTTGCTCTTTTTTTACTTTTATGATAATTATACTCTTCATCTTTCATCTGCCTTTTTTCTTTTCTTAAATCAGATTTGACTTCCTTTTCTGCATCGTCTTCTTCTCCAAATGTTTTATCATATAGGTCAGGATCGTATCTCTTCATATCAGATTTGCTATCGTATCCTTGAAGCTGTTCTTCTAACTTTTCTTTCTCTTCCTTTCTTGTTAGTTTCTCTTCTTCATTTTGTTCGGTTCTTTTATAAGGGGCCTCCTTTGCCTCTCTTATCATCACTCTTATTTCTTTTATTTTAGTAGCATCTGTTTCATCATTTAACATTCTTCTAAGCGCCTCTACCTCTTCTTTCATTTTAGCTTCTTTCTTTTTAAAAACCTCTGCTTTTTTTTCTGATGATTGACGAACAGAAGCTTCTTTACCACCCTCTTTTGTGCTACTATTTTTCTTTGCTAATCTAAGTGAGTTTCTAAGAATAGCGTTCATCTCCGCAGGAAAGCCAATAAGAGAACTACCTGTAGATAATAATGCAACATCTCCTAACGCACTAGCGGTTTTATTTGACACATATTTTTCTCTTCCGTACTCATCTATATACTTACCGGTTGTAGATATTTCAAACGCCTCAATTATTTGATCGGCTTTATCAATAGCTATACCATATAAACCCAAAGACTTTGCTCCATTTTTCTTAATACTCGTCATGAGATGAAACTTATCCTCGTCATCTATGTTCTCTAAATCTTGAAAATAACTCATTACCTTATCAGTAGCTACAGCTACCGGAACATCCAACATAGGCAATGGAGAAAGTACATCAGTAACCATGCCTGTAGTTTGAGACCTTTTTAATATCTCTTCTCTTTTCTTTTTATCATCATCTGTCTCATTTATACCCATTGCTTTAACTGCGACATTTGCTAACGTAGAAGCAATAACATATTGCAAATACTTAAACGTAGCCATTTCTACGGCATAACCTGCAAGTGACCTTCTTGCGGTTGCCCTGTCTTCTTTTGTAGCTTCACCCTTTTTTGAAAAAGTAGTTTTCAAGTCGCTATACATTCTCATTGTCTGATTCATTCTAAAGCTTGCAAATGGCATCACCGTTTTTACCATTACATTTTTCAATGGGTCTTTGGTATTCATAAGTTTACCTTGCAAGTCGGCATCTGATATGTTCTGTTGTCTATCAACCATATCTTGAGCGTAATCCGCGGCCTCTTCATTTATCTTATCTTTTCCATAATCAAACTTTGATGGGTCTATACCTTGCTTCTTTAATCCTTTTTCATAATAAGTAATCCAAGAAGCTTTTGCTATCCATACGTCAGGCCTTTCAATAAATGTTTTTAACGCTATCTCATTTGCCTTACCTAAAAAATCAATTATTTTTGATGCATTTGATGTATCAGCAGCCTCAGCTAATTTATTTATGGAATCAACATTAACTCTAGACTTGCCACCCCTGATAGCAATTGCTCTTTGTGAATTATTAATAAAGTCTACCTTGTCTTTGTTCATAAAATAACGAAAATCAGGCATCCTTCCGGCATTGAGAAGTGTATTTATAGCAACAGGAATAGTTTGCTTAATAGGCTGAGTTATACCTGCCAATGCAGTAGCTGCACCTGCTGTACCGAGATTGCTAAGTTTTCTAAGAACACTTGTCAACTCATCTGTCTGAACAACTTGTCTTTGCCTTGTGGTTCTTATCAAGTCAGGAATAACTCCTTCCTTTCCGCTATTTCTAAATAACAAATCACGGTCTTCTTTATTAGGTATTATTTTCTTTATGGCTTTAGAAGAAAAGAACGACTCTATTTGTCTTACTGTTCCTGCAGTATTAATGTCCATCAAAGCATCCTGATATGCATTAATCATGTTCCTGTCAAAAGACAAGTCAAAGTATCTATCTTCCATACCATCAGCTTCAGGCCTTGTTGACTTCTCAAGTACGCCTGCCTTCTTTTTGTATACACCCTTGCCAAATATGTCGTTATTGCTATTATGGAATATTGACTCTCTTGAAGATGGCTCAATGGTTTTCTCGCCTCCTGAAAGTAAGGAGAACTTAAAGTTAGTGTAGTTCAAATCTCTGTCTAACTTTTTATTGTAGATACTCTCAGACACATCAGCCAATTGGTCGTATATATCAGACCACTTATCAATCCACCAATCAACAGCCTCAATGTTTTTATCGTCTGATTTTTTTAATACCTCATCAACTGTATTAGAATCTTTCAAGACTTTGTCGTATGCCTTCTGATATACATCAGCTAATTTACGCTCCTGCTCTGTTCCATCTCTCAAAAGCTCTATACTCTTTTCTGCTAACTTTTTCTTTCTTACAAACTCAGCCTTCTGCTGCTCTGGAGTTCCGGGTACGTCTCTTTTCATGGCTGCAATAATGCCTCTCTCGGCTACATTCTCAGCCGTATCAAATGCCTTGCCATTTGCTTTTTGTTTGTAGAACTCTTTAATGAATGAATCAGTAAGCACATTCATTGTTCTTTGTACGGAAGCCTTTTTGTTTACTAACTCAGTAATGCCCGACAGTCTTTTAAACTCTTCTGATGCCGCTACACCACGGAACATCTGCTCTGTTAAATTAGGTAGCGTTGATATCTGCTGACCAAATGCTCTACCTGTTTTTTTGCTGAAGAATAATTTTAGTTTCTTAGCTACTACATTGTTTTCTATTGCCTTTGCTAAATTGTCTTTTGCTTTGTAGTCGGCATAAACGGTCTCCATGCTTGCAACTGATCCATTTCGAATGAAATTGTTTAGCGCATCAATAACACCAAGCTTTTCTTTGTCGCTAAGGTCTTTCATGTCCATAGACATAAACCTTTCAACAATCTTCTTTCTACCTTCAGACAAATCAATGTCCTCTCCGGTTAATGGGTCCTTGCCTGTGCGAAGTATCTCATCAACCATGGCAGCACTAGAGTCAAATATCTTGTTTACTCTTTCGGTTATCTTCTTAAGAAGACTATCATCTACCTTCTCGTTGCCTTGAACTTGACCTGTCTTAATTAATTCAAGAACCTCGTCATCACTAAGGAACGTAGCGTCATCGCCCATTATTCCTCTTGCTGATTTTATTAGCTTGTCTTTATCAATTTTGTACTGCGCATCAAGCATCTTGTCAACATAATCGCCCATCTTAGCGATGTCAATCATGTCCGCTATTTTTATGGAATTATTCTTGTCCTTTGTAATTTTAGACCCTTCCAATGACTCTCTTATTTTCTTGGCCATCTCATTGTACTCGTCAATATTTTCAACATCAGATGGACGTATTTTCAAGAATTGTTTTGCAAACACAGATAGGTCTGCATTTTTCTTTTTATTGCTTGCAAGTGCTTTTATTGCTGCTCTTACGCCATTGGCATCATTTAATTTATTATCATACTCAGCATCTTCAAATAATTTCTCAGCATACTCAATAACTTTTTCAACTGCTGCATCATCCTCTAAATTAACCTTACTTATTTTGTTGAGTAAGGCGTCTACTTTTTTTGTGCTAATAGCTCCTGACTTCTCTATTTGCTTGATGGCTTCTGCAAATACCTTTCTTCTCTCCATTAAATCCTTGGCAGTCTTTAATCCTTCTTTTACACCTCTGCCAAATGCCTTTATCTGCTCTTTAAGTGCAGTCTTCTCTGTCATGGTAACAACTTTAGGCGGCTCAACACCAAGTATTGTTTCAGGACTTGGAGACTTCTTTATTCTCTCGCCAAACTTCCTAACTACTTCCTTTACCATTGCATCTTGCTGAACTTGACTAGCGGTCTTGTATTCATTTGACTCTGTTAATATCTTCAATGCTTCTTCTTTAGAATCAGCAACATCTTTCTTATACGCTTCAGCTTCTGCCTTAGCCTTATCAAGCGCTTTCTTATTAGCCTCACTCTTATTGATTCTGTACTTATCCTTAGCTTTCTGCAAATCTCTATCAACATACTCCTTATACTTAGGTATTAGCAGTTCAATATCATCCATTACTCCTGTCTTAGTCTCACGACCTTCAGCCATGGTAACATCGGTAGGCTTACCTTCGGATACCGTAGCGCCGCCTGCACCAACAGTTACTGTAGTGCTTTCGGGTTTAGGGTTAGTAGTTTTTTGTTTTTTAGCTTTTTCTTTAGGAGGATTTTCTTTTAAATCGTTTTTAATAGTTTCTATATCTTCAGTATAATACCTATTGCTGTCTTCTCTGCTTTCTTTTACTTCCTCGTCTGATTCTCTTTTTCTTCTTGTTTCAAGCCAATCATCTGAGTTTATGAAATCGAGCATATGCTCTGCTCTTTTTAAAGATGCCAATCTTGGGTCTTTATCATATAAGTCAGAATATTCATAACTATCTCCATCTTCTTCTCTACGTATGCGCTCGTCTTCTAAAAGATTATTTAATTTTATATTATCACTAATCTTTTTTTGTCTTTTAGTAATAGCCTCTTCAAAGTCATCTCTTTCTTTTTTAGCTTTGTTCAAATCTTCTATGGCAGCATCAGTATCATCTGCAGATGCTATTTTTCTTTTTGCTCTATTTACTTCATCAGTTAAATCAGAAAGCTTACGTTCTTCTTCTAACCTTAATTCTCTTTCTGTATTAGATTCATCCATCCATCCACTTGTCTTAGTCTCCGTTCCTTCGCCACCGGTAGTAACCTCAGTAGGACCACCACTTGTAGTAGCGGTAGTACTGCCGCCGGCTTGAATGGTTGTGCTTTCAGGCTTAGCCTCAGCAGCTTTATGCGCCTCAAGTGCAGCTTTGGCTCGATCAAGTATACTTACACTTGTCTCATCGTTTGGATTATCCTTAACATCTTCTTCCCAAAATTTAACCTTATCCTCTAGGTAAGCAATAGGGTTATCAAAGTATCTTTTAGCATCTTCCACATCTTGCTCATCGTAAGGATTGTCTAACTTTTCTTGTTGGTACGCATCTTCATCAGTGATGGCTTGCTTTTGTTCGGGAGTGAGGTTAGATTCGGCGTCTCCTTCGCCCACTTTTTGCAATCCCAATTCGGGTTGTTGGCCGAGTAACACGCTTTCATCTGTTGTTTGCTTTTGAATGGCATCTTCTTTTTGTTTATTGGTCATTAATTCGGTTAGCTCATTATTCAACTCTCCAAGCCTTGTTTTCTTGGCATCAATAAATGCTTTTATAGACGCTCTTTCTGAAGGTAATTTTGAGTCTGTAAACTTCTCTGACAAATCACTAAGCTCAGTATCCAAATTTATTATCTCTGCATTCAGTTCTCTTTTTCTTGTACCAAACTCTGAATTGTCATAAGCATCGGCAATAGCCGATATCTTATCAATTATCATCTTCTTCTCGCTTACGCCAAAACTCTTATTGTTGTTTATTAAGTCAATAAGTGCATCTCTATGCTCAACAATGTCGTTAACTGTATTATGAGCATCTATTTTATTTTGCAACTTAACAGCCTCATCTCCAAGAGTCTTCTTTTTTTGCATGTCAGGTTCCTTGAGGATAGCTTTTTTTATAGCATCCCTTGCAGTCATCATAGCCTGTATGTCATCTTGAGTAAGATTTGGGTCATAAGATACATCAAGGTTTGCCTTAGTCTCATTTATAACCCTTCCAAGCGAGTTAATAGGATTGTCACTTAGTACGCTCTCATAGTAGTGGTTAGCTTCATTTTGGTTCTTATATATTGACCCGGCATGCAGTAAACTAAATCCAACGCCAGTGCCTGCCTCCATGATCATCTCCTCAGTCGTCAATGCTCTTCTTTCTGTGGCAGCAACCCTCAATGCCTTAGCTGATGTAAACACACCTGCATTGGCAAGTGGATTTGATATAGCCGTAGCTATAGCACTATTAAGGCCTGTCTTTGATATAAATTTAGCTATAGCAGGAGAAACCTCACCTGCAGTCACACCAAGCACATGCATATACGCACCTTCAGCCGCACCTTCTAATGCCCCATACAATGAATTAACATATACGTTCTCTCCCTCTTCAGTCTCAGCCATGCCTTTTACAGCACCTTTAACTGCCATGATTTTAGTAAATGGAGAAGTAGCTGATTCTTTTACAAGCTTTGTCGTCTTAGACAAATACTTTTCTGTTATTTTAGCTGCTGTTTTAGAATACTTCTCAATAACGGGAACTGCTTTTTTAGTTGTGGTTTCTGCCCATTTAGCCGCCGCTGATTCAGCATACAAAGGGTTCTCAGACGCTGCTGCTAATCCCAAATCAACCGCCATTCCTGCTATGTTCTTAGTAATCTCATAAGGCACCTTCATTACTCCCTCAGGCGCAACTTTCTGTTGATAATCCTCTATGTCTTTAACTTGGTCTTTTATGCTTGAAGAAGCATTTGCAAGACCTAATACTAATTTATTTTTTTCTTTTTGAGGTAAGACCGAATTTATTATTAAAGAAGATATATTACCAACCCCTGTCAGTATAGCCCTTGGTTCTATAGGAGACATGTCTCCTCCTTTTTTCTTACTTAATTGCTCTAATTGCTTTTTTACAGCATCGCTCGCAGGTTTATCCGTATCAGGTATATCTTCTCCAAAAAAATTGGTTTCTCTCAATTGGTTTTTAAAAGCATTCAATACGTCATCAGCAGGTTTTAAGAAACCTTCAGACCATATATTTGAAGCTATACCTCCCACTGCATCAGTTACTTTTTTTGCTCCCATAAGAGTAGCGGCCTCTGCTTTAAGTGCAGCATTACCAATCTTAGATAGGATACCATCATCCTCAGTCTCTTGCGATGATGATGCCGATGAAGCATCTGCCGAAGACGAACCCGAAGCGACTGAATTTTTTTTTTCAACGGAAGGCTGTTGAGTACCGCCTCCAACTTCTCCAATAAATTTATCTATTGGATGTCTTTGCGAAAAAGTATTATCCTTTGTACTTATCCATTGATGCATCTTAGTGGCATAATTCGTATCCTGCATTTTACTTGTAAAATCCTGAAATGAATACCTACCTTCATAAGAAGTGTCTTTAGTCTTAATCCAATTGTATAAATCTTGTAAATATTTCTCGTCCATTATTTTTGTTTTTATGGTGCTTGATCAGGATTTGGTGCAGGTTCTTTTTTTGCTTGTTTATCAGGATTGTTCACAAAAAATGTCTCAGCTTCTATTTGATTTGCATTTTGAGTTATCCATTCTAATATTTTTTTAACCTGTGATTTGTTATCTACAGAAAACCTAACCCCCTTATCTTTTGATGCATCCTGTCCTTTCTTGTATATAATAATATCGTCCGTATTTCCAAAAGTAGGGTCTTCAAAATCAAATGTAAAACCAAGACCCCCAAATTGCGCATTAAGATTAGCTGCTGTTTCTGTAGCATTATCAAGTATTATCTGACTATCTAAATTTGAAGAAACATAGCTGCTTATGTCTTTAGCATAATTCTTAGGACCCTCGTATCCTCCCCCTACTGCATCAAAAGTAACATTCCTACCTCCTGCTTCTTTTATTGCTGCATTGAGCACTTTATCTTCAAGCAATTCTTTATCTTTTATTAAAGTTCCTATACCTGCTACTGCTGATTTAATTAATTCACCAGTTTTTTGTTTTGGATCATAATCAAAACTTTTTCCCTCATTGTTATAAAACCTAATCATTGGTTTCTCTGTTCCATCAGCCTGCTTAACCTTTACTTTTTGAGTTTGTATTCCAAACTGTTTCAAGTATGTGTTTGCATTTGTAGCAGTTGTTATATCCCCTGTAAGATATTTACCCAATTGTTGTCCTAAATTTTCAGAATCTGTTTTAGTATCAGTTCTTGCTAACATTGTTGCGCTTGGCTCATTACGAGATGTTTGACCTGTAGATGTCTGTATCTTTTTACTCTTATCAATTCTACTTACAATTTGGTTTCTTGCATAGTCAAAGGCCTCTTCTCTTTGCTCTTTATAATGAGAACCTGTATCATCTATAGTATTCAATCCTGTAGATGGGTCTATCTTTACCAATATCTTACTTTTATCTTTATCAGCAAGTGCTCTATCGGTAGTAAATGAATCAGCTCCATACTTACCTGTGTTCTGAGTAAGAATAGATGTTAGATTGTATGGGATTGCCAAGTATTTTTCTACGTGATTGTTTATGGCTTTGTTAAACTCCTCAACAGCTTTTTTCCCCTCAGGGAATTTAGCCTCAAACATTGAAGGAGAGTTTATATATTCAGTAACACTACCTGCTCCTGCTATTGTAGCAGCTCTTTCTATATCCACTTTCAATGGAGCTAATGAAGCGGCATCTCTCTCAGCATTTTTATCTAAATAAAATGTCGCTATCCTTGTTGACATATTTCTCATGGCTGTACCTACAGGAACGATGTCATTTGTCACCTCCATTATACCTTTTTGAGGATTCATTTTTAATTTAGCCAATTTTACCTGACCTGATTTCGGGTCTAAAAATGCTCTTGTTTTTGAGAAGTCAGCAAATCCGTCTATCGTAGACATATTAAAAATGTTAATAGCTTGCAATGAACCTTCATTAACCCCTTCCATCATACCCTTATATTCCTCCTGATATTTCTTCTGAAGGTTGAATAATGTAGTAGTTCCGTCTACAGCATTATTTGTTTTTAATACGTAATCTTTCTCTTTTAAATAACCTGCCTTAAATAATTTTGAATCAATAAGTCTTTGCTTAGTCATATTATCAACATAGTTGGAAATGAAATCATTGCCATCCTTATACTGACCATATTCAGGATTGGCTAACTTATTAGCAAGTTCTCTATCTTCAGCATCATAAGCGGCCTTCTTATCTTCTCTTCTCTTATTCTCCGTAGCGAGCATGTCGGTAAACCCTTTGGCCGCCTCCGCCCAATTCACATATCCTTCTTCACCGCTAGCTTGGTATCCGTATCCTATTGGCATATATTATTGATTTAATGGATTAAAGTAATTGTAGTCTCCACTGTTATTGTACATGTAATTACTATACTGATCAAGTGTAGATGTAGGCGCTTTAGCAACAGAACCGGCTACAGCTCCTGCTGACATGGTACTGCCTGCCGCCCCAATTGCTTTTCCTGCATTCTGTATTTGATTGGGCGTTGCTTTGCCTATTTTTTCTCCTGTAAGTGGGTCTCTACCTCTGTGTTTTAAATATAAAGGAACAAATGTCTCAACGCCTGTTTTTACAGCCTCCGTAACACCCTTTGTTCCCTCTTGAATTAATTTAGCCCTTGCCTCTTTAGCCTCCTTAGCTGCAGCCTGATAACCTTGCGCTTGACTAAGGCTTAATCCTGCAAGAGTATCTTTTATATTTGTATCCTCTTCTGCGCTTAATTTAGCCATATCTTGCAACTCTTTACTCATATCTGTTCTAACACCTGCCTGAGCCTCATTCTGAGCCATTTGAATACGTCCTACAGTTGCTACTGCACCTCTATCTGACTCTTGACCTGCTGCAATACCCTGAGCACCCTGAGCAAGAAAAGCTTCCTTCTCTAATTCGTATGCTTCTTTTGGAATACCAAGCGCATCCCATGGGTTTACATTGATTTGCCTTTTCGCCTCTTCGTATGCTTTACTTGCGTCTTGCTCGGCTTGTCTTTGCAATTTCATCTGCTTACTTGCTTGAATAAAATTAGCTCCTGCTCCTCCGGCAGATACTGCCACACTTGCTAATCCTATTATTGCTGTTGTTCCTAATGCCATATTATAAAATTTTAATCATTTCAGATGTATAACTATCTCCCTTCACATATCCCAATTCTTCATAAGATTCTATCAGACCACTATGCTTTATTAAAGCATAAGCGTATTTGTTTCCCAAATTTCTGCTAATATTTGTAATGGTATCTATAAGTAATTTTATAGCCTCTTTTCTTTCAGGTTTTTTTCTATAGTTCTTATTGGATATAATCCAATCTATCCAAACTGCTTTAGAGTTTGTTATATACATAAAACCTGCGCATACCGGAGTTTCTTCATCGAATACTATACAGCCTCCTGCTCCATCACTAGGAAGAAAATCTTTTTGAGGAGGGTCCCATCCCCAATCCTTCCACCAACCTACTAGGATTTCATCGTAATCTGAGCTATTTAGTATTCGTATATCTAGCGCCATATTGATTACAAATATATCAATTATTAAGGAAAACTTTTCATGACCTCTGATCCTACTGAGAATAACTCAATCTTGCTTGCAGAATAGTTATACATGTCAAAAACACAATAGTGCCCTAATACGCCATGTGATTCAGCAACAGAATTTTTTACACAGAAGAAATATGCAGTTTGGCTCGATATTGGTACTGTTAATGGTACAGCCGTATTAACTACTATCCTATTTAAACCACCCGGATAATTTTGTATTATATTAGATACAATGCCTGCAAAGAATGTTGTACCATAAGCAGGCGGTATAGCGAAGTAAACGCTATCCCCAATACTTATTACGCCACCTATTGCAACCAATGGCGATATGGAAAAGTTTACCTCCGTGCCTCCACCTGTAACGCTAAGACTTCTGCCTATACCTGTAACTGCCCTAGTTGACAACTCTCCTGACGAGCCATTTCTTATAAAGGCAAAATACGTTTGCTCTTTCTTTTCAAACCATGACGCACTAATACCTCCTGAGTTTTGAATGTCAGTTACTAACGTAGCATCCCACTGAGAGTCCCCTTGTAATACAATAGTCTTGAATAACTTATTATCAAGTATGGCATCATTAATAACACCAACTAACCTAGTTGGGACAAATGGTCCGGGAGGTGGAGGAGGGAATGGAAACTTTGCCCACCACTGCTCGTAGAATGTATTTCTAGTCTCGTTCACATTATGCTTATACAAGTCTCCGCCCTTGAATGTGTACAGATAGTTGTTCATCCCTATTATCCAATCAGGGTAGTAAGAGTAAAAAGAAGGCCATCCTTTTACTGATTCGCTATATGTTAATGTATAGTATGACATAGTTTTTTAATTTTATCTTACACATCCGCAACGGTAAAACTCAATACTTCCTGTACCTCCTTCAACAGTAGGAGTAGTACCTTGAGCAACACAAATTAATTCATCTGAAGTAAAGGTTGCATTATTAAAATCATTAGAACAAATAGTATTATCACTGCCTGTCCAAGCGACATCTACTGAGAAGCCGAGTGCAGGTTTTACTCTCCAAAAAGCACAAGCTTCAGCGCAGCATCCGCAAGATTGAGTATTTGTAATATCTCCTATCCCATTTGCCCAAAATGGAGTTGTTCCTATAGCTGCACAAACTTCTAATGTAGCAGGGTAGTCCATTGTTACATTTCTTTCTACTCCTGATCCGCATACTATATATGATATGGTAGCTGCTATTGCACCTGATATAATAGTCCATCCTGAGCATGGGTCACTACAACAAGTAGGGCAAGTATTTTCAGGAAGTAAAATGCATCCTACTTGCTCTCTTACTACCGATGCGTCAGAATAGAACCCATCAGGCGCACATATTGTAAGTGCTGCATCAAGGAACACTGCCGTAGCTGAGGCAAGTGATGGTCCATTTATATAGAACGGTTGTTGTATCGGCATAGTTTATTAAATTTATTATCTACAAGTGCATGAATCAAATATTATAACTCCATCTGTTGATGATGCAAATGGTTTGTATGAAACCTGACAGCAATAGTTTCCTACTTCTAATGGACTTAATGTTGTAGTCACAATACTACCATCGCAATCTTTGTAAGTAAAATCAACATTAGCAGTGCTACTTGAATTATAAAAAGTCCAACTTACACACTGATCTCCTAATTTATTACAACATCCACAATAAGGCATTTTTGAAATTAATACGTTATCAAATGATGATATATCGCCAATTGCACATACCATTTTACTAACGCCTGCATTTATTATTTCATCAACAGGTTCTTCTCTACAATTTAAGTAACCTAAAGTACAAAAGCCGCTTACGCATGTAACATACCAAATATGACAATCTAAACTACAAGCATTACATCCACACCCTCCAATTGTTATTACCGGATTACCTGATAAAACAGTGTATCCCAAATCACGAGCAGGTCTGTATATGCATATCTTATAAGAGTCATTTGCATTTACCTTAAGTATATATGGAACACCCTGAAGTGTACCACATAATCCTCCCGGTATATATATAAAACAAGGAGTTGCACCTGACTCAACAGTTATTTCATAGCAATCATTATCACATGGACCACAATCACAGCAAGCAGATGATTCTAATGTTTCTGAGTAGCACAACAACTGTGGATTTGATTTTCTGAAATCCCAAATTAAATAAAGATAATTGCCTGTTGGCGGAACAATAAAATCTGCATGATAAGTATTGCCCCCTCCTGATATTGGAGCAGCTAAGCTTGAAGCAGAAATCATCGTAGTTATATCTACGCTATTGTTAGCATAAAGAGTACTGCTTCTTAAATATCTAAATTTATCGTATGCAGGATCAAAATTAAATGTATCAAATCCAATCTTATTGCTTTGAAGTCTCATAGTGCTTCCTGCAGGAGGGAATGTACCTGACCCTACATAGCCCGATATGGCATTGTACCAAGATACAATAGGGCTTGATGTACTACTTGCAAATGTTACAAAATTTGACTGCCATGGACCAACAAAGCTTCCATTTGTGTATTTATACTCAGCATGTATAGTTTCTCCCGATTGGTAGTTGCTAGTCAATACGACCTCTACTATTGTCATTTCTTCAGCTACAGGACAATTGACAAGCAAATCTAACACAACACTTCCTGTATAGACTATAGATACATTTGCTATGTCTACAAAATTCAAGTCTTTATAGAAAGTAAAGAAGTCGCTATAATCTATAAGACCTGATTCATAAGTAATTCCATTATATACTATTATTACATTAAACTCCGCTCCGGGGTCTATGCTTATCACGTTCCAAGATACAGTTGTCTGACCTATAAGTGGTCCTAAGTCTACACAATAGGTTTTAGTTATGTCTCCTGATAGTGTAAATACTTGAGATACACCACATGCCAAGCATGATGGGTTTTGAGGCAAGTCCCTGTCTGTTGTTGTCAATACATACTCATTCATGTACGGGTCAAATCCTCCAAGCTTTTGAGTTCCAAAAGAAGCATTGAATGTATCTCTAAACCATGTCCTCATGTTCAAATCAGATATGACATTCAATTGCTCATTAGAGTATGAGTTACCCTGAAGCTGAATTACTGCACCTCTTTTGGCATCAGTAAAATACCTGTCGTATCCCCACTGAACATAACTTTCAGGATTAAAGCTAATGCCATACTTCTCTGTTCTTGCAATCTGTGTGCCTAATACCTCAGGTACTGATGTAATCGCTCCTCCTGCGGCTGAATCAGACAATAGATTCTTACCTGCTAATACATAAGATATTTTATCCTCTTGCAAAACAAGCACGTCAGTCTCTCTGCCATCCAATACATATATCTCTCCAAATGATAACTCTAGGTTCTTATAGTTAAGTAGTCCTGAGTTAAATTCATTTAACTTATTAAGATTGGTCTCAGGATTATAAACACCACTATATGTAATATCAGCAAATCTATCGGTCTCTTTATAGTCTTGAGCAGCAACAGTTGTAACTCTGTTTCCTAAATTAAATGACCTACCTGTAATTGAGTCTCTAATCTTATAACTTTCAACTCCATTGCCAAAAGAAAAGCAATTGAAAAATTCAGTATTAACTATACCCGGAGTCCCTGCTGCTACATCTTGGTCTTGAACATTACCCATATGGTTTCCATCAATATCTATTGCGAACGACAAGTCATTCTCAAAGAAAACATCAGGCAGTGCATCACTAGGTTCTGTTTCAAAAACAAAAATATTTTCAGCACGAAAAACTTGAATATCTAATATTATTGATGACTTTCTTTTATCAGTGTTTGCACCTCCACAAGCCTCAACTGCTCTTACGTTAAGACTAAGTGCATTATTTAATTCTCTAGAAAATTGCCAAATATTCGTATTGAAATCATACCCAATAGAAAGTGGACTTGAAAGAAGGGTTGGGTAATATACGTTACCAACAGGTCCTGCTCCGCCACCTACAGTTGATGTTCCATTATTAACAAATTGACCAATATTATCCCCATTAAACCAATCAAACATATTGTTATAATTAGCAGAAGATATAAAGTTCTGAGACCAAGTATATATTCTTTTTTCACAACTTCTATTGCCATCTCCCGGACCTAGTCTTTGAGTTGTAATATTTATCGAAATCTTACTTCCTGCAGGAACCGTGTAATCTATATACGTGCCCGGAACTGCAGTATCCTCAATGTTCATTGGGTACTGCATGATTGGACCGATACCATCGTCATAGGTACCAACAGTTTTTGTACCGGGAGCAATTATAGCTAGTGGGTCATTAGTTACAGAAAACGAGTTTGGGTTTATTTTCATATACACACCACCGGGAGGAGTTACGCCTGTTGCAGGGACTATGAACCCTTGCACCTTAGCTTCCTTCTCAAGAACTGTAGCATATATACAACTTTTTGTGGGACCGTTGGAATCTCTTTTTACAACATACCTATCACCCTGCTCCACCTTTCTTGCATTCTCTCCTTCAAGTAAAAAATATACATCATTGCTTGTTGGACTCAAAAAGAATATGCTGCTATATATTGTTTCATAATTCTCTTGGTCAGGCTTAATTACAAACTTGTATCTCTTTGCCCAAGCAGGAGCAATCTGACTTGTAGGTATTATTACTTGAATTGAATTTTTTGCATCAGAATCTGAGCATGAAACATACTCGACATTATTTTGACTAACCAAAGCAGTACTTGCTCTATTAAACTCATCCATATACACCATACCGATTTCATACCCTCTATTGCTATGCAAGCTTCTTGGACTAGAAATCTCTTGATATGTAGCATCAGCAGAAATCACTTTATAATACTCATAAGCATAAGTAGTAGGAGTTACAAGGTCATCCACATACTTCATAGCAATAACCTGAAATCCTATTATATCACTACCGGGACTTGTTATTATTTTAATAGGCTGAGCTACAGCAGATATGCCGCTAGCGTATTTTGCCAAAGAACCTCCTGAATAAGTTAAGTTGTTTAGCAAATTACAATTCATCTTATCAGTAAACGTGTATCCATCACAAGGATTTGTAAGTCCTAATGGATCATATACAGGAAGAATATTTGCAATAGTTCCTACTGCCTCTTGAAATTCAGGACTTATTGCCATCTGATAAACAGAAGTATAGTCTTGAAGAAGATTAAAGAAAAGGGAAACTTTTACATTTGATGTTAATTCTGTTGGAACAGTAGGTCCTGAAAATGAATCATGTGTAATTGTTATGTCTAATGAAAATGACCCACCTTGTTTCAAATTTAAAGATACTGAGCTAAAATCTATATTTACAATTGAATCAACTACAGTTCTACTTCCGTCTATACTATAACTTCCTGTAGCTGCAGTATCTATTAACTGAGTATCTCCTATAATTTCACTAATAAGATTTGTAGTATAGGTAAACCTTGTTGGGTTCCCTTGCTTGTCAATTAAATCATATCCATCCACATAGTTTCCATACATAAGCCTATTGCCCATAATTGTCTGAGCCTTTGCAAATCTTGGTACATTATCATAAAGTCTCAATATTTCTGAATCAGGAAGTATTGTGAATATCTTGCTATTATCAAAAATGTATTGATAATCTGTATTATTGCCTAACCCTAATTCTTGCTTATCAAGCTTCTCTATGATTTTTATTATATTGCTATTTGCTTGTTTAAATAACAAATCAACACCAACCACAAGTAATCCACCTGAGTTATAAGTAATCTTTGCAGCGTTACAAAGGTTTACCATCCCCTCATTTAAAAAACTATTAATGCTAAACTGAAATGCTTGTGGAATAAATGCAGGAGCAGACCATTGCGATGTAGCTGAATACTCTCCATCAGCATACCTATATCTATATGCAAAGCATATAAACCTTGTATCCATATAGTTCTGCTGACCGCCTGTAATTATTGGCAGCACAGCAGGAGATTCAGTAGGAGGTCTTTTAATCACAAGTAACCTCTCTGCGCTGAATTGGTCTATATATGCAATTGGATTTGGATAGTTTGCAGTTACATTTATAAATCTTGGAGCATTAAAATCATCAGTAAAGAAGATTAAATTCTCAATCTTATTAACACCTGTGATTAAATATTTAGGATCAAAATTAAGTGTAGTATTTACGCCTCCACCATCATCTGTACTTATAACATTATAAGTAAGTATCCCTGTGTTTACGTTCAAGGAAACTATCATATCTAGCTTACCTGTCGTGCTAGAAACAAACCCTGAGTCATGAACAAACCAATATATAGTTTCATTGGCACTATCTGCTACAGCACCAATGCATAAAGCATCAGTGCTTAATGGCGTACCATCTGTATAGGTTAATAATGTTAATGCAATATTTCCCTTAGTATTCTCAATGACTCCAACCTCAGAATTTTCAGTCGACCCCATGCGGATATTCATTGCGTCTATGTATTCCCCATTTGGAACTACACGTTGGTCAAAAACCTTATTCATTCTACCTGCTAAAAAATTCCTTGTAAGTTTTGTCATTTTATTTTATTGTCTTGTCCATACCTCTAAGATTCATTAATAATCTGCCGGGATGAATGTTACTCATTCTTATTTTTGCATTTCTAAGTAAAGCACCTCTTTCCTTTCTAGCTCTGTTTACAATATACTCTTGAACGCCATATTTTGTATTTAACATCTCAAATTTAATGGCTGCATAGATATACTGCTCAAACAACTTATTAACTGTAATTAAGGAATTATCTCCATTCTCCATTCCATCAGATACGTATTCAAGGATACATATTTCTCCTGCCATTCCTGAGTCAAAGTTAATAACACCATTCTTCTTATCAATATTAAACGTAGGGTTAAAATTAGCCGTTTCTGTGTTGAGTCCAAACGCAGCGCCTATGCCATAGTCAAAGTACCACATACCGTCTACATTATATCCCCACTGCCCATTAAATTGATGTCCTTGATTGAGATAAATACTCTTCTTTGTCTTATGTATTCTATCGTAGTCAATGTTTGAGTCTTGAGGACGAAGTATATTCCCAAATTGGTCAAAGAGAATATTTCCTTTATTGTCCTGTAAGTAAGCACTTGATGACAAAGTTTGAATATTTTCTGTTAATGGTCTTAGTATTCCATCTTTATAAAGAGATATTCTAACCCAATTCACAAAGTCTTGTGGAAGAACATATCTTAAAGAGTCCACCACAGATAATTCTAGGACTTTAATCTCCTTAAAAGCGTCATAGTTTAATTCTTGTATAGCTCTTTTTGCATGAAACAACACCTTGTATCTTTCCTCGTTATTTATCAAGGAGTGATTACCAGTATGCATCAACATAAAGTTGTTTACAATATCAAACAGACTAACGTATTGATATGAGCCCCAATTTGCATTTTGGGGTGTATTGCCTGAGTTTGCGTAGTATTGATAATCTGATATATATGCCATACCTTATTATTGTTGTTGACTGAATGTTGGTTGTTCGTGTTGTTCTTGAGCCATTGCAAATTGAGTAACTTCATTCTCACGTATAGAAACACCACAATATTGCAATATTTTCATTATTAATTTAAACTCATCTTCCTGAGGCAATTCAAAATCTTGATAATCAGGTTGAGATTGGTCAAATACAGGTTCTCCTGCAGCAAGTGTAATGTAAGTCCACTTTGGTTCCTTTGGATATCTAAAATACTGTGCCTGAAGTTGCCCTAATTTGGCAACTGAGTAAGTAGCTGTAAATGGATATACTTGCAGTTTTATGGTCTCTAAGCTATAGGCAGGAAACATAGCACTAGGAGCAGTAAGATTAGATAGGCCTAGCATTGTAAGCTTGGCGTTATTTATCTTCTCAGACTCCTTATACTCTTGAGCTGATATGATATAGTAGCTATCTCCAAATGTTTGAAATATATCAGCACTAATCTGAAGCTGAGTGTTGCTTATAACTAAATAAACAATAGCTGTTTGGCGCGTAGTTAAATTAACAACAATATCTCCGGGATTAACTAGGCCTACAAAGTTGGCATTGCTATCTTCTAACAAATCAGGTATTACTAAGCTACATATACCATTAGTTAATTCAATAGGATAGCACACAACTCTGTTTATCATGTAAGCTTCATTACCAGTTGTAGTAAGAGATGGTATATAATACCTTGCTCTACTTACCTCAGGAAAGTCATAGTCAAATGGAACTAAAAAATCTGTAACTAAAAAAGATTCTATGGTTTCAGAAGTAGCTTTGTTGATATCTGCATAATCTGTTCCTGAAGTCCTTAAATTCTCCATGTTTATGCCCTTATTAAAATTACTAAAGTACTCTTCATACGCCTCTAGTTGAGCTTGCTTTGCATATAAATTAAAATCCGATGGAGATATATATCCGTAGTTATTTTTATTAAGAACAGATAATACTGTATTTCTAACTGAGTTTATCATTGCTCACTTTTTTACAAATATACAAAAAAAAAGGGGGCGTAGAAACGCTCCCGATTTAATCATTAATCAAAACAATAAACGAAACATAGAATAAAAATCTTATTTACCTAGCGAGGTCTCTAACATCTTTAGTGAGTCTATACCTTCGTCACTCTGCAAGTAAGATGCAGCTGCATCATAAGCATCGTCACCAAAAGGAATTGACATCATTTTTTTCTTATTTGTAGCAGTATTGAACCAAATTTCCTTGTCGTTGTTTTTAAGCGTCAACAATCTTGATTCAAAGAACTGACGAATTTTAGCTTGGAATTTTAATTCAGGATCATTTATAATGTTTAAGAACTCTTTAGGTTCATTCTTAGCAAACACTAATAAATCTCTCTTTAATTCAGCAGTAGATAGTATTGATGGGTCTTTACCAAATATAACTCTTGAAAGCATTTCAATCTGCTCTATAGTTAATTGGCGAGCCTCTACTAGCGCATCTACCTCTATATTCAAATCAAAAACCTCAGCAGATGCATCTTTCTCTTTATTTACCTCAGTAAATACTACATTATTTAATGGATGGTAATGCAAAAACTCTTGCAATACAGGATTGTTCTTTGGAACACTAAGCATACCATCTTCAAAAATAATTGGTTCTAAGATAGCATTTCCGTCCTGTTGGTCTTCAAATGGAGACTTTTGATTTACTGCATATCTCAATGCTCTATTAATATTATTCTTCTCATCATACCACATCAAAGGAAATCTAGGATGGTTTCTTGAAGCGAGTGTGTAAGACAACGGCGTACCGTTTTTTAATTTATATACCTTATCAGAAGGCAGTATATTTTTTGACATTTTATAAGATTTAATTTGATTAAAATATTAAAAAAAGCAGGGGATTTTAATGCCCCCTGCCTTTGTATTCATCCTATATACTATCCATAACGGAAAAGTACAAAGTTGTTTGCACCCAAGGTACATACGCAACGCTCAGAAAGGAAGTTGACCTCCATTGCATCCAAGTCGCTAGTTTGAGCCCCACCGGCAGAACCTGTAATCCAAGTCTTGTAACGTCTGTCTTCAGCTTCAGAAGCTCTGTAACGAACGTGCAAGAATGGACGCTTAGCGTTCTTACCCATGATTTGATCGTAAACTGAGGTAGAACCTGCAGGAACTAACAAACCTGTAACGGTACCAGTTGCAGTAGCAGCACCTGAGCTACCAACTAAACCACCACGCATTGTTGGGTCATTCAAGTATTTCCAATCTGATTTGTAGAAATCGTAACCTCTACGGAAACCTGTGAAACCAAGATTTAGCGCCATGCTTACATCATTGTCAAACAGACCGAAAGAAGCAGACTGAGAAACACCACCTGAAGTGAAACCATTTAAGGTAGCCAACATGTTGTCGATGTCAAAGCTCAATCCACGATTTACGAATACTACGTTCTCTTCGATAGCACCTTGCTTATCTAAACGAGAAACAATTGTATCCCAATCAGTCAAGGTAGTTGGAGTACCACCACCCCATACGTTACCACGAGAGTTTACAACGTAGAAGATACCTTCAGATCCTTTTGCAACAGCAGCGTTTGTTACATTATCCATAGGTACAGCTTCAATCATTGCAGTCTCAAGATAATCTTCAAAACGAAGACGAGTCTCATGCTCTGACTTCAAATACCAAAGGTATCCTGTAGCACCATTTTCAGATGTTACTTCAACCCAACCGATTTGAGCCATATCAGAACCATTAACGGCGTAACGGTCTTTGATGATGATTGGAGAATTTGAGAAGATGCTATCTTCTGCTTCCAAAGAACCAACCATCCCGTTAGTTCCTTTTTTAAATTCAGAACCATAAATGAACATTGTACAAGCAGCACTTGCACCAAAAGCCTGTCCACCTACTTCATAGTATGCTACTACGAATTGAGTTGCGCTGTTTACAGCAGTAACGATTGCTTTGTTGTAAACACCTGTGGTGTTTAACTGAATCATTATTGTCTGTCCAACACGAACTGCTATATAAGTAACACCTGCGTCATTTACAGTCAAAGTAGCTGTAGCAGAAGCAGCAGCAGCGCCTGATGTGACATTGATGTACTTAGTGTGTAGACGACCTTGTTCTGCCCATTTTACTTGGTCAGAGTTAGAAGGCATTTCAGCTCCTACCATACGTAAGAATGAAGATACCGTTCTGTTACCATATCTTTCAAATTCTTTCTCATAAGTATCAGGTAGATACTGATTTAAGAAGTCGAAGTTGGTAATGTAATTTGTTTGTAACGCTACTTGCTCCGGTGCAGGTTGCAGGGCATATGTAGGCGCCGATAATAAAGCACTTGCCATGTTTTTAAATTTTTAATGTTATTAAATACGTTTTATACTGCGGATTTTCAGGCTTTTACCTGAATCAGGGTTTACCGCCCTCACCTGCATCCCATCACTTGTCTTAGAAACCTCAGGCGCTCTGCGTTCAGACATATTTATATTCTTAGTCTTTCTCATCACATCCTCAGTTGCGTCAGACATTCCTTGCTCGTAAAAATACTTTGCAAATTTGTCGGGGTGCATCGCAATAGCTAAAGACTTATGGTATCCTACCGCATCTTTTATAAGTCCATTCTCATCTAAGAATTTCCCAATAAAACTAGAAGGATTAGATTGAATGCTTTTCAACTCAGAGGCATCTCCCGGAGAAAACGAAAACGACTTGTCATTTATCTTGAACTCAAAACCTTTGAACTCATTACTAAATACGTCATTTGTTTTTTGGTCGAACCAACTGCGCTTACGTTCATTTTCTTCTTGAACCGTCTTAGCCTGCTTTGTATATTGTTTATAAGACTCATACTCTTCTTTTTCTTCATCAGGAACAAACGCCACGCTTGACTCAAGGGGTACTTTGTACATTTCCTTCTGTTCGTTAAAGAATTTCTTAGCCTCAGCCACAATTTTCTTTTTAGCAATCTTAACCTTTTTTACAGCAGACTCATCGTCAATATCCTCGTCATATCTGTAATCATCCATCAGCGTATCAATGTCATCCTCATCAAGTCCTTGCTGAGTAGAAGTAAGGTATTCTTTTAATAATTTCTCTGAATCCATTGTGTCGAAATCCTTTTTTAATTTAAGGAAATCTTCAAACCCTCTGCCTGTCTCTTTCTTATATTTCATATAAGCAGCTACATCTTCAGGTAAAGCCTCAGCTTCTTTTCGTTCAGCAACCAAATCATCAAAAGAATTTATTTGCTTGTTATATCTCTTACCAATATATGAAAGAACTTTTTGTTCATCCAACTCCTCCTCTTGTTGTATCTGAGGTTCTACCTCTACAATAGGTTCTGGTGTTGGCTCAGGCTTAGAACCACCTGATAAATCAACCTTTAAAATTCCATTTACTTCTTGTTCATGTCTTTCAAGAAGTTCCTGCTCTACTTGAGCTACTCCTTTCTCTTGTCCTTCTCCTACTAATTTTACTGATTTAAACTCCATTAGATTTGATTTTATTTGTTACAAATTTATATTAAATTTTTGACTTTTTTATCGAGGCTCAAACTCGCCTAAGTCAAACCCATCTAAGCTATCTTCATTTGATTCAAAGTTTAATGGAGGAAGATTATTTTTCCTTTGGTCTATAAGCTTTGATTGCTGAGTATTTTGTATGCTTATTCTTTTGTTCTTCTCATCTTCTTTCATCTTATCTCTCTGAGAAATCTTTCCTACTTCCATATCATGCAATTGCATATTATAGTTAAATTCTTCAGCCATCAAATGAGATTTGAATTGCATTTCTTGCTCTAATTTCTGTATATCAAACTGAATCTCTGCTTGCTTAATAGTTATCTTTGCTTTAGTCTCTGCTTCTATTTTCATCATTGCAGTTTGCGCTGCCATTTGCTGAGATTGTATTTGTTGCTGATTTACCATGGCTTGCTTTTGCATCTCCATTTTGTTTGCATCATCTTGCTTCTTAACCCTTTTAACCTTCAATAACTGATTGGCAAGTTTCAAGTTTTTAATCTCTCTTATGTCAATAGCGTCCTCAAGATTAATGTCTCCCTTTGATAATGCCATTTGGATATTACCTTCAAGCTGTGCTTTTTGTTCTTCATCGGGAGAAACTTCAATGAATATTCCAAAATCGTAAATGTATAAATCTGATATTTCATTTAGTATAGATACATTGTATTTGCCAATTTTATTGACAAAGTCATCTTTGAAATCAGCATACTCAAGAATATCTGCAACTCTATATGTTAAAGCTTCAGCCATAGTTCTATATACAAATAAACTTCCCTCAAGAATATGTCTTGTTGCTGTATTTGAATTAAGTGCAGCCAATTTCTGTAGACCAACTAATGAATCAGGATCAGGCATTGAGCCATCCCTAGCTTCATTAAGTCCGGTTACAGACCTAATCATATCCATATAATGATTATAGTTGGCTATAAGCATTTGAGTTTTACTTGCGCCTGAATTAGACGTCAACTGCGTAATAGGAACTCTTGCATTATTAAACTCTCCATCTTGAGTATAACTACGCCCAATAACACTACCTGTTTGGAAATATAACCTAAGTGCATCTTCAGGATTGTACGCATTACCTGAACCTAAGTCAACCTCATTCAATCCATCTGCATCTATAAATACACCATCAGGAACAACACGAGCAATTACTTGCTGCAGTTTTAAATGAGTAATCTGAATTAAATCAGCAAATGGAATCATTCTTCTAACTAAAGACTCAATAACTCCCTTGTACATACGTGGAGCACAAGCCACATAGTTAGGTATTGCATGTTGAGAAGCAGACTTTGGACGAACCATATTTTCTGCTAATTCCCATTTAATAAGAATACTTGTACCCATTACCATAATGCCCTCATACCAAACATCAATGGTTTTTTCCATCTTCTCAAAATTACCTTCCTCCATCATCTCTGTAGGAGGATTAAATGTGTCATCTTTCTCAATAACACGAGACCCACCATTCTCAAGTATCTTCTTCTTATAAACAATCTTTTTTGTTGACTTATAATTGAAGTACATCAACGTACAAGTATCACGATGAAAAAGACTATTTTGATAATATTGAGCAACATTATAGTAGTCATACCAACCCTGACTGTATTGAGATATTTCTTGTAAATCTTCTCTTGTTAATGATTGGTCAATCTTCATCAACTCAGTAATTGGCATCGTCTTAATCTCTCCCCAATAGAAACAATCTCTAAAGTATGGGTCCTCAGTATAGCTATACACCACATTAGCAGGGTCAACATAAGATATTTTTACTCCTGCTCCGGGAAGAAATTCATGCTTTGCTATAGCTATTCCCACAACAGTCATATCATAATCAAGTCTCTTTCTAATGTCTTGATAGTGACTTTCTTCAAATATGGTATTAATAGCTTCTTCTTCAGCAATCTCAATAGCAGGCTTATAATTAAGTTGCATGTAAAGATTTAATTCCTCGTCATTATTTGGAAGCTGCTCAGGATCCATTGTGAACCCATTAAATCCAGTCTTTTCTTTTACAATATTCAACACATCTTTTGAAATCATCTGAGCCTCAATCATGTCTTGATACTTACTTCTCTTTGCTTGAGACATAGCATCTTGAGAAAATGCTTTTACTTTGAATAGCCTGTCAGACATTCCGTTTACAACAATATCAACAAACTTGGGGATTATTGGAACAGGCGTCCAATCTAAATTCAAATAAGATAAGTCGCCATCAATAGCTAATTCGTTTTTATACTTAGCTACAGACTGCTCTCCTCTTGCGTATAATCTTACTTTATGGAAGTCTCTCCATTGAGCATAGTACCGGCAAGAGCTACTATCCTTTCTGAACCATTCGTACTGAATTGCCTGACCTACTTGGAGTCCAAACTCTTGTGACGCCTTTTCCGTGTCAGAAGCTAATTGACTTGGAAATGTTGTAGATTTTATGTCTATTACTATATTTTTCATCTAATCAATTGACTTGTGTTTCCATCATTCCTATACCTCGCGAAGTTAATACTAATTTTCGACTCTTTTTTTTCAGGCATGTACATATGTTTTTGATTTGCCATGATGGCTAATCCTGAACTTATACAAGCATCAAAACGAGTCCTATCGTTTATGTCAAACTTTGCCCAATCCTCTAGTGTTCTTGTGAATGGCATCGTTCCCATTTCATCCTGCGGCCTATACATCCCTGTAAAGTCAATCCCTACGAACTTTTCTATGTATGATTCTATTGCCGCAGCGTGCACTTGTTTAACATCTTCTGAAGAGTTTGGTATTCCTCCAAGTTCTCTTTCTGTAGCATTGAGTTTATTATATTGCTTATCAGGTCTATTCAAACAGAAACCTCTGTACCCCCTGTTCTTAAAATGATATAAAAGTCTTGGCTTATTATTCTCTATAAGTATTGGCATACCATAAAATATACAAGCCATCAGCACCTCTTCAAAAAATATCTCAGCAGTCTGAGGCCTTGCTACATATTCTAGGAAGAATTCGTTAGTAGGCGCTTCATCCATGTGAAACTTAGTCATTCCATGCAACGCACCATTCGAACCTCGCCCTCCAACAACAGCAGATATATCATAGGAATCACATCCAAATGACCCTATATGCTCATTGCCCGGATACTTAATGCCATTTCTATCATGAACATTGTTCTGAAGATGTTTTTGCGGTGTCCAACTAACTAGAAATCTACCTGATGAATTTGGAGACCATACAACCTTTGTATCTTTTACTCCATCCTGCCATTGGAAAGACCCACGAGTTAGGTAATGCGCCTGAATCATGGAATCGTTATAGTCAATCTGATGATAAATCTTTGTAAGGTTAAATAGCGACTGCTTGCTCTCATCTCTAAAAGCATGCGATTCTGTTCTTGGAAACTGACGATAAAATTCATTGAGTGCATCTGCGTCATTCTTTAACGAGTCTACCTCTGCCTCCCAATAGTCTATAGCCCCATTTCTAATCCAACCTCCATCAACTCCTTTTATCTGCTCATCAGGCTTAGCAAAAACAGGCATGCCATACAAATCAATAAATCCCTCCATGTTCCATTCCATCGGTATGAATAATGAATATAGTCCACTCTTAGTTTGCCCATTGGCATTGCGAGTAGCAGCATTAGAATCCTCATAAATATCTTTAAAGTTCTGACCTCCTTTGCTTAATGCATTTGAGGTAGAACCCATCATACACTTTCCAATAATCTTACTGCCCAATCTAAGACATGTCTTTGTTACACGCCAATTCTCTTTTATATTCTGAGGCTTAGTCCATTTTCCACTCTCGTCATGAGCCAAGAATAATAACTTCTCTCCATCATATGAGTTATCCTCGGTATTCTTCCAATCTATCGTAGTATCTAATCCCTTTATATCCTCAGTCTCTATCTCATACATATTCTTCTTGGTAATCTTAGAGGCAGGAACCCTGAACGCTAATTCAGTCTTTGGCTTATCCATACCATCCATGATTGGCTTAAAGAAGAAAGGCAGCCTGCTGTTAATTGGAACAACCTTGTCTGTAAACATCTTCTTTGCATCACTACCGGTCTTTGACAACATACCAACACGAGCATCGCTAGCAAGCGTTCCTATGTTGATACACTCTGATGATGCCATGAATGAGAAGCCTGAGCGTCTTATCTTCAAGTATATCATCCCAAATGCCCTAGTATCCGCCTTGCATGCCTCCCAAAACAGCCAATATACCCTATTGGCTTCTCTAAAGTCAGGGTATCCAATGTCGATACTTGCCCACTGAAGATACATCCAATGAGACCCGGTTATATAGGTATATTTCCCATTGTTCATAAACCAAAAGCCTTCCTCTCTATAGTCAAACTGCTTCTCAATATAATCAACCCAATGGTCTTTAAATTGAGCAGGCTTTTCATTCCAATGAAATATTGATTGAATCTTAGAAAGTTCTTTTGGATATGGGTCTCTTTGCCAATGCTGTTCGGCTTTCTTTTCGCTTTTTTTATAGCAATCTTTTGGAGCAAGAGGAAGTGCTACGTTTAATCCTGATATATTGTACACCTCTCCAATCTGCCCGGTCTTTGAGATAACAACCATGTCATACTTTGGGTTATACCCATACTCCCATGTCTTTGCCTTATTCTTTGATAAAAGAACAGAAGAAGGGATAAAGCTATTAAGCACCCTATACAACACATTATTTTGACCTTCTTTCTGCAAATCCTTGTTTAGTTTCAGTTTTACTTATACCCTTATCAACAGCATCTATATTCTCTCTCTCCATTTCTATCCTATTTAGAATCTCAAACGCATCAAAGATGGCTAGTTTTTTAGTAGCTGCTGCATTTTTTAATTTATCAGCCGCCAAGTCATTACCATCATCATCAGGCTTCAATATAGAATCTTCAGCAACCTTTATAAGTTCCTGAACAGCTTTATGACCTGCCTCTATAATTCTTAATTTAATTTCTTTGTTGGTCATCTTTCTTTTTTAAAAATATAACTTGTACTAATCTTGCATCATCGCCTTCTCCAAAATTGTCAAATATATTTCTTGAATGAGGCAACTCAGATTCAAATGCAATCATGCGATTAAACTTAGCATATATTTTACACAATGGATTATCATCATTATCATATATTGTAGTTCCATCTTCTTTAGGGTGGGTTTTATTAAGGTACAATATGCAGGTTATATCACCCATCATATCGTCCTTATGTATAAAATTTGGTTCCACTTGTCCTAACGGAGATTTCCTAACAAAATTGTAACTGATATTATGTTCAGGGAATAGCTTTAATACCAAAGAAGCAAGCTCGTCATCATTATCTCTTGCTTGAATATTTTTAAAAACCTTGTAGCCATCATGAACATCATTAAATTCTCCATCAAGAACAGCTTGTAGATATTCTTTAGGGTTGTTTAGTATATCATCTATTGTAAGTAAAATCATAATTTAATTGTTATTTGAGTGTCATACATTCTATAAAGCGTCTCGCCATCAACAACAAACTCATACTCTGTATCAGGCGTAAAGCAAACAATGTCTCCTTCTTTAATTCCTTTGCTTATAAGGTAATCATTAGGATATTTCATTGTTGCCATGAGTGGCTCATTGCTAAATGGCTTCTTGATATAAGAGTCTATTGCAGGTAATGGCTTGACAAAACAGTATCTGTCATAAGCGTTCCATGTGGAACCTTTTTTGTACAAAAAAAACTGATCAGTTTCTATAAAAAAACTATCATCGCGGAAGAAACTTCTGCCACTTTTTTGCCGACCTTTCATGTCGTTATAAAACTTAAAAACATTATGATGTACGAGAAGTATATCTCCGGGTTCTATTGGACCCCTGTAGCCTAATGGCAGCTCAACGACTTCAGCATATCTGTTAGAGAACTGATGGTCTTCTTCAGATGTGCTTACAATTAAATCAACGCCTCCTATGTCCCTTGTGTTGTCGTATCGCTTTCCATTTACCGGCTTCGCTATGAAGTAGAATGGTGAACGCATTTAGAAATTTATATTATATTCGATTGAAATTGGTATTGTTGCATTAAACTCCTTCCATAGTACAATCTCTTCCCTTTCATTTATTATGTAAATCAAAATAGACATAGAGTTAGGACTGTGTTTTATAAGATGTATCTCATTGCTATCGCCAAGGATTTTCTGCCCCACAATATAATGCATTGCTCCTCCCTTATAATCAGGACCTACTGATATTTTTCTTATGTCCATTATGGGTAAACTCTTATTTCAATAGGAATGTTAACTAATGTGCTGTTATTAACTGCCCCTGCTACGTAATTGTAAATTTTAATTATGTTTGAGTTTGCAAAAGAAGCTTTGAAAACAGAATCTACACCTGAATCAGAATTCCCTGCAATCACTACAGTCTTATTGTCAGTAAAAAGAGAAGCTGATGTCAAATAAAAATAAACGCCTGTTCCTGAGCCATAACTAAGATAGCTTATTGTTCCTATAGTATTTTTTAACTCAGTTACAAATAAAGAAGTGCCTGAAGCCGTTAGCAATGCTGTAAATACTTTATAAGATTCCAATGCTAATGTGCCACTTGCATCAGGAAGAGTGTAAAGTCTATCTGTTGTAATTCCACCAAATCCTATTCTTGCATTACGTACAGCATTTGAAAATACTACTTGGCTATTAGCAGTAGCAGATGCAGAGTTTCCAAATAGATTTACATGATTATAGATATTGCTTATTCCTGCAAATTCTCCAAAAGCATTAACATCATGTCCTGAATTATTTGCTGCAGCAGAATTTCCTATAGCGTTTACATTAAAGTTTGTGTTATTTAAAGCAGCATCATATCCAAAAGCATTTACCCAATTGCCTGTATTGTTTTTTCCTGATTGATAACCGAAAGCATTTACATACGTACCTGTATTGCTTAAACAAGAAGCTTGCCCCATAGCATTTACGCTGCTTCCTGAATTTCCATTTGCAGCAGTTGCACCTAAAGCATTTACGTAACCTCCTGAATTATTTGCTCCTGCTTGATACCCAATAAAGTTTGATAAAGACCCGAAATTGACTTGACCTGCTTGAGTACCAATAGCATTTATATTGTCTCCTGTATTTCCATAAGCAGCATCTGTTCCAAAAGCATTTACGCTAAGTCCTATATTTCCGCTTCCTGCTCCTGTGCCTTGCTTATTTATTCCATTTAATAAGTCATGGTTATTATCAAGAACTTGTTGTAAGGTATTGCTTCCCGTTACACCTGTGGGTCCTGTTGCGCCTGTTGGGCCTTGCAATCCTGTTGGACCAATTAGACCCTGTGCTCCCTGAGAAGCCAATAACGCCCAATGTGTAGTATCTAAATCAGGAGTTGTTGTGCCTGTTGTTGCTAATATACAAAACCATGACGCCCCGTTGTATCCAACAGCATCATCCGCAACGTAAGAAGTTCCTGAAACCCAAAGCCCCTGCCAATTTAATCCTGCAGGCCCAACCGGACCGATAGGACCTTGTGGACCAACCGGACCTTGTATTCCTTGAGGACCACCGCCTGCACCACTCCATATCGCAGGAAGTCCCGGACCTTGAGTTGTTAAAATCTGACCTGCTGTTCCTTGACTGCCATTAAGTTTAAATAAACTTGTAATATTTAATTGTGCAGTTGAAGTAAGGCCTGTAAATGTAGATGACGCACCAAATACACTATTAGTGCCTATGTTTACATTTTGCGTTGCACCGGTATATGGAACAAATCCGCTACCTGCATTAATAAATGACGCCAACTGACTCACAGTAAAGTTCTTAGTAGCGTTATTATCATTAATATCAGTACCAATTAACATGTCTCCACCTGCGACAGGTGGGGTTACGGTTGCGTAGGAGTCTATTCTTGCCATTTTATTATTCTTTTAAATTGATTGCAATATACAAAATTATCCAACGCCTATTACTGAGCAACTTCTACAAGACCAAGTTGCTGCATTACATAATCCCATATAACAGTATCATCAGTACCCCATTGTTGAATGACTGAAGAAGGCACATCTATTGTATCAGAATAGTAGTTTATTTCGCTTTGCGTTATAACGTCTACGCCTGAAAGACTATATGAAACTTTACCTCCTCCATTATCAAAATGATAATGATAAAAATCAGTAAGTGATAATGCATTAATTATTACATCTCCTGAATTAGGAAACCAAGATTGGATTGGCTCTATTTGTTTTTTGCTCATATTATTGAATATAAATTGTTCCTCCAATAGTAAAACCTGTTGCAGGAATTGCGTATGGATTTGGGGTTACAAATTTCATTTCTATATAATCTCCTGCTGTAACAGCTATTGATAATGATGTATTACTAAATTCACGCGATGCTGCTGATACTCCAACTGTAGCAACAAGTGTATCAGAAGTGTTGTTTATTCTTATATATAAAGACAAGTTACTTGCATCTCCTACTGCTGTTGATGCATAAGACATAAAGTATGCTTTTTTAATAGTACCTGTCTGAGGAATATATACCTTCCATATTGCTGCAGTAGAAATTAACCCCCTAGCTTGATTACCAAAATAATAAGTGATGTTTGCTAATAAGTTTGTAGTAGTAGACGTAAAAGCTAATGTGTAAGCTGTAGGAATAGTTTGTGTGCTAAGAAGCCCTGTATTATCTGAAACAACCATAACTGTTCCACTGCCTCCAAGATTAGGTAATGTTACAGCCCCTGTAGATGCTATGGCTAATCCTTGTGTTCCTGTAGTTAGATTTGTTGCTCCATTAACCCTTATTTGAAATGTTCCTGAGCCTGCAACATATCCCATTGTTCCTCTTTCAGCAACACCTCTTTGGTATATTCTGATATAATTATCTCCTGTACCTATAACCTTCAATATCCCACCTTGAACATCTATATTGTTTTTAGCTAAAACATCACTAACAATAATCTGTTGAGCATTAGCTATAGTGTTATCACTACTAAATAAAAATCCATTAGTCACATTTAATGATGTTGAATCACTAATAAAACTAATTCTTCTTGTTACAAGATTTTTATAAAGAAAGTCGATATATGGAGATGTCCCTACTGAAGTGGGGTTTAGTTGTATCCAATTTGTAGTATTATCAGTTTTACCTGCATAAAATGGAAGAGTGGTATTTACATTTGTTCCATTATCAAATATAGAAGAATCAGAAAGCGCTGTTGAACTACTCCACTTAGGAACATAATTAGTTGTGCCTGTTCCACTAAGAGGTGTATATCCAAGAATTGTTGATATAGATGCAGTCTTCCATTGTGCAGGAGAAACTGCATTATCATACCATAACGTATCTTTTAAAGTTGGCGATTGTGCTTGTACGTTATGGAGCTCTTGAAGCTCATAACCGTTTTGCACGCGAACATACCATCTGCCTGCTGAACCATTACTTGCAGTAGTTACATTTCCAAGATATACAAGATGGTTTGGTGCATACGGCTTTACATTTGTTATTGCACCTGCAGTTGCTCCTAAATATAATGCATCTCCATCCGAAAATGATGCGGTTGGAAGAATACTTAACCCATCTAATAAACCCTGAGTTATTATAAATCCTTTTTGATTAGTTGCTATTGATGCAGACATTACAATACCCACAGTTTGAGCAGATGTAGCTTCTGAAGTATTATTTGCAAGCTTTACTGTTAATCTATCTCCTGTACCACCAAAAGCATATACAACCTGACCTTTTGTTATTGTTACAGAGTCTGCATTAGTAACATAAGAAACAAGAGTGCTAGGAGATGTTCCAATTACCCTAAATCCGGGAAGTGTATTGTCATAAACACAAATCATCTCCCCTCCTGAAGTAATATCTCCACCTATTAAAACCCCATCATTATTCCTATATAATATAACCGCACCTAATCCATTTATATCTAAAGTGGCACCGGTTGTATTGCCATTTGTAAATTGTATTATGTAGGCGTCTCCATCTGTATAAGATGTAACTCCTGATATTGTAGCAGTATATGTATCTGTGCCTAATGCTGTAGCATGAGGAATACCACCCCCACCTGTAGGAATAGGTTGTATCCCTAACTTTCCTGTACTATCTGCTGTGACCATTTGAGCTACACCACCTGTAGCAAGGTTAGCAATATTTACATCTCCATTATTAAATACAGTTAATAACTTAGTTCCTAATCCAAAATTTGCAGGTCCTGAATTAATACTAAAACTTCCTGCACTAGCCATAGAGAAAGCAGGGTTTCCACTTTGGTCTGAGTTAAAAGAAAAGTATTCAAATGTATCTGCTGTATCTGTAAACTGAATGTACCTCCAACCATTAATAGGGTCTGTATCTCCTCCCATTCTAAGCATACCATTTGCAACAGCAAACTTATTTCCGGGAAAACCACCTATAATATTATCAAGTAGTATGTTAGCAGAACCAAATACATCTAAGTTATATGCAGGAGCAGCTACGTTTACACCTAAGTATTTATTTGTATTATCCCAATATAATTGCGAATCTCCTGCTATGGAAGAACTTGTATCCCAAAATGCTATTTGCGTAGCAGTTCCTGAACCTAAGATACCACCTGTAGGAATAGTAATATTGCCTGCACTATCTGCTGTATAACCATTTACTGATAAAGTTAAATTACCATCTCCTAAAGGAAGATAAATAGTATTAGTAGTTATAGTACCATCAGGAACATAGTTAGGGTATTTTAAATTTCCTGTATAGTAAAAAGTAGCTGTTGGGTCTCCAAATGTATATTGTAATCCTGCGTGGTCTAATAAAACTTGTTGTATAGGCGTGATTCCTAATGCACCTATTGTCATTGACAATCTGTTACCATTAAGACCTGCAGCTTCACCATTATATGCATTAACATCATTACCATAAGCAAATCCTCCATTATAAGTAATTGTTACATAAGCATCGTGAGATGGGCTATCATACAAAGTAATAGGTAGTCCCGCTTCAGATATATTTCCTGCTATTAATACTTGCTCTAATGTTGGTATAGTGCCACTACCACCACTGTAATCAGGAACATTTAAAACATTTCCTATAAATGTAGCAGCACCTGATGTGCCTGTTGTTGTAAGAGTTATTGGGTCTTGCTTACCATCAAATGTATTCCAATCTGCTGATGATAAATAACCTTCTCCTAAAGCGCTTGCTTGAGAGATACTTATGTTTGGAGTTACTCCGCCTGATGATGACAATGGAAGCGATGCTGTTACTGCTGTAACTGTACCAAGTCCAATTGGTATTGTTATTGAACCTGAGCCATCAGCATATACCCCATTTACTGACATTGGAATAAATCCTCCGTTAGTTGGAAAGGAGAATGACTGATTGCTATAACTAGAGGCTTTAATGTCTACGAAGTTTCCTGCATTAGTAAATCGTATCTTATCAGTAAGGTAATCAACAGCATATCCTGTTGAGCTTTCAAGATGTAAACTATCTACTTTCCAATAAGAAGAGTTTGTTATTAAGGAGTCGTGAAGATATATTGACGTGCGTCCAAGTAAATGCTGAACGTCAAGTATAATTGAGTTGGAAGCACCTACTAAATTTATGTTTCTATCTGCTGTATTACCTACAAGCAAAACGTTTTGTAAGTCTTGGCTACCTATATTGTAAGCCCAAACTGCAGGTAAACCGGGCCCTTGGCTCATAAGAACCTCGCCCGGCAAACCCACAGACCCATTACTTGTAAAAGTTCCTGATATATCAATTGAACCTACGAATAATCCGTATGTACCTAAGTCAACATCATTAGTTGCTCCAACATAAGGAACAAGAAGATTATTGCCTATAGATGCAGCAAAGTAATTGACTAAGTCTCCTATCTTATAGTTCTTGGTCTGTAAATCATTATTGGCATCACTACCAATAACCTTATCTCCATCAACTATAGTTCCGTCAATGACGTATGTACTTATCTTAGCCAATTACTTAGGTTTTAATTTAAGGTCAAAAGATATAATGTTCCGATAAATTTTTCCGGTGTCATATTAATCTTGTTTTTTGGTTACTTCGCCTGTTTGCATATTGATTACTGAATCTGCGCCATACTTCTCAATCAACGTCTTCTCATGCTGACCAAATACGTTCTTCAACTCGTCAATGTGCTTTAATAAACCTTGCTTTTGTAACTCAATGTCACCAAGTCCCATCTTTGCTTTTGCAAAGTCTGAGTTCATTGTTTGAATAAGAGTTAATTCCTCTTTGCTAATAAATACTTGTTCTGCTGTTAAATCTAATACTGTTTCCATTTAATTTAATTTTTTGGTTATGGAAACAAAGATAATATTTATTGCTGAATATTTCTCTTCATGGAACTTCCAAAGTAGTATCCAAAAATAGAAAGAACTACACCCTCTGAAATTCCTATCAGGTGTATCCATATTTCTTTATTTTGGTCCGGAATTTGTAGATATACAATTGCGTAGACTATAAAACAAAATACCGACAAGCCAACAAAGCCTGTCAAATAAAATAAAAAATCAAACCTATGAACTTTAGCTATTTCAATTTCTCTATTACGAGCGGACTCTCTATCCTGAACCTCCAATGCAAAAACTTCTTTGAGATGATCCAAAGCGGCAGCCTTGTCTTCGGGGGATAACTCATCTGATGACGAGATGAGGTTCTTGACAATACCTAAAACTCCCTGATTAGGGAGTGCATCACCTACGCTTTCTAGAATCTTAGGTGCTTTTTCTTTTAAGAACTTACCAACTTTGGTATCCTTAAACTTTTTCTTGTCGTTATCTTCCATTATTCTTTAATTTCAAAGTGCATCCAATCCCGATTCTGTTCAATACCCAATGAAATAAACCCATTTTTATAGAAAATGTCAATCATTGGCTTGTATTCAGGCCTTGCAAACCTAGCCGTAGCCCTACATTCTTTCAATGTATTTCTTGCCGGGTCTAAATCAATAGCTATTCCCCATGCATGCATTGACCAAGCATTACCATTTCTCATCTTTCTGTAATTGAAACAGCCACCAAACAAGTCAATACCTAATTCTTTTATCTTGTTATACCCATATTCAATGAGTATTTCGTTAAAAACATTTGTAAGATTGCTTGCTATAAGCTTGTGACACATCATTGTAGTAACTGTAGAGTCAGTATCCCATGCAATACGCATAGGATATGGTAGAGTTATCTTAACTAAGTATCCGGACCCTGTTTCATTAGGTGCTCCGTATTTTTTTGTAGCTGCTTGTGTAGTCATTTTCCTTGCCCTCTATATGGCTTTTTATATAGCTTGCTTGTCTTTAACTTACTCGTCTTAGTCTTAGCTTGAACGCCCTTCGTTTTCGACTTGCTTCTCAGTGTTGGCTGATTCGCTATTCCTTGCTTTGCCATTTTTTACTTCGTTTAATAATCTTATTATAGTGTAAGCTATAGTAGCTAAAAACAAAACAGATTGCAACAGAGCGTTTAGATTTTGTAGGCTAAGTACGAACATGCATACGACATTAGCACTAATAACCTTGATGTCTTGAAAGTGTAACATAGGAGGATTGGTTTAATGCTAATTAAACGCAAACTACTCTTTGTTATTGCCATTGTTGTTATTATATGGAAACTTTTGATTCAAAGCTTCTCTTCTTTTATTGCATCCGCAGTCTTCTTTGCCTACAGCTTTAGTTACTGCATGCACTACTTGCTTTATTCCTGTTGCTGTTGTAATCTTGTCGATTGTATCTCCAAGACCTCTGCTTTCTTGACTTAATTTCATTTGATTAAATTTTAGATACCCTATTACCCATTCCTACTCTTGATTTCTCAGCCTTCTTTGCCATAAGTTTTGAAGGAGATATTTCGGATTTGGTTTTAGGGGTTTGTGATGAAATACGATTTGTTGGTCGGCAATATTCATTCTTTCCTCCTGCTCCACACGCCTTACCTGATTTTGTGTCTACCCACTTCTCTGATTGCCATCTTTTCAGTGCCGTGCCCTGTTCTGTCTTTCTAACAGTTCCTGATGACTTCCTGCATTTAGCAATAGCCTGTGATGCCCTCGCCGAAGGGAACACGTCATACTGTGCTTTTACTTTTTTATAACAGGCGTCTTTTGGCATTATTTATTTCTTTTTGTAAACTTCATAGGTCTTTCTGAACCCTCAAGTCTTCCTGCATTAAGCTCATCAGAAAACGAAGGATATGTTGTTTTACTTCTTGCTTCATTAAATCCTTCTTTATATCTTGCGCTATCCTTTTTAGAATACGGATTTCCTCCTCTTGTAGTCATTACACTTGCCTCAACGTATTTATAATTAGGCTTCTCTATTATTTTTTTAGGAGAATAATTTGAACTTACGCGCGTATTATCAGATACCGCTTGTGGCGCAGATGTTGGCGCTAATGGAAAGTCTCTTTTGATTTTTTTCTTTTCAGGCATAGTTTTACTTTTTCTTTTTACTTGGAATGATACCTCTAGCAATTAGTATATCTTTTTTAGTAATCTTTCCGTCTCCATTTTTATCAGGAAACTTAGATTTAGTCTTAGTTACTTTTTTTACTATTTTCATTTTTTCTTTTTAACAGTTTTACTTACGTTTCCTTTCAAGAACTTCATAGCTCCGTCTAATGATTTCTTAGACTCAAACTTTGCAGCCTTCTTGACTATTTTCTTCATTGATGTTGCCATGACTATTTATTTTTAATTAGTGACCAAATAGCACCAATTGCAGTTATAACTACCCCAATGGTTTCATTGATTACGGCCTCGCTTGATAAGCCTTTGATAATAAAGATACCGCCAACAAAAGTTAACGCGTGTCTGATTATTCCTAATACTTGTTCTTTGTTCATAGTTTTAATATTTACCTCTTCTTCCTTTCGGATTAGATGTTGTTGAACCTCCCGGACCTGCCCAAAGGTTTTTACACGCCCAATATCTCGGTGTTAATTTGTCGTTTGCTGTGTCACAACCATGTCTTGCCTTGAAACTCTTACGAGCTGCAGCTGAATAGTTGTTGCCATAGCCGGTCGCTCCGAAGTGGAGGAGTTTTTCTGCTCCCCCACTACAGGCTTTTACCATCTTTTTCTTGCCCGGTCTGTCTGAAGCGACAGGACGGTTGCAACTCATTTTAGATTTGTCCGCCATTACGCTTCAGTTTGAGTTGAATGAAAGTCTCTACTTGATGCACCCTGATTCTCAGGTTTTAATCCGTTAGTTACCTCTTCTTTTTTCTCAGTCTCAACAACAGGAACATCTATTTGCTCATCAGTTGTTTCGATAGCTGTTTTCTTTGCCATTGTAATTTGTTTTAAAAATTAATAACCTTTCTTAGCCATCTTGCCTCCTTTAGAAGCCATAGCCATTACTTTCTTAGTTGTTCCACCTTTTTTCATTCCACCTACTTCTTTAATCTTGCCACTAAGACTTCCGCCGCCGCCGCTTGGTGGTTGTAATCTTGAAGATGCAGGTAAATTTGGTGTTGCTTTTTTTGAAGTTGCCATTGTTTTTATTTTTAATTGTTATTGAAAACTAATTATATCCACCGAATCCCATTCCTGATCCTTGACCCGGACATCCTCTTTTAGTGCAACGAGGTCCTCTATTCGATTGCCTAACCTCTCTATTGCTTTGTCTTTCTGCTCTATTAGCTTGTCTGTTTTCTTTTCTTTCCATTCTTTTTTCTTTATTTCCAAGACCAAGAAATGATGGACCTGAAGAAACCGGGCTTAAGTTTGGTGTTGTTGATAATGGATAATCGCGTCCCATAATTTTTATTTCTAATTGTTAGATAATTATTTTAGGCTCAGGTGTTGCAGCAAGTGGAGTGTCAGGCCTCATTGAATTTTTATTAACAATGCCTCTACTTGGAACAGGTGCTATATTTGGTGTCATTATTGATTGCGGTGCGCCACGATTTACAATTCCTCTTCCATCAGGAGATGTAATCTTTTGCACTCCACCTTTGTTAACTAATGCTCGTCCCATAATTATTTATTTTATCTTTACAAAACAAAGATAATAAATTTAATCAAATGAAATCACGGAAGAACGACTACCTGAAATATTGGAAAGTCATCAGGCAATTTATCAAATCAAAGTATGGGATTGGTCAGGCCGACCTAGACATGCTACTCTTTCTATATTCAGAAGGATATTTCAAGAAGACAGACTTCCTAAAGTTTAACAATATTCTAAGTTGGGATGTGAATAGATTTGAACGCATGAGACAGAATGATTGGATCTCAGTTTTTAGAAAAGGTGTTGGACGTACATGCGCTATCTATGAGCTGTCCTACAAGGGGACTCGTATGATTGATTCGATATACAAGAAACTTAGCGGAGAAGAAATCCCATCAACAATGAATGGAAACCCCATGTTCCACAGAAATGTAAAGTACTCCGACAAGGTGTATAAGAATATGATTATAGAAATGAATAAAGAGATTAGGGATTTAAGACAACGACAACGTCTGACTCCCGAATAATGCTAAACTGCTCATCGCCAATTATCATGGTGTACCCATGAGCCTTGTCATAGTATATCTCATCCCCTTCGTTGATAACCGTCACGTCAGTGCCCGGTTTATGAACGATGGCTCGCTTGTAGCGTAACTGATTGGTGTCTTCTCCTGAAAGAATCAAACCTGACTGAGTCTTAACCTCTTCGTCAATGGTCTTTATTACGATGTATTTGCCTATTGGTTTCATATTAAAAATCGGTATTTGCCCATATTGGTCCGTTCTCAATTCCATCAAATGCTGTTCTTACGTTGTCCTCAAAGTGCTCGATGGCATCCTCGAATGGCATACCGTCTACATACACCAAGACGTCAATGCACTTGCTTACTGAATAGATGAGCCTACCCTCGTCAAGTTCTACCCCTATTACTGCCTCGTTGAACCCATCTGCTCTCACGAACTCAGTCTCGGGATATGCGTTTAGTATTTTACTTAGCGTCTGACTCATACGTTCTTGCCATTGTAATGATTGCATTAGTGCTTAGGATTGTAACTGCTACGCTGACTGCGTTCTGAAGCGCACTTCTCGTAACCTTCAATGGGTCAATAACACCCATCTTGATAAGGTCGCCCTTCTCTCCTGTTTTCAAGTTATAGCCAAATCCAGCCTCTTCCTGCCCATTATAGATGTTTGTGACACATAACCCTGCATTCTCCAATATCTGCGTCAGAGGGGCTTGCAATGCGTCACGAAGTATGCTCGCAGCCACCGATTCCTCAGCAGTTGTGAAGTCAGAAACTTTAATCTCGCTGATTACCTCAACGAGTGCCTTGCCTGCACCCGGAAGGATGCCTTCCTCTAAAGCAGAACGAACTGCACAGACAGCGTCATCGACTCTGTCGTATAGCTCTTTCTGCTCAAGGTCGGTATTTCCCCCTACGAAAATTACTCCTATACCGCCTGTTAAGGAAGCAATACGCTCCAACAGGAAGTCTTTATCGTTCTTACGAGTAGCAGCAGCATGCGCGTCCCACAACTGCTTAACTCTCTCGTCAATTGTCTCCTTTTTTGCTCTTACGTCAGACTTTAGGATAACAGTCTTGTCCTTGCTAACAATAACCTTTGCCGCATGGCCTAGGTCTCCGAAATTTATATGACTTAGATCGTCACCTGTTTTCTCGCTGTAGTATGTCGCACCGACACTAATCGCTATGTCATGCATCAGTTCATGCTGCTTGTATCCAAAGTTTGGAGGAGCAACAGCACACACTTTCAAATTACCCTTCACCACATTTGCCGCTAGCGTGTTTATCACGTTAGGATTACATGGGGAGATGATAAGTAATTTCTTGCCCTCAGTAATAATTGGTTTTAGTACGTTCTCAATCTGAAGGATGTTGGCTATCTCCATGTCAGCTACGAAAATCATCACATCCTCAAAAACACACTCGTCTTTCTTTTGGTCGTTGATGAACATAGGACTAAGATACCCCCTGTCAAACTTTAACCCCATAGTCGTCTCCGCATACGTGTCATGACTCTGACTCTTCTCCACCGTAACAATACCGGTCTTGCCTACGTCCTTGTACACCTCCGCAATTATCTGCCCAATGCTTCTATCGTTATTCGCTGATATGGTCGCCACATCAGACAACATCTTTGTATTTACTTTCTTGCTCTTAGCTTTCAACTTCTCCACTACCTTGTTACTCATCTCCACCAAGTGTCTCAGAACCTCAGTTCGGTTATGGCTGTCCGTTATCTTCTCAAGACCACCTAGAACAAGTGCCTCTGTCAAGACAATTGCCGTAGTCGTTCCGTCACCTGCTGCGGTAGCAGTCTTGTCCGCCGCCTCCTTCATCATTCTTACCGCTAGGTTCTCCACCGGATCAATCAAGTCCACAGACTTAGCTACGGTTACACCGTCCTTAGTTACCGTAATGCCATGAGTATGTTCAGGAGATTCAATCAAGACAGTATTACCCGAAGGGCCTAGTGTACTTTTAACAGCTCGTGACATTTTCATTACACCGCTGATGAGTTTCTGTCTACCTGTTGCGCCAAACTGCAAGTCTTTTGGAGAGTATCCGTTCATTTGATTCAATTTGATTTATGCCACAAAGATAGAGAAGATGATTTAACAAACAAATAAATTTGGATGTCTATTAGAGACCTAAAAAGGTCTCTAATGACGGAATGTCAATTTCTTGCTTCCCTACTCTCTCTATATATTTATTCTTCTTCTTCTTTTTTTTATGACTACAGTTTCTCTTTAAAATTGACATTTTTGACATTAGTATTAAAAATCAATAAGTTAGATAAATATAATCGGTATAAATAGTCTCATAGTAGTGTCGAATATAAACATAAAAGAAGGGAACCTAGAAAGGTCCCCCGTTTTTCGTAAAACAAAAGTACAAATTTGGTGATAATTTACAACTATCCCATACAGCTATCCCCCTTAGACATGTTGCCTAATGATACAGCTTCAGCCATAATTGACACCTTTTCTGACCTCTTCATGACGTTTTTTACCTCTACAGCTTTCTGTATTCCTGTTCTGCTGTTGGGTCTGTTGTTAATCATCATACCGCATTCCATGGTTAAACCGGGGCCTGCATTCTTTTGTTGGTAGATGCTGTTTGATAAATCTAACGGCTTTCTCATATTAAAAAATTTAGTTGATACAAATTTAGTAAATTATTCTGAAGGTTTAGATGGTAGTAGTATTTGGGTTATACCCCCATTTGACGTTGACCTGGCCGATCCCGAAGTCGATTTTATTTTGAGGGGTGGGGGTGCTACTTCGTCTACGCCTCCCCGTTATTTTGGCGTTTTTCATATTAGTATTAATCATATATAGTAACTAATCATATATAGTAACCATTAATACATTATGATTTTTCACATATTGCAATTAATTACATATCGAGATAATTAACGCATGGTACTAACGGCAAAGCATATACGCAAATTCAATTATGAATAACTAACGGCAACGTGTATACGATGGGCAACCTCCCACTACTAACGGCAACGAATAAACGAAGGTACTTAATACTAATTTGCAACAATGTTGCATATATAGTTTTTTGTAATATGAACTAACTTGTTGATTGTCAACATATTACATATTAAAAGTAGCCTAAAAAAAGTTATAATTATATTTGTTTTATAAAAAAATTATTCGTAGATTTGTATTCTATTAGTTGATACAGTGAGTAACGGCATCCTAGCCGAACAGGCAAGTAATGTAGTTTTTTGACATACGGCAATAAATTAAAGAAAGGTAAAAATTTCATTGGGAGTACTATGTACTTTAATGAAAAAAACAAAAAAGTGCACTCGAGTGCACAAATTAACAAAGTAATTTTTTTTAATCATTTATAAATTTAAACAACATGCAAAACAACATCACAAAAATCGAGACAAGCGTAACGCTTACAAAAGTGCTATTAGTTAAACAAATTAGTCAATTGAATGGAAAGGAATTCAGTATTCAATTGCAACGAGCAAATTTGTATTTTCAAGCATCGGAAAACTTTAAGCTTCAAAGCACAAAAGACGAATTACAAAAGTTGAATGTAAATTTTAAAGACAAGTACGAATATTTTTCGCAAATGTTCGGGACAGAAAAATCGCAAACCGCGAAATTAATTCGTGTAGGTAGTTTAGACAGTCAAATCATTAGCGACTATATGTCTAATAACAAAAATCATAGTTTAACCGAATTGGATAATTTACGAAAAGTCGACAAGGATATGAATACAACCGCCGAAAAACCTACCGAAAAAAGTGAGACAGAAAAACCGTCCAAATTTACGACTGCAAAGAAAGGTATTGATATTAAGATAAATTCGGGGGTTACTACTGAAGATATTAAAGAAGCTATAAAGTATCTGAAAGGATTGGATATTAAATAATCATAGGGGGTTCGCCCCCTATTTTTTTTCAAAAAACTATCATACCTCGGCTCATGTGGTCAATGTGGTCAATGTGGTCAAAATATATAATGAGGAGTTTGAGTTTGTGTGTTATGGTTACGGCAGTAGTGGTACGAGTGCACTCGGGTGCACTTTGGGTTCGACTCCCAGTGTCGTGCTAATCAAATTAAATCAACAGTTATGAAAAAGTACATTTTAGGTATTCTGTCAGCGTTTTACGCAATGTGTTCAGTGGGTGCAATGTGGGTATTTTACAACATGAAACTACCTCCGTATGTGGCAATCTTCTTAATTGTCAGTTGTCTTGTATTCTGTGCAATATCGTGCCACTTGTGGGAGGTGGAGTTAAAGAAAAAGGAGGTGGAGAATGATTAAGGCAATGTATTCAATACAGGAGATAACGCCAAACGACATAACTATACTTGTCGAAGATGGCGGAATAGCGTCAATACATAAAACAGAGGACGCTAGCGAAAGGTATCTGACATCGTATTATCAAAACAATTGTGACTATCCACTCATGGACGGCATCATGTGGGATAGGCTCAATGAGGGCAAAGTGTACCTCAAGGATTGGTTTAACAAAGACAAGATAGACCAAGATATGATTGACGATGCGTTGATGTGGCTATGTCCACATGCAGACGGCTTCGAGCAAGTAGAATTTGGATTTTTAACTAATCAATTTTTCAGAGTATAAAACAAAACACATGGACAAACTAACGTACACAATCAAACTAATTGTAATCTACATCGTAGCATTGGCAGTCCTCGGACTGTCATCATGCCGTATGACACGCAACGGATGCCCTGACACATGGGGCAAAGTCGGATACAAATAGTGCACTCGGGTGCACTTTTTAATTACCAATCAAACCAAAAAAAAATGACAATTATCGTATCAATCGCCTTTGTGTTCCTATATGTGGTATGCTTAGGTGCATTACTTGACATCTTAAACCAAATCACAAAATGACAACATGCATAAAATGTGGCAATGCAATGCCGTTGCTACGACTTACAAAGTATGGATACAAACATTGTGTCAACTGCTCAAGTGTTCAGCGTGTCGGTGGAGTACCAATTACCAACCACAAGACAGGCAACACGATACAGGTAGTGGACAAGAATGTAGCAGACAACATAATCAGATTATCAACACGCAAAGGCTACGGCGTATGCAGTGGCATGAAACATAATTAACATGAAAAGTAAAGAGTATCACTATTGGGTAAGCCAATGTCAAAAAGGTTTCAAGTTAGAAGATAATGACGACAGCTATCAATACTTAGCAGATGAAACACTATATATAGACTACGACTTGTATGTGTATAGAGTTGACGATGTCATATATGCCGTACACTACAAAGAACCCGTACTTACAATGGATGGGTACTACCCAAAAGACATAGACTACAACCATTACATCATTAATTAAAACCAACAAACATGGAACTAAAATTCAAAAACGGGTGGAATGTTTCACTCAAAGAATGCGACTCAACTATTAAGTTGATGGCATTGAAGGATAACTGTGGTAAGGTATTCTCAAATGAGCTTACTCACGATGAGTTGGCAACGAAGCTGTCGGAAATAATGGAGTTGGGCGAACACGACTACATCAAGTGGAAGGTTGTATTTTATGAAGGCAACAGTAACGACTTCTACGGGTGGGATGAAGTCGGTCACAAATACTTTGACAGAGAACCGAGCGAGGAAGAAATGTATGATGTGATGGATGAATTGGGTGCTGGCGATGCTCGGATTTACGATACCAATATGAAATACTTAAAAACAATCAACTAAAAGTGCACTCGAGTGCACATCATATCATTCATAACCAAAATCAAATCAAATGCTACACGTATCAAGCAGTTTCAGGAAGTTCCTGAATGACAGCGACAACAAGGTCGCACAGTTTATTATGCGAGCCATCTACTATGAGGGATGGGGTTACAATTCGTATCGACTCATGGTCAAAACGGATGAGGTCAACTATCTCACACTTCGTGATGACGGCACAATCAGTTACTTGCCTAAAGGTAAGGAGCGCAAAATTACTGACGATGGTCGGTGGGCTCGTGACGGTAGGCAGAACGGCACAGCCGGTAAGATTATCAAGAAGATACTCACGCCTCGTGCCGTCAAGCTATTCAAGGATGTTGAGTTCACGTCCTTTGTCAATCAGTACAAGGCAGCGTGTGACGCTGAGTGCAAAGAGTTTGTCATCAGACCTAACAAGGACATACCCGAAATCTATTGTATGGATAGGGAGCAAGGGCGTGCAGGTCTCAATGATTCATGTATGAATGGGGATGAGGATTACTTAAAAATCTATGCCTATTGTCCTCATCTTCGTATTCTTACCATGATGAACAACGAGGGGCACTTAGCAGGTCGGGCACTATTGTGGACTACTGAGGATGGTGTGCTCATGGACAGGGTGTATGTGGCTAAGGAGCACTACTACGACATGTTCCTCGAGTATGCAGAGACCAATGAGTTTATCCGTAAGGTAGAGTACAAGTCGTATCGGGACAAGGACAGATATGTGAAGGACGGCAATGTATTCAGGAAAGCATACAAGATTGCCACCCCTACTGAGTTTGACTACTACCCATACATCGACACGTTCACGTATGGTGGAGAAGGCTTTCTATGTAACGACAACTCTTTCTCAGGTATTGTATACGAGTATTGTCAAACCGGAGGCACGAGAGATGGCGGTGACTATGAGGCATGTGCAGCGACTGGAGCAAGGTATCATAATGACGACCTCAGGTACATCGAGAGGGGCAGGTATGCAGGAGAGAGTATCCACTACGAGTTAGCAGTGTATTGTGATACCGACAGCAACTACTACCATGAGGATGACGGCAACTTGATATACTTAGAGAGCAGAGGTGCTCACTATAGGGCAGATGACGATAACATAGTAGAGATTAACGGAGACTACTACCATACAGAGTATGACGATGTCAAGTATTCTCAGTGGACAGGAGAGTATCATTTAGGCGATGACGTTATATGGTGCGACCATCATGACGATTACTTACTTCGTGAGGATGCAGTAACAACTCCTGACGGAGATGTATTTCACAAGGATGACATAACAAGCGTAGACTAATTATAAAAAAAACAAAACACATGACAGAGAAACTAAAAGAGGTACTTAGTATCCAATCGGTCAGCCACGACCAATTCAGAATGTTTGCGTACATAGTACGCCAAGTAAAGCAGATACCCAACACCGTCATGTTCATAGATGACGGCAATCTGTATATCACTAAGGGTAATGCACCAACATATCCGTGTATGGTAGCACACATGGACACGGTGCATGACATCACTGATGACTTGTTCCCATTGGAGTTCAATGGTATGATTACAGGCTTCGATCGAATTAACATGGAGCAGGTCGGTATCGGTGGCGATGACAAGGTCGGTATCTTCATTGCACTTGAATGTCTCAGGGAGTTTGATGACATGAAGGTCGCGTTCTTCAGAGACGAGGAGGTAGGGTGCATGGGTAGTTATGGTGCACAGATGAAATTCTTTGACGACTGCCGCTTTGTATTGCAGTGCGATAGGCGTGGCAACAGTGACTTCATTACTGATGCAAGTGGAGTCGAGCTGAGTAGCAAATGCTTTCAGGATGACGTGCTCCCAATCATATCAAGCTATGGGTACAAGTTTGGTAAGGGTATGATGACGGACGTGATGGCACTGAAAGAAAATCAGATAGAGGTAAGTGTGGCTAACATATCGTGTGGCTATTACAATCCTCATTCGCCTCAAGAGTATGTTGACGTGATTGACGTCCTGTCTTGCTTAGAGATGTGCCAAACTATCATCCGCTATTGTACCGACACGTACACGCACCGATACAAACCACGTTATGCTGCACCGGCTGCTCCGTATTCTAAATATGGCAAGTATGCAAACACAAATCGATTTTGGGATTGGGGGGCGCCCAAGCAAACAAGTATATTTTGGGAAGAGGAAGAAATTAAAAAGACGTGCGTGGTAGACACCTATTGCAAAGACTGTTGGAGAGAGGACGCAGTTACGGAATACGGCTTATGCAAGACGTGTGAGGGATGGTATTCAGATAACAATTTATGGTAAACAATTAAATAAAATTAAAATGACAAAAGAAATAGAGTTCAATTACTACATCGACAAGAAGTACACAATTTGGGGAAGAGATAGATACACAATAGTAGCAGAGTCAAAAGAAAAAGCAGACGAGATAATGATGGACATATTTAAAAACGGAGACACTCATGGACTATGCTATGACTTTGAGTATAACTACGAAACAAGCGAAGACTTGCAGCCCGAAGATAATGGAGATGAGTCAACAAAAGAACTATTTGAATCAAACGGAAATTTAATCATCACAAATAAAAACAAATGCAAGTAACAAGAACAAGTCAGTTAACAGGTGTGACACACACAATGAACTTAAACGTAACAAAAGAGCAACTCGATAGGTTTGAAATAAGAAGAGAAACCGGAGAGTATGTTCAAAACATTTTTAATAATCTGTCCGCATCGGAAAGGGAGTTTATTCTATCGGGAATAACACCTACTGAGTGGGACAAAACTTTTAACAATTAAAACTATATACCATGGTAAACAAGGCAACACTCGCTATGCTTGAGATGACAATCATAGAAGATTATTTTGAGTACATCATCGACAGCAAAACAAATGGTCAACATGAGCAGGCAAAGACACTATTCAATGAGTTATCTGACACACAACAATCAGCTTTCTTTGATTGGGTTGAGCAGACATACTACTATGACGCTGACGACATGAGTGAATACATATCTGAGATGCAAAACATTAAAAACTATTTCAAATGAGAATAAAACCTAAGATTAGAGAGATAGCAAATGCTCACATTGACGCACGTCAAAATGGCTACTTTGACAATACTGACATAAGGACGCATGCTGAGATGATAACACTTATGGTACAAGGCAAGACATTTGAGGCACCACTGCGTATGATTGAGAAGAGATATTGCAGTACACAAGCCATGAACAAACTACATGAGGATAACGTAGTTACTGATGCTTACAGGAGAAATGTACACAAAGGCTTCAGGAATATACTGCATAGTTATGTATAAAAGGACACCGCCCCAAGAGGTAGGGCGGTGTAAACATTTTAAAAATGTTTTTAGGATATGGATTAACAAAGCGAACCGAAGCCTGCCTTCTACGCTCACTTATAAGACTGCAACAAGTGTACCTCAGTTGCATTTGGCAGTCAAGAATTATAACTATATTATTAACAAATAAATACTTTAAAAATGATGCAACAAAAAGAAATCAGAGACATGCTCAGGCATATGGAGGAGTATCCTCAAAGCGAGTTTAGTAAATTTGTTTTCAACACGGAGAATAAAGCGATGGACTTGATTGACTTTATGATGTGGTTGGAAAGTAATACTATCATCGTGGCGGCTGATGGCGGTTGGGAACGCTACATGATAAATGCGTACAATTACTTATTCAACCCGGAGAATTATGACACGTTAATTATAAAATATCTCAATGCCATACAAAACGGATAAAGTAAAAATTGATTGCCCTTTCTTTGACCGCAGAACAAAACTGCTACCATGTCAACGAGAGAGATTGATAAGCCTACATAACTTAGGATATTCGCAGAGGAAACTAGCTTCGATATTCAATGTAAGTAGACGCCTCGTTCAGTTCGTTACCTGTCCTGAGAAAAAAGTAAAGGACTTGGAGAACAGGAGAAATCGTGGTGGAAGTGCTGTGTATTACAAAGGTGGGGAAGAATGGGCAGCAACAATTAGAAATCATCGTAAATATAAATATAAACTTTTAAAACAATCAACATGACAACAGAACAATTAACACAAGAAGAATTACTCCAAAGAGAAGGAGTTAGAGATCAAATTATTAAAAGCAGAATCTTCTACTCATACGAAGAGCTCGAAAGCATGTCTGATGCAGACAGGATAGCTGCCATCATTCAGATGAAACAAGATGAGACAATGAAGTGGCAGAGGTTAGCGTCACAGCTACACTACTACGTTATGGTAATATCACTCATACTCGGAGCACTCGGTGCACTTATTTTTGTAATGTCTAAAAATTAATCAATGAACATTTTTGAAATCAATACAACATCAGACAAAGAAAGCAACTTCTATTTACTGACTGACATTAACAGAGCAGCTATTGAATCTGTAATGAACGAAATGGTTCAAGAAGAAAGAGCAGAAGGCTCAGACATATTCTACGTTAATGACGAATACGTTGCTAATATCAAAAAACTATTTCCATTTTCAGTAGTTGTTCACTACGAAAAAATACCATTAATTAAAATCTAAACAAATCAAATGATTCTAAACGAAGCAGAGCAATTAGCACTAAAGCTGATGAAGCAACATGGGCTCATCGGCAAAGGTTGGAAATTCAAATTTGACAAAGCAAAAAAGCGTTACGGATGCTGCATGCACTCAAAGAGAATTATATCTTTGTCATCGCCACTGACACAAATCAGGAAGGACGATAAGGTTAGAAATACGATATTGCATGAGATTGCACATGCACTCGTTGGGTGTGGACATGGACACGATGACGTGTGGAGAAGCAAGGCACTGGAGATTGGATGCAATGGTCAGCGGTGCTCCAATGACGCAAGCATCAAAGGTAATTGGGTAGGCGAGTGTCCTAATGGGCACGTATCATACAAGCACCGAATGTCTAAGGCACAAAAGTCTTGTGGTATATGCTATCCAAGTAAGTTTAACAAAAAGTATTTAATCACATTTAAAAAGAAAAAACATGAGCAACATTCTGTGCTGTCCTAAGTGCGGACAAAAAACAATTCAGATGGTCAACCATACGCCACTCAACATGAGTGAGTATCCATTTGACAAACATCTGTATGGAACCTTTCAATGTTTACAAATGCACTGCCACGAAGTATTCAAGGCAGTGCTAAATATAAACTTTCAGCAAGAACCTCATCCACTTGAGGAGATTAACGACATCAGTAAAGCTATCATCTACCTAAAGGAGAAGGGTTATTACACTGACAACCTTTGGTGTATTGATGACGTCAAGATGGGATATGAATGTACTGATGAGGAGGCCATGAAAGTGCTATCTGATGCATTTACAAATGACATGTCATATAGTGTGATATGGGAACAACTAGACAACGCAGCATTTAATTTAAACTTAAACAAAATCTAACATGAAAATTACTATTGAAAAAGAAATATCTAGAGAGATATTAGAGAACATCTTTGTTACCGCCTTAGAAGGCGGTAGCAATGATTGGTATTGGATAACAGACGAGACTGTTGCTAAGGTAAGAAAGTATGTAAGTCGTAAAGAAGAACCACCACTTAGCACCGCAGTATTTAAGGCGGTCATGGACCACGGAGTTGTCGTTCAGATACATGACAATGATTCCATGACTGAGGACGAGTCTGATCTTCTTGGAGAACTTAATCATAA
>Ga0315284_10000360_pt1 | contig 61959 bp, 43 predicted proteins | sample YL17G09_16_MG_FD_203696 | JGI IMG/M metagenome (GOLD analysis project Ga0315284, IMG submission 203696) | Sediment microbial communities from Yellowstone Lake, YNP, Wyoming, USA - YL17G09_16 | ecosystem: Environmental > Aquatic > Freshwater > Lake > Sediment | place: USA: Wyoming | collected...
GTAGTTTACGTAGTCCTGCGGCGGGAGTCCGGCGGTCATGTCTCCGACTTCGCCGGTCTGTACCGCCGAGAAGCCTTCCAGGTACTTCTCGCTTCCATCCCGCTCGGCCGGATTCGGATTGCGCAGACGGACCTTCGTGCCTCGGATGTCCCGGTGAAAATCGCCCACCAGGTCTAACTTCACCGGCTTGTCCATTCCAACGAACACGAGCCAGCCCGTCACCTTCCCTGGAACAGAATTGTCGAGTTCGCCGCCGATCAGTTGTTCGTGTGGTCTCCAAGCCATTGCTGGGTCTCCTTTATGATAGGGGTATTGTTCTGGCGAACCTCACAGTAGGGTGCGCCCGGGAAAACAGAGGTACGGCTGCCTGGACCGGCACGGCACGCTCAAGCGGGCCGTGTGGCATCAGGACGTGTGGTCAGCCTTTACTGAACGCGCGGGTCGTGTACATGAATCTGGAAAAAGTGAGGAGGTCACCTGAGGAGGTGCGTCCACAGAGGAAGGGTATTCCATGCCGGGGGCCACGCCTGGCAGGAATTGTGGGACTGCGGTCAGGGCGATTCAGCACAGGCGAATCGCAGCCGTCTCTTTCGCTCCGTTCTCGAAATCTGCCTGGCTGGTGTACTCACAGACGACTTCGTCCGAAATCACGACAAACCTCCCGTCGGACCGTTCCTTCAACACAAGCCAGATTCCTCCGCCCGAGTTCCAGGTCAGGCCGCCGAGAGCCTCTGCAACCGCGTTCGCCTGCGGCTCGTTCATTTTTGCATCTCCTTTCAGTTCGCTCGATTCTACCCGCTGTGTTGCTTCCAAGTAAGCGTATTCCGCCCGGCTGTGGTCAGATCGAACTCCGAGTCGAGGGGACTCCGCCGGGAAGAGGCGGATTGTTTGCACGGAGATGGCACTGCTTCGGGGCGTGTGGTCAGCCTTGGCTGAATACGGGCCGTGTGCGGAGCACGCGGACCGGGGTTTGAGATTTGGGATTGTAGGAACATGACGTGGATCGGCGAGGCCGAGATTCTCGCCCATCACGGGCCACTACATGATTCAGGTCCCAGCCTGGTTAAGGCTTACGCGTGTGGCTTGCCTGTCATGCCACGGGTTAGGAACGAATCCAGTCTGATGCCGGAGTCTTCCCTGACGTTGGCCGGGCCACCTACGAATCGTATGCCGACATGAGCTGACTCCGGATGCTTTCGATGCAGGCAAGACAGTGTACTACCATCGCGTTCAGGATGTCCTCCACCCCTTCCTTGTCCAGGAAACGAAGACCAGTCTCTGTTACCCCTCCGGGGGTTGCGATGTTCCTTACGATCTGCTCGAACTTCGCCGTTCCTCCTTCAGCCGCTTTGGATAGCCCCGCGAGCGTGGCAGCCACTATCTGCCTGGCAATGGAGGTTGGAATGCCAAAGCGGCCGCCGAGTTTCGCCCACAGGAGTCCCAGGTGCGCCAAGAAGGCGGGGCTGCAGCCGGCAAATACGGCACAGGCGTCGATCTGCTTCTCCGGTACGCAGACGACCGGACCGAGACCGCGAAAGAGTTTTGTCACCTGCCGGAGCCTTGCAGCGGGACTTCCTCTTATGCGAGCAAGGAAGGAAAGGCCTGTCGCTCCGGTCATCAACTGGGATGGGGGATGCACGTGGAACAAGCCCCTGCAACGGGGCAACCTTCTCCTCAGCCACGAAAGCGGGACTCCAACGGCCACGGACACCACTGTGTGTCTGGGCAGGATGGAGTCTACCATTTCGTCGAGCAGGCCAGGTATTTGTTGGGGCCTCACGCACAGAATGACCATGTTTGACCTGGCCACGGCGACTCTATTATCCGTGACGGCCGTGATGCCGAGCGCTCGGTGGATCTGTCGTGCCCTGCGAGGGTCGTGATGCGTTCCAAGGATCTCTTCTGCTTCGAGGATCCCGCGTGACAGAAACGTCTGGATTAGCGCCGAACCCATTCTCCCAACGCCGAGAACGGATACTGTTCCTATCCGTGCGATGCCCACCTCACGCCTCCTGCCCGTGCCACAGGCTTTTCGTCTCTTCTCGTTTACGGATGAGCCTGATTGCCTTGCCATCGACCAGGACTTCCGCAGGCTGGAGCCGACCACAGAAATGCGAACTCATCGAAAACCCATAGGCGCCAATGTCGCGGAAAACGACAAGATCGCCCTCGCGGGGCTCAGGCATCGAGAACATGGGCTCTGACAGGATGTCTCTGGCCGCCACCGTGTTGCCGCAGATCACCAATCGGCTGTGTTTTCCCCGGGTTCGTTTCCTGCAAATCACCGTGGTGCGATGGAACTGGCTGTAGACGTACGGTCGCGCGAAGTTGCTGAGGCCCGTGTCGCACCCGACAAACACCGTGCCGCTTCTTCTCTTGACGTCTACGACCCTGGCAACCAGAACGCCTGCGTCGCCGGTCAGGCAACGCCCTGGCTCGAGTTTCAGCGCCACGGGCGCCTGCTTCTTGAGGGAAAGTGTGTGCAGACGAGGAGAGAGTTGCATCTCCAGGGCACGCCAGTCAAAGGGGCGCTCAGACTCCCTGTAGGGTATGCCGAAGCCGCCGCCTAGGTCGATGTACCGGAGATCGGGAATCTCCCGCGCCGCCGCTATGAGTTCGTCCAGTTCTCGAAGAAAATGTCCCGGGTCCAGGATGTTGGTGCCGCTGTACATCTGCAGGCCGACGAGTCGCGCGCCGCTGTGCTTCGCGAGCCGTCGGGCCCTGGGGATATCGGCCTTGTCCACGCCCAATCTGGAGTTGCGGCCGGCGGCCACGTTGATGGCCCCTCTGGGCGGCTTCGTCTCCGAATTCAGCCTGATTCCGACCTCCCTCAGCCCGCCGATCCGGATGAACTTCTCCAGTTGCCCGAGGGAGTCCGCGTTGACCGCACAGCGGGTCCGGCCGATCTTTTTGATTTCCGGTTCGGTGAAGTTGCACCCGGTCACGACGATCTCTGCCGCCTTGAATCCCGCCCGCAGGGCCAGCGCGAGTTCGCCGGGCGAGGAGGCGTGCACTCCGGCTCCGCAGCCGCGCACCAGCCGCAGCAGGGCCAGGTTGGCGTTGCTCATCACCGCGAAGTGTATCCGAAGGGGACGGTACTGGATCGTGTTGCGGATCCGCGCAAGGTTTTCGCGGATCCTGACCGCGTCGTAGACGTACAGCGGCGTGCCGAACCGGTCGGCAATCTCAAGGAGGCGTGTCTTTCCGACCATTGCCGGTTCACCCCAAACCGAAATGCTGACACGGTTCCTGCCGGCCGAAACCACCTTGTTCGAAAGCCCGTAGCGTTCCTGCAGCGACCACACAGGAACCTTGGGTATGCTAGGTCCAGCGGTTCCTCGATGCCAGGAAATTTGTGCCTGCGCCCGGAGACCCGGTATCGGAGGCATGGGTTACGTTCACGCCCGGGTTCAACGAATGCAACGCTATTAAACCCCTGCGCCACCAATATCAAACATGTGGGTCGCCACGTTGAAGATAAGGCACGACTGCATCATGGGAAACCGCTGCAGGCAGTTCAGGACGATGAGCGTAGGAATGCCGTTCAGCGTTTACACAGAACGCGGCATCACCTACGCGCCGCAGATTCACACCCTGTACGGCAGGCCGGAGGACGTCAGGTCGTTCATAAACAGCCTCGCCAGAGACCCGAGGGTCAGGCACATGGAGTCTGACGGCGATACCGTGTTCCTCACGGAAGTGAGGAAAGACAGGATACCCTCCACGTTCTACAACCCCAGGCTCATCATGGTCAGGCCTGTGGAAGTGGACCTGGACGGCTATGAATACTGGCGGCTGGCCAGTTGGGACAGGGGAGCGATTAGCGCCTTTATCCTGGCGCAAAAGCGGAACAGGAACATCGAAGAAGTGAGCGTCTTGAGTCTGAGAAAAGCGCAGGTGCGGGACGTGTACGTCATGCACCTGTTTCCGGAACTCACCGGCCAACAGAAGAGGGCGATTGAGCTTGCTCTGGAGCACGGCTATTACTCGTGGCCCAAGAGGACAGACCTGCAGAAGCTTGCGAAGACGATGGGCGTTTCCGTTCAGACCTACAGGGAGCACCTGAAGAGGGCTGAAGGAAAGCTGATGCCCGAGTTCGCGAAGGCTATTAAATAGAGTGCCTTACATATAAGGCCCCAAGGTCAAGCAACGAGGTTCCGTACTTCGATTGAGTGGTGTGGATACTCGCGGCCGGAGCGGTTCCTGTCTGCAGCAGAAAGCCCACCAGGGGTGGTCGGTTAAGGACAGGGCCAGAGCCATGCACGCCGAGGCACAACGCCGAGAGCAGATTAGAGATTGAAGGCAACAGTGCGCACGGCGCGGCAAGCGACCCGAAGTTCAGGGTGTCGCCATGGTTGGGCCTGCATCTGCAGACAGGAGCGAGAATGACCGCAATCGGGCGGTTGAGTCGCGGCGAGGTCAGTGCGTCACTTGTCGGCCCTCAGCAGTCGTACGTTCCCCTTCACTCGTGCTCGCTCGCAGGCTAGTAGGCCCAGGCGAACGAGCTGGCTGACGTAGGCCGAGAAGGTTCTGGACGCGATGGGTTTGCGGTTCGCCTGGCTGCAACGGTCCATGTAGGTCTCCCAGAGGGCGGTGCAGAGCACTTCCTTTTGCTGGCGCGCGATCTGGCAAAGCATCCTGTGATCCTCGGTCAGCCCGGCGAGCACCTGGCCGGACCTGGTTGCCTGGGCGTCGTTCCAGCCGGCGGAGACATCAGACGGCATGATGGCCTCGTGCCCCGCCCGCTGGGCCGCCTCTGCTGCGTTCCTCAGCGTTTGAATCGCCACGCGGGCATCCCCGTTGCTTACGGCTGCGATGCGTTTTGCGAGGTGGGCCGGGCAACCGTTCTGAAGGAGTGCCAGTTCAGCCCTTCGTGTGAGTATCTCGACGGCCTCCCCCGCTGAATAGGGTTCGAAACTGACCGTCCGGGGGTTGATCCTCGATACGATCCGTTTTTCCAACTCGCAGAGGGCGCCGAGGGTGTTGGATATGCAGATCAGGCCAGTGTTGCCGATGGCGTCCAGGCTGTACAGAACCCTGGCCCGCTCACAGGGCGCGATCCTGTCTATCTCGTCCAGCAGGATGATCATGCAGCGGTTGCCCAGGTGACGCTGCAACCTCTCCATCTTCACGCTGGACCGGTGCTCTTCGGCGCGGAAGATCTTCAGCTCCGTGACGATCTGGTCCAGAATCTCGTACAGGGTATCCCTGACCCAGCAGTTGACCACCAGGCAGGGCACTGCGGTCTCTCGCTGAATCCGGGCCAGCACCGCTCTTGCGGTGGCTGTCTTGCCCGATCCCGGAACTCCATGCAGCCAGAGGTGGACCGGCTTTCGGCCGCTCCGCAGGGGCTCGAGGCGTGCCTCGATGAGCCTCGCCTGCGTGTCGCGAGCAATCAGGTCGGCCGGGACGAAGTCTTCACGAAGCGGAGCGTCATCTAAAATGATGCGCGTGGGGTGGTCGTTCACAATGAGGATATGAGGCTAAACTTTATAAATGTGTCCCTTGTGGGATGCGGAACATGCTGATAACCACCCGGTTAGCCTGCATCGGAAACCTTTTAAGCCGCGGTTCCAAATTCTGTTCATGAGGGCGGAGCACTTCGACTGGTGTGAGAAGTACTTCTCAGGCGTGGAGTTCGTTCCGCTCCAGAACATTGAGCTTGCTCTCAAGCAAAGGCTCGGACAAGAACGAATGCTTGGGTGGCTTCGGGAAGTTGCTCTTAGGAGGGCGCTCCCCGCCCGCTACGTCAAGTGAACAAAAGATGTTCGGCTCCTTTACCGAAGAGATCGACGGAAGGTGATCGCAGGCTGACACGACGATTTGACCTTAGCGCGCTGTGAAGGCGCGACTAGCGGACCACAAATCCTCTGGGCCTGTTCGGGAACGGGCCCGTGGTCTGCGGGTGGTACGGGCTGGCCAGGATGTTTTTTAGGAGTCGCCACGGAAGAGCACTCCGCGACCAAGCCGTGAGAGTTGGTACACCGCCGGACAAGGGCCACGTCCGGCACGCGAATCCACTTCGTCAAGTATGTCCGGTGGCTGATCGTCGAGCATGACTGGCCTTGACTCGCAGGTCTTTCGGCAAGACCGAGACGACCGCCCAGATGCCGCCCTTGTACTGTGGCTCGTCCTTGGAGTCCTCGGTGGTGGCGGGACGGGGGACCGCTTCGCCTTGCTCGATCATGCCTTCCGGCTGCAGTTCGATGGCATGATGGCTACTGCATAGTCACCGTCGCAGCCGACGACCGAGTACCGCTCGCGGTCTGAGGCCTTCATGGGCAATGGACTGAGCATGCCGCCTGGAACAGACTCTGCTTGCATGTGCCCCGAGACTGGCATATAATGCTCTCGCAGAACGGGGCTGACTGTTGTGCGCAGAGGGGGCAGCCTGTGGGCAACGACGACCTGAACAAGTGTAACGACCTCTTGACTCAGTACGCGAGTCTGCTGATTGATCCTTGCACGGGCGAGGCGAAGGATAAGGAAAAAGAGAAGAAAATCCTCGACGGCATCGTCCAGGTACTCGAGGCCCGGGTCTCCAGATACTCATACCATGTCTGGCACCGTAGAAGGTTTGCTGAGGTCGAGGACGTTCGCCAAGGATTTTGGGAGGTCTTTGTTGACCACTTGCGCCGCCAGCGCATGGGCGGGGCGACGGTGCGGGCGACAGCGTGGACATACATCTATCGACACGTACAATATGCGGCCGGCATGAGAGGGCTCTCGCCTAAGAGACGGCTCAACCTGGACATCCATGAATACGTTCAGAACATCGGCGATAGAGAAGTCGCGGAGCACTTCATATACCGCGACATCATGGTATGTTGTAAAGTTCTGATGAAAAGACTTGCTGCGAATCCCAAGTGCCTCAGTGAGGCGGAGGAGGCTTGGGCGACCCGTTTGGCAGAGACGCTGATGCAGCAATTCCTCGAGGAGGCAATCTGGCAGACCCCTGTATGGCCCACCAGCCCAGCCACTCTGCCCCTCAACGTGATCCCCCAGTATGTCAGCGATGGGGAGTTCGACGACAGGGCGCTGCTCATCTTGAGGGGCGGGGAGGGCGGCAGAGCGGCACTGCAGCCGGTTCTGGCAGAGACGTCTCGCACGACACCGGCTGTGCCTGAGATGAAGCAGATCATCACGCGGCGTTGCGAGGAGTTGGCGGGTCCGCCCGCGGGTGCTCGGAGCGACACGACGTCCCTTCGGCAACTGCTCGTCCTCCTTTTCTTGCCCTACTACGATCCGGAGGACGTTTTCTGCAAGGAGTACTCCGTGCCCTCCGGTACGAAACACAACTGCAAACACGCATGGGTGGAGATGCTCGTGCGCAGCGTGTGCCGGGGCAGGGACTTGCCGGAGTCACGACAGGCGGAAACCATCAAGGTCGTTACGAAGCCTGACCACTTTGCCAGGCTGATTGCGGCAACGATAGAATTCGCGTGGCTGGAGTGTTCCCGCAGCGCGCGAGAGAAGCTTGCACAAACCTCCTTGTCCGAGTGCAATACTAGTCGCAGGGCTCTTCTCTCGTTCTGGAGGGTGGCCAGCGACCAAACGCCGGAACGGGATTTCGACGGTAGGGGCGAATTCAGAATTGTGCGTGTTGGTATGAAAAACGACCCGCCGGAAGGCTTACTATGTCGGAGGGAGGGCTACGATGGGCTTGTCCTTCTGACCACTGTTGAGGAGGTGAGATAGTGGAACGTGCGTCAGACCCGCAGCCGCGATCACGAGTCGTAACGATATCGCCGGCGGAGGTCCAAGTTGCCCTGCACCGCGCCAGTCTGGGAGACGACCCCTTTGACCCCCGGATGGGCCAGATCCTGGCGGTGAAGGCATTTTGGGATTGGGCCGCGATGGAGGGGGAAGGGGAGGATTGGCAAAGGGTGGACGACGCCCAGGTGGCCGCCAAACAAGATAAGACGGATGCCGAGTCTGTCTGGGAAACAGCCCCTGAAGTCCTGCAACGCATGAGTCCCGTGGTCGATGTGGTTTACGAGGGGCACCGGATCGGTCTTCTGCCGCTCGTTCGGCGCGAGGGGGCGAGGGGGCCGGCCGAGTATGCTCTTCCCACAGGAGACCTCGTACCGCTTCCCCTGCGGCTGGAGGCATTGTGCTGTGTCTATATCCAGTTCGCGCAGTCCGGGGAGGCCACGGTTCTGTTGGATGGTTTCGTCGGAGGAACTGAACTGAAGGAATCACTTTGGGCGGATGCCGGGAACAAGAAGGCCATCGTCATTCCCGAAGAGCAGCTTCGGCCGATGCATGAGCTGTACGGGTTGCTCATGCGCCGGAGCGGAGGGGCTCCCCTGGATCTGTCGCAGGGGCCCCATCGCGTGACTTGGTCGACGGCATCGATGTCCATGCTTGTTTTGGGGGTCTGCGTGGTGACGGCTGCTGTGACGTGGTGGCTGTGGCCGTCGGGGGTTCGGCCCCCCCCCACGGTGGCCCTTGCCCGGTCGGTCGCCGAATGGCAATTGAACACAGAAGCGGTGCGTGGCATCCAAGGCATCATGCCTATTGTGCAGAGCGGACAGAAGTACACGCTCACAGTCCATGTGGCGACGCCGCGGCCGTACGGGTGGCTTTGGCAGATCGATGTGCGTGGGGCGGTCCTCCTCGGCACCTTGTCTGCCCAAGGGCCGGGAATCCTGGGTCGGACCTATACGGATGAGTTCGACGACCTGGCAGGCCTGGAGTTCTTCGTTGTCGTGCTGGCAGATGCGGAGGTCCCGGAGTTCGCCGCCGCCAAGCAGCCGGCTGGCTGGCTGTCTCCGGTTCAGGCGCAGAAACTTCAGGAATTGGGCCGGCAGCAGGATGATGAGGTTGCCGTTGCGCTGGTGCGCCAGGCGCTCGGTTGGCTCGAAGGGCGCGGCACGCCTTATGACGTGCGGATCTTCAGAGTAAACCACCTTCCGCGATGATTCGTAGGGCGCGGACCGCGGGATACGGAATTTGTCACGGCGCATTTGGGCATTTTGGGGGATGAAACGTGTCTGCTGCCAAGCTTCCTCGGACAGTGTGTGCGGGGGTGATCCTCGCGACCGTCATCGCCGGACTGAACGCGGTGGCCTGGGCGGCAGCTCCGGCCTCTGTCGAGAAGCGTGAGGGGGAACTCGCCCCCGCGGGCCGGTATAAGTTGCTGATTGTCGCAGTCGAGAAATACCGGGACACGCGCCTGGTCGGCCTCACGAGACCGCTCCAATCCGCCAGCCAGCTCGAAAAGGTTTTCCGCGGGCTCCATTATCAAGTCACGGTACTGCGCGACCAAGAGGCAACGGCTGACGAGGTCCAGCGATGGCTCGAGAAGAACGCCGTCCGTCAGGAATCCGACTTGGTGCTGCTCGTGTTGATCGGCCACGGTGTGCAACGGGGCGGGCGGGGCTTCTTCCTCACGAGTGAGGCCACGTTGGCCGAAGGCGGCATCGACATCGGCGAAATTGATCGCTTGGGCGCCGAGGGCGACTGGCCCCTCGTCGGCATCGTGGACGCTTGCCGCACGGAGGCTCCCGACACAAAGCGAGCCGCGGTCGGCATGCTGCCTGGCCTGATGAGCGGCGAGGAAGGTGGTATCTTTCGCGGGTCCTCGAGTGCCTCGGGGTACCGGCACCGTACGTGGCTGTTCTCAACCCTGCCCGGGCAAGTGGCTTTCGACCAGGCGGACCTTATAGGTGCCTTAGCCCGGGGTCTGGAGGTCGATCCTGAAACAAAACGGTTCAAGGGCGATCCGTGGTTCCGCACGCCGAGCGACAAGAATCCCTCCGCCGGGGAAGATCTCTCCCTGATGTGGTGGTTCTATTACGGGGTTACTCAGACCATGCAGGCCCACAAGATGAAGGAGATCGCCCAGATCGTGCCGGGCCAGCCTGAATTGGAGACGTCTCTAACGCCTCACCAGCCTTCCGACCGCACGAAACCAGACGAAGTGAGCCTCCTGGAGTTATGGTATCCTCAGCATGGCGATTACACTTGCCAGCCCGTGATCGGGGGCTACGGAGCCGAAATCGCCCCGCCGGCCGCAGGGGCTCGGAATGAGCCATGGATCGGGGGGTTCATCGAAGAGAGAGGGGCGGGCTTCGACACCACAGGCAAGGCGCTGTTCGCCGAACTGCTGATCGTCTTCAGCCCGCTGGATCCCTGGCCCCAGCCCCACGTGTCAATCGGCCTGGATGCCAAGTATGTGGACGAGGCGAACCGCAATTTCTGGGTTACCCTTGACGGAACGAAAACGTGGCAGATGCTCAAGCAGGCCGTCCCGACGTGGTGCAAGATCCCGCTTGCTCCGGCTAAACAGTTGAATTACTTCGCGGTTACAGACCTGCCGCCGGGAGCCGTGTTGACGATTCGCCGCCTGGTTCTTGCGGACGCTACCAAGCCGATCCCCGCCCAGGCCGAAGCCACCGCCAACCTGTTGGCCAGCTGGTGGGTTGGCGATCCCGGCCATTTGGACCCATCCGCATTGCAGTTTTCCCGGGAGATTGTCGGTGGCCGGCAAGCCCTTCGGATTGGCCGAGGCTCAGGTTGGTGCGGCGGCACGCTAGGGCCGCCTGTCTGGGTCAGCCCGAATGACAGGGTCGAGATGACCGTCGAAAACACCGGCATCGAAGAAGCCCAGGTCCTTCTGGAGATCAAACAGGATCGTGCCGTGTTGGGGCGGCAGGTCCTCCATCTGCAGCCGGGGGTCTCCAAAGCCAGCTTCACGGTGAGTGTGGCCGGCTTGGCGAACTACTTCGCCGTCACCAAGCCGACCGCCGACTTGCGGTTCTACGCGATTGAACTTCGGCCTGCTCCGGTGAAGGCGGTCTCGAAGGCGGAGAAGGAAGGGCCTTGACCTGGACGAACGGGCCACGATGAATCGGAGGGGAAAGATGGCGCTTGGTACATGTGCAGGCCGGGCAGAGACGGAACAAAAGCAGCTCGCCGGCCTCTAAAATGCCCCGTGCAACTCGGGGCCCGGCAGCCACGGGATACGACGCAGACAGGACCCTTCGCAGAAGGCGAGAAGGAGAATCCGGGACCCGCCTCGGTGGGGTTGCCCGGCGACAGGTGCGCGGAGAACGGGTATGAGCATCCTCCCTCGTCAGACGGTAGCGGCGGCTCTCGGTATGGTGCTGCTTGCTTGCCTGGCGCCGGCGCTTTCGGTTCCCGGCGAGGTGATCTCGCGGGATCGCGCCACGCGCGTCTACGAGCGGGAACAGGAAGTCGCGGGCACCATCCCCAAACCGATCAAGGGCCTCACTCCACTCCTGTCCCCAGCCGAGGCGCATGAGGCCGAATCGCTCTTGGTGACCCCGGCGGTTCTGCTCTCATGGCGCCCCGTCGAAGCTCCGGCACCGATACCAGGTCTACCGCGGTTTCAGATGACCGCCGCACCGGATTTCGCGATTGAAGTGGTCGAAGATGACTGGCTGAAGTGCTCAACGGCCTCCTTTGCGAACGCCATTTCCTACCTGCGCGCGTCCGCGGCCTTGGCGCGCAACAATCGCGCTGTGCCTGGACCCCTCCATTGCGGCGTCGCCGCCATGGCGTCCTACCATGTGTGGTACGTGAGCGACAAGCCTTGGTCGCACATGGCTAAGGAGGGGACGGCGGCGTATTACCTTCTAAAGGCGCTCAACAAGGTTGAAACGACCGGAGCCGATGATCCGCTTGCTGCTCTTCGAAGCTTCTTTGGGGGTTCCCCGGCGGTGGAACCGTGCGACCTGCGGCCGACGAAGGAGGAAGTCCTCCCGCTCCTCCAGAGACTCTACATGGAATGGCCTGACTCGACGAGCCGAGTCACTCAGGCTATGGATTCCCTGATGAATGGGCCGCAACCACCGCGACCACCCGTCAAGGGGCATACGCCCGGCCCGGTTGTGAGTGAACCATCGATCCCTCGTGAGTTCCAGGTCAAAGAGCTTCTGGTGCCCCGCGTGCGAACCGGAGAATCGCACCAGGATGCGGTGCCGCCGGAGTATTGCCGCGCTATGGCGGCGAGCATTGTTGAGACGGTCAACGCGCACCCCAAGCAGTTCCCGCACCTTCCGACGACGTTCCGCTTGCTGCGTGTGTGCCGCGAAGTCGCCGCCGAGCGCGAACCGATTGCCGCGGCCCGTGGGCAGATGGGTTTGCCGACGGCAGAAGGGGAGGACGCAAGGGCCATCGCGAGGCGTCTGGAATCGCTGTGCAAGACATGGCGGTCCTGGCTCGATGACGAAGTCAAGATCCGCAGGAAGCAAGGCCCGCCCGCGAGGGTGGGTGCCGAAGTCCAATGGGACCCGCACGCAGTGGCTGAACTCGTTGCCCTTCTGATGGAGAATAGTGTCGCCTATGCGCGAAGGGTCTCCGTCCCGTGTGCGGAGGATCCGAAATCCCTCCCTGCAGAGACAATGCCCAAGGTCATGGAGGATGCCTTCCGCGAAGACAAGGTGCTGTTGGGCGTCCTGGATACCTACGGTTGGCCCGAGATCACGACCGTTCCGTGGGCGAGCGCCCCTGAGGATGGAATGACGGTGCGACTGACCTGGACCGTCAAGTGCCCGGACAACGTCACCGACTACATCGTCCTGCAGATGGAACAGAGCCTCTCACACGGAGGTTCCGGGCTGCCGATCGAGCCCGGACTAACGGTGGATCAGTCTCTGCCGGTCTGCCGGCCCAGCATCAGCGCGCCTCCCAGGTCGCTGACACTCGCCGACCTGAAAGAGGGGGACTTTGCCGAGGTGATCGTCGACCTGGTGGCCGGCGAGGCCCCGCCGCCCGGCGGCCGACGCTGGCACCAAGTGGCCAAGGTCAAGTCCTTCGCCGGCCCTCCCGCTGTCCGCCTGATGATGGGCGAGAACGGTGCCCTCGAGGGCACGGCTTCGCAAGAAGTCTGGGCGAAATTGGCGAGCCGCGGCGGCACCCGCTGGGACTGGCACACGCTCGAAGATCTGATGCCTGGCGACGTGGTCTATCACATGCAGAGAGGTCCGTGCGCGATCACCGGACGGTCGCGCGAGCGGCCCGCCGACGGGTACGCCCAACTAGCCCTTGCGGGTGCCGACCACACGCATGTCAACGGCTTTGTCGTCCGGTGCAAGCGCCGGGAGATCGTTGACGATTCCCGGCACGGCCTGCTGGAGGAGACCGTCGTGCTTCTTGACGAGGGCGCGGCGGGCCGCAAGACCGAGGAGATTGGCAAGATCAAGGCCAACCTGGGGACCAGGGAGTTTGCTCCGTGCCTCGGCTACAGCACTCAGACCGCGAAGATTCGTTGCCGCAAGGATCAGCTTATTGACGTGGCGAAGGACCAGACCCAGGTTCTATTTCGCATCGCCTATGTGTTGGATGGTCGCAGGGTCTCCATCGGAACGGCGCACAGTCACGGCTTTTGGGTCCGCCGTGCGGACAAGGCCCAGGAGGTCGCAGCGCACGAGATTGTCCCCGGCGACCTGCTCCTGCGGGACGAGAAGGGCTCCCCGCCCGCCGAGGTGATAGCGGTCAGCATGGAGCCATCACCGGAGGGCAAGGTTTGGCCTTTGTACCACCCGCGGCTGCTGAGGTGTGAGTGGATCCAGGCCAACGGCGTCTTGGTGCATACGGCGCAGAGGCCGATTGACGTCCCCGGCGTCGTGCCTGGAACCCATATCACCCTGGCCGCTCCGGCGCCAGACAGCACCGGGGGCTGGCATGTGGGCCTGGAGGTGCCGATTGAAGGCCTCAAGGCCCCGGTCGCCGGGCCCCTGGACGAGAAGAACCGATTCCATCTCCTGCTGACCTGCTGGCCCGACGGGCCCCTCAGCCCGGCGGGATTGGTCGCCTTTATGCCGCAGGCCATTAGCGAGCTTCGCTCAGGCGTCACGGGTGATCTGGTTCACGTGGAGACCGAAAAGGGACACATCCTGAATTGCGGTCCGGCCACCAGTCTGTGGAGGAAAATCGGCGAGGGAACCGGCGGCCGGGTGTTCGTCAAGCCCGTGTTCGCGCGCATGCTTGAGCCGGGTGACCAGATCGTGGTCCTCGGACCCGAGGGAGGAAATCCGTCTCTCGCCCTTGACAAAGTTGTCAGTGCCGAAATTGACGAGAACCTGGAGTTGACGAGCAAAGGCTACAGCGACGTCCTTCTGCCAAGGTTCCTGAGGAGCGAGGACGAGAACCTGGCGGCCTTTCAGGATCACTATAGCAACGTGTTCGCCAGTCGGATCCTCGTTCGGCTCGGGGTCCGCGCCGAGGAGGAGAAGGACATCTGGGTGGATGGCACGGGAACGGGTACGGACGTCGGCACCGTAACGGGCGCTCGGGCCGGAATGACCATTGGTCCTCACGGCATGGGTTTTCCCGACCCCAAGCAGCGGCCGGCGGTCACCTATCATGGGACCTTGGTCGAGCCCAAGGGGGACGAGTTCCGTTTTGACGACGGTGACAAGAGGCAATTTGAGATGACTCTCAAGCGCCTGGAGGCCGCGATGGCCGAGTTCGGCACGAAGCACCCCGAACTGCCCACCGATGCCGGCCGCTTGGCGCGGTTCCAGCGGTTTGCGGCGGCTTGTCTTCCACCAGGCGACTGGGCCATGGAGAGTGTTCTCTCCATGGAGCGCCTCAGCGGTTCGGTGCGGGTGTATTGTGGCTACCGCGGCCTTCTGATGGGAACGGGCCACCCCCAGGCGCTCGAGGCGATGGTCCGCATCGGCGTCCCGCTGTCATACATGCTGCACGAGGCCGGCGGTCGGGAAGTGGCCGAGGCGCTACTGAACGACCTCCTGACGGTCGAGATGCGACTGGCGCTTCGCGCCCGCACGGGCAAGAATCTCTGGAATTACCCCGGGCTTCCCATCCGCGACTCCGTCCGATACGCCATCGAGTTCTGGCAACTGGATGTTCCCGCCGGCCGGCCGCCGGACAAGAACCATCCGGCGGCCGCGCGGTTTTGGAACTCGGCACGGGCGGGCCATACGTGGGACGACCTTCTCGAACATCGTGTGGAGGACGGCGAGATCAACCGGGACGTGTTCACGGTGACCGACAAGGGCGACCAGCAGGTACTCCTCTGGAACCTCGTTCTGCAGATGGATTACCTTACGGGCAACAGCCGGGTTCTTGATGGTTTCATCACTCGCGGTTTCGTACCGGGCGCGGAATTCGAGGGGGAGATCGGCAAGGTATTTGCCCCCGCACCGCGGCCCGGCGCGGTCGGGGTGGGTCCAAGATGAGGGCGTCGACGATGCGGCGAACGGGGCTTCATCGAGAAGTGGCAGGCATCATCGTGATCATGATGGTGGCTCTTACGGTCGTCCCCCGCTTGGCGTCAGGCGAGGAGAAGGCCGCCACCCCCCCGAGTTCGGCCTTTCTGGAAGCCCAGTCCTGCTGGCAGGCCCTGTGGAGCGATGGCGTTGATCGTGACGAGTTGCTGGGGCGGATCGGCCGCCGCGCCCCTGATCTTGCACCGGATGAGCGCCGGAAGCTTGCGGTGCGGATCAAAGGGAGTTTCGCGTTGAGTCTCGATGCCCAGACGCCGCCGGAGCAGTGCCTGTTCACCGTCCGGAATGCGGGATTGCGGGCCAACATCCTCTCGCTCCTTGAGAAAGTGGGGAGTCCTTTCCAGTCGCCCGACCTGGCCGCCATCCTGCCTCGTGGAAAGGCCATTGAGGGGCTCAACCCGGATATCATCCAATCGCCGCAATTCGCCGAGTTCGCGCGGGAGCGGTGGGATGCGGCGTGCAGCCGGCTAACGCTCGACGCCCTGGCCGAGGCAGAGGTGCAGCAGCGTCCGTCCGGGTTCATGGCCGTCGCTTGGCTGGGGTTCCATGCGATGCCCACATCGGAAACGGCGCAACTCGTGGAAGCTCTCGACAAGGTCTATCTGAAACGGACGCCCATCCTCTCGGAGACCGAGATTGCGGCGCTCTATGGACCGCTGACGAGTGGCCGGTGGGATGACCCGCCTTGCGTGGCAATCCGCGACCACGCGTTGGATGCCCTGGCCGGGCATCTGTTCCACCTCCTCGATAAGGGACCGCCGGACGAGCAGTCACCGCTGGAGGTTTCTGATTACGTCAAACTGTCCCGGCGGTTCAAAGCACCCACGGATTGGAGCGCGGCACTGGCCGGGCATCTCAAGAATCCCGCGACGCGCAGCAGTCGGGCGCGAAGCCTGCTTGCCGACATGGTCCGTGAACCTGGCGACCACTTCACGGCCCTCTCCGGCTTGGTCAAGGATGACCCCGCGTTTTTCGTGTACCTCCACTCCGGGGATTCCCTCGCTTCGGGACCGTGGGACATCCTCAACCAGTTGCCGGAAAACAGCGCGCGTTCTACCGAGATCCTCAAGGAGTTTTTTCGGCCCGAGCGGCATGAGAACTGGTCCATACCCCTGCTGGATCTGCTTGTCACGACCTACTACCCTCGGGATGTCGGGGGACCTACGAGCCTTTTCGAGACGGTCCTGAGGCCGCTGGCGCAAGGCGAAGGCATACCTGCGACCAATCCGGTCCGACGAGAACTCCTGACGCGTATCCAGAAGAGCCGTTTCCCAGCAGCCTGGGGCCAGCGCTGGATCTTGGCCTGGGACGCGGCGGGCGGCCTTCCGCTCAAGGGCAAGATACCGGTAGGAGAAGGTGAGTCGTTTGCCTTAGTCTTCTTGAGCGAGGTATGTCAAGCGGCGCCACTGGATCCGACGACCTCTCGGGAAGAGCTGGATAAGGTGGGCATCGCCTATAACCAACTTCTGGACCGCGTCTTCGACCGTCTGTTCAGTGCCAGCCCGCCCGATGCCCCACTCAGCGACGAACTGATTCTCAGGGAGCTGGGCCGACTGTTCCAGAATCTGGCGGGATACCGAGGGCGGTTCGACTGGACGGAGCCGGTTGCGATTGCCCGCCGGTTCTGGGACCGGGTGGAAGAGGCCTTCGACAAGGCTGCCCGGAAGGGCGATACCGCGCAGATGGCGGGAATCCTCCGCCTGATGCTCCGCATCTGCGCCATTACGCCGGATACCCAGCCCGTCGAGGCGCTGGCCGACCACATCTGCCAAAAGATTTTCGGGGTCTCGCCTGACGCTCGGTTCCGCGTGTTGGAGGAGAACGAACTGGAGCGGCAGGCAGGCTTCTTCCGGGAATTGGCGCCCGCTATCCAGAGCACGATCCTGGCCATCCGCGAGGAACCGGGCGGGCCCCAGATCCAGCGGATCATCGACACGTTCCTGGTGAACCTGTACCTGCCGCTGATGCGTACGGACCGATTCCTGGCCCGCGTGGGCGGCCAAGACGACAATCCGTGGCTGCAGTTGATCGAGTGCTACGACTCCGAGGCAAGGAAGGCCGCCATGCGCCAGCGACTGCTGGACGCACTGGACGCCCTTCCATACCTGAACTCCCCCGTCCAGGTACGGCAGATTGTCGTCCACGCCTACGCAGACACGGGGACTAGAGTCTGGAGCAGCCCGAAATCCGTCAGGCTAAGCGAGAACATCAATCTGCCACTGCTGAAGGAATTGATGGATCAGCAGTCGGGGGACCTGGAGTCTGCCGGGGCTGGGGAGGTGCTTCGGCTATTCATCGCAGGCCTGAAGGATGATAACCAGTGGATGGTGTCGTGCACTTACGACGCATCGGGCCAACGGAGGGGGGCCACCCTCTTCGACCGCGCCTCGCTCCTGCCTTTTCTCGCGAACCTCCTCACGTTCTACGAGGTCTTTCCGGGGGAGGCTCCGTTCCTGAGGGAGGGGGGCGAGGTTTTTGATCCCACAGCGGAAGGCTCGTACCGGTACACCCCCGAGGGCGGCCCGGAGTTTACCCTGCCGCGTGTCAGCGGCTGGACACGGGAGAACGTCTCCGGCGAACTTCGGCTGGGACTCTTGACGGCTGTGGCCGGCCTTGGCGCCACCAATGACCTGAAATTCCGCTTGGCCGTCAGTGACGTGGCGATGATGTTGCCTAATCGGCCCAGTCACACGGCCAAGGCCGACCGCAAACGTCTACCCGAGTATTCCGCGGTAAAGCGGGATATCCTGCAGGACCTCCAGGGACAACTTGCGAAACCCCTGAGTAACCCGGACAGATTCCAGGTCCTTGTTCGACTGATGCGACTTCGGTACAGCTTTAACCAGGCTCCTGAGCCCCCATCTCCGGAGTTCTTGGAGGCCGTGAAGATCCTTGAGAGCCATGAGAACGGCGGGGCCTTAGCCCGCGCCCTGATGTACGAAGACTACTTCTTGAGGCTCACCAACGCTCAAGACAATGTGAAAACCGCAGCCTTGTCCTTCCGGGTGAAGAACCTCCTGGAACTTCTCGCGCGGGAATGCGAGAGCAAACCCGTCAGTGATGATTTCGGACTCATGGTACAACTGGCGCACCGGGCGGGTCATGCCGACGCGTTTCTCAGCCGTATTGGCCCGGCCGACATCGTGGCTTTCAAGTACATGCTGGACATGCTTGGCTCGGCGGATTCCCGCGACGCGCTGGATAAGGAGACGAGCTGTGAAGTCCTCTGGGCCTTTGCCTTGGCCTTGCCCTACTACGGCCTGACGCGGGAGTCGCTGCTGCCGGCGGACGCTGGGGCTGCGACGGTCGAGAAATCCGCGCCTGCCGCCGGCGCGGCCGCGCAACGGGTTGATGCCCTGATCCTCTTCTGCCAGCTGACGGCCGAGGCCAAGAGGCGCCTTGCCAACTGGTCCGAGGAGGAGAGTACCGGCCAGGACTTCGAACTGACTTCCGCGCGCAAGAGGCTCTTGCAGCAACTGCTCATCGAGCATAACAACATGGTCCTGCTGCTTGCCGGGACGGTCTTTGAGAACCGTGACCTGCTCTTGCAGACCCAGCGGCCTCGGTCCTACACCGCCGAGACCGTCGATTTCAACATCCTGTATCGCTGGTCCACCTCCTTCGAACTTGACGGGCGGGAGTTGCTGGCAGGGGCGATGGGCGGATGCGAGTTGAACTTCCGCCTTGCCCGTCATCAGACCGACACCACAGACGATGCCATCTTCCGCTTCCTCTTCACCGGCACAGAGTGGCGCGAAGGGCCGATCACCCCGAGCACGCCGTCCGTGGACGCCGTGCTGCGGGTCTGCGCACGCGTGGCCACCGATCCGCGGTACGACGCGGATGTCGACCCGGAGGTCCGCGAGGCCGCACACAAGTTCCAAGCGGGCGCTCGCAACTTCATCCAGTCTCCGCCGCCGCTGCCTTGGTTCAAGGACCCTGCCCGCGCCACCCTCCGCAGTCCGCTGACTTACCTGAGGGTCTGCGAAATGGCGGGCGAGCGGATCGTGGCAACCGATGGCTGGCCGTCGTGGGAACTGCCGGGTGAGGCCAAGGACAGCGCCCGCATCGTGAGGTGGCGGCAGGAGGCGCAGGAAGCTCACGCCAGGCTCTGGCAGAGCGCCCTGCTGGGTGCGCAAGGCGAACCGCCATGGCAGGAGGCCTTCATCCGGCTCTTCTGCGGCCAGCCCGCCACGGCTTCCGAGGTGAGAGTTGCGAAGCCGTCCGAACCGCACGCCGATCTTGCCCAGCCCAGCGGCGCGCCGGATCCTCTGGCCGCGCAGCGCGCGTTGCTGGAAACGATCATCGATGGCGAGGTGGGGAACAAGGCTGACCCCAAGGACGAAATGCGGCTGCGGGGCGCTCGCGCCACGCTGAGGCTTCTCGATGGGCAGGAGCGAATCGCCTCCGATTCTCCTGCATTGGCCTACCTGAAGGCTTACTGGCAATGCCTCAAAGGGCTCGTGCACCTAGCCCAGTTGGGCCGGGGTCTGGCGGAGGACACCAAGGTGCCGTTCTTGGCCCAGCAATTCCTGAAGGCGCCGGGGGGGGCCGTGCGGCCTTTGTCCGAGGACGAGGTTCTCCAACTGGTCGAAGAGAAGGACAGCGGGCTTTTTGAGGCCCTGGACTGGCCCAACCGCTGGGACGACAAGTATCAGGATGAGCGGCGGCTCCAGGACCTGCTCGGAGACTCAATGGCGAACGTCTTCGCCTCGACGCGCGAGGGCTACGGGCTTGGTGGCGGCAACGTCGTGCCTCTTCGTGACAAGCCGAGGTCCTATCGCGAGGCGGCCTGGCAGTCGATGACGGCCTATGCCGCCGAGAGACTCGGTGGTCCCATGAAGGGCCTCGACAAGGCCAGCAAGGCCATTGAGTCGGAGGCGTTGCCCCCCCCGTCCGGCCAGACCGGCGCGGAACCACTCGAGGTATTGCGGAATCTCGAATCCGTCGTATCCTTTCGCGTCACGCACAACGCGCGTGTGAAGACCTTGCGCGGCCTCAGCAACGCTTCCGCTCTCGATGAGGCGGCACGGGATCGCCGGCGTCTTTACTGGGCTTGGTTCGAGCTGGACAAGGCGACGATTGCTTGGGCGAAGAGTCTGGAGACGAAGGACGCGTGGTCGTTCTTGGCCCCGATCTGGGCGCCGTACGAACTCTATGCCCCGCATGGCCGCAACTGCTTCGAGCCCGCTGCTCTTGGTATCACGTCCGTCGAATGGGAGAAGCCGGAGGCTCCGCCGCGACTCCGCGAGTACACGCTCCTGCATTTGCTGGGCCTTGCAGAACTGTGCCGGGTCGAAGGCGGCCCGATTCAATTAAGTCGCTCCGTCGTCCGCGACTATGACGGCGTACTCGCAGGCGCGTCAAAAGGCCTGGCGATCCAGGCTGACCCCGGAACCTGTGCCAAGGGCATCAGGAGGTGGACGGGCTTGGAGACTTGGCTCCCACTTCTTGAAGACAGGCGCCTGCGGGATGTGGTGGCCCTGTCGCATTGTGACTATCACTATTACGCGGTTCCTTCGGAGGAGTTGGCGAAACTCCCTCGGACCGAACTGACCGCCGCCGCCCTGGACCTGTGCCACTGGTCGAAAGACTCGCCTTATCCGTTTGCCGAGCACTACGAGAGAAAAATGCGCTTTATTATGGCCCAGAAGGGCCGGGCTCTGCCCGATGTGGGTAGTAGCGAGTGGGCACCGGCGCTGTCTGCGCTGGTGTCTTTGGCCTGTCGCGCGGAGCCGTGCGCCTCACCGTACCAGCCGGAGGTCTCGTCGGACGGCCGGATTCTCCTGGTCCGCCCGCGGAGTGGGTGGGGCCCCGAAGCGATTCGCCAGGCGGATGATGCGACCCGCGAGGCGCAACGCAAGGCGCTGCGTTCGTGGTGCCTGCTCCAGAGAGTGGTTTGTGAAGACGGACGGGTCGAGACGCTGAAGGCCGGTTTCATGGGGTATGTGGACTTGCTTGGCGAGTAGGGTATGCCTCCCGGCACGGCATGGGGCCGCGGGTGGGCTCTCGAGGCGGTGTGACGATGCACAGAAACCTTCGAGATTATCTGGTTGGTATAGCCCAGTTTGGCGTCGGCATGCTGATCCTGGCAGGCGCGGTGGCGTTCTCGGCCTGCAATCTGTGCTGGCCTGTGCTGACGTGGTACTACCCGGCTGCGTGCTTCGCCATCGTCGGCGTCATCGGCGCCGTTTTCCTCTACTGGTCCCGGCCGAGGGGCAAGGACTTCGGTCCCCTTCATTTTGTGTTCCTCGGGCTCTTCGTCTCCGGGACCGGCCTGCTGACGGTGGCGGCGGCCCTGTCGATGGACACCCCACCAGCCGTGGATCCAGCCGCTTCGTGCCTGGACGTGAGAGTGGTGGTCGATGTGTCCGATGCCGTGCTCTTCCCCAACGAGAAAGGCGAATGCACCGGGCCGTCTGTTTTCGACGACAACGCGCTCGCCAAGACGGTTCTTGCCGCATGCACGACCGTGGACGCTTTCATCGGTGAGCCGTCCCCTGGCGGAACGCTGGACTTCTGGTCGTGGCTGAAGAAATATGGGGCCCGGCTCGTGAACTTCGAGCCGCCTCCCGCGCCGAACAGGGGATGGACGCAGAAAAAGGCCGAACTGTATATTTTCGACGGCGAAGACGTCTACCCCGTGCCTGCAGCAAAAGGATTGGCTCCCGCGCTGCGCCGCGAATGGACAAGGCCGGGCCAGTGGCCCCTGCGGACGACGGGCCTTCCGGTCCAGGTCCGAAGCCTGCTGAAGAAAGGCGAAGGCAGGACCATCACCTTCCTTCTAGCGACGGGAGACGTGAACTCTGCCAGGAACAAAGTCGATTGGGAGAAGGCTGCCGCTGAGCAGGGCGGCCCGCCGCCAGATGTTACGGTCAAAGGGATCCTGTTGCCATCGTTGCCGCGGTCGGGGCTGGCCGCACTCCGGAGCGCCGGCGCGAAGGCTGAAATCCTCAAGTGCGGGCAGATCCCCCTCGTGCGGCTCGACAAAGCCGCCCCTGTCGACTCTCATGTGACAGACGAAGTGGGTATCCCCCTGTTCGCCTATGGCTCTTCGGTTCCCGCCCTGGATCCGGGAGACAACCCCGAGAAGTGGGCCAAGCAGTGGAATGAGCCCGCAGACCTCGACGCCCTCCGCCGGACCTATTTCGGGCCTGGGTGCGTGAAGGCCCTGGGCAGCCGGCTGGAATCGCGGTTCCGGGATGAGATCAGCAGCACCATCCCGTCATCTCCGGGTGGGGACGACGAGTCTTCTCACGATTCGCGCACGCGGCCCATGCAGGCGCTATACGTGCTTTTGCTCGTGATGCTGGGCTTGGGCATCTTGACGTTGCCCTCTCGCACGATTGCGCTGATGGATGATGCGGCCACCGCGTCCCGAGGCATGCGGGCGCTGCTTATATTCCTCGGGCTAGGGGTCGGCCTTGGCGTTACCATATGGACCGTGCACCTGCTGTGGCCAGGGCACTTCTGGCAGCAGAGCGGCTTGCCGGCCCTGGCCATATGGGGATACGTAGCGAGTTGGACGGTGCTTGTCCCGTGGGGTTTCATGTACAAGATGTGGGAGTTCGGGAGGGCCCCGAAGCCTCAGGCCCGTGAAATCGCGACGAAGGCGGTTGTTTTCGTGGCCCTTGCCGCCCATCCCGCCCTGGGACTGGTTTTGGGGATTCAGAACTGGATCATCAACCTGGCGGTGCTGGCGGTTCCGCCTCTGGCGGCATGCCTGCTGTGCTTGGTGCACAACGGCGAATCAGGCCGTATTCCCGGTGAGCCCCTGCTGCGAATCGCGGGGGTGCATCCTGATGCCGAGGCGGGCGGTGCTCAGCCTCAAAGATGGGCTCGCCCGGTTCGCTGGGGTACTTTGGCGCCGGTGGTCGCCCTCTGGGTGGCGCTCGTGCTGATAGGTGTCTCCCCGGCAGGAGAGGGAGAGCATCGGCGCCTGTGGGTCCTTGCCCTTCTGGGGTCGGTCGCCGTCGCCATGACGTCCGTGCTTTGGTTGATAAGCCTCTGGGAAGGGCAGAGCAAAGGCTGGGTCCGGGCCCAGTTCACGAAGTTCTTTGGGAAACTGTTTCCGGGGCATCCGTCGCGATGAGGGAGGTCTGCTATGCCGTTCGCCCAAACGATCCGAGGGTTGCCGGCCAAGGAGCCGCTGGACCCTAAGAGGTGCCTTGCGGCCGTGCGGGAACTCCTCTCTGAACTGAACAAGAAAGTCATCGGTCAGGAACGGATGAACCGTCGCGTCGTCCAAGCGGCCATCCTCAACGGCCACGCGCTGGTCCAGTCGCTGCCGGGCCAGGGCAAGACGACCTGCGTCAAGGAATTCGCCGAGACCGTGGGCATGACGTACAAGCGCATTCAGTACATCCCCGATATGATCCCCTCCGATCTCCAGGGCAAGTATATCCTCAAGGGAAAAGGCGAGGGCGAACAGGGCGATGGCGGGTGGTTGAAATGGGTTCATGGCCCGATATACAACAATGTGATTGTCGCCGACGAAATCAACCGGGCGCCGCCCAAAGTGCAGGCCGCCACGCTCGAGTGCATGCAGGAGCGAACGTGCACGACCATCGACCGGCCCCCCGAAACGGTCTATCACCCCCGGGCCCGCAAGTACCTCGAGACAATGAGGGAGAAGAGAGGCCAGACCTGCTTCGGCCTTCCGATCCCCGACCCGGACGACGATCGGCGCGTCCCGTTCATTGTATTTGCCACGCAGAACCCCATCGAGATGGAGGGAACGTACCCGCTGAGCGAGGCCCAAACGGACCGGTTCCTGTTCAAGGTCATCCTTCATCCGCCGTTGCCGGACAGTTTCCGTGAGATTGTCGATAAGAACCTGCCGCCGAAGCCGGGCGACGCCAAGCCGCAAGCGGCCGACCCCTGGGATGAGGACGAACAGGGGTACCCGATTTGGCTCAAGAGCGCGTGCCTGCTGGAATCGATCCGTAACGAGTGTATCGCCAGGACCGGAAGCATGCACCGCGTGTTCATGGACGAGCAGAAGGGACTCTGGGACCGGGTGCGGCTCATCCTGGCGCTTTCACACTACCGTACGGAGAGCGAAGAGCCCTCAACCGTCCTGGAGGAGGGGATGCTGCCCGCTTCCCTTCGGGATCCGCACCAGGAATCGCTACGGAGTTTCCTGGCTGGCTGGAACCGGCGCAGTCTGCCGACGGGACTGAAGGAAGCGGTCCAGGCCATGCTGACCAACCCCCTCTTCCAGTATGTGGAGGCGGGCAGCAGCGTTCGCGGCCTGATCGACTGGCCGCGCGCGGCCGTTGCCGAGGCGTTTCTGGACGAGGGCAACGTCCTGCGGCGTCGCCATTTCCGGGCCGTGGCCGAGGATGTGCTCCGCCACCGCCTCCGCCTGAAGCCCGAGGCGCGGGCCGAGCATATTGATACAGGGGACCTGATTCATCTGCTGCTGGACACGCTTATGCCCGAGAGGCCGGATGAGGACGCAGACGACGTCAAGCCGCTGATATGAACGGATGAAAGTTGAGGCCGCCGATGTCTGAGACGAAGGCCCTGCTCAAGAGTAACCGTGATATCCTCGCGAAGGTGAACCGGATCCTCATGAGGAATGCCTCCCGGGTCATGAGCCCCGAGATGCGTGGACAGGCTTTTCGAACCGCTGTCCAGGCGGAAGAGGCCATGGAAGTCGCAGGGCTGGACGTGTATGACCTGAGCGAACCGGCGCAGCACATCGACCAGGCCCGCCTCAAGGTTCCCTGGCGGCTGCTTCCGATGGCGTTGGCCAACGAGGACGTGCCCATCCGGCGGTTCGAGCGAAGGGTTGAACACGAGTTCATCCTGGTGCTGGACCTCTCGCGGTCCATGAGGTACCCCCTGCGAAAACTCTACGCCGCTCGCGAGGAGATGGACCTGCCGGAACAGACCATCCTGCTGGGAAAGCCGAGCCTCCTGAAACTTGTCGCGGGTGTGTTCCTGAATGCGGCGATGGAGAGCGGCTTTATGATCCGCCTGGTCATGTTCGGTCAGAACAGGATCAACGAGGGGGAGCGGCTCCGCCCCCGGCCGGGCTTGGTGAGTACCGTGTTCGAGCAGATTGACCAGTGGCTCTTCCGGATCAGCGACCGCCCTCAGAAAGAGGCGCCTCTCTATGACGCGGTGGTCGAGCGTCTCGCACGGCGAAAAGGGGCGTTCCTGTTCGTCGGGGATTTTATCGACGCCGTGTTTGACTGGGAGGATTTGGCCAGGCGGCAGGCGTGGTTCCGCACGCTGGGGTTGTTTCGACAATGGGGCCACCACCGTCCGATCCTGATCGCAAGGGTCAATCACAGCGAGGAGGTTGGCCGCCGGCCTTTGGGGGAGAGTTACGCCAGCCAGCAGCGGCCGAACGAGTGCTGTGATCGCTGCGACAGACAGGAGGAACGGGAGGAAGAAGACCCCGACTTCCCTCCGAAACGCACCTACGAAGACACGAAGCACTACCGGGCTCGCCTTCAGCGGCAACTGGCATGGGAGCAAGTGCTGTCGCGGACCCTCCGATCGTGTTCCCGCGGCTTCTTGAGCGTCAGCGACAGGACCTCAGAGGCCCTCTTTGTGCGGAGTATGCACCGCATGTGGCTGCGGTTGTTGGGGCTATAACCATGTTCGTCACCCTTGATCTGCACGGCTTTCTTGCGCATCGCGGCCAGCGGCTGTACGAGATACGCGGCGCCGGCGATGCCGTGCGCCTGAAGGTGGGGCCGGCAGGCGATCGCGCGGCCGGAGGCTGGCTGGCCTGGCCGGCTTTCTTGCAACAATACGGGGGAGATCTGAAGGAGAAGTTTGACGGCATCCTTGATTTCCTTCCCGACAAGCGGAGGAAAGGCGCGCGCCTGACCCCTGTCTTGGCGAGGGATCTCATGAACTGCGGCGTTCCCCCCGACATCATCGGCCGTCTCCGGCCGGCCGCGGATGCCGTTGAGATTCTGCGGGATTTGGTCAGGAGAGACCGGGGGCGTTGCACGCGGACGACGGCCCCCAAGCCTCGGATAGTGACTGCCCGCCTCGCCCCTGCCAACTGTAGACCGAAGAAAGCGAGGGCTGTATGTCAGTTGTTCCGTCAGTATTCCGTGCGCTGTCGCGATAACATCCTGGAGCGGGTCGGCGACGTGCATGTCCACCGGTACTGCGACATGCTGGCGCGGATCGGGCAGGTTTACCTGTCCTCTGAACTCTTTGCGGGCAAAGTGGTGAAGGATCCGCGGCATGTGGAAGTGGCTGTCTACCAGCCACCGCTTGACCCTGCAACGGTCCTGATGCAAGCCGCGGGTCTTGGTTTGCCTATCTATGTTTTTGACGCCCCGCTGATCGGGATCACCCAGTACCATCTCCGCGTGACCGTTGCGGCCGCAGACGCGGACGTCAGGCCCTGCCGCCGGGGAGGCGGGAAGTACGACATCCCAGCGATCTGGGAGTTGCTCGCGGCGGCGGAAGAATGCCTGGCCCAGGATACCGAGGTCCGTAAGACGCTCTTCAGGTTCACGGGCGCTGCCAACGTTCAGCAGTTCAAGGATTGGCTGAAGTCGCACGAAGTGGCGCATTGTGTCAGGGTCCTGACCTCCTGCTGGGATGCGGTCTTGGGGGCCCAGAAAGAGATCAGCGAGGCTGCTGTGGAGTACCTGGCAGAAGTGGCGCAGAAAGACGAGGCCGCCGAAGAGGACCTGGCGCGGCGTCTCTATTGGTGTGCGGCCGTCGGCACAGATCCCCGGCTGGCTTCCCTTAAGTCGGCGGCTCTGACCGGTCTTGAGAAAGCCGTGCGGGGCTCGTCCGTCGGCGAGATCGGGGTCTGGGTGCGGTGGCTTCAGCCGGCCTGCTCAACCTGGGTCTTGGCGCTTTGCGACCGGGGCAAGACGCCTCAGTCTCTGGCAGAGTGGCTGGGCGTCATCGACCATTGGCTGCTGGCCCTGGAAGGTTCGGGCGTTTCGCATGTAGATGGCACACGGCTGGCCGTAGCCCATGACGAGAATGGCGAGCCCGCCCTGGCTGTTGAAGTTGTGCCTGGGCCGCCGGTCGTGATCCGCACGTGGGTTCCTGAGAAGGGGCCCTGGCAGTTCGCCGGAGCAAAGGAGTTGGCTGATGGCATGGTGAGGTTGCGTCTATGGCATGATGATCCGTATGGCCTTCCCACCTTGCTGATTTCCACCGGCGCGAACGCACCTCCGCAGGCCTGGGCCTGGCATGGGCGCTCGTGGGAGCCCATTAAGTTTCCGCCGGCTGTTCCGCGGAATCCGCAGTTGGCGTGGGAAAACGTGGGCGGGGCGTGGCGGTTCTTCGGTCGCCCCGACAGCGCGGAACAATTCCTGCTCCGGAAGGAGTCAAGGGCGGCCATTCTGAAAGCCGTCATCGCGCGTGCTGGCTCCCTGGCAGGCGACGACATGGCCGCCTTCCTCCGTTTTATCATCCCGGCGTCTGATGCGGTGGAAACGTTCCTGCTCCATCTTCCGCAACTCGTCTACGATCCGGAGTTTCAGACAGCGATGTTCGCCAAATTCACCGGCGACGACACGCTGTTGACAGCCTTCTTTGAGAAGCAGGTAGCGAAGGAGGTCAAGGCTGGCCGGAGGTGGATCACCCCGGAGGCGTTGGCGGCGTGGATCGATTTTGAGTCGAGCGCGGTAAAGGTATATTGACCATGCCTGACACGCACTATCCTATGGCCCAGAGTGCTCTCGCCCGATGGCAGCAGGCTGGCCTGCTCGACCTCCCGGACGAGTATGAGTATCTGGGCTCTTTGAATGCGCCGCAGTGGCAGAACGAACGGTACGGGTTCCAGTCCTTTATCGGCGCCCAGAAGACGATGCTGCCCGACGACGCTTTTGGGACTATCACCGCGGTCCGCCTTTTCGGGGGGGCGCAGTGGAAGGACCAGGTGGTGCTGTTTATCGTTCTCCCGCTGCTTCGGCGGAACCTTTCGCTTGGGGGCAGGATCCCAGAATTGTTGAGGCTGTGGCTGAAAGCGCCGCTAGAGCTCAGCCTCCGGCCTTCTCATGTTCGGACGCTGGCACATCAGAGTGTGTCCCGGGTAGGGCCAAGCGAGGACGACTTGGCCATCTTGGCGCTCTATGACGTGGCGGGAGCTCCGTGGCGGGCGATTGACCATGGCGGCCGCCTCTCCTTGCTGAATCGGTGTCTGAGCACCCAGGAGCATCGAGCGCTGCTGGTTGACGCGATGCGTTTCTGGGGTAGCGATGCGCTGGTTCCCGCCCTTGTTTCCCACCTCGCGTCTCCGATTCGCAACGGCAATGTGAAGGGACTGCTGAGTCGGCTCCACTTCATCGCGCGACTTCTGAGGTTCTGTGGCCCGGCTGCGAAGGGGCCGCGATGTGAACTGCCGCGGGCTCTGGCGGCCCTGGCGGCCTCCGTGCCGTGCGAGGATGTTCGCGTATCGCCCCTCTGGGGTCTTCTGGGCTCATTCGGCCGTCTCTGTCGTCTGTTGAGCATCAGGCCGACACGCCTGGCGCCGGATTGGTATCGCTCCGCCGCGGCCCTGATTGAGGACTCGTTCAAAGGTTATCAAGGACTTCGTCGGGCCTGGGCTGAAGACCTGGCCTCTTCTCTCATCGACAGCAACCACGGCGGGATCCTGGTCCCAGAAATATACAGCCGATGGCTCGACAGTGACAGTCTCGATGGCTCGGCCACAACGGGGCTCACCGAATTGTGCAAATCGGTCCCCGCGGCCGTGCTTGGTCGGCTGGAGGAAATTCTGTGGTTCCGGTTATTGGCGAAGGTTCAAGACCGGAGGGCGGATCTGGGCCGAGTAGTACGTCAAGTTCTTCATACTCTTAGAATGCTGCGCCCCGCGGTGCCGCCGGTGCTCCGGTCGCTTCTGCTAGCGCGCCTGCTGCACAGTCGTCGGACCATAGCGGAGGAAATTGCCCTTATGTCGGAGTGGGCCGGCTCGCCCCGAGAACTGGACCGCGTAGTGGCGGCAGCGGCCCGCACCATCCCATCGACGGACGAGACCGCCGCAGCCCACAGTCTGTGCCTACTTCTGTGGGAGGTGCTGCTCGCCTCACAGGGCCGCGAGGTGTCGCTGTTGGCACGGCTACAGCGGGCCTTCGGTCTTGCACGGCTAGAGGAGGCGGGTGATCAGCACGTCGCGGCCATTGCAGCCGCTATGGGGATGCTCGGCAGGCCGACATCGCAAGGCAGACAGGGCGGATGATCATCATGCACACGCCGGAGAATCTTGCCGCCTATGTGATCAGCCGGACTCCCCCGGACCGGCTGTCGTGGGCCCACGTTCGGGCGTTGAGCCGATTCGCTCCCCCCGCGAGGCAGGAAGTTCTTCTCAGCTTTCTGGAACTATTCAACGTGGCCCCCGTGCTCTTGCCGCAAGAGGCCCTGAAGGCCACCTGCGATTTCCTCTTTGGATCGCCGGACGCCGTGAAGAAACTGAAGGAAGGGTTGGTTTACCCATGGCTGGAGCGAGTCGCCCATTTTCGGCCGGGCTGTTTGGGTGCGGTGGCGAGGAAATGGCCGGCCAGCCTCGCTCTGACGGACGCGGATTTCAGGGAACTGGCGACACGGGGTTGTCTTGCCGCGAACCATCTGTGTGAGTTGGCCGCAGGCCTTCACGCCTCGGCCGGCCCTCTGGCTGAGTGTCTGGCTTCGTTGGGCCAATCCCGAGACCGTCGCGACGCGTCGGTTGTGGTGGCTCAGTCATCCGTCCTCCTGGCCATGTTGCGCATGGACGGGCCGCAGGCGGCGGCTTTCATAGACCTCTGGTCGGCACTGCATCCGGAGGTACTCCTGGCGGGGCAGGACTTCAGTGGCACGGAGGAGGGGAGTGATTTTGCCGATCTCGTCCGGTCCCGAATCGTGCCGGACTCTACCAAGATGGCTAGACCCATCCGTCCACCTGAGGAGCTGGTGCCCCCAACTGCTGCTCGGCTTGTTCCTGCGCTTCAGCTGCTCGATGGCTTCTCGATGCGCGTAGCGGCGCCCTTTGGCCTTCGGAGGCAATTACCGCCCGAGGCGCTACGTTGGGTACAGGCGGTGATTGACGAAACCGTGCTCCGCCCTGTGTGGCCGTGGCTTGTGACCCCTCTTGGTGCAGAGGCACCCACACGGACATCCAGAACGGGGATGTTGGCCGGAGAAGACCGGGACGCGGCCGTCCTGTTTCTCTTGAGCCGCCCGCCACCCTCCAGCGCCCTATTGATCCAGCGACTGGCCGTGGCCGTCACCAAGGCTTGGCGAACAGCAAGTTGTCTTCCTGTGGGTGTGGTCGTCGGTCTGGCTTCGTTCGTTGGTCGGCCGGGGGCAGGTGAAGAGCTGGTACTTATCTGTTTGGAGGGACTACTGGCGCCGCTTCCAGGGCGCAGGGCGGGCCTGCGAGAGCAACTGGCTAGTGTGCTCGAGCACCAGCGGAACTGCGGCGGTCCTTGGCTGCTGCGACACCGGTTGCGAAAGGCCGTGCGCTACTGCAGTGGCTGAGCGGTCCAGCCTTCCCTTGGGGTTCTGCGCGGTAGGTGAAGCATCACTGCACCTCCAGCGGTTCTGGCGCCGGGGTCGCCGCGAGGGCCAAGCTGTCTACCGGCAGCTGTTACCTAAATGGGTATGACAGACGGTGACCGGTGGAGCTCATCGCGGCCGGGGAGTTTGGCCAAACCTCTGTGGCTTGGACGGTGTGCCTGCCGATATTATGATAGGATTAGGCTTAGCACCGTCTAGTTTTCCCATGGCATGTTCCCCGGTCATTTGCCGCGTAGGGTGACAATGGCGCGACCGTTCTGATCTGGCCGGCGCAGCCTGCCCGCCAGTGCCCGAGGGCACGCTGGGATGCTGGCCAATCCGCGGCGTTGGCCGAGATCGGCCCTGCTTGGGCGCTGGCGTTGGGCCGGTCGGTTATCATACGGAAACGATATTCCATTTCAGCCGTCCCGAGAGTTCCGTGGCACTCCTCCAAACCACCCCTTCCTTTAGCGCCATAGTAAAGTGACTGGCGGCCAGTGTTCTTCCAGCCAGAGCCAAACTCGTCACAGCCCCGTCGATCCCCATCTCCTCGCGGACCGGGCACAAGCAAGAGAAACTCACAGAAGTGGGTCCTTCTGCGAGGGGTGCTTCTTCCGGCGGGGCATTCTCCCAACCCGCGACCACTGAACGAGGAAATTCGGGCTCAGGTGAAAGAGCCAATGCCTATGCGCTTCTTCTTGTATGGACGGCGGGCAAACGGGACCGGGGAGATCCATGAAGGCGACCGGGCGAACCCCAGTGGCGGTGAGACGAGGCAGGGCAAAGCCCCTCGAAGGCCCGGCGAGAGTCTACGCGGAACAGGCTAGGGAACTCTCGGCACAAATGTTCTGGGCCCTTGACCGCCTGTTAGAACTGCTGCTGGGCAAGACCACTTCCTCCCCCTGTACCGGATGCCAGTCACGGCCGACCTGCAAGGAACCCTGCGAGGCTCTCCTCCACCACCTGCCTGGGGCCACGGCCGGAAGGGGCCACAGTGAAAATCTCACAGAAGCACACATCGAGACGCTGGATGCCAGGGAACGGACTCGTCGCTCCGACGTCTTTGCCCAATATGAGGCATGCCAGGACATCTTTACCCCCAAGCAGTGGCAGGCCGTCTGCCTCCACTACAAGGAAGGGAAATCCCTGGCGGAGATTGCGGGACTCTTGAGCAAGAGCCGAAGCACTGTGAGTGACCTGCTGACGAGGGCCCGTGAACGGAAAGAAGCGTGTGAAAAGAAACGGCGGGAAGAATTCTTCCGCCTGAATCAGGCAGAGGACCGTAATTAGGCGAAAAAGCGCGGGCGCATCGTCGCGTCAGTGACAGGGCTGCAAGAAGCGGTCCTTGAGTGAAGCCACGACGGGTGAACCAGCAGGAGGATGCCGAGGATGCCAATGATCGGATCACCAACCAGCAACGTGCTCTTAAAGCCGCCCACGCAGTCGACATCCTGTCCAACGCCAACAGTGGCCGGAATTGCAACGACCCCGCTGGCAGTCGAAGCCAGCCTTATGAGCGACAGGGGGCATCTGATGCGCCGCATCGGACGCGTTGTCACGGTCGCGGTCCTTCTCATTATCGCTTCCATTGTATCTGGTGCAGCCCCTGTCGCCCCCACAGCTGATTCTTGGACCGTCTGTCCTGCTCCAGGCAAGTTCGTCACGGCCCTCTGTGCCACCAACGAGGCTCTCTGGATCGGCACCGAGGATCGCGGCCTCTGGCGGCTCGACCTGAAGGCCGACCCCGCCGCGAAAGATGCTTGGAAACAGTTCACCTCCAAAGACACCGCGACCGACCACGTTTACGGCATTGACGTCGATGTGCTCGGCCGCGTATGGATCGGCACGGTCAACCAGGGCGTCAGCGTTTATAACGGAAGAGAGTGGCGGAACTACGGCGCCCTGGATGGCTGCTCCGGCGAGCGGGTCTTCGCCATCGCGGCCGATGCCGACTCCAAGCGCGGCCACGTCTGGATCGGCACGGACCACGGCCTCGTGTGCTGGTCGCCGGACCTGAAGGCCAATCCGTCGAGTGGCCAAGGCACGTGGCGGACCTTCACGCGCGCCGACGGCTTGCCCTCCAACCAAATCTACGCCCTGGCCGTTGATAAACGCGGCCGCGTGTGGGTCGGCACGGAATGCGACGGCCTGGCGTGGTCCGACCCGCCTTACCGGAGGTGGACCGCCGTCCGTGCCGCGGCTGAACGCTCCGGCGACGAGGGGGAGGCCCCCGGTTTGAACGGGGGGACCGGCCCCGGCCTCCCCTCCAACCTCTCCAACGACCTGCTGGTGCTCCGGGACGGCACGGTCGTGTATAGCACCAACTACGGTCTGGGGATGGGGCGCGGCGGCGGGTTGACTTGGACGAGTTGGCAAGGCCTCGCGAAGCAGCCCTACGAGAACTATTGCCGCGGCCTGGCCGAGGACCCGTCGGGGCGCCTTTGGATCGCCACGCGGCACCTGGGCCTGGCGCGCCTGGATGGGCGGACCAGCGAACTCAAGAGGTATCGGAAGACCTCGCCGCCGAAGGCCAAGCCGGGCCAGCCGCCGCCCAAGGTCTTCCCGTCGCTGCCCGATGACTACGTCTTCGATGTGGCGGTGACGACCGGCGGCGACGTGTGGGCGGGCACCTACGGCGGGGGCCTGGCGCGGATGCGGCAGGCGGTGCCCGCACCTGTGGCGCCACGCCCGGCCGCGAGCCCTCGGGGGAGCGCGGGCCGTTTAACGCCCGCAGATGAACGAAGTTTACCCGCCGGGGCGGGTGAATCTGCGGGAACCCCGACTTGCCCCCCGCTGCCGCAACCCGCCGCCCCGCCAACGCTGGACGAACTCAACGCCCTGCTGGCGCAACTCTCAAAGGTCCCCTTCCTCCCGCCCGAGAAGCAGCCGGCCGTCCTCCGCCTCGACGACGATTGGCTGACCAAGGGCGACTGCCTCGGCCGCTACGGCCGGTACTGGGGCTGCTGGTGCGCGATCTGTTCGCCGAAGAACTACGAGTGGGGCGCCGGGCCGGAGAAGGTCGAAAAGTGCGCCTTCATCGGCTCGAACTGCGTCAAGGGCGACTCGCTCCGTTACTGGGTCCACTGGCTCCACACGAAGAACCCGAACACCCTCGAAATGCCTCCCACGTACTGTCACAGCCGTGTTGTGAAAGGCTACATGACGCCGGACTTCACCCGCCGCCAGGCCGAATGGGACGACCACGGCGAGGCGTACCCGATGACGCGCGACGGGCCGCACCTCTTCTGCACGCTGCGGATCCCGGCGGGGCTCTACACCCTCTCGCTCTACAACTTCAACAAGGACGGACACGGCGGGAACAACCGGTTCCGGGACTATCGCTTCTCGATTCGCGTGCACCCGGCGGGCCGGCCGCTTCGGGAGATTGAGGGGTTTGAGAACCGGCCGGAACTGGCGCGCGGGCGGATGCGGGACTTCTGGAACGGGGCCTACAAGCGGTTCCTCGTCCGCGGACCCACGGAAATCACCTTCCACCAGAGCCGCAACCACTCCCACAACGCCATCCTGGCCGGCGTCTTCCTCGACCTGGTGGACGAGTACCCTGTGCCATATTTTCACACGTTGGAGGAATGGCAGGGGCTGAAATCGGCCGAAGCCCGGGAGGGCCAGAACCTTCTCGCCGAGGCGCGGACTCCCGGCGCGCGCACCGCGCGGTTCCGCCCGGGCGCGACGGCCGCCGAGGCGGCGGTGCGGGGCTTCGACGAACTCGAGCGGATGCGCCTCTGGAACCCCGTCTGGTGGGCCACCGAGGGTGTCCATCTCTATAAGCCGCTTCTCCGGTGGTACCTCGCAGCCATCCAAGAAGTCCAGCCCGGCCGGGTGAAACAGGAACTCTACCGCCGCGCGGCCACGTGCTATTACCGCCTCGGCCTCTACGAGAAGTGGGAGGCGGGGCAGGTCCTCCTCGGCAAGACCCCCGCCCGCAGTATCGAGAAGGCCCTGAAGTGGGACGGAAAGACCTTCTCTTATCAGGGCAAGGGGTACGAGATAGTGACGCGGTATCTGGAGGAGCACGGCCTGCGTCCCGCGGCGGTCGGCGAGGGGACGGCGGACCTGCCGGCACGGGCGGAACGGTCGGGTGTGCCGTTTAACGCCCGCAGATGAGTCCCGGTGCGTCGGGACGAATCTGCGGGTTGCCGTTTACGTGTTTCGCGCGGCAAGTTGAGCGGTGGCGGCAAGATATAAAGAAAACGCTTGCTCGCCGCGTCGGCGAGCGATAGAGAAAGGGAGGTGGGTCATGCGGACCGTAGCGAAAGGAAGTTGGCGGCGTTGGGCTGTGGGCTTGGCGGTGGTCGGTTTGGCCTTGGGCGCGTGGGGCCTCCTTGCCCGCCCCTCGGCCGTGGCGTCGGAAGGCGGCGGGGAACCGAATCCGAATCAGGAGGCGACTCTGTATCTGAAAGCGTTCAACGGCGTTGCGTACGCTGCGACACCATGGGCGGGCACAAGGTCCTCTCCGACGACTCTCTTGTGCGGGGATTGGACTCATGACACTAATGAGTGCGCGGTCGTACTCAGCGCTTGGAAGGACGAAGCGCTAACCGATCCTGAGCACAACGTGACGTGGAACGCCTCTGGGGTGTCAGGTCGGTGGTCTGGTGGCCAGACGGGCCACCAAGTCCTCTTTATAGCGCTCGAGCCTGGTGTATGCACGTTTACAGCCACCACCCCCGACTGCAGTGAGACGATCGATGTAATCTTCGCGCGCGCGAAACTCGTGGAGCACTTGCAGGTTGATGAGGAAGGCGAGGAGGATCCAAGTTACATCCTCTGCGACTCCGACGGTGACTTCCCCTTTAAATTCGAGATCGATGGGGTGGACGATGGTCTCGTGTGGGTGGCGGATGACGCCAGCGACATCACGTTTCGCTTCTATCGCGGTAATCAACTTTGGAATACAGCACAGGCGCATCTTTTTGCGTCCTCCTGGGAGGCAACAGAGTGTGACAACGGACAGGCAAGAGCGTACTGCTTTACTGTTGCGCGGGGGGATATGGCGGACATCACCGCGGGGTTGAACGAATACTGGGGAAGCACTGTCCTCGACGTCAAGGTAACCATGACGGTCCGGCGAAGCGCCGAGGAAACCAACGTGGCCGATGTCGGGTCTACCGACTATGTCGAGAACGTCCGCTACGCGACGAGTATCTGCCGGACTATCCACGTCGGTGAGGACGAGCCCCTTGACAGTTGCCAGCAGCCGTCGGAGGATTTTTATGAATGGCGCAGCTACTTCGATTACAACTACCCTGAACCGGACCCTGGCTTTGTCGGGTCACCGGGCGATATTTCGGTAGCTCATTCTGGTTACTACTTTGCAGAGACGGAACTTTTTGACGATTTTGACTGGAACGGTTGGCCGCATAGAGAATGGTGGCGAGCCTGCTCCCACGGGGGCGGAATGCTTAACTATGCACTGATAAACTTCGGATTGAAGACATCCCCGTACTGGGGCACCTACTTGGACGTCGCCGAGAATACCGGTCGGATCCGCCCCCAGGGGTGGGCTCCCACTGACGGCAAGATGATGTGGGATCTACAAGTCGATGGCAGTACGGCTACGCATTATAACGAGACAACGCTCGCGTGTGGGTCGGTGTTGCTCGCCGTGGCCGGGATGGCAACGGCGGGCGCGCCGATCTGGGTATCGGTGGGGATTGGGGCCGCCGGGGTGCTCTGCTCACTGCCAGCCGCCATCGATGCTATTGATGACAGCGATCCTGCGGATGAGTTTAGTGCTCAAGCGGTTTGCCGTTGGGGTTACGGGAGAGAGGACTGGAACGGCTCACCGATTGCGGAACGACCGCCCTACGGCGGTGAGGGGACGGGGGCGCACCAGGGGCCGTTCAATGAATTTCCCCTGGAGCCCGGCGAGAGCATGGGGGTCAAGGTGGGCCAAACCCTCAAGGCGTTCGTCGAATGGAGCGTCTGCGCGCAGAACCAGTCGTACATCATGGAAGCAACGCCGACGGTCGGTGCCTACATGCATACCAACGTCGATCTCAGAACAATGACTTACAACTGGACCGGGGAGTGAATTACTTGACTGATCTTTGGGAAGGAGACTCTCATGTCAAAGCGAAGCCTGTTCTCAGGGGCGGTGCTCGTGTGCATGTGCGCGGCGATGCTTGCCCCCGCCGTTGCCGATCCGGCTGCCGCGCGCAAGAACGTCCAAGTGCAGGGAAGAATCCTCAGCCGGAAGGGGAGCGAGTGCGCCCCAGCCCTCCTGCGATTCTTCGAGGTGTACAACGGTACCCGTCTCGTCACCACCTTCAAGACAGACGACAAGGGAGAGTTTGCGTTCGCCCTTGTGCCGAGCTCCCTTGCTGCTTCGGGGGAGCAACCTTGGACTGTCGTGGTCAGACCCATAAACCGCCACCGGGTGGCCGACGGCCTGTTGTTGGGCACGCGAGAGTTAAAGATCGCGGCCGGCAGTGAAGTGCCCGAACAGGAGTGGATCTTCGACAACGCGCAGGAGGTTGTGGTGACCGGTTCCGTTTGTGATGAGACGGGTGCGCCGCTTGCGGAAATGCCTGTGACCGTCCGCTTCCAGGAGCCTGGACTGTCGTACTTCCACAAAGTCTCCGCCCGCGCGGGTGACGAGGGTGACTTTTCGCTCAGGGTGCCGCTCTTGGCCTCTCAGGATTACGTGGTCGAAGCTCACCAACGCGACGACAAGGGATGGTGGCACGCCGAAAGAACCCTGACGAGCGAGGCGCTCGCACAGCCGCTTCATCTTACCTGCCAGCGATTCATCGGCAATGTCATAGTGAGGTTTGTGCTTCAGGGCGCGGCCGATAAACCCGTCGGCTTGGATCAAAAGCGATTCGAGCTTGCCAGTCACCCGGAGTGCGGCGGACAGGCCGTGGAAACGGCGTCGCTTAGCTTTTACAACGTTCCCTATGGTCGCCATGAGATCCGGATTCACCCGACATCTCCGTCATGGAAAGAATACGTCTTTGTCGAAGGCACCAACACCTTCGAACTCACCGACCAAGATCCGTTACCCAAACAGATTACCGTGTTACTTCGTCCCCGCCGTCGGGGCATGTTAAAAGGGTGTGTGCTCGAAAGGGGGAGTCAAAAACCTGTGCCCGGCATTCCGGTCCGGGCCTTGGGCCTCGATGCAAGGAAGGCACAGACTGATGCGGAGGGACGGTTCGGATGGGCGGACATGCTGGAAGGAAGGTATGTTCTGCTCATAGAGTCGTCGGATTTTGCGCCGCTACGGACCGAGGTGGACATCCCGACCGAGGCGGACGTGGTTATCGAACTGGCGCGGTATGGTGTTTATTCCGGTACCGTTGTGAACCCAGCCGGTCAGCCTGTGGTCGGGGCACTCCTTGAAATGAAACCCCAAGGTGGCCTGAAAGCGCCGGGTCCCAGGACAGACGGTCGAGGCAAATTCGAGGCGTCTGTTCCTCCGGGTACGTACCTCGTTGACATATTTCTACCCATTGAGCCGACCGAGAAAGGCAAGGCCTCAGGGATCGTCCGGGTCAAGCGGTTTCTCTTCAAAATGACAGACCGCGATATCGTGGAGAACTACACCGTTCCAGGGATCATCCGGTGGCAAGGGCGGCTGACTCTTCCGGCCGGGCACAGCAAGCGGTATGAAACGATCATCCTGTATCCCCGCAAGCCCGATGGCCTCTGGTTTGCAACCCGACTGGATGAAGGCGGACACTTCGACTTTTGGGTGGTACCGGGTGAATACGACTTTGGATTGTGTTCCGGAAGAGACCTATGGAAGCTCCGCCACCCCGTCACCCTATCTGCCGATCGCCAGGAAGATCTCCAAATCACACAAAGCGACCTGGATGGTGCCGAAACCGGGAGGCTTGACGAGAAAGGAAACTTCGTCTTTGGGAAGCCTTAGACGATGCGCAAACGCTGAGCTTTAAAAGCGCAACCATCGGCCCATAGAGTCGTGCCTTCGGGCGCGCAGCAGACGCCAAGCGATGCCACGGTCTAGGGGGGACGTGGCATCGCTCTTTCGTGGGAGCGGAAGGTGCTGCGCCATCGGGCGGTTTTCCGCGCGGATGCTTGATGAACTCGAGTGCCTTCGGCTCTGGAACCCCTTCTGGTGGGCCACGGAAGGCGTCCATCTCTACCGCCCGCTTCTGCGGTGGTACCTAAAGGCGCTCGGCGAGGTCCAGCCTGGTCCGGTGAAACAGAAACTCTACGCCCGCGCCGCGACGTGCTACTTTGCGCTGGGCCTCTATGAGAAGTGGGAGGCCGGGCAAATCCTCCTCGGCAAGACCCCCGCCCGCCAAGCCCCGCAAGCGGTGCTTACAAATCGGTCTGACCCGCGCCGTTCATGAACGTTCATGAACGCGAAAACGCCCTTGGTGCACGCGCCAGGGGCGTTTTTGGCTGTTTTGCGTGAACGGCGCGCTATGGGTGGAGGGGTTAGCCCAGGAGACGGACATGGCTGGACAACGCGCCGTGAAACGGGTGTTTTGGGGGGGCCTCATGGTGTTGGCGACGGTGGGGTTCTTCCCCACGATGGCGTCTGCGGGTTCAGGTCCATCGTTCTTTGGGGTCGACGCGGACAAACCCAATAGGCCCAAGGTGTCCGAGGATTCCGTTCGCGCCGCCCTGGCCAAGGCCTGGGGGGTCTTCTATGCCGGCGACTTGCCGGAGGCGGTCCAGGAGTTCCGGTGACATAGAACTTAATTGGCTTGACTCAAGAGATGAATTCGGGGGACAGGCATTTCCGGCCACCCACCCTGCTTTTCCCCCTGCCTGCCACGGCGTCTTGTCCCGGCGTAGTCCCGGCGCGCCGGGATTGATCGGGACGACGCCGGGTTCCGCGTTTGAACGCCCCGCCCCTCCGTCCCGGACCCTGCCCTGAGCGAGCGAAGCGAGTCGAAGGGTCCCTCCGCCCCGGAGCCGCCGTGAGTTTGGCGGCTCCTTTCGGATGGCTGGCTTCGGAGTGAACGGCCAACAGCCGCGGCGGTACGGCCGCGCCGGCTCTTGACCCGGCGCGCCAGGGAAGCGCCTGTGTCTCTGGAACCCCTTCTGGTGGGTCACCGAGGGCGTCCACGACTTCGACGGCAAAGGCTACCAGGTCGTCACCGACTACCTGCGCGAGCATCCCGCAGACGGTCAGTCCGAGAGGGTGGCCGACGCCGGATGAGGTTGTGTGCTGTGTCGCACGCCTTGTGCTGGACACCACAGGGATCTGGTTCCACTGTTTGGAGCCTTTGCCGTCGCGCGGTAACAAATCCGGCGGCACTGTCATTCTGCGAGTCGCTCGAGAACCTCGCTTCCCGTTACTACGGTAGTGTTTGGAGAAGAATCGAGCTTCCTTGCGAGCGAGTCCCGCAGGTTCGCGGACGTGGCGACAACGAAGACCGCCCGCATTCCCGCTTCCAGGCACTTCGCGACATTGGCTGCCGCGTCAGACTGCCCTGTCTCGATCTCAAAGGCGACGCGCTTTCCGTCGCGCGTGGCCAAGAGGTCAACCGTCTTGCCGCCGCCGACCGGGAACTCCTCGGTAACCTCGTAGCCGCAGGACCTCAGGTGTTCGGCGAGGCGGCGCTTCCAGTAGGTATGCACCGGCCCGCCGTCCCTGTTCGAAGCGGCAGCAGGCAGCCCCAGCGCCTGTCTTCCTTCTTCTGTCAGGGCGAGGATTTTTCCACTACCGCCACGAAGGGAGATGCTTGCCGACTCGATAAGCCTCCGATCTATCAGCACGCGCTGGACTTCATTGCCTTTTCGCGCCGGTAAGGCCAGACGACAATACCGATCCACCACAAAAGATGTTGGACGTTCCTGAACGTCCATCAGAAATTTTCGTTCCTGCGTTGTAAGCCGAATTGCGCACTCATCCCCCATTATCCCCTCATCTCCTTTTTCCTTTTTTGGAATAGTAGTCTTCATGTCGTCTTGCGTGGCGTCTTGCCCGGAATCCGCCGCAGACGCCGGAATCGGAGCGGAATGTGTCTCTTGACGTGATGGTTCCAAAGGGGAGGGAGTCGGCAACAGATTTGCTCGTTCCCTTATCATCTGGTCGTTGACGCGCCCCTTGTCTATCTTGACGAGCGGCAACCTGACCAGGAACGGCCAGAACCAGCGGCCCTGGAGTTTGGCGACCGCCCAGCCCACTTCGAGCCGGCCCAGGTAATCGGTCTGCTCGCCGTTCAGCAGGAGGCAATCCTGCATCATGGCCAGGTCGCCGCGGTGCTTGAGGTTGAAGGCAAAGGTGGTGTAGGTGTTGCCCAGGGCGGGTTTGGAGATCAGGCTGGGATGCTGGTCCAGGCAGATGATCGCCTCTCCCAGTTCGCGGATCTCCCTCAGGATGACGTCGGTGACGGTCTCTTCGCCCGTGGCCTCCTGCTTCTTCCGCAGCAGGATGTGGTGGGCCTCCTCGATGAAGACGGCGTGCTTGAACTCCTCGCGGTCCGGCTGGCCCATGCGGTAATGGTGGATCCAGAGGAGCAGGGATTCGATCAGGAAGGTCTTGTCCGCGTTGGTCAGGGCGTCAAGTTCAAGGACCACCTGGCGGTTGAGAAGGTCCGCGACGTCGAAAGGGGCCTCGCTGTTCAGCACGCGGCCCATCTCGCCGAAGCAGAGGACCTCCACGGCGCGCATGGCAGACTCCATCCAGCCGGCCTCCCTGCCTTTGGTTTTCCGCTCGAGCAGGAAGTTCCTGACGTCTGCTAGGGTGGGCATGCGGACCGGCGCCCCGTCGTAGACGCCAAATCGCCGGTACAGGCTGTCGATGGCCCGCATGAGCAGAACCGTCACGCCTTCGCCGAGGAAATAGGCGTGGCACATGACCTCAATGAGTTTCTTGAGCCAGACCGTGGCCTGGGTGCCCGGCGGCGGGATCAGCGGGTTGAAGTGGAACGGTGCCACGTTTCTGCCCACGGTCAGCACGACGAGATCGCCGCATTCGGGCAGGGAGAGCAGATCGCGGTAGTTGCGCTTCCAGTCAAAGACCAGAAAGGGCTTACCGGCCCTGATGAGGTCGAGCACCAGAAGGTAGGCGAGGTTGGTCTTGCCGCTACCCGAGCGGCCGAAGATGCCGATGTGCTGGATGAATTCCTCCTCGCGGATGCCGAAGGGGTACTGCGGTTCCTGTGCGTAGTACACCTGGCCCGCCGGGTAGTCGCCGGCAACCAGCGCGGCGGGTGGGGGCTTGAGGAGAACCTGACTGCTCTCGAAGGTCTCGTCCAGCCTCTGAGCCAGTTCGATGCGGAGGACGCGTTCGATTTCCCTGCGGACTGAAGCGTCGGAAACCACGTACTCCTGCCAGAGGAGGTCGAGTTTTGGTCCCATCACAGGCCTGAGTTTGCGGAAGACGTCATCGATCTTCATGCCTGCTCAGCCTCCTCTTCATGCCTACCAGGGCCTTGTATTCGTCCAGGAACTTGCGCCTTTCCTGTGCCAGGTTGACGGCGTCTTCCCAGTACTTGAGTTGCTCCTTGCGGTGGTCCGAGGCCCGGCTGGTGATGCTCTTGTGGAGGCTCAGTCGGAGGAACTCCAGTTGCGGATAGAACCCTGCACGCCAGGGCGGCTGGAGGGTGTCGAGCTGGCGCATGGCCGCGTCTCTCTCGTGGTCGATCTGCTCCAGAAAGTGGAAGTTCAGGACCTTGCGCCGGGCCAGGGCGTCGTCGATCTCCTGTATGGCGTCGCGGAGGTTCCGGATGCGCTCGTCGAGTATGCCGGCCACCCCGGCACCGTTGGTATGGTTTGCGGGAGGGTCTTCTGGCCCCGCAGCGGCAGGGCTACCGTTGCCGGTCTTCGCTCCCCTGCCTCTGCCGTTTCCGTTCATGCAAACCTGGCGGTTTGGATCCGCCTAATCCTCCCAGGCGATGCCGCCGACGTCGGATCGAACGATACCAGTTGCCAGGGCGGAAGGTGCCGGGACCACAACGATTCGCCGCGTTTCGCCAGCGAAACCCACGACGAGATAGGGTTTCTCCCGGGATCGCGCTGCCAGGGCGATTTCCCTGCGCAGCCGCACCAGCTCTTCCCGGTCAAAGGTGCGCGCGGGCCCGTCGCAGGTTGTCAACAGCCAGCGGTAGGGTTTCCTGCTGCCGTTTCTGGACCGAATCACGACGATGTTTCCCTGTGCTTCCACCACGCGATGGCCCTGCCCGAGCAGGTATGCCAGCCAGGAATCCCTTAGCAGCTCAAGTTGGACATAGTCGCCCATAGCCAGGGGCTTGGCAGGAGTAATTTAAGAACGCCGCGAGTGCGGGATGCGAAACTTGCCTACGTTCCTCTTCCCGGTGTCACAAAATCCAACGATAGGGCACTCGCGGCACTTGGGAGCGGACGGAGTGCAAAACTGTCTGCCCAATTGGACGAAGCTCACGTGAAGGGACCGTCTCAGGCCTTTCGGAGTACGCTCCTGTAGTTCCTCTGCCACCGGCGGGGTTAGAGTCGCTGCCGAAACCCATCCCAGCCGTCTCGCTACACGAAAACAGTGCGCATCCACTGGAAACACCTTGCGGTGCAGAGCAAAGAGGAGAACACACCGCGCGATCTTGATTCCCACGCCTGGCAGGCTCGTTAGGAGGGTTTCGGCTTCGCGATCGTCCATCTTCCCGAGAGGCGCCAGCGTGACCCTACCGAATCGCTCCTTGAGCTGCTTAGCGATGGCGACTATCTGAGTCCCTCTTCTCCGAGCCAAACCGCCCCGCTCGACCGTCTTCGCAACGACCCGAGGCGTCGTGTGTGCCAACGCGTCCGCCCGTGGAAAACGCTTTCTGAGGGTTCGGTACGTCTCCCGGTAACGTCCAGGCGGGGTCTTGGAAGAAAGAATAATGTACAGTAGTTCGTCGAACGGATTGTGCTTATTGTCCAGCGTCCTCTCGTCGTATCTCCGTCTGAGTACCCTGCCAATTGCTCTCGCGTCACGGAACATCTCGCTGCCCCTCTGAGCTGCCTAACCAGCAGGTTCCTTCTTGGCGAGACGTCGCCCAGGCACGATCCCGCTCAGCAGCGACTTCAAGACTCGCCCGTGAGAATACGTAAACCAGGGCGGAATGGCTTCTCCGACCGCCTCCCGAACCAGGTAATAGTAGCCGTTCGACACCGCCCACTCCCAAGAGTACGACTGCGGGATCGTCTGCAGCTCAATACACTCCCTCGGGCTGAGGACGCGGTTTTCCCAGGGGTGGATCTTGTAGTCGCTCCCGAGATGGCTGCTGGCCGTGGTCACAGTGGGTGCTGGCCGGTCCGATCGCATCCTACGGTAGCTCGACTTGAACCCGCGGATTAGCCTGATGCGCCCAATGTCGTCTCTCACGTGGGGCCGATTGACCATGATAGTGTGGCAAGACGGACAACGGAGGCGCCCTGCTTCGACGCCCTTGCGACCACAGCGCGAACACGTATCGTTCTGGTACGCGCTCCTCCCGCTGTGCGGTGGGATTTGGCTCACCCACGAGTAGCGGGTAGGATCGTAGTGCGGCACGAAGTGCAGGACGTCCGTCGGGTCTCGCGCCGCCTCGCTGTTTCGAGCGTCCAACTCGCTGTAAGCCCTACTGGCAAACCACCGTTCGAGCGTAATCCGTTCGGCCAGACCATCGGTCGGCTTCTCCGCGTGCGTTTGCTTTGGCCAGGGAAGGATCCCTTCGCGCAAGAGTTGCCCGACGACGGGCAACTCGTCGTCCAGCAGGACCAAGACCGAACGTCGCCTCAACTGTGGCACGCCGTAGTCGGCCATCTGCACGACCCCGGCGAACATGGTGTAGCCGTCCAACCGCTCGAAAAAGGCCTCTACCAACCTCTGCGACCTCTTGCGACGGGGAAGCCGGACCGTACGCAAGAGAATCTGCGGAACGTTCTCTACGACCGCACATAGAGGGTGCAACTGTTCGATGACCGGTACTGTCGCTAGGAGCAACAAATTGCGCTCGTTTCTTCCCTTTCCGTCCGGCTCACCGACTTTGCCTCTGCTTGGGTTGGAGCTGCTCATGCCTTGGCAAGGTGGAGTCACTGAGAGCAATGCCAGCCTCTCTCCGCACGCACTTCGGTACGCTCGCACGACCTTCCGCCAAGTTTGCTCCAGGTCTCCGACGACCACGTTGGAGTGCGTAAAGTTCTCTGCGCACAGCCTCGCACGATGGGGGTCCAATTCGGCGTGCACCAAGAACCGAAATCCCGAGTACTCGTACCCTAGGTCACTTATCCCTCCCCCCGAGAAGAGCGACACTGCTGGCAAACCGTCACCACGAGGCGTGGTACGTCTGGAGAGGAATCGCACCAAAGGCGTTTTGTCGAGCTGACACCGGCTGCTAGTCTTCATCCGCATCGCTCCCGCGTTTTGAACCGTCGTCTACTTCGAGTGCCTTGATTCTCGGGTCCTCCGCTGGTGCTCGTCTCTTCGCCACACCCAGGAAGTGACGATGCGTCTCGCGAGCTGTGCGCAGCAGTACTTCCCACGGGCGAACGAAGATCTGGTGCGGCGCCAGCCTGTCCCTCTCTGCTGTCGCTTCCGGCTTCACACTGTGAGCGACCAGGTACCCGCAGACCGTGCGTTTTGGATATTGAGGGTCGGTCGACTGGCCTTCCTCTTTTTGGAGGAAATCCACATAGTCGGTGAGTTGGCGAAGCTCCTTCTTGCCCACGACATCGCCTGGGCGCTTGACCTCGACGACGACGACACGGCTTGCATCGCCCAAGCAAAAAAAGTCTACGCGTTTGCGCCCTCCCTTGGTCTTGGTCGGCTTGACGTGGAACTGCTTGCTCAGTAGCGTGTCCAGGCGTCTCTCGTGCTCTACCATCGTCCATGTGGGGTCTATCAGCCAGGGATGGTCCCGAAGGAAATCCTGCATATCCGGCTTCTCCCGGACTCTTGCGTCGATCATCTGTTCGAACTTTCCGATGACCTCTAGGCGCCCGCGTACGATCTGCGCGGTGGAAATCGCTTCCAGAACGTCCCACTCTTTGAGAAGTCCCAGGACCTCGGCCTGGGCCTCCGGACTGGCGGCGTTGAGTTGGCGGATCAACGTCATGAAGGTTTCGTTCTCGTAAGCTTTGACGAGGAAATCTACCAGTTCGTCGAGTCGGTCGTCCTCGATCGTCGGGATGCTCGCGAGTTTTTCTATCGCTGCCGTCAGCTCTCGACGCTCGCGGACGGGGAACCGCTGAATCCTGGCCCAGTACCGGGTTCCCTTTTTCACGCGCTCCATGCGGGTCTTGGCACGCATGTTGGCCCACTCGGCCAGCAGCTCTTTGACCTTGGCTTGCCCCCAGTCCACCAAAGCTTTCGCCTTAGGATCTTCCCAGAGGACGCTAGCCCTGTCAGTTGCTACCAAGTCGACGTCCTCGTCGAGTCCTTCAGCCTGAACCTCACCTGTCATGTACTGGAGCCCGTGCTGACCGTACACGCCGCCGCTCAATCCGAAGCACCACGGTGCCTGGACGAGCTTCCCTCTCGCGAGCACTGAAATCCCGCGGACGTCCTCGTGGGGTATGGTGTCTTTCGTGAATCCGATCCACCACTTGATGTGACCGAAACCGGGTACGTCGTCCTCCTGCCACTGCCCCTTCTTCGCCGGGAACCGGAATTGATAGACGCCTTCCTTCTTCTCTAGAGGGGCATCGTTCACCCACACACGGAAATCGTTAGAGTAGACCGCGAACCGACTCAACAAGCTCCTGACGAACTGCTCGCTCGGAACGGAACGCTTGATCTTCAGTTGGGTGAGACGGATGGTAGTCCTGTGTTTCTCCTTTGTGGCTTCGTCCGCCTCGACAGTTGGGTGGTAGTCGCTTCCGAAATTACCCGCGCGCTCTATCTCCTGGTAATCCAACACGAAGCGAGTCAAGCGACCGTCGCTGACTGTCTCTACGGTTATTCGGTCAGCTATGCCGAAGCCTGCGAGCTTACCTATGCCCTTGTGCGCCATGAGGGGACGTTTCTTCGGGCCGGAAGAGTAGTCGCCCTCTTCCGCCCGTCTGTTCCGTCCCAACACGAGGTACTTGTTGTCGCAGTCCCCGAAAGACATGCCTTGCCCGTCGTCGGTCACCTCGATCACAGAACTGGCCTCGAGCGGCTGATCCAGCGGGATCGTTATGCGGACGTTCGCCGCCTCGGCATCCCAGGCGTTCGCGACGAGCTCAGCAATCGCAGGGACGGCGCCCGAGTACATCTGTAGGCCAAGGTGCTTGACTAACCCTCCGGCGAACTTCATAGTCAATTTTCTTTGCGTTGGTTTTCTAGCCATCGAATCACCCTCATTGTCGTTGCTACTGCACTGCTAGCGCATTCGGCCACGGTTGACAGTGCTCTGTAGTTATTCCATCCGGGGCTTATATGTATTCTGATGCTTCACCCGAACAGTTTCGCCACATAGTCGTAATCGCTCGTCCCCTCGAAGAAGAGTATGTGCGCTTCGGCAAACTGCTGTTTGCTCCAGTTGCCGTCGCCGTTGAGGGCGGCTTCGCCCATGGACTCGCGGATCTGTGCGGCCAGGTCCTTCAACTCGGCCGCGGCCTGCGACTGGCTGGCCAGGATGCCGCTCGAGAGTTCCTTCGAGATCGCCTCGACCAGGTCCTTCTGAATGAACCGCTCGACGGCGTCCCGCTTGTGGTTCATGATGCGGTAGATGCCGAAGTCCAGGTCCGCGCAGTCGAACTGGAACATGTCCCTCAGCAGCCGCTGCAGTTTTTCGAGGTTTGTTTCCGTGGCCATGAAAATCTCCCGTCGGCGCCTGCGCAGGCGCAGAGTCCTTACGTGACTATTGGCGCGGGGGTATTATAAACACTGCGGCCAGCGGATGCCTACGATTTCTTGCGAGGGGGCGAGAACGCCGCCGGCCATTGGCCGCTTTCGGCTGGAAGATTGATGTGAAACGGGTGATAATCTGTGCACAGGCTGCAATACTGAGAAGGGAAGAGGTGGGCCATGGACAAAGGCGCGCATTTCTACCGGGCCGATTTCCAGGTCCATTCGCCGCGCGATGCGAACTGGACTGGCTGCAAGCCGGTGGCCGACGACGACAGGATGGTGTTTGCCCGCGCCTTCGTGAAGGCGTGCCGCGAGAGAGGGCTCCAAGCCGTCGCGATTACAGACCACCACGACGTCTGCTTCGTGAGGTACTTCCAGTTCGCGGCCCAGGAGGACAAGACCAGCAGCCTTGTTCCGACGCCGGGCTCGCAGGATCCGATCGTTTTCCCCGGGGTTGAGCTTAGCCTGGCTGTGCCGTGTCAGGTCATCGTCCTTCTTGATGCCGATGCAGAACCGCAATTCCAAAACATGCTGCTGCAGGCTTGTGGCATTCCGCCTGTGCATCCTGATGACGCAAACACCGGCCCCCAACCGGTGGCTCTTCCTTTTCACAGGCTTGAAGATCTGGACGAGGCCCTGAAGGCGTACTCGCACGGTGCGCTGGAAGGCCGGTACATCGTCGTTCCGAACGTGAGCCACCCGGGGCGATACAAGACGCTGCTTCGGAACGGGTTCCACGACAAGTATGCCGCGATGCCCTGCTTCGGCGGATATATCGAATGCGACTGGGACGGCCAGGGTCGCAAGTTCATCCTCGAAGGCAAAGCCAGGGAATGGGGCCACAGGGCCTTGGGGATGTTCCAGACTTCCGACTCGCGGCGCGAGGACTGCCGTGACCTTGGATCCCGCGCCACCTGGGTGAAGATGGCCGAACCGACAGCCGAGGCGTTGCGCCAGGCCTGCCTCGCGCGGCAGTCGCGCATATCGCAGACGCCGCCCATTCTTCCTGGCCGCTACATCGCCCGCATCGAAGTATCGGACAGCACCTTCATGGGAGCCTTTGACTTTGAGTTGAACCCGCAGTTCAACGCGATCGTCGGTGGCCGGGGCACGGGCAAGTCCACGATCCTTGAATATCTGCGATGGGCCATGCAAGACCAGCCGGTCCCATACGAGTCCGACATCGACCTGAGCGACGGTGTCGCTAGGAAGCGCCTACTGATACAGGACACGCTGCAAAAGGTGAAAGGCCGCGTTGCGGTCCACTGGTCGCTCGACGGTACTCCGCACATTGTGCGGTGCGACTCGGGAACGAAGGAACTCACCCTGCAAATCGGCGACGGGGCTCCGGTGCCTGCCACTGCGGAGGACGTGTGGCGCCTTCTGCCGATCCGGGCCTACAGCCAGAAGCAGCTCTCCAGCGTGAGTAACCGCACCGCTGAACTTCAGCGGTTCGTTGAGCAACCGATCCAGGAGGAGCTGGCGCGGCTTGAGGCGGAGATCGCACAGAAGCGGGACCTGATGAGGGATGTCTACGGTAGGATTCTGGCGCGCAAGAATATGGAGCGCGACCTTGCCGCGGCCAGGACCGTGCTGGCCTCTGCGCGGGAACGCGCCAACGCCATAGAGAAGTCACGCCCCAACACGCCCCAAGCTGACGGGGGAGTCCGAGAAGGCAATCAAGGAGCATGCCGCCAGGCTCAGGGAGCGGCAGGCGAAGGAGGCCCTGGAGCAGGATCTGGCTCGTGCTGCGGATGGCCTCATCGAGGCAGAGGATCGTCTCCTTGGACTCCCGCAGGACCTGACGCTCGACGAGAACAGCCCGCAAGGCGACTTTCTGCAAGCGGCGCATCGGGATGCAGGCGAGTTGATTGCCCGTGTGGTGAACAGCGTCAAGGACGCGCGGAAGGCGCTTCTTGACGGCTCCACGGAGATTGCTGGGCGGCTGAAGACCTGGCAGGCGAATCAGGAGACGCACGAGCAGGCCTATGCGGCGGCGCAGGAGGAATCAGCCGCCAACAAGGCACAGATGACGCAACTGCGCGACTTGCGAGCGCAGGAGGCCGAGAAGCAGAAGGAGGTAACCGGCCTCGAGCGGGAACTAGGCTCGCAGGCCGATCCGGAAGAGGAATTTGCCCGGCTGCTGGACTCGTGGGTTGAGCTTCACCGCCGCCGCGGAAATGCCCTTGCGGACCAATGTGGCCGGCTGGCGACCATGTCCGGCGGCGAGATCATGGCCGAGCTTGTCCGCGGTGCCGACATCGAGGACGCGCTTGCAAAGTTGAGGGAAGCCATCAAGGGCGCGTACATTTCCCCGGAGGGCTGGGAGGAGCTCAAGGCGTCCATCGTTAGGGGCGGGGCTGCGGTCGAGAAGTGGCGCACGTTGATGATGGAACTACGCACCATGGCAGAGACCAATGCCGAGGATCTGCCGCCCAATACCGTGCCCGCAGAGCTGCCATCCTGGAGCTTGACAGACCGACAGAGGCGGGCGGTGGTCGAGAAGCTGCAGCCCAACACGTGGTTGGACATCTTCTTGACGAGCTTGAAGGACATGCCGCGGTTCTTCTACAAGACAACGGACAGGGAGATTCCCTTCGAACGGGCTTCCGCCGGGCAGCAGGCCACCGCGCTGTTGAAGGCATTGCTCAACGAAACCGGCGGGCCACTGATAATCGACCAGCCGGAAGAGGACCTGGATAACGCGGTCATAGAGACCGTGGTTTCGCTGATCTGGGAGGCGAAGCAGAAGCGTCAGATTATCTTCGCCAGCCACAACGCAAACCTGGTTGTGAATGGCGATGCCGACCTGGTTGTTCACTGCGACTACGCCACCGAAGGGGATCACAGCAAGGGCGAGATCAAGCACCAGGGGGCCATTGACGTCAGGGACATCCGGGACGTCATCACGCGTGTCATGGAGGGTGGCGAGAAGGCGTTCACGCTGAGGCGGCAGAAATACGGATTTTGAATATAGGAAACGGGGAGGGTCACTTCCTACGTAGCTTATTGAAATACGCTTGCGCCGTCTTTCGCAGAGTAATGGAAGGACTTTGGTTCCACTGGCGAACGATCTCATCGGTATCTGACGGCCGCAGATTGCGGATGTGCAGCAGCTGATCAAGGACATTGTACCCTCCGGCATCGACTTCCCATTCCAACTCCTCCATCATCTCCGCAAACGATGAGCAGTAGGCCTGAGCCACAAGTCTTAACCCAGTTGCCTGGATTTCCCCCGACACGGCCGCATTTCGCAATACACGCTGGAATAATTCACGCATCTCGCCCAGAATTCGAACCCCCACCGCATCGCTCGTTGCGCCAAGGTGTTCACACTGACCCACGATTTCCATGAGTTCCGCTCTGCCCACGATCTCAGGATGCCGCTGTACGAACCATGTGCCGGACCACAGAACTCCAAAGCGAACCCGCCAATCTGCGTCGGCTGCCAGGCGCTTCAGGGAGGCCAGGCAGGAATCCACCAAGTCTGGCGAACACTTGATCATGTGCCATAGGCACTCTGCAGACCAGACCTTTACGGGCCATTCCGCGCATCGGGAGGCCCTGGTTACCCAGTCTCTCAGTTGGGCGAAGAATTCACTCTCAGCAGCGGACGGGCCTTGATTTGGAGCCTTTTCCGACATTCCTTGAATCGTCATGCTGGCCAGAATCAGGGCGGCAGTTTGGGGTTTCCAATAACTGGCCCCCATTACACGCTCCCAGCAGCGATTGAGCAGATCACGGTTGCTCCCACGCCGTTCTCCAAAGAAGTCTTCTACGAGCCCCCATACCGCAGCTATGCCTGCGACGGTTTGGCTCTGTGGGCAATTCACCCCGGCAAGTTCCTCCAGCAGGCTGGGCAGGCCCAACCGGGGCTCAAGACTGTTCCCGGCTAGCTCGCCAAGGCGGGCGAGCCAGCAGCCACAGGTTAGTGAAGAGACGCCGTCCTTAAAAGTCTCTCTAGCTTCATTTGTCCAGTGCTCGCACTGCAACAACAATGCCTCGGTTGCCGCGGCTCGCACTCTCTCGTCGGAATCCCCCAAGGCGTTCCGCAGAAGCGCAACCACTTCTTCGGGAAACGATGGGAGAAAAGATGCGACTGCATAACACGCGCTCTGCCTGACTTCGACACGAGCGTCCGCCAGCACGGGTTTAACGATGTCCAATAGGCCTGGCCAGTTGTCCTCGGTGCGGCTTCGGGCAAGTTGATCGAGAATTGCCTTACGAACGTCAGAGAACGGGCTTCTCGTTAGGACCGCTATCCCGTCTGCCAAACTCTTCCTGTAAACGCGGAAGTCGACGTTTGCTGCGAACAGCTGTAGTTTCCTCTCATTGCTGCTTGCAAATCTGTTGAAGAACGAGACAAGGCTTGGGGTCTCGTCAGTCTCGTCATGCAACGACAATCTAAGTTGCAGCTTCGCCATAGAGCCCTTGCGGCTGTGGTGCAAGGTGGCTACCAGAATGTCAAGGAGATCGTCAAGGCACGTCTGCCAAGCACGGCGCCACCCGAACTCGTTGTGGTAGGCTCCGGTGAAGAGTGATTCCACGAGCAGTTTGCGGACAGAGGATGGGCCGTTACTACCCAACATGGTGGCAATCTTGGCGAGCCGCGTATTCTTGACTACAGCCAACGACCTTCCGCTTGCCTCTGCTGCAACTTCTCGCCTAGACCGCTCTGAAGCGGTGGCCAAACGCTGCAGGAGATTGAGCGTCGCTCCGGTATGTTCCTGGACCAGCTGGGCGATCGGATGGGCGATACCACGCCGCACATGAGGGCTGGGATCCGCAGCTAGGTTCCACAGAATCTCGCATGCACGCTGCCAGTCCATGCGGGCTAGATAGTGAATGTTTTCTGCGACCACATGCCGCTCCTCCGGGCTCTTGCAGGCCATGCGCGAAGATGCCCATTCCAATGCCCGCCTTCTGTCTTCTCGGTTTCGAGAGCCAAGTAGAGCCGCAAAAGCGACCTGCTGCAAGCGACTGTTCGAACTGGACAGCCATTGCTTGGCCAACGTGCGGTACTGGGCGCGTTTCCGAAGACACTTACCAAGTTGCGTACTCATGGTGAAGCAAGTGGAAAACCAGTCTTTAAGACGCTCCTTGGGTTTGGTGTGAATGTCTTCCCGACTGCTGCCGGTTGGGTTCGCGACGATTCGCAAGCAGATCTCCTCAAACTTGTGGATTCCCAATCTCTCCGCGAGCACGTCCAGTTGGAAAATGATGAGGTACCCGGCCTTCTCCGCCAGCGCGTGGATGAGATCATACAAAGGTGCCAGAGGTAATGAGATAATCGGAAGTGCCTTGCATGCCAAGCAACAACTCTTCCAGTCTCCCCTCTGCACCAGTGCAGAGAACAGCCGCCTTTGGAACAACTCGTCCTTTGAGGCTATATGTTGAAGAACGGCGTTCCCAAAATCGCTGAAATCTTCTGCCTCTCCAACGATTCTGTCCAGTTGAGAGAAAAACACCTCATCACTGTTCGGCAGCGTCCTCGACAAGCAGAACTCTAGTATCCGGTCATGCCAGAACCTGACATGCAAATCTCTGGTATTGTGCAGCACCAGGATCCCCGAGTTCTCCAGGTACCGTAACCGGTCTTCCCGAAAATGGGTGATGGACGATATGAGATTCCTGCCCTGGACCTCGGAGCTCCGCAGTTCCCTCATCTTTGCAGTCAAAGCGGTCAGGAAGTCGGCCGTGCCTTCCGGACCGTGCTGGAGCATGTGCGTGAGGTAGGAGTTGAAGACCTTGCTGAGGGCAAGGTCATCGGGAAGAAATTGCTCGGGATACGTCTGGGAAATCAGCCGCAGGATCAGCGGGCATGCGCACAGCTCTTCCACATCTCCGGCCACCGGTCCCTTGAAGCGGTACTTTCTTCTGTAGGCGTTTACGGCCGCCTTCAACTCTGCCTCCGTGAAGTTCTTGAGCGTCGCGCTGTACAGAGACGTGGGACTGACATCATTCCTCTTTGAGGCCTTGTCGCGGAACAGACATTGCTCTGGCAGCGCCACCTGGGCAGAAACACTCTCCCAGACGGTACTCCGGCAAGAGACGACGAATTTGACTCGCTGTTTTGCCACCTGGGCGGTGCTAGCTGCCCTGCAGACCAGCTCCAGCGCCCTTTGGGGGTTCCGGCAGTTGTCCAAGGCATCCAAGATCACCACAACCTGTGAATTGTTTTCCGACGTCATGTCTGTCAACAGGCTCAGTTTCCTGTCGCCGAGCGCTTCCCGCCACTTCTTCGCCTTCTCGCCCTGGGCTGCTAGGAACTCATCCAAGAGCCTCAGGGCTTCTCGTATAGGGTCAATGTCTTCGGTTCGGTACATCGTGCCTGGAACAAACAGCACCAGGCAGTCCAGCCCCTGGGCGAACGAACTCATCAGCCAACTCTTTCCGCAGCCGGACTCTCCCACTAGGATGAACAGAGTCTGGTCCGACTTAACGAAGCTCTGTATTTGACCCAAAGCAGCTTCCCGCGGCACGTACTCTGTCAGGTCCGCCAGGCCAGCGTGAGACAAGGCGGCTTGAGTCTGGGCCTTGCAGGCACTACGGAGAACCTGTTCGTCAAGATGCGGAGTCAAAGTTGTCTGCTGGGCAGGCGCTACCGTAGAGCCCCGGGTGTCGTCGAACAGCACCTGCACGGTGGCGATATTCCCCAGCCAGTAGGCCGCAGTCTTCTCGGTGGAGCCGATGTGCTTGAAGATGGACCCGAGGACTCGATTAGCTTCTTCTTCCTCAACCTCGTTCCCGCCCTTGTCGGTGACTTTCCAGAAATGGTAGCTAGAATCGACGAACTTCTGTGACCAGTATGTGTGAAAGGTTCCAAGTCTTGTGACGATACCGAACTCCTTACGCTGGTACCCCTCCATTGGGCGTCGAAGCTCAAGAAGGTCATGCAATATTTTCGGGATTGTCCTCCCAGGAACCCGCTGTTTCCTCTTGGCTTGTTCGCCAGCTACCCTCTCTACGAGATGGTAATAGATGCGGCGGTGGGGCCGAAGCACGTAGACCGCCCCCGTCCCTGCCTGCACCTCAAGACATTCCTCGGAACGGAGCAAGCGTATGGTCAGGGATGCCATTGCCATTACTCTTTGCCCTCGCGGGGAGTGGGCAGATCTTCGATGGATGCATTCTCCTTCAAATAGGGAAATCTCTTCCGCAATCGCGCGACAACGTCGTCAAAAGGATCGTTTGATGCGAACTTCACCGACACACTGCCAGCTGAGAAGTGGCTTGGTAAGTCCCCATAAAATCTGTAATTCACCATCACGGTTGCACCGCCGAAATGGTAAACATCCAGACCAGAGAACGCTTCCACTGAGGAGTCGCAACTGCCGTCCACACAAATGCCCGCCCTTCTGAGATAAGCACCCAAGTCTCTGGCTGGAGACGAAATAACTGGGTCGGAGCCCCACTTCTCCAGAAACTCGTCCTTGGCAAACCAGGCTCCTAGCTCCGCTGTCCTATACTCTCCCCTTCTTTTGCCCTGAACTTCTCCATAGTACTTTACCATGTTCTCACCGGCTTGCCAGCCCTTGCTCCAAAGGGCCAGTCAAGTCTTTTTGTAATTATTATCTCGCTCCAACTCTGCTGCCCCAATAGAGGTCACGCCAGCCAGAGTCTCGCTGGCTGGCGAGTGCCCTGTCCACCCCTAAGAGCCGCGGAAAGGGCGTCGGTGCCCAGCGCGCAGGGAGGCGCAGGATTTGTTCAGCCACCGGGCGAACCTTTAACCCGCTTTAACTGGTCTGCCTGTATCTCCTTGTCGCAAAGGTATTTAAGCGTTGTGCGCTTATACTACTGTGGCGTGACGAAGCAGCGGTGCAGAAGGTAGCGCGGTCGTTTGAAGGCTCATGAAAGGACCGAAATATGACCGGTGCCGTGGCCAACGCGGTTCCTGAAACGGCCGACGCCGCGCTTCCGGCTGCCTGCGGGTCGGGGCAGGCTGGCGCACGGCGTCCCGTGCTGAGCCCGCCGTCGGACAGTCACGGCAGCCTCGATATCTTCTTCGACCTCAAGAACGCAGAACACTCTGCGCAGCGGCTCGGGTGCACGCGTCCTGATTACGGTCGCCTCGTCCGCGGGGCCGTGCAGGAATTCGCCCGGCGCCTGGGCGTGAAGTTGGCGGAAGACTCTCCGAAGAAGGCAGGCGAGCGCGGAGCGGACGACGAAGAGGGCTCTCGCCTCGTTTGCCGCAGGATCTGGGCCTTCGTCGGGAAGCCGGAAAACGTGCACCCTGGTGACAGGAAGCGAATTCAGGGGTGGAACGGGTGGGTCGCCGGCCTCAGACGGCGTTACGGCTTTGAGGTGCTGAGCACCCCGATCGACTTCCACGGTTTCCATGTGCGTGCCGAGGACAGGGCCAACAGTTCGTCGGAGGCCGAGCGGCAATGGCAGCCCGTGGAAAAGGGCGTGGACGTATTGCTGGCGACCCACGTGTGGCGGCGCGCGACGGCGCCGGACCGGCCGGACGCGGTGCTCGTCATTTCCGGTGACGGCGACTTCGCGCCTGTCCTCCAGCAGATGCAGGAACTCAATCCTCCCATTCACGTTGCGGTGGCGAGTTTTTCGCACGCTCTCTCGCGCGTGTTCTACAGGCGCAATCCGGTCGGCTATGAGTGGAGTTGGGAACCAATAATTCTGGATCCGTACCTGGCGCCCCTGGCGCGAATCGAGAAAACTGCTCCGGCTTCGTGCCGGACTGGCTCTGTGGGCGAAGGTGCCCAAACAGTGGAGGATGCGACCATGAGTGCGACGAACGCTGATCGAGATGAAGCAAGGAAGGGTGGCCGGCAAGAGGCCGCGCCGAAGAACCACAACGCCGACCCGGACGTCGGCCGCATCGTGGCGGCCTGCCCGAAGCGCGGCGAGCTACAGGTCTATCGGAAGGTTGACGGCCTGATGGGGGCCAGGGTGTTCTGCGAGGACGACGGGGGCAAGTACGGCGTTTCGCCGGGCGTGAGGAAACAGTTCCCGAACGTGGGCACTTACCGGGGCCTGGCCTACGTTGACGAGGGGCGGGGGCTGGTCTTCAAGTTCGTCGCCGGCGACACCACGGCGGCGCGTGAAGCCATCCTCACCATCAGCGCCGCGTTCGGCCGCGTGTACGTTCCCGAGTCGCTCGTACGCGGCAAGTCTCTCGAGCACGGCACGCTGGTCGCGTTCCACTGGCGTCTCCAGAGCGGCAACGGGAACGGCAAAGCTAGGCGCAGGGCGGAGAGCCTTTACCCGCTGGATGGGGACCACCTGGCGCTGATTGCCCGGCTGATCGCCAACGGCAAACTGGTGTTCCCCGCACACAGCGGCGTGCTCGACGTGTTTCTCGGCGGCCTGGCATCCGCCGACGTTCCACCCCAGGACGCCGCTCGGTTCAGGACGGCTCTCGACCGGCTCGCCGACGATCCGGGCGTGCTAGGCAACATCCAGATGATGGCGAGGGTCGAGCGCGCGCGGCTTGGGTCGGGCGGGACTGAAACGTTGGCGCCGACTGCGCCGCCAGTCCCGCCTGCCCCGACGCCTGGCGATAAGACGGGAGGCAAGACCCGGCGTGCCGAGAAGCGAGGCGGATACAACCCGGCCGCTGGGGACATTTCGCCGCTGGACCTGCAATTGGATTGAGAGGAGGAGCCCGTGGAAACCCAACTGGAACTGAACGTCCGGGCAAGGAACCCCCTGGTCTGGCTCCACAGCGTGGAGGAAGACAGGTCGGTGCCGCGCATCCAGGCGGTGGCTGAGAAACTCGGCTACGCGGTCTTCGAGTGGAACAGCATTGCCGGGTTCGAGCAACTCTCGGCGGGGCAGTTCCGCCAGCCCGGAGACGGCCGATGCACCAACGTCGATCAGGCGTTGGCCGCCGTCGGCGAGTACAAGCACCAGCGGACGGTTTTCATCTTCCGGGATTTCCACCCCCTGACGAGGCGGTTGGAGCAAGCGCCTGACTATGTGGTCCTGGCCCGGCGTGTGAAGAACCTTTACCGGACCCTTAGGCAGAACGGCAACGCGGTCGTGTTCCTGGCCTCCTCTCCCGCGACGCCGGCGGAACTGGAAGAGTGTCTGGCCCTGGTGGAGGCGGCGCTGCCAGACAAGGACGAACGCCTGGCGATCGTCACGGCCTGGATTGCGGCGAACGCCAGAGGCCTGCCCTGCAACCTTGACGAGGATGGCATTCACCGGCTCACGACCACGACCGCGGGCATGACCTCGCGGCAGATTCAGTCGGCGCTCGCGATGTCGGTGGTGAACCGCAAGGGCCTGACCGCGCAGGCGGTGGACGACGTGCTGGCTGAGAAGGTGAAGGCGGTCAAGGCCAGCGAGGTGCTCGAATGCGTTCCGCTGAAGGAGACGCTGGACGACGTCGGCGGCTTGGCAGGGCTGAAGGAGTGGCTGAGGAAGCGAGAACTTTCCTTCGGCCCGGCGGCAGCCCGCTACGGCCTGCCGATGCCGAAGGGCATTCTGGTGCTCGGGCCTCCCGGCGTGGGCAAATCGCTCACCGCGAAGGCAGCGGCCAGCGTCCTCCACATGGCCCTTCTTCGCCTTGACACGGGCAAGATCCAAGCCTCCCTCGTGGGCCAGAGCGAGGAACGGATGCGCCGTGCACTGGCCCTGGCCGAGGTCCAGGCTCCGTGCGTCCTCTGGGTGGACGAAGTCGAAAAGGCGTTCGCCGGTGTGAGAGGGCCGTCGGGAGACAGCGGCGTCACGAAGCGCGTGTTCGGGACTTTTTTGACGTGGTTGCAGGAAAAGAACAAGCCAGTTTTTATTTTTGCAACCGCGAACAACATCAGCGACCTGCCGCCCGAATTTCTGCGCAAAGGGCGCTTCGACGAGATTTTCTTCGTCGACCTGCCGACGCCTCCGGAACGCAAGGCCATCCTCGATGTGCAGCTTCGCAAGTACGGTCAGAAGCCGGCCCGCCTGATCACCGACACACTCGTGAAGCGGCTCGACCGCTACAGCGGCGCCGAAATCGAGTGCGTGATTACCGACGCGATGTATGAGGCCTTCTATGATAACCAGCGCCCCTTAAGAGCGCAGGATCTAGAAGTTGCGACCACGAAGGTTCTGCCGCTCGCCGACCAGATGCGCGACGAGATTGAGGCGCTGCGGCGGTGGGGAAAAGCGAACGCGAGACCCGCGTCGTGAACGGTCTGACGAAAGGAGACTGACCATGTCCGGACCGAAGCGAGGAACCTGGCGGTTCGTGTATGACCCCACGCCCACGCGCCTGGCGGACCTGAGCCGGTTTGCCGCGCGGCAGGATGCGTGGCTGGAGCGGCACGGCGAGTTCCTGCGGCGCTTCCTGGGTAGCGTGGCGCTGGAAAGGGCCGTTGCGGCCCGGGAACATGTAGCATTCTGCATTGCGGAAGGCGACCCTGATACGGGCTTTGAGGCGTATGGCGCGGCCTGGGCCCTGTTCAACCAACTCTACCGTGACGCCGCCGAAGCCCAACGGCGACGGCGCATCGAGGAACAGGCAAGGACCCAGCACGCAGCTACGGCGCTGGTGAGCCAGTGCAGGGAACTCTGGCAGGCGCCCGAGAACCAGGCGCTCGTCCAGCGATGGGTGGACGTCCCCGATCGCTATCAGCTGGCGGAGACCCTGACATCTATTGGGGCGGGCACGGCACAGGAGGTTCAGGAAAAGGCCCGCGCCTGGCAGAACCGGTTTGCGCAGGCGCTTCGGTTAGCAGGGCAACGGGCGGCGGAGAACGCCAGAGCGGTGAAGGCCTGCGTGCCCGCGCTCCGTTCCGCAACTCGGGCGGTGGAAGGAATGAACGCAGACGTGCTGCCGCGAGCGGAACACCGACGGTTCGAGGACGCCAGGGCGCGCCTGCACCAAGAAGCCGATGACGCGCTGACGAGAGAGGACCTGCAGGTCCTTCGGAACGTGACCACTGGAATGAAGACCCTGGTTGCGGAGTTCGAGCCCAGGGTCAGGGCCGCCCAGTTGAAGAAGGCCACCGAGGTCTGGCGCACGGCGCTCGTGAACTGCGGCTACGGCGTCAACCTCCGGACTGAGCCGGACGGAACCATGGTGATCGAGGCTTCGAGTTTCCCGCTCAGGTCAGTGAATGTTCGTGTGCGGCCGGACAGCGAGGAGGTGAACCTGGAGGTCAACGGCACGCGCGATCACACGATCTGTGTTAAGGATGTCCAGTTACTTCAGGCCGAGCTGGCCCGTCAGGGCGTGGAGATGAAGATGACCGACTGGGGCAGAGGCAATCCTGGGGGCGTGATGCAGCGGCAGGGCGCCAGCATTTCGGTGGGAGGTGCGACGTGAACCAACGACGGTGCGATACCTTGTCACGGCCCGGCGCTGTGAACGTCGCGCACGGGATTGAGCGATGTCACGTGCTCGGGCCGGGTGAAAGGTCTGTGATCTGGGTACAGGGCTGCCCGCTTCGCTGCCCTGGTTGCCACAACCCGCAGTTCCTGCCGTTTGTGGACGCGACGTGGATGACGATCGGCGAACTTGAAGGCCGTATTCTTGCAGTTGGCGGCCTTGAAGGCGTGACTTTCGTCGGCGGCGAGCCATTCGCCCAGGCGCGGGCCCTGGCCGCGCTCGCCCAACGGGTTCGGCGCGCGGGCCTGAGCGTCATGACTTATTCCGGGTTTACGGTCGAGCAGCTGATTTCAGGAGTCGAGCCATATGCGATGTGGTTGATGTATTCGACCGATCTTCTGATGGACGGCCGGTACCGCCAGGAACTGCCGACGCAGAAACCCTGGCGCGGCTCGGACAACCAGCGGCTCATTGCGCTTTCGCCACGTTATGCGAACGAGGTCGAGGCCTGGAACCGACCCGTCGGGCAGGACTTTGAGGTCCGCGTTCGCGCGGACGGAACGCTGGAGGTTCTGGGCATTCCACCGGCGGGACTGTCGGTGCCGGAAGGAACAGCGTGACCCGGTGCTTGTGGTGGAGGACGGCGAGGACCCGTCACAGGGACGGTGCGAACGAATGGGTGATTTGACCGGTTCATACCGCCGTGCGAGGAGGACTGGAATGGAACCATTGCTCTGGCTGATTCTGATCGGCCGCATCCTTCGACGGGCGGCACCGGTTGTGGTGGGCATCGTTGGGGCAGCAGTGATCCTCAGTTTTTGCGGGATGGCGTTTCCCGCCCGGTGGATGGCGCTTCTGGCGTTCGTCGCGATGGCCTGCTGGCTGGCCGGGGGAGTAAAGGACGTGCTCTCGGGTTCGCGGAAGGCTAACGCCGGCCATGGGGATGGCCCGCGGCAAGACCTGTGACAGGAGGAAACCCATGTTCGTTTGCGAAGGCTGCAAGACGCGGATGAAGGGAGTTGAAGACGTGGGGGCCAGCAGGCCGTTTCCTGCCTTTGCCGTTGCTGGCGGCGTGCTGGGTTCCCTGGCTGCAGCGGCCACAGGCGCGATTCTGCTTGTGCCGGCGGCCGTTGTCCTCGGGGCTGTCGCAGACAGCCGGCGATGTGGGTTGTGCGGGGTAGAAGTCCAGAAGGACGAACCCGCGTACCACATGATGCACGAGTTGCCAGGAGAATCGGGCAGTCCGGCCTACAGGCCCGTGACGCGCCCGCCCCAGCCGTCGGCGCCACAACCGGATCCGGGTCCACCAGGACAGGGGAGAGCCCCGCAGGGCCGCATGCCAGAAGGATCCAACCCCCGGTCTGGTCCCGCCAGTCTTTTCGATTCTGCTCAGCGGCCCAATGAGCCGCGGGTTCAGGCCGACTTTACGTTCGACGAGATGCGGGGTGCTTTGGTGCCGAAAGAACTGCCCTCTGACCTGGGAGGTTTTGAATCTGACCCGGAGGTGGCTCCTTTTACGCCGATGGACGTAGGCGGTCTGGAATTGGCCTCGCCTTTCTTTGACGAAGCCTTGTCGGACCCGTTTGGGGACTTCGGAGATGGGTTCGGATTCGGCCCGGGCGACGAAGGGCCTCCCGGCGAACTTCCCCCGGAAGGAGGGGACCTGTGAGAATCCGTAGGCGTATCATCAATACTGATCTGGAGGGACGCGTACTTTCCGAGCGCATCGAAGAGGTCGCCGACGACGGGCGGGGGAACGTCGAGGAGTCCCAGGCCACAGGCTTCCACAATTGCCCATCGTGTGGAAGGCCTATCGAAAAAGTGCAGGACGTCCGAGGCCAGTGTGTTCAGTGTGGACAGCAATGCTGCGCGACTTGTGAAGGGTTTTGTGCCGTCTGCCATCGTCCGTTGTGCCGAAACTGCCGGTTGGGTTTTGCGGAAAAGGGCTTGAGCGTCTGCGATGCGTGTTTGAGGTTGCTCGACGAGCGCCTAGCGCATCAGGACAGCCTGGTGGAGGACAAGGTGGCCTTTGAACGGCTGATGACCGTTTACGGCGCGCTGATGAAAGTCCTCCCCCCGCCCACTTACGAGAATGGCTCGATCATGGGGGTGGTGGCGCAGATCGTCCAGTGGCGCGTCGCGGGAAAACTTTCCCGGATGGCAAAGCAGTTGACAGAAGGGAGCGACCGTGGCCGCCGATTACTGCCATGACATCCTGGTCGCCGAGGGATTCCGGAGGATCGGAACGTTGGACTGCGACCTCCACGTGGAACTCT
>Ga0315284_10000361_pt1 | contig 61872 bp, 85 predicted proteins | sample YL17G09_16_MG_FD_203696 | JGI IMG/M metagenome (GOLD analysis project Ga0315284, IMG submission 203696) | Sediment microbial communities from Yellowstone Lake, YNP, Wyoming, USA - YL17G09_16 | ecosystem: Environmental > Aquatic > Freshwater > Lake > Sediment | place: USA: Wyoming | collected...
CATATAGATATAAATAATACAAAAGTTAATGTTCCTTCATATCTTGTTTTAAAAGAACAAGAGCATTTAATAAAATTCAATCCAACATCAAAATTACATAATGAGGAACATCCAGAAAGAATTAAAAAAACAGAAGTTCCTGTAACCGAAAAAAAGAAAAAACCAGCTAAAAAAAGGACTAAAAAATGACAGCACAACAAGAACTTAGATGGGGAATAGCACATATTTATTCTAGTTATAACAATACAATTATTCATATTACAGATATAACTGGCACAGAAACAATTTCAAAAGGTTCAGGTGGCATGGTTGTTAAATCTGATCGTTTAGAGAGTTCACCAACAGCTGCAATGATGGCTGCAAAACAAGCAGCTGAAATTGCAAAAGAAAAAGGTATTACAGCAATTCATGTAAAAATAAGAGCTCCAGGTGGTCATAATGGTCCAAGTTCTCCTGGCCCCGGTGCACAAGCAGCTATTAGAGCTTTATCAAGATCTGGATTAAGAATTGGTATTATCGAAGATGTTACTGCAATTCCTCATGATGGATGTCGTAAAAAAGGAGGCAAAAGAGGTCGTAGAGTGTGATTTAAAATGGATATAAAATTATTATCTCAAAATAAAGAAAAAATTGTTTTTTTAATAAAAAGCACAGATGCTGTTTTTGTAAATACAATAAGGCGTATTATTATTGAAGAAGTTCCAACTTTAGCAATAGAAAATGTTACAATAACAAAAAATAGTTCTGCTTTATATGATGAAATGATTGCTCATAGGCTTGGATTAATACCATTAAAAACAGATTTAAAATCTTATATATTACCAAAAGATTGTAAATGTAAAGGTGAAAATTGTCCTAGATGTTCTTTACATATAACACTAAAAGCAAAAGGTCCTTGTATTGTTTATTCTGGAAATCTTAAAACTCATGATCCTAAAATTAAACCAATTTATGATAAAATACCAATTGTTAAATTATTAAAAGATCAAGATTTTGAGCTAGAAGCAACGGCTATTTTAGGCCAAGGAAAAGATCACATAAAATTTTCTCCGGGATTAACTTTTTATCGTGGCTATCCAGAATTAAAAGTAACTAAAGAAAGCAATACAAAAAAAGCTCTTGAACAATGTGATGATTTAATTTTAAAAAATAATCAATTAGAAATAAAAGATATATTAAAATGGAATGAAGCTTGTGAAGAAATATGTGAAAAAAATAATATTCAGGTTATTTCAAGTAAAGAAGATTTTATTTTTACAATAGAATCATGGGGTCAATTAAATCCATTAGAAATTATAAATCAATCTAGTAATCTATTTGAAGAAAAGTTAGATGATTTTGAAAAAACATTATCAAAACTAAAAAGTTAAGTTTTTAAATTTACTCCACTCTCGCATATCTATGCGGGAGTGTCAGAGTGGTCAAATGAGATAGCCCAAGGAGCTATTGGCTTAGTGCCTACCTAGGTTCGAATCCTAGCTCCCGCATTTTAAAAAATGGCAAAAAGAACCGGTCCAACAAATATACATTTAAAGAACTTAATAAGGGAATTAAGAAAATTATCTACAAAGAACAATATAAAATTATGGAAAAGAATAGCTTACGAATTAGAAAAACCAACTAGAAAAAGACGTGAAGTTAATATTTCAAAAATTGATAAATATACAAGAGAAAATGAAATAGCTTTAGTTCCAGGAAAAGTTTTGGGTAATGGCGAATTGACAAAAAAAATAATAATAGCAGCTTTCAAATTTTCAGAAAAAGCAAAAGAAATAATCAACAAAAAAGGAAAAGCTATTTCAATTCAAGATTTAATGAAAGATAACCCAAAAGGAAAAAAAGTTAGAATAATAGGGTGATAGGAGCTAAAAATGGAATATGAACCTAAAAATTTAACAATTTTGATCTCAAATAATGAAAATCGTGATTGGACAAGAATACATGAAGCCTTTTCTAAAAAAGGAATACTTGAAGATACTATAGAAGGAAATTTTGAAAATCTTAAAGATAAAAAAGTATTATTAGTTTTTAAAGGTTTAAATATTTGCTATTTAGCAGAAATAATAGGTTCTAAATCTAATCAAAAAAGAGTTCCTATACCAAAACCTTATTTAACAGAAGGTGAAATTAAAGAGCCAGTTAAAACTAAAATTAAATACAAAATTAGTGAAATGTTACATATAGATGAAAAATTTTACAGAGCTGTTATTGAAAAATGATAATTAACGCAGAAAATTTAATACTAGGAAGATTATCAACTTTTGTTGCTAAACAAGCTTTACTAGGTGAAAAAATAGATATAGTAAATTGTGAAAAAGTTTTAGTCACAGGTTCTAAAAAAATTGTATTAGAAAAATACAAAAGAAAAATTAGAATGGGAACTCCAGAAAAAGGTCCATTTTTTCCAAAACAACCACATTTAATTGTAAAAAGAACAATTAGAGGAATGCTACCTTACAAACAAGAAAAAGGTTTATCAGCTTTTAAAAGAATTAAATGTTATCTCGGAATTCCTGGTGAATTTCAAAATAAACCTTTAGAAACCATTGAAAATGCTCATATTTCAAAATCACAAACTTTAAAATATTTAACTTTAAAACAAATTTGTGAATTAATAGGAAAATGAAAAAAGTAGTTCATGTTTCAGGAAAAAGAAAAAAAGCAATAGCCAGAGCTACTTTAAAAGAAGGCAAAGGTATAATAAAAATAAATAATAAACCTTTAGAAATTTATCAGCCAGAAATAGCAAAAATGAAAATAATGGAGCCTTTATTAATTTCTGGTAATTTAGGCAAAAATGTTAATATTGATGTTAATGTTTTTGGTGGTGGTTGGCAAGCTCAAGCAGAAGCTTCTAGATTAGCAATTGCAAAAGCTTTAATTGAATTCTCTGGAAGCAAACAATTAAAACAACAATTTTTAGATTATGATAGACATTTACTAGTTGCTGATGTTAGGCGTAATGAACCACATAAACCTAATGATTCAAAACCAAGAGCAAAAAGACAAAAAAGTTACAGATAAAATGATCCCTAAAAAATTACATGAAGCATACTACTTAAACGAAAGTTTTAAAAATACTCAAAAATAAAAATTAAAAATGATAATTCCAATTCGTTGCTTCAGTTGTGGAAAGCCTGTAGGTCATCTATATGCTGAATTCCAAGAAAGAATTGCAAAAGGTGAAGATAGAAAGAAAATTCTAGATGAACTTGGCTTAGAAAGATATTGCTGTAGAGCCTTATTCTTAGGACATGTTGATTTAATAGATACAGTAGCAAGATTTAAAAAGAGTTAAATTATTCTTAATAAGTAATGTTAAATAAAAGAAGTAAAATAGATTTTAAAGATAAAGTAATAACATCAATAAATACACTCGATAATGAACTCTTTAAAGCAGTAAAAGAACAAAATAGAGATTATTCATACAAATTTAATAATAAATATATATTAATTAAAAAAAATATACAAAAAGCTCCAACTTTTTTAAGAATAAGTCTTAATAGATCATTAGAAGATATTCGTAAAAAAGCTGAAAATTTTGGTATTAATATTAAAAAATAATTCTAGTCATGCGCAATCAAGATTGGTTACAATATAGATTTGATAAAATTTGGGAATTATTTTTTCCAAGTATACCTAAAAAAAATGTTTATGTAACTTTCAAAGGTAAATGGAAATATAAGTTTGGTCATATAAAAAAAACAAGGAAAGGTACAGAAATAGCTATTAATTCATTATTTCAAGATATAAGAGTCCCAGAATATATTATTCAAATTACTCTTGCTCATGAAATAGTTCATTACATGCATGGATTTTTTAGTAATTTACCTCGAATGTATAAATATCCTCATAAAGGTAATATTATTAACAAAGAATTAACAAAAAGGGGTTTTAATTATTTATTAAAACAACAAAAAACATGGATTAAAGAAGAATGGTTAAATCTATACAATGAACTTAGAAATAAAAGATAAAAAATTTTCAGAAATATATTGTCCTCTTAGAAAGATAGATGATTATACTTTTGAAAAAGTATCAACAGAATATTGTTTAAAAAAATGTGCTTATGGCACAAAATTTGCAAAAGGTATTGATATGTTTATAGAAGGAAATATTGTACAAAAAGATATAAAAATTCTTGAAGGAAAATTAATGTGCCGAGTTAAAGAACAAAATAATTTACCAGGAGATATTTTTGATATTTATAAAAAATTACTTTAAAGGAAATTTCATATATTTCTTACAATTATAACAATAATAAATAACTTTTTTATTTTTGGTTCTTACTCTACAATTCACACCTGGTTGTAAAAATTTATAACAATGCTTACAATATCTTCTTTTTAAATAACTTGGTATTTTAGTTTTAGTTTTCATAGCAATTTTTCTTGCTAATTGAACATATCTATGAGCTCTTTCAGGATAATCTTTAAAAGAATCTATAGCTTGTTTAAATAATATTTTTATTCTATTCAATGCTAATCTTTTATTGTCTTTCATAAAATTAAAATATAAAAAAAATCAGTATTTAAATATTTAGAATCATTTAGGGAAGATAACTTTACCACTTAACTCATTACACTTATCTTTAAGTAAACGATTTGTTCTATTAATTTTTCTAACTTCAAATATTATTCTCTTAATTTTTTCTGGATCTTTTGATAATTCGAAATATTGTTTCATAATTCTTTCAACATCTCTAAATGGTTCATAATCTTTTTTATCAAATCTTACTATTCTTTCTTGAAGATAATATGGTACTATATTAAAAACGTAACATATTTTTTCTAAAGTAGTGGATAAAGGTAATCTTTTACCTTTTTCAAGTTCATTTACAGCTGCTGTAGAAAGACCAGCTTCTTTAGCTATGTGTCTTTGACTCTTTCCTATTTTAATTCTATATTCTTTTAAAATTTTACCAATATAATTATCTAAAGTACCTTTCCAAAAATCTTCATTACCTAAAGTATCTAAAATCCATTTATTTTTTTTTATTATCATAATAATAAAAACCAACTGATAGTAAATCTAATCTTTTAGCAATATAATTTATTCTTGAAAAAGTAACACCCATCTTACCAGATTCTATAAAAGAAATATTCTGTCTATATTTTAAATGCAACATTTTTGCAAAATCAACTTGATCTAAATGATATAATTCTCTAACATTTTTAAGTCTTCTACCAAAAGGTATCATTGTTATTTTCATATAATCTATAAAAAATAGATTATATTTAAGATTTGTGATTTGTAACAACTTTAGAATAATAAAAGGGACAGCTAACCAGACTTCCCGTTCAAAGAACAGTACAATCTGGAACGTGAGCCTGTTTTACTTCCGAGTTCGAAATGAGATCGGGTAGGACCAAGCTGCTATGGCCGTCCTCAGGCTATAAAATATCATTCATCACTTTTAAACTTTACGTTTCCAAAAGTAGTTCCGAAAGTGACATAAAATTTAAATAGATTCTATATTATTTAAGGTCTATGATAATGGTTGGTAGTGGAACTGATAATAAAGCATTACAAGAAATTAGAGATATGTTAAAAGAAAGTAAGAAACATACATGGATAATGATTATTCTAACTATAATAATAGCTATTCTAACTTTAATTATATTATTCAAAACTTAACCAGGATCAATATATTCTTCTTTAATCTTGTAAAGTATAATAGCAAACAGTTTAGAAGTAACTACAGGCTTTTCAAACAATCTTCCATAGACTATTAAGCTAACACATATATTTGTTAAAACCCATAGATTATACAAACAAACACTAAACAAAAAGTAAAATAATCTAATAAAATAATTTCTGCTAGTTGTTCTTGCTAGAAAATCATTATCGATTTGCCTGTAGCTAGTTTCTATGCCCCACCTGTTTGAATAGAACTTAAACATATAATGAGCTAATTGTTCTGGAATATCGAGATTAGTTATAAAAGCCCTTTTTAATCCATCTTCATCATCAACAAGAACTAAATTAACAATTGTATTTTCCCCTATTCTAAAGTCCTTGACAACCTTAGCCTTGCAATCCTCAGTTTTATCAAACCAAGCCTTTACAGTTGGCATTCTAGATTGAGGCATTATAAATTTGATATTGTTTTGTTTTAAAACATTAATCACTTTAGTTCCATTAAAACCTCTGTCAAGATAACAATGCCTTATTTTCACTTTTGATTTTGCTCTTTTAACTAATCTATCAACTAAATCTTCTAGATTATCAGAAAAATGTATTGGAATAGCATCTATCGTAAATCTTTTTCCTGCAATTACAATAGAACAACTAATAAAATGGAAGAATTTTCTTGTACCCACGCCTTCAGCAATGCCACCTTTTATATAATTAGGATAAATCTCTTTTCCATAATAAGGCAATTTATTAATATCAATTGCAATATCAACTTCTCTTTTATTTAATAAACTATAATTAGTCTTAGCAAAATTAAATATGAAATCAAATATATTTCTAAACATTTCTTCAATGTTATCTATATCATTAAATTTCTTAAAATGATATAACATAGTATCTGAATTTGGGACTTTTAAATTAGGATTTAATTCTAAAAAAGTATCACAACCATTATTAGCAAAATCATGAGAATAAGCAACATGCACTAAAATATCTAATAAATCTTTAGTTGTAAATTTTGCATTACGGTTTATTTTGATATTAACTTTAGGATAGATTAATCTTTTTACCAATCTTATTGTTTCTTTAATAGCTTGATTTTTCTGATTTCTTTTTTCCTCATTGTTTTTTATTGTTTTATTTACTATTTCTATATCTAAAACAATATTATTTTTTGTGGCTAAAACAAGAATTTTTTCAGAAATTGAATCAAGAGTATTTATAATTTCTTTATTTTTCTGCAAGAAATAATTGAATGTTCTTTTTTTAGGAAATAATAATTTATTATTTTGATCTCTATAGAATCCTAATTGGATAGCCTCATGCTGATTTTCATTGAAATATTCTTCTGTTTTATTATAAGTTGAAAAACCTTTAACTCTCTTGAAAATATACAATTTAATTAAAGACTCTAATGTGAAAATAAAATGCTTGGTATCTACATTGAAGATAGATAAATCTAAATGGCTTAAAATAAAGGAAATCTTAGAAGAATAACAGCTCCTAAGATTCCCATAAATTTTATTAAGTTCACTTATTATATTAATAGTGGGATTTTCCATGTCGAGAGTCCTACCAAGGCGGGTGTCTAATACCCGCCGTGGATTTTATGTTCGAATCTATGCCTTTCACATAATGTCTTTCGAGTCATTGAGTCGAATCGACCAACTCCTTTGCAATATCTGCATTGTTTCATGCTTAGCACCTCCATAAGGTTTATTTACACATATGTGTATATCTTAAACTATTTAAACCTATTGGTTTAAATGTGTATATGTGTATAGAAAGATATTTAAACTAATAATGACTATTTTTTGTATGGGAAGAATACAAGTTGTTTTAGGTGATGAAACAGAAAAGAAATTTCGAGAAGAATTAGCTAAGCGTGGGTTCAAGAAAGGAGACATTTCTGAAGAGATTGAAAGCTTAGTAAGAATGAACTTGGATAAAATAAAATCGGAAATACCTCTATACAAACAAAAAAATGTTGAGAAAATAGATGACGAAACTCTTCACGAAATAGAATCGTTTTATAATAAAATAAAAACCCTTGAAAAAGAGATTGGAAGGGGACTAATAATTCTTTTAGATGAAAAATCTGGGGCTGTTTATACAGAATGCCACATAGAAGCTTCTGAATTAATAAAACATGCAGATGTAGATGCTGTTGTCGACCCAGAAAATCAAGAAGAATTTAGATTAAATAGAACCTTAAACATAAATCATCCAGCATTTCAAGATATGATTTCGGATGCAAAAGAAGGAAGGCAATTTTCTGATATTGTTATAGACTTCAACATAGGATATAAGCCAGAAATTCCTCTTAAAATCTTAGGGGGGCAACATAGATTAATAGCAATTAAAGAAGCATTAGAAAAGAATAAACTAAATAAAATGCATGGAACAAGAGTATACTTTGATTTAACAGTTGCTCAAAGAGTTGAAATTGCGGAAATTGCAAATACCAATATCAATGTTCCGTTGGATTTAAGAGACAGACTAAGAGAACAACAATTAGCCCCCCCTGGAAAGCTAAGAGAGTGGGCATGGCATATTGGAATTTTGAAAGAAGGCAAAGATTTTGCAGATAAGAGAAGATTAGACCAAGAAGAACCAACAGTGAGAATGCTTAGAACATTCATTGTTGATTTTTATGAAGGTAGAAATTATAAAGGGAACGTTGAAAATTCGGCAATTGAACCATATCTTTGTGATTCTGGAGGCATGGATAAAAAATACAAAGAAATTTTTGACAAGTTTAAAGGAGATTTCATTTCACAAAAAGATTTAACTGAAGCAGCAAAGCAATTTATTAGACTTCATAAGAAAGAATTAGATAAAGCTCCAAAGAATTATAGATATAGGGTATTAAGTCTAGCTGTTATCTCTTCATGGGCATTTGTTGCAGGATACTTACAGAAAGATAAAGAAAAACTTAAGAAACTCTATAACCTCCCAGAACTCTCTGGGAAAGATGACCCTTTAAATGTTGAAGCGATGAATAAAGCAAGACACCCTAAACTAGACCTAGACAATTATAGAGGGCTAGGAAATAGAACTGGTGAAAAAGAAAGAGGAAGACTAGCTCAATTTTTCTTTAGATATGCTGCTTCTGATAAAGAAAAAGCAAATCTAGAAATGTACAATGCTGCAATTAAGTTTTATCATTACAATAAAGATAGTCAGAATATAAAGAAAGAAAAGGCGGCTTTCTAGGAGATAAAAAAGATTCGAGAAGAAGATTATATGTATAGATGGGAAGAATTGAAGGAGTTTAAACTAATATGACAACCTATTCACATTCACGAGTAAGCACTTATGAAAATTGTCCTTATCAATATAAATTAAAGTATATTGACAAAATTGAAGTTGATATCCCAACCACAATCGAACCCTTTATGGGGGATATGGTTCATCAGACTCTGGAAAAATTATATAAAGATAAAAAGTTCCAGAAGAAAATTTCAAAGGCAATGCTTGTAAAATTTTTTAAAGATTTGTGGGACAAAGAGTATTCTGAAAATATCCTTGTTGTAAAAGAAGATTTGACTGCTGAGAATTATAAGAAAATGGGAATTAAATTTATTAAAGATTATTATGACAGAATGAAACCTTTTGAGCAGATTACAATTTTAGGATTGGAAACCCAAGACAGAATGACTCTTCCAGATGGAAATCAGTGGCATATAAGAATTGATAAATTGGGATGCGATGATGAAGAAAATTATTATGTTTGTGATTACAAGACAAATTCAAGAATGAAAGACCAAGAGGAAGCTGATGAAGATAGACAGCTTGCAATGTATTCTATATGGGTCAAAAACAAATTCAAGGATGCTAAAAGTGTTAAACTAGTTTGGCATATGCTGGCATTCAATAAAGATGCTGTTTCAGAAAGGACAGAAGAACAGCTGGAAAAACTTCAGGAAGAGGTTATTAATATAATTAAAGAAATAGAAAAATCAACAGAAGAGGATAATTTTCCAAGAAACCAAACAGCTTTATGCAGTTATTGTGTTTATAAGGAGCAATGCCCATCATTCAAGCATGAATTTGAACTTGAGAAAATTGAAACAATTAAAGGATTTAAGGAGAATGAAGGGGTTAGATTAGTTGATGAATTTTCTGAAATTAAAACAAAACTTTCAGGACTTGAAGAAAAGGAAGATGAATTTAGACTAAAATTAATCCAATATTCTAAACAATTTGGAATTGATGTTGTTTATGGAAGCAATAAGAAATGTTCTGTCAAGGAGTTTGACAAAATTGTTCTTCCTGAAGATGAAAAAGAGAGAGCGAGATTTATCCAGCTAATGAAAGACAAGGGAATTTATGAAGAATGTTCCATGATATGTTATCCAAAATTAAATAGTAAAGTTCTTAAAAATGAAATTGAAAAAGAGATTAAGAATTATGTTGATATCGTCAAGGATTTCAGGTTAAGCTTAAGCAAAAAGAAGGATATAGAGGAAGAATGAAAAATAAATTATTAAACTCTGAATGCCCTAAGAAGGGATGTGAGTGGTGTGAGGGAAGATAAAATGTTATATTTGCTAAACAAACTAAAATCAATATTACAAAGAGACAAAAGACTTGTATCTGAAGATGGTGAACTCCTAAAGAATAAGATTATTGAACTAGCCTTAAAATTTGATAAAGAACTTATAAATTTATTAATGAGAGAGAAAGAACTTAAAGAGCATTTCTTTACAGAAGTTGATAAAATTATTGTCTTTGACCAACTTAAATTTATGAAGTTTGTAGATAATAAAGAATTCTTGCCTGATTCTTATACAACTTTCAAAAACAAAGTCGGATTAACTGTTGAGGAGAATTACTTGTCACAAAATAAAGAGGTTGTTTTATCATGGTCGTACAAAGATTGTGTACTTGAAGGTGGAATGGAAAAAGAAGATGAAAAACGAGATGAAGTTTTCTTTAATGAGATTCTTGCTCCTGATGAAATTGACAGATTAAAAGAGCCAAAAGTATTTACCAACTTTAAAAGAATTGATGCAAAGGGAGAGCATAAAGTTACAGAAATAAAATCCAGAGATAATTTAATCATAAGAGGGAATAATTTACTTGCTCTTTGTTCTTTAAAGAAAAAATTTGCTGGAAGAATAAAATTGATTTATATTGATCCGCCGTACAATACTGGTGGAGACAGTTTTAGATATAATGATAACTTCAATCATTCTACTTGGTTAACGTTCATGAAAAATAGACTTGAAATAGCAAGAGACTTATTAGATGAAAAAGGTTTCATTTTTGTTCAAATAAGTTTTCACGAATATGCATATCTTAAAGTATTGCTGGATGAAGTTTTCAATGAAAATTATGTTTTTACAATAAATCTCTTAGTGAGACATCCTGAGAGAATTTTAAAGGCAGATAAAGAATTCCATGATGTTATGGAATATGTTTTAGTTTATGCTAAAAATAGAGACAAGGTTAAAATTAATAAAATTAGTATAGAAAATGATATTGAAGAATATGTTTATCAAATCAAGGAAAAAAGTAAAGGAAAACCAATAAATATATCCGGGAAATCTTTAACAGTTTTTATGCCTAACGAATATGAGATAATTAAAACTAGATCAGAAAGAAAAAATCTTAAGAAGATTAGTATACGGGGGGCATTAAGAGAAGCTAATAGTAGTGGTAGATTTTATGTTAAATTCTTAGAGCCAATCGAAAGTAAATTCCCTCCTCTTGCTTTATTCAAGATAAATAATTTTGGTGCAGACATTTTAGGATATCGTTATTTTTATATGCCTGAAAAAGGAAATAAAAATGGAGGATATTTTCAGGCGATTCCTACGGAATGGAAAGATATCAAAGAACGACCCTATCCAAATTTCTTCAATTTTGTTGAAGATTATAATTCGGTTGTTGATGAAGGGAATGTTAGATTAAGAAATGCAAAAAAACCAGAAACTCTGATTAAATTATTTACTGAGATTTCAGGTACAAAAAAGAAGGAGGTTCTTCTAGATTTTAATTTAGGCTCTGGAACCACTTGTGCCGTAGCACACAAATTAGGTTTACAATATATTGGAATTGAGCAATTAGATTATGGAGAGAATGATTCGGTTATAAGGTTAAAAAATGTTATAGGAAAAGAGAAATCAAAAGGAAAACTATCGCCAGTTATAGAAGATTATGATACAACAGGAATTTCTGAAGCAGTAAATTGGATGGGTGGTGGAGATTTTATCTATTGTGAGCTTATGAAGTGGAATGATAAATATATTGATGAAATCAAAAAGGCAAAATCATCAAAAGAACTGCTAAATATATGGAATTTGATAAAAGAAAAGGCGTTTTTGAGTTATAAAATAAACCCCGAAGATTTTGATAAAAATGTAAAAGAGTTTGAACAATTAAGCTTAGAGAATCAAAAGAAATTCTTAATAGAATGTCTTGATAAAAACCAGCTCTATGTTAATTTAAGTGAAATTGATGATGAAGATTATGGGGTTTTAAAGGAAGATAAAGACTTGAATAAGAAGTTTTACGGAGCATTATAACATGGTTACATTAAGAGAAGATTATGATGTTTTGTCAAAAAGAGGGCTAATTCCTAAAGAAGTGCCCGAATATATAAAAGATAATCTAAATAAAAGTTTTGAATTAAGACCTTATCAAGTTGAAGCAATATCACGATTTATTTTTTATTACAACGACCCTCAGAAAGTCAAACCATCTCAGTTATTGTTTCACATGGCGACAGGAAGTGGCAAAACTCTCTTGATGGCTGCGAATATTTTATATTTATACAAACAGGGATATAGGAATTTTCTGTTTTTTGTAAATAGTACAAATATTATTGAAAAAACAAAAAATAATTTTCTAAACAAACAATCTTCAAAATATCTATTTAATGAAAAGGTTGTAATAGATGGTAAAGAGATACCAATTAAAGAAGTTGAGAATTTTGATGTTATTGATTTTACTGGAATAAATATTTTCTTTACAACAGTACAAGGGCTTCATAGTTTGATGAATTCATCAAGAGAAAACACACTTACTTATGAGGATTTTAAAGATAAGAAAATGGTAATTATTTCAGATGAAGCCCATCACATCAACGCATGGACAAAAAGCGGACTTTCAAAAGAAGAGAATATAGCTAAAAATACATGGGAACATACTGTTACATCCCTTTTCAATGCGAATAAAGAAAATATTATGTTAGAATATACAGCAACAGTTGATTTAAGCGAACCTGCTATTAGAGAAAAATATGTTAATAAGATTTTATATGAATATACTCTAAAAGAATTCCGTTTAGATGGCTATTCTAAAGAAGTTAAGGTTTTACAGGCAGATTTAAACGATATAGATAGGGCATTACAATCTATAATAATTAGTCAATACCGAAGAAAAATAGCAGAAAGTCACAGGCAAAATATTAAACCAGTTGTTTTAATGAAATCAAAAACAATTGAAGAATCAAAAGAATTTATTAATAAATTTATTGAAAAAATAAAGAACTTGAAAGCAGAAGATTTGCACAAGATTAAAGAAAAGTGTAATGAAGATAATGTTCTTAAAAGAGCATTTAAGTTTTTTGAGAAGGAAAAAATAACAATATCTAATTTAATTACTGAATTAAGAGAAGATTTTAATGAAAATAAATGCTTATTATTGGATTCAAATAACATAAATGAAGAGAAACAAATACTTGTAAATTCTTTAGAAGATAAAAATAATCAATTAAGAATAATTTTTGCAGTTAATATGCTTAATGAGGGTTGGGATGTTCTTAACCTATTTGATATTGTTCGATTGTACAATACTAGAGATGCTAAAAACAATAAGCCTGGCAAAACTACTATTGCAGAAGCCCAACTTATTGGTAGAGGAGCAAGATACTTTCCATTTAAACTAACTGAAGAGCAAGATAAGTTTAAGCGTAAGTTTGATAATGATACTGATAATGATTTAAGAGTAATTGAAGAATTATACTATCATAGTGCAACCAATCCTAAATATATACAAGAATTAACTATTGCATTAAGAGAAACAGGGATAATCCCCCCTTCTGAACCAAAGAGGATAGAAATAATGGTTAAAGATGATTTTAAGAAGTCAGATTTTTGGAAAAATGGATTAATATTCTTGAATGAAAAGAAAAAGAAAGATACTTCAAGAATAAGAGGTTTATCTGACATTGATATCTCCAAAATATACAAATATCCTTTATTAACGGGACATACCAAAACAATTACTGTATTTGAAGATAGTGGAAAAAGAAAAAGTGAAGAAAAATTCTACAAAGAGATTCAAATAAATGATTTTGGAGGTTCTGTACTAAGGAAAGCGATTAATAAGATAGAATTTTATAAGTTTGATAATCTAAAAAGATATTTCCCAGCAATGAAATCTATCAGTGAATTTTTATCTACTGCCTCAGAAATAAAAGTTGAAATCATATCCTCCCATGAAAATTTAGATAACTTAAATCCAGAAATCAAGTTAGATGTTTCTATTTTTGTTTTTGAAAAAATTAAATCTGAGATAGAAAAGAATTATACTGAGTTCATTGGTACAAAGATTTTCAAATCCGAGAGACTTAAAAATAGAATTAAAGACCCCGCAATTATTAATATAGTTATTAATGAAAATCTTACTTCTGACCAAGAAAGAGGAATCCCAATGAAGGAGTCAAGAAATAATGATTTAAAATTAGATTTAACCAATCAATCATGGTATATCTATGATGAGAATTATGGAACTTCAGAAGAAAAATACTTAATCCGATTTATCAAAAATAATATTGCAACATTAGAATTAAGGCATTCAGAAATATATCTTCTTAGAAATGAAAGTATATTCCAAATTTATCGCTTTTCTGATGGTAAACCAATAGAACCAGACTTTGTTTTATTTTTAAAAGACAAAAAGACAAAAAGGATTACCTCCTACCAATTATTTATAGAAACTAAAGGTGATGGATTACTTATACAAGATAAGTGGAAAGAAGATTTTTTAAAAGAAATTGAATCTAAGTATAAATTAGAAATTTTGGCGGAAAATGAAGATTTTAAGATAATTGGAATGTCCTTCTTTAATGAAGGAAAGAAGTTTGATTTTATTGAAGAATTTAATAAGAAACTAAAGTTAAATTAATCTTTTATAGTACCATCATTATTTTCGGACACTATTCGGACAAAAAGAAAACTTTTCGGATAGTTTGAGATTATTCGGACTAAGTTTGTGTAAAAGTCCAGAAAGTCTTAGCAATCAATCATTCTATCAATCAACTTTAAAATATGCTTAAGTTTCTTCGAATCTTTTTCCTTTCTGTACTTATCCACCAAATGATGAACAAGCTCATGAGCAAGATTTCTCTTCAAATAATCATCTCTTATCCTTTCAAATCTTGCTGGGACTTTATTAATATAAACGGTGATTGTTGGGATTTTTCCAAAAGAAATAGTCATAAAAGGAGCTCTTCTATCTTTTGATTCTTTGTGGTTTATTCTTATCTTAAACTTATCATGAATTTTATATTTCTTTTTAACTTGATTCAATAGTCTTATTAGTCTTGTTTCAGGTTTCATGAATCATTATCTTTGTGCAAGACTATTTAAATAATTGCACAAGTTAATTTAGTTATTCTTGTGCAGAAATAGCTAGTTTGTGCAAAGCTGGATTATCATAGCAAAGTTTAAATTCTTATTAAATACTCCTAGTACCTTTATAATGATTAGGAAAAATAAAAGAGGTGATAAAGATGGAATTCTATATTGATGGAAATGGTTTATATGGAGAAGTAAATAGATATCGTGTTGCCTTTGAAGATGATGTTACTTTAAAAGAGATGGTAGATTCTCTTAGTAAAATAAATGAAGAAGACAAAAAAGAAATAAACTTAACAATAGAATCTGATGAACTTTCTATAGAAGATGTTAGAAAAATCGGACAAATAATAGAGAAATCCATACCTAAAGATATTAATGTTAAGTTCTGGGGTTATAGCTATAAAAAAGCTTAACTTTTTGTTTATAAAAATGAAAAAAAGAATTAAAACGATTTTAGATTGGATCGTATGGATATTGTACATTATAGCTATCGTATCATTAATTTTAAGGGGACTTGGCATTTTATGAAAAAAATAATTTTGGAAATATTAACATGGGTTGGAATTATTTTAGGATTATTAGGAATAATATTATTATTAATCAGAGTTATTAAAGGAATGTAAAATGGAAAGAGGATTACTTAGCACATTTGTAAGAGAGGATATCAAAAAAGGTGAATATCTAAGAGCTTTATTAGAAGCATCTGCAGATTTAGAACATTTATTTTTTATGAAATTATTATTTGAAAAATGCATAAAAAGTAATTTAATGGAAGGCTGGACTCTTGGTAAATATATTGATTGGGTGTCAAAAATGGGCTTGTTAGATAAGAAATATGAACAGCTACTTAAAGACTTTAATAAAATAAGAAATTATGTAGTTCATGAAAGATATGTAATGAAAAATATTAATTCTGATTTAGCAAAATTAAGTTTCTTGGCTAATCTCATTATTTCTGTGTGTGACTTTATTGATTCTTATGAAGTTCAATATACTTACAATCGAGAAATAGAAAATGAGTATTCTAATTTCATGGAAAAGATGACAAAAAGGTATGAAAATATATTTTCAAAATGAATTTATTTAGAAGGATTATCCTCTTCTAATACCTCTTTAATCAATTTTTTAATTAACAATTTAACATCCTCAGTTGATATATCTTTTTGTACCTCTGGAGGATAAACTCCAGTTATATCCGGATCATAGCCATATTTAATAACTGTAATCAACCTTTCCCGGTTTACATTTAAATTTCTGGATAGATAATCAATAGCAGAATCCCATCTAGGATGCCCTTCCTTTACTTCTCCTAGCCACTGTAATAACGCCTTTTGATGTAGACTAAATTTATAACCACATCTTCCGCAATAGTTTGCATCATCATTACAATCATGTTTACATACTCTGCACTTCATTTTTGATATTAAAAAACAATTATTTATAAATATTTATATCCAGACAAAAACATAGTAAAGTTTAAATTCTTATTCAAAGTGAAGACTTTCAAAATGAAACCAGAAATAAGAATTAATAGACTATTAAACCAGCTTAAGAAAAAATATGATATTAAAGATAGAATAAAAATTAAGATCATTAAAAAAGAATTCTCTATAAAAGGCTTCAAGCCATTTATGACTATTCATTGTAGCAAAACTCCAACAATTGAAGTATCTATCAATAATGTAGATATCAGGTTTGATAAGATTAGTGACAGCAGTTTAAAAAAAATATTAGGGCATGAACTAGTGCATTTGCTTTGCAAGGTGAAGAGCAAAGATCCTGAAGTGTTGATGAAAACAATATTAAAGATAAATAAGATAATAGATGAAAGATAATAAACACAGAATATGCTTTGTGTTTTAAAAACATATTACAAAAATATATTCCTATAATATACTTTAATAGAAAGCTTTAAATAGATGTTTTAATAACAATTTAAATATGGAATCGCAATATCTCCCAATTCTTTCAAAAAAAGAATATTTAGGATTACCTCCTTCAGAACAAGAAAAATATGTAGAAAAAAAGATAAAAGAAATTCTAAAAATGAACCAGAATGGAATAACTATTCAAGCCATAGTGGATAAAACTCCATTTACCAGACCCACAGTTACAAAACATTTAGAGAGGTTTGTATCTTGTAGGGAGGGCTTTAAAAGAACTTTTGGAAATCTCTATATTTACTTCCCGAATAGTCGTTCTGTATATCCTGATAAAACAATATCAATGGAAATCGGTAATAAAAGAACTTTTGTGGGAACATTAATCAACAATAATTATGGAGAATTTATATTCATTGAAGAAATTGGGGGTGAAGGCATCTCTGGTGGGGGTTTCTTGGTTAAAAAAGAAGAGTTTATAATCTTTAAAGAGTTTATAGAAAAGGTATTTAATGAGGTAAAGAAAGATGGTGGAATTAATTCAAAAAAATATTGAACAGACGCAGATTCAGAAAGAAGAACAAACCATAAAGATAAATGGTAAAATTTTATCAAAAAACTTCATGGTATCTATGCCTACTACAAGCATCGACTTTGAGATTCTTTGTGATATTCTTAATCCAAATTTTATATCGAATGAAATAGAAGAATATGGTAATAAAGATTATATTGCAGGGATATGCTATGGATTAGATAGATATGACACAATTATGAAAGAATTCATTAAAAATAAAGCTCAAACAAGATTGATAGATGGAAAATCAGTTATGTTTATGTTAGAATATTTTGATAAAACTAAACTAAGATTGATTGAACCTGAATCTGAGAAACTAAGATTAGCATCAAAAAATAGTTTACCATTTTTACATTTACTCAAGGTTCCAAAATATTTGGAAGAGTATATCAAACAAAGAAAAATCTCTGATGATTCAGATATAAATTATATAACATTTTGGGAAAATTTATTCAAAGAAGATGAAAGTAGGAAAAAAACAATTGCACACCTAATCTCTTGGACTTATGAGAAGGAGGTTACAGAAAGAAAATCAGATAAGTTCTTACCTATCATTCCTTACATAAAACTAAATTTAACAAGAGATATAAAAGATAACTTACTTTTTTATACTAAAGAAATAAATAGGATTTCTTATGAATTATATGGAGATTATAGTGCTTTCTATTTTGTTATCGATGCTGATTTATTTATTGATAAAAAATCAATAGAACAGATAAATACAATGATTTTGGAATGTCCTAATAAATTTATATTTTTTAAAATATTACACACAGAAAGAATTTTTAGTAATCAATTTGGATATTATGGAAAGAAGAATTTAGAAGAATTTTTAATAAATTTATTAAGTATTAAAGAGAATTATCAGGATAAGGTGATAGGTATGTTAAATGGTAGTGGATTTAGTTATAGTTTACTTAATATAACCCTAAACTTTTTCACTGACACAGTTAATAATTTTCCTACTGAAGGAATGCCTAAATATACTGGAAGGCATCGTAGTTTAATGCATCCAATAAGCCTATCTCCTGAAAGAATTGAAGGAGTCCTACAACAATTAGATTTACATAAAGCATTATTCTTAAATGATACTATAGCACAAAAATATAAAGGTCTTGATAGTCAGAGTTTCTTAAAAACTATAAGCTTGGATGAATGGAGTAAAGATGCAAGAAAAATGGGTTTAATCTTGTGGGAGAGATTAATAAGTGCCAGATTATCTACAGATAAGAACAAAGTTTTTGATGAAGTTATTAATAGTAATTTTTCTATTTTAGGAACCTTGATAAAAAAGATAACTTCTCGAATATAAATTAATCTAACCAGACTTTTTTAATAGAATCTACTTATTTAACAAAGCCTGTAAAGATATTAAAGAATCAAGCTTCCCACCTTATTTATAAACTCTAAAATCCATTAATATATAATATAAAAACAAAATAATTAAATAGTTAATAAACTTAAATGGCAAATAGGTTAAAAATGAAAAATCTAACACAATATCAATTAAGAATGTTAATAGAACAAGAAAATTTACTAGAAGCAAGAAGAGAAGAAAAATTTGAGAAGTTAGCCATAACAAAACCTATAAAAGAAAGATTAGAACTAACAAGAGGTTTATTAAAATGAAAAAAATAAAAATAGAAAAAGAATCAGTATTAGATTCATTGAACATATACAAATTAATACAAGAAAATCTGGGCAATTCAATTGGAAAAGACTATCCAGAATTTGCATCTGCAGTTAAAAATGGAAAGAAATTTTGGGCAGCAGAATCCATAATAAAAGAATCTAATTTTGAAAAAGAATTGAAAGACACAATTAAGAAAGGAAATTTTTCTAAGATTAAAGGAGCATCTATATCTTTAGAAGGTAATAGTTCTATGACTCTGGATTCTGCTGGCAAGATAGTAGAAAAGATAACTAGTGTTTTACCTGATAATTGTGAGATTATATGGGGAGTAAAATTTGATGATAAACTAAAAGACAATGTAATCCTTCAACTAGTTTTAGTAGAATGAAATTAACTAAGGATGAACTAGAAGATTTAAAGATAATTTTAAAAGAATACTTGGATATCTTCAAGAAATCAAAGAAACATCAAAAGATTCATAAAAAAGAACCTTGTCCTAAGTGCGAATTAGTTAAAAAAATTTTAAAGAAAATATGATGATTTTTATATTCTTTTCACTATGTATTGGATAACTGAGAATTTAGGGACTGCTTCACTGCCAGAGTTTGAAGCTGTTAAAAAGCTTAAAGATATAGAGGTCGTATTAGTCAAAGATCTAAAAGATGGAAAACAAAGGAGTAAAGGTCAGTTCGAGTCAAAAGTTAAAAAAGTCGAATGGGTAATTAACAAAAAACGTAAGAAATGTGTTATTATTTGTGTGGGTGGTATAAGTCGAAGCAATGCTGTAGCACTAGCTTATCTTGTTAAGAATGGCATGGATTTTGATAAGGCGTATAATCTTATTAGAAAGAAAGTTAATATTGCCCAGATAAACATGGACTTAATAGATCATATAAAGCAGAAATACCTATAATGATTTTTACACAAGAGCTACTTTATAACTAAAGTAATTTCCCACCTTCTTTATAAATATTAATTCATTATTAATGCTATGCCAAGATGTCCAAACTGTAAATACATCTTGGTGCTTTTAGAAAAACGAAGAAAATACAAATGTTCCAAGTGTGGTAATCTTTATTTCAAAAAGATTATTGAAGATAAGGAATTCAAAGAATTAAACAAAAAACAACGTCAACTTGAGAAAAAAGAAGCTATAAAAGAAAGGAATAAACAGTGGTTAAAAGATAACAAAGAAAAAGCTAAAGAAATTAGAAAAAGATATTATCAGAAACATAAAGAAAAGTTTAAAGAATACAGCAGAAGGCATAGGACAAAAAATAGAGAGAAATTTAATAAATATGCTAGAGAGTATCGCAAGAAACATAGAGAAGAATATAATAAAAAAGCACGTGAAAGATATTACAAGAAGAAACAACAAATATTAGATCACAAGAAAATCTACAGACAAGCTTCAAAGCAGAAATCTAATGAATGGAGAAGAGCTTATAGGAACAATAACAAAGAAAGAACAAGATTGCTCACTAGAATAAGCTTTTGGCGTCAAAAACAGAAGATCTTAGCACTCAAGATGTTTGAAAATGAGGATTACAAGGGTTGTAGCCTTGATTCTTTAAGCTCATTGCCCACTTATCTACATTCGGATCTACTTTCCAAAAGTACTTCCGAATGTAGGTAAGTGGGCAATGGATTTAAAGAATTAGGTTTAGATCATTTTACTTTATTTAAAATTTCACAATTTTAGAAACAATATCCTCTTCGCTTATTTCATAATGTTTTAATATACCATAAAACATCCCTGCTTTTTGTTTCTTACTTTTTTTATTGTAATCTTTAGGTAATCTTATTTCCTTATCTTCATTCATTTTTACAAAATCTCTAATCCATCTATCATAACCTTTTTCAGTACAAGGGATCTCTGTTCTTCCAGGAATTTTATATTTTTTTTCTTTATGTGCATATTTTTTGGAATACTCTTTTTCAGCTAGATAAACTAAATATAAATAACCATCAGTGCTATTTTCATCTTCTGGAATAGTTCCTGTTAATTCACATACTCTACCAAATAGATTAGAATTATTATCATTTAGAGCTTTAATTCTAAGTTCTAACAATGTCTCATATGATAAATCTTCTAAATTTGCCATATTTAGAAAAGATATCAACAATTTATAAACTTTTCTATTTATACTTACTTATTAGTAGTGAAATATTTACAAATTATATAAATTTCTTTACTATGTTTTCTAGAAGCTATTGGTTTACTTGTTTTTACAAATTTAAAATATTTTCTTAATTCATTAATAAAATTATTAACGTCTTGACTTTGAAATATTTTACATAAAAAATTACCATTTTTAACTAATTTATTTTTAGCAATAAAAAAAGCTCTTTTGCTTAATTGTAAACTTTTATCTTGATCAATGTCTATTATTCCAGAAGTTTTAGGAGCAACATCACTAATAACAACATTAAATTTACCCTCTATTTTATTTAATATATCTTTATCATTTATATCTAATTTCAAAGTTTTAACATTACTTACTTTTAAAGTTTTAATCTCTTGAATATCAATACCCAAAACAAATTTTGCTAAATTACAACAAGCTTGCAACCAAGATCCAGGAGCAGCTCCTATATCTAGCACATTATCAGATTTTTTAATTAAATTATATTTTTTATTTAGTTCAAATAATTTGTAAATAGATCTTGCTCTATAACCTTCTTTTTTAGCTTTTTTATAGAATGAATCTTTCATAACATCTTAAGTTTGCCAGTAACTTTATCAATTTTTCCTTCTTCATCAGGGCCTATTGCAACACATGTATTAGTTGGTTTTTTAAAAACAGTCTTACCAGCATCTTTAATTAAAACAACTACTAAATTATTTTGTTTAGCTAATTTAAAATATTTTAACAATTCTTTCTCATCTTCAACTTTCAACACAACTTTTTTCATACCTTCTTTAAGCCATTTATCTAAATCTTTTTTATCAGATTTAAAAGTAGCTTCTACACTTGCATGACTTACTTGTGCAGCCAGCTTGCCCGGGCTCATCTTCAAATCCTTTCTCGCCAATATTACTTGCTTAAGCATTTTTAAATAATTGTTTTAAATGTATATTAAATTTTTCTCTTTTTCTTTTAATATATAGATTACTACAATCTTTATATAATTTATAACATAATATTCTTGCTAATTCTCCATTGAATGTGATTCTATATAAAACTTCTGAATTATTACCAGATTTTATTATTTTATAGCTTATTTCTTTATTTAGATAATAACTTATCTTTTTAGTTAATATTCTAAGAAATTCTTTTGATCCAAATATAGTTACTCTTAGAACATTTTTTTGTCCACATTTTTCACTTTTACAAATAAATATAGAACCATCACCATCAATATAACCTCTTAGAAAATGAAAAAAATATTTAGCAGGCATTTTATATGGATAAGAATTATTCAAAGAATCTCCAGGTTTACAGCCAAATTCAGTTAACTTCTTTGATATTAATCTATTAGTTATAATCAAAGCAGAATAATTATCTTTTTCTCTTATAGGACTATTTGTTTTAATTAATCTTAAAAATCTATTTAAAATATAACCATCTCTTTTTTGTATCTTAATAGAAAATGACCATTTTTTAGAATTGATATATCCATCAGCCATAAAAAACCCTAAAAAATAAGCTAACTCCTTGGTCCAAACATTTAAAAAATTCTCATCTATTTTATATCTTAAAGGCTTAACATATCTTGGTATATTTAAACGAGAAGATTTATGATAGATGGAGCTTAAACTTCTATTTTTTAATTTATCAAAGAAATCTCTATTTGTTGAATAACCATCTCTTAATATATTCAATTCATGAATGGTCCATTCTTTACTTGCTGGTTTTGTTAAATTAAATTTCTTAAATTTGCGATAAATTGTATATTTACTTACATTATTCTCCCTAGCAATTTGAGGATAAGTTTTTGTCTTTATTTGTTCTAAAAGGTACTCTTTAGAATTATAAAGTTTCATACAATTTATAGACGATATAAGTTTATATATTTTGCCTTAGAATATTTTGTTTATTGGAAACCAAACAAAAATCCTCCAATCCATTGAAGAGAAGTCTCCATAGTCTGCCATTCAAAAAATACTTCTATTTTACTTTTTTTGATGCCACAATTCATATCATAGCGAAAATTATCTCCACAAAAACCAGTTATAAATGCTTCTGGATATCCACTTTCTATATCAGGATGTTTCGAACATTTAAGTTGTTTAAGTTCTTCTTGCGATTCACCAGGTACTAAAAAATCTATAGGTTCTTTTTCACATATTTTTATTATACAATTTAATTCTCTATTACATTCATCACAAGCCTCTTGTCTATAACAATAAAGTTCCCTTGATTCTATAGATTTTTCTGAAAAATAATTTTCAGTGATTAAATAATTAAAATAAAAGAACACACTTATAAATATCAAAATTAAAATTAATAATATGACTAATATTATTTTTGATATATTCCTCATTTCTCACCTTTTATTTTAAATTTATGATCAATTTCTTTTAATAATTTTCTTAAACAATTATGTATAGCTCTAGAAAAATTCCAATCATGACATTTTGATTGAATTAAAATAGTTCCTTCAATTCTAGATTTTATAGAATATTTTACACCTCTATCTCCTTGATCTTTTTGCTTTTTAATATAAAATATTAAATCTGGATTTTTTATATATCTTTCAATTTTATTAAGATAAAGAGAACCAATTTTATTAGCATCACTTATTTCTTTTTCTGTTAATAACTTAGATTTAACAAATCTTATAGGCATAAAAATTTTATCTTTTGTATATTTATATAGTTTACTAAATTAAATTCTATTTAAAAATTTCACCTGTTTTTAAACTCCAAAATAATAAATCTAAATGATCTATAGGAATATTTACTTTTTTAGAAAACTCAATAAATTTATCTTCTATATCTAAATATTGTTTTTTACTCATTGATTTTGGAATTTCATTAATAACATTAAAATATTTTAGATTACTCAAAATATGTCTATCTAATATAGCTAAATTTTTATGACCGATATTACGTAAGAAATGTGAACTTTCCTTCCATGAAATTCCTTTAATATTTTTAACAAGATACTCTCTTAAATTTCTAGAATTTAAATTAAATGGTATTACATCAAATTTATTTTTAAGTTCTAATAAATATTTAGCTTTATTTTCATGAAATCTTATTCCTATAAGATATTTTTTAGGATTAAAATTTTTATTTTTAAAATCTAATGCTTTTAATTGTTTTATTACAAGATCAGCATTTCTAGCTTTTGTTTGTGGTGTCAATAAACAAAAACATAATTCATAAAAAAAATCTTTATTTTCTCTAAATTCTTTTAATCTTTTTTCTATTTCTTGTTTCTTTTCTAAATATTCTTGTTGTAAGTTCATTTTAAATGTAACTCAACTACATCATCATCTTGCAATTGATGTTTTAAACCTACTTGTTGTCCTGGAAAAGCAGCACTCTTACCCCAAATTCTAGCAAATCTAAACTTTTTAATAAAATCTTTATGAATATGTTCTGCTAAATCTTCTATTATAGAACCTTTTTTCATTGCTATTGGAGGATAAGTAGGTTTATGCCCTGGTTGTTTTGTATAAATCTTTATTATATTAAGCCTAGACCATATTTCATCTACAATACCTTCTTGATTGTTATAGATTAAAATTGGAACATTTATATCTTGTAGCTCATAATCTAACATTTTTTTCTCTTCAACATTATTAAATAATAATATTATCAAATCAGCTTGTTTTATTAATGATAATAAAAATGGTCCTTTTTCTGTATCTTTAAAATTTTCAACAATAGCTGGTATTTCTATAATTTGTAATTTAATACCTTTATAATCTAAAACTCCTATTGCTGGTTCTTTAGTTGTAAATTCATATGGAGCTATTTCAACTTTAGCATTTGTTAATCTTTTTAATAAAGTACTTTTTCCTGAATTAGTTGTTCCAACAATAACAATTTGAGCAGCACCTTCTTTTTTTATTGATAATTGTGCTCCTGATTTTTTTTGTTGTTTTTCTTTGTCCATTATAGCCTTTAATTTGGCTATCCTAGACTTAATCTCAGCTCTCATAACTTGTGAAGCCTTATGATTAGGTGCTGTAGAAAGCATTTTTTTTGATGCTTCTAATTTTTCTTCATTAGTCTTAGCTTCTAAATACTTTTTTTCAGCTAGTCCATACTCAAAATCAGCATTTGTTGACATATTCTATACTTAAATTAAGATGTTTATATATTTAACTTACTAAATATTTATAAATCATTAGGGAATAATGCTTTATATGTCAATAGATTTTTCAAAAATAAATGATAAAATAGTTGGTTATATTTTAGAACAACCCCATAATTATATTGGATTAGCAATTTTGAAACAATTAAAATTCAAGGATTTTATTGTACCTTACTATATTAGTACAGAAAATTATCAAGAGGTTTTAGATAACTTAAGAAATAACCTTGAAGGAAGAATATCACAACAAGAATCTTATGTTGCCAAAACAGAAGGAAGAGCTCCAATTGAGATCATTGCAATCTTAGCATTAGAAAGAGAATTAATAATAAATGCAATGCAACTAATTAAAGATAATTATTTAAAATAACTTATTAAACTCATCAACATATTTTTTAGCTATATTTTTATCATAAATTATAACTAAATTTTCATTATTATTTTCATCACCATTTCTAGTTGGATTATAGCTTCCAGTTATAACAATCTCTTCATCTATAATAAAAATTTTATTATGCATATAATACTTATTTTTATCAAATCTAACATCTATTCTATTATCTTTTAATTTATAATATTCTGAATATTTACTATCTTGAGATTTTTCAAAAATACCTTTAACTTTTAATCCTTGTTTATATTTTTTAACTAATACATTACCAATATCATTATCAGTAAAACTATAAGTCATAAATAAAATAGAATTATTAGCATTTTCTAAAACATTAAGAACATGTTCTTTACAATTATCTTCAGGACAAAAATAAACATCTACTTTTGAATCAGATCTCAAATTACCACAACCACTTACAAAAATTAATACTATCATTAAAAATACTAATATTTTTTTCATATTTTGTTTGATATTTTAATTACTTTTCCATCACTTAATTGTGCAATTCTGTCTGCTTGCTTTGCTATATTTAAATCATGTGTAACCATTATTAATGTTTTTCCTTGTTCTTTTTGTAATTTTTTTAATAACTCAATAATTTCTTTTCCTGTTTTACTATCTAAATTTCCAGTTGGTTCATCAGCTAATATTACTTCAGGATCATTTGATAATGCTCTTGCAATTGCAACTCTTTGTCTTTCACCACCTGATAACTCACCAGGTAAGTTATTTAACCTATCACCCAAACCAACTAAATTAAGTAATCTAGTAGCTCTCTCAATCTTTTCTCTTCTAGAAATGCCTTGAAAAGTCATTGGTAACATAACATTTTCTAATGCATTTAATGATGTTATTAAATTAAAAGCTTGGAAAACAAATCCAATTTTTCTTCCTCTTACTTGAGCTAAATCAGATTCATCTAAAGTTGCAATATCAATACCTTCAAGTAAAACTTGACCTTTTGTTGGAACATCTAATGCACCTACATTATTAAGAATAGTTGACTTACCACTACCACTTGCACCCATAATTGCTAAAAATTCTCCTTTATAAACATCTAAATTAGCACCTCTTAATGCTGCATATTCAACCAAATCAATTTGATAAATTTTCCAAACATCTTTTATTTCAATAACTTTTTTCTTTTCCATTATTCATACCTCAAAGCATCAACAGGTTTTAATTTAGATGCTCTTATAGCAGGCAATAATCCAGCTCCTGAACCTACAAAAAATGAAAATGCTAAAGACCCCAATATTAAATACCAAGGGAAAACAGCTCTTAACAAAGTAGTTCCTAAATAGTTTACAGCAGCATATTCAACTCCCTTTCCTATAATATATCCTATACCAATTCCTATTGCCCCACCAATCATTCCTAAAAATCCACTTTCTATTAAGAATATTATTAATATATCAGAATTTCTAGCTCCAATTGATTTCATAATTCCAATATCTCTTGTTCTTTCTAAAACACTTGTGTACATTGTATTCATTATTCCAATGCCACCAACTAACAAAGAAATAGCAGCTATTCCTGCTAAAACTGTCTGAACAATCCCAAAAATATTATTAAAACTCTCTAAGATCTGTTCAGATGTTGAAACCTGAAAAGTTTCTTGTTTTTCTTTTTCCCCTCTAAATCTTCTTAATTTTTCTTTAATTGTATCAGCAACTGCCGCAACATCATAACCTGGCGCTACTTTAATCACAATTTCACTTTCTTCATCTTGAATATTTAAAACTTCTTTAAGAGTATCTTTTGGAACAAATATATAACCATCCTCAAGTGGATTACTTGTTTTGTCAAATTTTCCTACAACTTTAAATTTATTACCTTCAATTTCAATATAATCTCCAATCTTTATTCCTCTATTCCAAATCTTTCCATCAACGCCGTGATTATATCCAACAACAACTTTAAATTTGTCTCCATTTTTCAAAGATCTTCCTTCAATTATTTTTGTTCCTTGTAACTCTAAATTTATTTCTAAATCATTTGGGTTCATACCAATAATAAATTCAACTTTTTTTTCATCTTTAAATTGTATCTGATCACTTTTTACTAAATAACCAATTCCCCATTCAACACCATTAATATTTTCAATAAACTTCAGATCTTTTAAAGTTAAAATCAAAGATTTTGATGTTACACTTCCAGGAGGCCCTAATGTAATTGGTTGGATAACTATTTTATCTTTTCCCAATTGTTCAAATTGTTGATTAATTGCTACTTGTAATCCTTGACCTAAACTTATTAAAGAAACAACAGCAGCAATTCCTATAAAAATACCAATTATAGTTAACCATGCTCTTAACCTTCTCTTTCTTATACTTTTAAGAGAAAGTAAAAAATAATCAAAAATCATTTTTTTCTTCTTCTTTTAATCATTCTATAAATAATAAATATTACTATTAATGCGATTATAACACCAATTATTAAACCCAAATTACTTGTTTTTATTAAACCTAATTGTTTAGCTTCAGCATTTGTATAAGCATTTACACTAATATATTTAGTATCAGTAAATAATTTATTTGATGTATCTCTATAGCTTATTGTAAACAACAATTGTAAATTCTTAGGAGCATCATTATTAACCCTAATTTTATAATCAGCTGTATCAGAATCATCTGAGTCAATATTACCTAAATAATTTGTACTTGAAGATAATAAGGTATAATAACTAGAAGGCAATAATTGTATACTCAAAAACTTTACAGGAGCTAACCCATTATTTACTACTTTAATTATTACACTTTGTTCTTGTCCTTTTAGAACATAGTTGTTATTGCTACTTATATCTAAACTAGGTTTTGCTTCTATAATCAAACTAATAAAATCATTTTTTTGAAATTTTACATTATCTTTATCTTGATAAGTTATTATTAATGGTATTTTATAAATTTTAGATTCAGCTGTTGATAATGTTATAACATTAAAATTTAAATTATTTTCATCATCTTCATTCATTTTATCAATTGTTTTTTCAGAACTTGAAGTTATTGGTGCTACTGGTAAATTTGGGTCACTTAAATCTAATTTAACATCAACATTTTTAATGGTTTTACTCTCTTCATTTCTTACTTCTATACTAATAGTAGCAGTTTGTCCTGGTATTATTTTGCTAGGTGTTTGTGTTACATCCCCAATTGTTAAAGCGTTAGCTAATGGTAATAATAATACTAAAAATAACATTAAATTTAATATTTTCATCTTCAATAACTCCTAATTTTAATATTAAATATTTTTAAAATCTTCCTTATAAATGTTTCTATTATAAAGTGGTTATTTTATAAAGAATATCTCTATAAAATATTCAATAAAAAAGCATTTATATAATTTATTATACCTTAATCTTACAACGCGGAGGTAGCAAAGTGGTCAAATGCAGCAGCCTCAAGATATTTATAAGAAAGCTGCTCTCTTAGTGAGTTCCCAGGTTCGAATCCTGGCCTCCGCATATTAAAATGCAATTTAAACCTAAATTTATAGAAAAGTACTCTAAATTAACTAATTTTGAAGAATATAAAAAATATGCTACGCAATTCCCTAGAAAATCAATTCGTGTTAACACTTTAAAAACTTCAATAGAAGAAATAAAAAACAGATTTAAAAAATATAATCTTGAGCAAATACCTTGGTATAAAGAGGGCTTTTTTATAGATTATAAACAATATAAAGGCAATATTAGTTTTACACCAGAACATAAAAAAGGCTTTATTTTTATTCAAGAATCAGCTTCAATGATACCACCAATAGTTCTAAATCCTAATGAAAAAGATATTGTTTTAGATTATTGTGCTGCTCCTGGTTCTAAAACAACTCAATTAGCAGCAATAATGCAAAATAAAGGTATCATAATAGCAAATGATATTAACACTTTTAGATTAAAGATTTTAATTGAAAATTTAAAAAGATGTTCTGTTCTAAACATAATTGTAACACAACAAAATGACTTTAAAATAAAATTTGATAAAATTTTACTAGATGCTCCTTGCTCTGGTACTGGTAAAATACGAGGAAAAACTCAAGTTTCTATAAATACACTAAAAACATGGAATGAAAAACTAATTAGAAAATTATCAAATACACAAAAAACATTAATAACAAATGCCTTTTCATTATTAAAACCAAATGGAACTTTAGTTTATTCAACATGTTCTCTTGAATCAGAAGAAGATGAACAAGTTATTGATTTTTTATTATCTAATAATCCAGATGCAAAATTACAAGAAATTGATTTGCCTTTAAAAGCAGATTCAAAATATTATCTGAAATTATGGCCTCAATATAACAACACAGAAGGTTTTTTTATAACTAAAATTAAAAAAGTTATATAAAACAACTTCCTATATATTTATTAAACTTATCACAAAAATTAGTTAATTTTATTTTAGTATCATAACCCATAGTTCTATACATTCCAAATAAACCAGCACCTAACCCAGCCAAACTCCAGCCAATAACAGAATATTTCCATAATCTATTATTTATAGCACTACCACTTATAATACCAATAGAACTTATTAAAGTAGCTAAACCACAAATTCTAAATTTGATTTTTTCATCTAACACTTTATCACTAATTGACTTAGGCAATTCATGTACCATTTAAAACTTATAACCTAAACTATTTAATATCTTTTTCTGTTTTAGACTATCTAAATAGGTAATAGGACTTTCAGAGATTATTGTTATATTCAACTTTCTTTTTAATATTTCTCTCGCTAATTCATTAAAATCAGGTTTACTCATATTTATATGATTTCTTTCACCCTTTTCACTAAATTGTATTCCTGAAAAATGACAATGATAATGTTCTAATTTTAAAATTTTAAATAAATCAAATACATCAGAATAATCAATTTTTCCTTTATTATAAGCATATATATGAGCAAAATCAATACAAGGAATACATCTTTTATTATGTTTACATATATTAATTATCTCTTGAATAGTACCAAAAGAATTAACTTTACCTGAAGTTTCCAGAGCTAAATTAACATTTTTAATATTTTTCTCATGCATTTCTTTAACCAAATCATCACATGCATCTTTAATCATGCTAAAAACTTGTTTTTTATCTTGTTCCATATAATAACCAGGATGAAAAACAACAACCTTTGCACCCATTAAACCTGCTCTTTCACAACTCATAAAAATTCTTTTTTTACTTTCTTCTATCTTTTTCTTTTCTTTAGAGCTTAAATTAATGAAATAAGGAGCATGAACACTTAACTTTATATTCAATTTCTTAGCTAGCTCACCAACTTGTTTAGCAAGTTCTAAACTCATATGAACACCTCTAACATATTCAACCTCTAAAGCTTGTAATCCAACTTTCTTAACAAATTCAATACCTTCTATAGTAGATTTTTTAGGAGAACCAGCAGGTCCAAGTTTTATTTTTAGCATAGTAATATAAAACAAAAACTATTTATTAAACCTTTTTATTTTATTTAACATGATTTTAGATAAAATTAAGCCTTCTTTGCAAGAACAACAATATCTTAGAAAAATAAGCAATGAAATTATATCTAAAATAAAAATTCCAAATACAAAAGTTATTTTAGGTGGTTCTGGTGCAAAAAATACATATCTTAAAACCACACGTGATATTGATATTTATGTTAAATTTAATTATTCAAAATATAAAAATAAATCAAATCAAATATCAAATATTTTATATAAATATCTAAAGAAAAAGTTCAAAGTTTCAAGATTACATGGTTCTCGAGATTATTATCAAATTAAAAAATATGGCTTTACTTTTGAAATAATACCAATTTTAGATATTAAAAACTATAAACAAGCCAAAAATATAACAGATGTTTCTCATTTACATGTTGCTTATGTCAAAAAACATGCTAAATTAGCTGATGAAATTAGACTAGCAAAAGCCTTTGCACAAGCTCAGGAAGTTTATGGAGCTGAATCTTACATTAAAGGTTTTTCTGGTTATGTTCTCGAATTACTAGTAATATATTATGGTTCTTTTAAAAATTTAATAAAAGCTGCATCTAAATGGCAACATAAAGAAATAATAGGATCAAAAAAATTATATGAAAAACTAAATTATTCAAAAAAACAATCACCTCTAGTTTTAATAGATCCCATTCAACCCGATAGAAATTCTGCAGCTGCTTTATCTAATGAAAAATACCAAAAATTTATACAAGCATGCAAAGAATATTTAAAAAAACCATCTGATGATCTCTTTGAAAAAAAAGAATTTAGTATTGATTTAAGAAAAAAGAACATTAATCTAATTTTACTCGAAGTTATACCATTAAAAGGAAAACAAGATGTAATTGGCTCTAAACTATTAAAAGTATTTGAATTTATAAAAAAACAATTAACAATTGAAGGTTATTCAATACAAGAATCTAATTGGCACTGGAATAGTAAAGCTTATTTTTACTATATTCTCGAAGATTTAAAGATTGAACCTCATAAAATTCATTATGGTCCTTATATAACAGATACTATTAATTATGAAGCTTTTAAGAAAAAATACAAAAATATATTAATTGATAAAGATAAATGCTATGTTAAAATTCAAAGAAAATATAATAATGCAAAAGACTTTGTAAAATCATTATTAAAAAATAAAGAAATCATATCTAGAGTTAAAAATATTGATATTCTTAATTAATTATTCCTAAGTTACGAAAAACATTTATTAACGTTAATTATGGTTTTATTATTTATATCAAAATACAAAAATGGACAAAAAACAAAAAATAGATTTTAAATACAATCTTAAGATTTATTTTGATCTTTTGAAAAAGTATAAAGTATTATTTATAATTATATTAGCTTTAGTGCTATTTGTTGAAGCAGCTAACACTGCAGACAAATTTTTATTTAAAGTTATTATTGATAAAGGAACTGAATTCTCCTCAGGATCATTAGTAAAAGAAACTTTTGTGAGTATTTTAATAATAGTTGGGATTATATTTATAATATTAACATTATCAAAAACAATTGGAATTTTTATAGAAAACTATCTTATAGTTAAATTTGAAACAGATTTAATTTTAAATTTAAAATTGAAATTCTTTAATCATCTAATAGGATTATCTCATAAATTTCATATTTCTAATCATACAGGGTCTTTAATTTCTAGATTAACTAGAGGTGCCCGTGCAATTGAAAAGATGAGTGATATTATTATATATAATTTATCCCCCCTAATATTTCAATTTTTTATTGTTGGAGCTTCGATAATATATTTTGATTTATCTTCAGGTATAACTTTAATTTTTGTAATAATAATTTTTATACTATTTAGTTATATGGTACAAAAATTACAAGAAGACTCAAGTTTAAAAGCAAATGATGTAGAAGATCTTGAAAAAGCTATGGTATCTGATTCTTTTACAAATATAGATTCAATAAAATATTTTGGAAAAGAAGATTATATTAAAAATAAATTTAAGAAAATAAGCTCAAACACAAAATTTTGGTTTAGAAAAAATTGGAATTATTTTAATTGGCTTTCTTCAGGTCAAAGTTTAATATTAAGTATATTAATATTTTTATTAATATATTTTCCTTTAATAAAATTTTTAGACAACAAATTAAGTTTAGGAGCATTAGTATTCATATATACAACTTATGGATCATTAATATCCCCCTTATTTAGTTTTGTTTACGGTCTGCGAGAATACTTTAGAGTAATGTCTGATTTTCAAGCTTTATTTAAATATAATAAAATAAAAAATGAGATAAAAGATATACCTAAATCTAAAGAATTAAAAATTAATAATGGTTCTATAGAATTCAAAAATGTAAATTTTAAATATGAAAATAGAAAAATATTTGAAGACTTTAGTTTAAAAATACCAAAAAATAAGAAGGTTGCTTTTGTTGGTCATTCTGGGTCAGGAAAATCAACTTTAATAAAATTACTTTATAGATTTTATGATGTTGATTCTGGTGAGATATTAATTGATAGTAAAAATATTAAAAAATTTAAACAAGAATCTTTAAGATCAGAAATGAGTATGGTTCCTCAAGAATGTGTTTTATTTGATGATACAATCTACAATAATATTGCTTTTTCAAACCCCAAAGCTTCAAAACAAGAAGTAATGAATGCAATCAAATTTGCTCAACTCGATAAAATAATTGAAGAATTATCTAATAAAGAGAATACTATTGTTGGTGAACGTGGTATTAAATTATCAGGTGGAGAAAAGCAACGTGTTTCTATAGCTCGTGCAATTTTAGCAAATAAAAAAATACTAGTTTTAGATGAAGCAACATCCTCTCTTGATTCAGAAACAGAACATGAAATACAGGTAAATTTACAAAAATTAATGAAAAATCGTACAAGCATAATCATTGCTCATAGATTATCTACTATCATGAGGGCAGATTTAATAGTAGTAATGAAGGGTGGTAAAATAGTACAAAAAGGAACTCATAATCAATTAATTAAAAAAGAAGGAGAATATAAAAAATTATGGAATTTACAAAAAGGTGGTTATATTAAATAAAACCAAAAACTTTATAAATAACTATCTATTTCTTTTAAACATGAATTCTGAGGTAAATCTAAATGAATCAAGATATAGTTAATATAGTTAAAAAAGGTACAACTACAGTTGGTATAATGTGTAAAGATGGTATTGTAATGGCAGCTGATAAAAGAGCTGTTTTAGGCATGTCTATAATTGGAGATAAAAAAGTAGACAAAGTTTTTAAAATAGCAGACAACATAGCAGTTACAATTGCAGGAACTGTTTCAGATGCTCAATTAATCACAAAACTAATAAAAGCAGAGCTTAGATTAAAAAAAGTTAGAACAGGTAAAAATTCAAGTATAAAAGAAACAGCAAATTTATTAGGTACTATTGTTTATCAAAATATTCGTAAATTTAGTCCTATATTAGGAATTACTGGATTTTTATTAGGAGGTTCAGATAACACTGGATTCCGTTTATATGAAATAGGTCCAGATGGTTCTGTTTTAGAACAAGATGAATATACAACAGATGGATCTGGAATGGTAATGGCATTTGGTGTTTTAGACACATTATACAAAAAAGATATGTCAATAGCAGATGGTATTAAATTAGCTGTTAAAGCCATAAATGCTGCTATGCAACGTGATACAGCAACAGGAGAAGGTATAGATGTTTATACAATTACAAAAGAAGGCATAAAAAAAGTACTAACAAAAAAAATAGATACAACTATATCAATATGATTTTCTTTTAATATAAAAAAATAAAAAAATGAGTAAAATTTTAGATGAAATATTTAAGTATATACCTAAAGAAGCAAAAATAACTTCTTCCTTTTTTGAAGGAGCAAACATTATCTTATATAGTAAGGACATTGATTTTGTAGTAAATAATAACACAACCATAAAAGAACTTGTTAATAATTTTAAAAAAAGAATTGAAGTAAGGCCAGATCCTTCTATAACTTTAGATATAGAAAAAGCAGAACAAATAATCAGAAAAATAATTCCAGAAGAAGCCAAAATAGATAATATTATCTTTGATCCTCAACGTTCTATTGTTGTTATAGAAGCAGAAAAGCCAGGCCTTGTAATAGGAAAACAAGGTGATTTATTAAAAGAAATAAAAAAACAAATATTATGGGTTCCTTTAATAAAAAGAACTCCTCCAATTAGATCTAAAATAATAGAAAATATTAGACATGTTTTATATGAGAATAATGATTACAGAAAAAAATTTTTAAATAAAATTGGTGAAAGAATATATGATGGCTGGTTACGTGAAAAAAAACATGAATGGGTTCGTTTATCTTGTTTAGGTGGTGCTCGCCAAGTAGGTAGATCTTGTTTATTATTACAAACTCCTGAATCAAGAATATTACTAGATTGTGGTATTAATACAGCTGCTCAAGAAGAAAACATGTTTCCTTATTTAGATGCTCCTGAATTTAAGATTGAAGAACTAGATGCTGTTATTTGTTCACATGCTCATCTTGATCATGCTGGCTTAATTCCTTGGCTTTATAAAATGGGTTATAGAGGCCCTTTATATTGTACTGAGCCTACTCGTGATGTTATAGCATTATTAGCTCTAGATTATATAGGAGTTGCATATAAAGAAGCTAAAAAATCATTATATACTTCCACTGATATTAAAGAAATGGTCAAACATACAATAACTCTTAATTATGAAGAAGTAAGTGACATTACTCCTGATATTAGACTAACTTTATACAATGCTGGACATGCAATTGGTTCTAGTATGATACATTTACATATTGGTAATGGTTTACATAATCTACTTTATACAGGCGATTTTAAATATGGTCGTACTCAATTACTTGAGTCAGCTGATAATAAATTTCCAAGATTAGAAACTTTAATTATTGAATCAACATATGGAGCAAAAGATGACATAGTCGAATCAAGAAAACAAGCAGAACAAGAATTAATTAACATTATTAAAAAAACAATATCAGAAGGTGGTAAAGTTTTAATTCCTGTACTAGGAGTTGGTCGTTCACAAGAAATATTGCTAATTTTAGAACAAGCTATAAGAACAGGAGCTTTAGAAAAAATACCAATTTATGTTCAAGGACTTGTTTGGGATGTTACAGCTATTCATACAGCATATCCTGATTATTTAAATAAAGTTGTTCGTAAATCAATATTCCATAAAGACTCAAATCCATTTTTATCTGATATCTTCATAAGAGTTGGTTCTAGAAAAGAACAACAAGAAATTTTAGAAGAATCAGGACCTTGTGTAATAATGGCAACAGCTGGAATGCTTAATGCTGGTGCATCAGTTGAATACTTTAAAGAATTAGCTCCTTATTCTAAAAATTCATTAATATTTGTATCCTATCTCGGAGAAGGTTCTCTTGGTAGAAGAGTTCAAAATGGAGAAAAAGAAATTTTAATGAATGGTGATGGTAAACAAGAGGTTGTAAAAGTTAACATGAATATTTATACAATAAGAGCATTTACAGGCCATTCAGATAGAAATGAGCTAATTAGATTTATTTATGATGTTGATCCTAAACCAAAGAAAGTTATTGTTGATCATGGTGAATCTTCTAAATGTTTAGAGCTTGCTTCAACAATCCATAAAACACAAAAAATAGAAACAGTTGCCCCAAAAAATTTAGAAGCTGTTAGAATAAAATAGATTTCTTTGTTTCTTACTAGTAGTAACAAAATAGAAAGCTTTATATATTAGAAATGCCTACTGAAAAGTAACAAAAAAGGAGGCATTTCAAAATGGAACAAAAAAATCCTACTCAAAATAAACCTTTCAAAACCTGGGAACCAGGTCATTTTAATAGACAATCAATCCCAAGAGAGATTGCACAAAAATCAATATTATTTGGTGTATACACAATAGATACTCAAACAGGTACTGTACAACTTTTAAATCTTGGAAGTAAAAATAAAGGTGACATATCTAAGATAGTAAATAAACTATACCAAAAATGAAAAAACTTTTTTATTTTTTTATATCTATATTTTTAATAATTCTTTCTACCTTAGCTTATAGCATTTTAAATGACACTATTTTTAATGAAAAATTAACATCAAATGATTATATTAAAACTAATCAAATAGAAATCCAAAATGATAAAATAATAATTTATGTTAAGAATGCTTCTTTAGCATATTACGCTGATACTCATTCAATGGATCCTATAATAAATAGTAATGCAAATGGTCTTGAAATAGTACCAAATTCAGAACAAGATATTAAAGTAGGTGATATAATTGCATATCAAGATTCAAGTGATTTAATAGTACATCGTGTTATTAAAATATCTAAAGATAATCAAGGAACTTATTACACTTTAAAAGGTGATAATAACACATTACAAGATCCTACAAAAGTAAGATTTTCTCAAATAAAATATAAATTAATTGGAGTTTTATACTAAAATGGATCAAGAAACTAAAAAACAACAAGAAGGGTATCTTCTAATAAGTCAAATGACCTTTGGTGATACTTATAAATTAGGAGAAGATGAAAAAATTGCTTTAGATATGATTTATGAAAGATTAAACATACCTGAAGAAAAAAGATGTCAATTAACACAATCTCTAAAAAAAGAAATAATTGGCCCAATATATCAAAGTACTATTAGGGGTATAAAACATAGAATTAATAATTTATTAACATATCCTTATACCTTAATACAAACTGAAGAACGAAAAGGTACATCTTCTCCCCTTTCAACTGAAGCAAAAAAATCAATATTAAAGATAAAAGAAGTTATAGATAGATTTATTGCAAATAAAGATTTAACAATAGATCATAGTATTAAAGACACACCCACTCTAAAATTAGCAAATATACTAACAAAGGAAGGTCTTTAAAATGAATCAAAATAATTATTTTATGTGTACATCTTGTGGTGTTTTATTTGTTTCTAATTCAGATAAACTGCCAAAGAGCTTAGTATGTAATTGCAAGGGAAAAGAATTTAAATTAGTAAAAGAATTCTAATATTATACTGAAAAACCATGGAAAACTAATAAAAACCATGGAAAACCAAAAGATTTATATATTAGACACTACTTTTAGATAGTATCAAAAGGAGGATTAAAATGTTACAATCATTAAAAAATAAAGGTAAAATTGGATTAGTAAGTTTATTAGCTGCAACTACATTATTATCTGGTTGTGGATATCGTTTATCTCAAGAAAAGGTTGATAGACTTGCAGAAGATTCTGTAAGAAAATGGATTGAAAGAAGTGACAGATATTTAGAAGTTTATGATCTTTTAGAAAGAGGAGATTGCCAAAAAGCAAAAATTGAATTAAGATATTATTTAAGAAAAGAAGCTGAAGAAGGAGAATATCAAGATGTATTTTGTGATAGATCTGTGTCTGAAAATGCTAAAGATAAACTTAATGATGTAGTTAATGAACAAATAATTAAATTAATTAGAGTACCAGAATAAGGCATAAAATGGAAGAAAATAAAAATCTATTTACATCAAAAGAAATTAGAACTATAATATTTATTCTAATAGGGATATTTATTATGGGTTTATTGTATGATACTATTTCAGCAATATCATTAACATCAACTACTGCTGGACTAATATTTTTATGGGGATCTTTTAGAAAGGTATATAATAAGATAATGGGAGAACTTTGAGGAGAAGATAAAATGGAAGAAAATAATCATTTAGTTGATTATGGAATTTGTTGTGGAACAGTAAAAAATGGTAGTGGAAAGATTTTTACAAAGCCACATTTTTATACTGATAAAAATCAACATGGTTATAGTTCAGATGGTTTATGTCATGAATGTCTTGCAATTACAGAAAAATTTAGAGCTCAAAGAAAAATAAGCAAATTAGAAGAAACATTAAACGAGCAAAAAAGATATGATATTTTAAAAAATTTTGATGTTTTAAATACAATAATTGAGAGTTAAAAAATGGACAAATTATATGATATGAAAATTGCTATGTTTTATCTTAGGCATATAGAACATCCTTGTACAGATCATATAACTGGTAGAAACATTAGACCTTTTTATATTAAAAGAGTTAAAGAAGTATTACCTACACTTACTAATCCATATGCTATTTCATTATTAAAATCAAAAATAAAAGAATATGGAAATATTTAATATGTTAAACTCAAACAATAACCAAAAATATGTACCTCATCAAAAGAAAGAAGATAATTTAGATATTTTTAATACTTTAAGTTCTGAAAAAATAGCTTCTATAAAAGATACTTTAAAAGAAATAGAATTGTTAATACAACAAAGAGATCAATTAACTCTAGATTTATTCAAAGATATAGATAAAGTAAAGACTTCTATTGATAATATAATCTTACAATTAGGCAATCAAACTAATTTAAAAGAACAAATGATGTTAAGACAAAAACAAATTGAGATAGAAGAATTCAGATTACAAGAAAAAGTAAATGCATGGCGTGATATAGCTTTATTAAAAAAAGAGCTTCGTGACAGATTTAAAGAAGTTAAAGATCGTGAATCAAGAGTTGATATTCTTGATAAAATTTTAGAAGAGGACTTATAAAAATGCAACATCAACTATCAGTAGAAGAAATTTGTAACAAACTAAAACCAATTTTTGGTAAAAAAATAGATTTAATATATTTAAAATATAGATTAGCTGATAGCCCAGAAAAAAAATTAGAAATAGAACAAGCTCTTAATGCTTTATATCATAAACAATTTCAAAATTTATTAACAGAAAAAATTTTACTTGATCCTCCAATACAAGAAGTTATATCAGGAGAATATCAAATAGCAACAGTTACTTATGCAGATAAAGAATTATATCCATTTTGTTTAAGAGAAAATGATTTCATAAGACATATTTGTATTTCTGGAATGACTGGATCTGGAAAAACAATGCTAGCATTCCAAATAGTATCTAATTTTATAAAGAAAAATAAACCATTTATTATATTTGACTGGAAAAAAAGCTTTAGACCATTAATGTTATTAGATGAGAATATAGCATTATTTACAGTTGGAAATGAAAACGTTTCAAATTTATTTAAAATTAATATTAATATTCCACCTAAAGGTGTTAATCCTCAAGAATGGCTTAATGTATTATGTGATCTAATAACAGAATCATTTTTTGTTAGTTATGGAACTAATAAATCGTTAACAGAAACATTGCATGAAGCTTTTACAGATTTTAAAGTATATGAAGGTTCTAATAATTATCCAACTTGGTATCAAATTAAAGATAGATTACAAGATAAATTAGAAGCTTTAAAAGGTAGAAAATCTAGAGAAAGTGAATGGTTAATTTCAGCATTAAGAGTAGCACATTCTTTAACTTTTGGGTCTTTTGGAGAAGCTATTAATTATAAAGATAAAGATTCTGTAAATATAGATTCTTTATTTGATAAAAAAGTAATTTTTGAATTAAATGCTTTAGATAATGTAGAAAAAAAATTCTTTTGTGAATTTTTATTAACTTTTATATATAAATTAAAAAAATGTAATCAACAAGGAATTTTAGAACAATTTAATCAAGCAATAATTGTAGATGAAGCTCATAATATTTTCTTAAAAGATAGACCTCATTTTATTAAAGAATCAGTAACAGATGCAGTTTATAGAGAAATAAGAGAATATGGAGTTTCTTTAATATGTTTAGATCAACATATATCTAAATTATCTGATACTGTTATAGGAAACTCAGCTTGTAATATAGCATTTCAACAAATGTTAGCTCAAGATATTTATACAGTTTCTGGACTAATGCAAATTGAAAATAGAAAATATTTTTCAATGTTACCAATTGGATATGCTATTGTAAAACTAGCTGATAGACATTATCAACCATTTTTAATAAAAACAGCATTTATAGAACTAAAAAATAAACCAGTTCCTGATGAATTTGTAAAACAAAAAATGTTAGATAAATTTACTTATAGAAATATTCCTTATGAAAGTGCAAAAGAAAAAATTATAGATATATTTCATGAAAGTAATATACAACCATCACAAAAGTTTTTATCAAGTTATATTAATGAAACTTTAGTTAAATATATTTCTGAAAATTTACAAAAATTCTCTTTAGAAAAAATAAAAGATAAATTATTGCAATCTGGTTATAGTGAAATTGATATATATAATGCTATTTTACAACTTAAAAATGTTAAAATAAATGAACCTAAAATTGTTAATAATTATGAAAACAATTTTGAGGATAATTTTAATAATTTAGAGAAAAAATTCTTACAAGTTGTTGCTAACACAAAAAATATTGGTATAACTCATGTATATAAACAATTAAATTTATCAATGAGAAAAGGGGATAAAATGAAAAATAAATTAATTGATGATAATTATATTATTTTAGAAGAAATAAAACATGAAAAAGGTTGGATAAAAACACCTAGATTAACTCAAAAAGGACTACAGATAATATCTTCTATAAAAAAGTAACCTTTATAAAGCAGTTAGTAATCTTAAATTGTATCATATTCACATAAAATCAACAAAAAATAAAAATTTCATAGCAATCAGTTTGCTTAATATCCAAATCCATTGGTTATTATATACGAAAATAACAACAAAATAACTAAATAAACTATTATATTTATAACATGAACAAAAATTATAAAGTGATCTACAACCTCTAATTAATCAACAAATAATAAAACTACAAGTGAAAAACCTATAGCTGTTTCTATTCTATTTATATTAAATAAATGAAAAAGCCTGAAAAAACTTGGAAAAAGGTGAGCCACCACTATAATACGGAACCGGTTGTTTTTTTAAGTTTAAAAACCACACAATTTCTCCAAGAAAGGGGGAATTATGAAAAAAGTTTATTTTCATTTTAGAAAATTTTTATTTTTATTCAAAATTAATATTTATCGAATACCTATTGTATATTCATTAGTTGTTTTTCTTACCTCAAAATTTAAATAGGAAGGAGGTGCTGAATTCATAAAGGGGCCATCAAAATACCCATGTGGGAGAAAGGAGGAGGATATGATAAATTGTTATTTTAAAGTCCTAAAAGGTATGGACGTGCCTGTTTAACTCGTAAGGTTTTAAAAATGATAGGTAGTAAATTGATGGCCCCTTATTTTATTTAGAAAGGAGGTAATATCATAAATTGTCGTTCTCCTTAGTTTCCTTAGTTTCCTACTCAAAACAATCTAATCTTTCTTCAAAAAATCCACTGGAGGAGGCGATTATGAACGATGACGGTAATATTTTAATTTCTAGAGAATTAAAAAAGGCTCCCATGAACAAAAAATTGGGCCTAAATTCCTGGTGCACCATAAAAAAAATTTCAGGAAAAATAATCCACGATATGGTGCAAGTTCAGATCATGTCTGGTAAGGGCCCAAATGATCAACCTCCAGGTAGTATTATCAAATTACCTGCTTATATCAAAGTTGGAGTATATGGAGTATTAAAATAATTATGGTATTATCAGTGTGCTGGCTGGTATTCTCAATTTGGTTTTTGTGCTTTATGTCCCTCTCAATACCAGCCAGCACTTTTTTATCTTTAAAAATTTCTATATTTTTTTTCTTTTAATTATATGGTATAATATATATTTTCTAGTACATTATTAACTTTGAAAATAAAAGAGAATTATTTCTCTTGAAAAATATAAAAAAATTCAAAAAAAAGAAAGGAGATATTTATGAAAAATAAAAAAAAGTATCTATTTTTAAGTATTTTGTTTGCAATAATTATAATTTCAGGAATTATAATAAGTTTTTATTTAACAATATATTATCACAAACCAAAGATAGTTCTATCCATTCTAGACATTGATTTTCTTTTGATGTTTTTCTTTATTATTAACTTAGACAAATTCTACAAAACAAAGGAGGCGATTTAAGTGAAAAAAATAATTCTAAGTATTTTGTTTTTTAGTTTTGTTTTTGTTGGGCAAATTACGTTTGCTCAAAATAAAGAAGTTCACATCAGTATATCCAATCTAACTGGAGCTCAATCACTTGAATTGGCAAAACCTCAAAAAGAAATTCCCTCGGAAATGCATATTGTTACAATAACCAAACAAAATTATACAACCAGATCCCAAAAGTTACAACGTAGTCCACAACTTTCTGAAGAACAACTGGTTATTCTTGGGTATAATAAGGAAGGAAAAGAAGTAACACAGCTAATTATCCATGATCCAAGGATAATTAGGGGAGAAACTTTGGATCCATCAGGAAAGTTAACTTTTCATGGTCTTTTTTACAGGAACAATGTAAAATTTTCAATAATTGTTCCTGATCAAACATCAAAAATTGAAATTTATTCTCTAAAATGGATAGGGGCCAATTTTGAGTTAATGTTTTTAGGAGAAACCGAACTTCCATTAGCCGTGGAAGAAAAAGTTTCTCTAGAACCTCAACCATATACTGTCACCAAGATTGTTGACAATGGCCCAAACAGTATCCGTATGATTTTTCTTGGTGATGGGTACGTCGCTAGCGAAATGAGTAAATATGCTAGTGACGTTGAAAATGTAATAAATGGCTTTTTTAGCGAAGAGCCATTTTTTATACATCAAAAATATTTTAGTATATTGAAAGTGGATATAGTATCAAAGGAATCTGGATGTGACCACCCCGAGAGTGACCCACCAATTTTTAGGGATACAGAACTGGGGTGTTATTATGATTGTGCTAATATTGAGAGACTAGTATGTCTTGACTGGTTAAAAGTCTATGACATACTTAATTATCTATCACTTGATCAGGATATTGTAATAATTATTGTAAACGACCCCAAATATGGTGGGTCTGGAGGGTCGTTTGCAGTAGTGTATAATGGTGATATAGGTATAGAAGTTAACTTGCATGAGACAGGAGGTCATGTTATAGGTCTTCTTTATGATGAGTATGAGGAAGAAGACCTATGTAATATATCAACAGATGAACCAGTTGGACCAAATGTCACAAGGGAGACTATCAGGAGCAGAATCAAATGGAACACTGGAGGAGGTCCACCGTTGGGATGGATTTTGTTAAGTACATTAATCCCAACCTATATTCCATCAATAGGACCTCCTTTATTAGAGCTTCCCATTGGTCTATGGGAGGGAGGGGCATATTGCAGCCATGGAATTTTTAGGCCCACATATACATCAAAGATGCGGGATTTATATGCCCCATTTTTTGAGGTGAATGAAGAAGCAATAGTGAAACGAATATACAATTTCGTTTCACCTATTGATTATTTTAGTCCACCAAATGATACAAATTTAACAATTCAAAGAAGTCAAAGTCAAGTTTTTCAAGTTGCAACACCAACTCCAACAACATATCAGCTCGAAATTAAGTGGTATGTTGATGGATTAGAAACACAAAGTGGAAATGAATTTACACTAAATTCCACAAATTTTAATGTCGGATCACATGAAATAAAAGTTATAGTTCATGATCCAACAGAAAAAGTTAGGTATGACCCTGAAGGGTTATTAACAGAAAGTGTTAGCTGGATAGTTAATATCACTCCAGTTACATTTCAATATAATTTAACAACAAACCCTCTAGGACTACAAATTGTAGTTGACGGAGTTACATACACTCCCCCCAAATCGTTCACTTGGTTTGAAGGTACGAGTCACATTATTTCAGTTGCTTCCCCTCAATCTGGAATTCCAGGAACAAGATATATTTATTTTTCTTGGAGTGATGGAGGAGCACAAAATCATAACATCACTACTCCTTCCTTTAGTACAACCTACACAGCGAATTTCACAACTCAGTACAGCCTTACCACATCAGTTGCTCCATCAATGGGAGGAAATATAAGTCCATCCGGAACCAATTGGTACAATAGTGGTCAGAATGTTGAAATCCAAGAGACTCCCAGCGTAGGTTACACTTTTAACAATTGGTCTGGAGATATTTCAGGTATAGTTAATCCAACATTAATCACCATGAATGGACCTAAAAATGTGGTTGCAAATTTTACACAAGACCAATATAACCTTACCGTCAACATCGCTCCCGCAGGTTTTGGGTCAGTCGTAAAAAATCCTGATAAAACAACTTATGTTTATGGGGATTTGGTTACCCTGACGGCAGCAGCTAATCCTGGATATACCTTCAGCAATTGGAGCGGTGATATTACAAGTTCAACCAATCCTATCACTATCACGATGAATGGCAACAAAACCATTACATCCAACTTCACACAAAATCAATACACTCTAACCATGAACATCATCCCTTATGGTTCAGGATCGATTACCAAAAGTCCAGATAAAGCGTTTTACATTTATGGTGAGCAGGTCATCTTGACGGCGTTGCCCAACTCTGGATATATGTTTAGCAGCTGGAGTGGAGATATCAGTGGGACAAGTAATCCTGTTACCTTAACTATCTATAATAATAAGACCATAACAGCCAACTTCACTGAGTTAATTGGGCCTGATTTAACGGGGTCATGGACAACACCGGTGACTCAAACTTGTAAGAGCACAAAGAAAGGACCAAAGTGCACAATAACAGGGATTCTGACTGTTAAGAACTTTGGTAATCGAGATGCCTCATCTTCAACAGTAAAATTTTATCTCTCTGATAGTAATACCTATGATCAAGCTGACACTCAATTAAAGTCTACCACTGCAGGGAAGATTAAAGCGAAACAGATTAAGTCTATTAAATTGAGTAAGAGTTTCCCATTAGGTCAAATTGTCACAGATAAATATATCATTGCGGTGATTGATAAATACAATGCAGTAAAGGAAGTTGATGAAACAAATAATATCATAGTCTTTGGACCTATTCAATAATAAAAAAAAGAGACCTTCTAAATTTCAGGTAAAAAAGGTGATTCATCTCACCTCTCTTGGACCTGATGAAGTCTCTCTAATTTTTTTGAAAGGAGGTAATTTATGGAGGAAAAATGTGAAAGTTGTAAAAATTGTGAAAAGTGTAATAAAGAAAAATGCCAAGAAGAAGAAGAAATTTTTGGCGTCCCAATTTAAAAAGAAGATGATTATGAAAAAACTTCTAAAAAAATTAAAGAAGTTTTAATATTTATTATTGCATGGTTTGTTGCTATGTGGGTTTTAGTTTCTTTATCAGATGAATAACCATCCAAAAGGAAGTTTTTAACATCTAACTTCCTTTTCTTTTTATTTATCCTGTCAACTTATCATGATACTTATTAACCCATTTATTAATTCCATATCTAGAAATTTTAATATCATATTTATCTTCTAAATAATCTTTAGTATCTTGTAAAGAATTACCTTTTTTATAATATTTAACAGCACTAATTATAATTTCTTTCTTAAACCTATGTCTTAAAAAATCACCCAAACTTTTTCTAATACCACATTTAACACATTTTACAATTTGTCTTTTATTATTTTTATTATATCTAAAACCAGCTTTTACAAATTTATGTTTACACATATTAATAATTAAATATTGATTATATTAAAATCTTTTGTTTAAAGATATTCTCTAAAAACAATATCAATATTGTTATATTGAGATTTAATATAACCTTCACCATTTACATATGAACCATAATAAGCTGCAATTGGTCTCCAGTGACTTAAATCTTTATCTAGCTCTGGTAAATCATTTTTATTTAGATAATCATTAGTCGGACCTTTTTGTATTAATTTTTTAATTCTATCTGCTATATCTACATTATATCTAATTGCTCTCCTTCCTGGAACAAGATGTGGTTTCTTGTATATTTGTATTGAATCATCTATTCCATAATGTGGAGCTGTATCAAACCATCCACCATTAAAATATGCTTTTCTAGAATCAAAAGTTACAATTTGATAGAACAAAACTCTAGATCTTCCATCATTTTGTTTTTGAAACATATTTTCAAAAATTATAGCAAATAAAGTACTAGCTAAATCAAGGCCATTTCCACATCTATTTCCATGATATGCTTCAATTACTCTTGAACTTAGTTTCATATTAAGATTAGAAATTTTATCCAAAGTTGGTATTTGATCTAAATTTATAATACCTAAAGGAACATTATTACAAGCTGGTTCATTATTATACCAACAATTAGGTTCTAATAATAAATCAAATTCATTACAACCAAATCTAGTATCACTAGAATCTTGTTTTAATTCAACTCTATATCCTGAATATGCTGGAAAAACTTTTACAGTTGCATATTTATTTTCTATCTGCCATGAATTCCATGAATTATTACCTAAATCAATAGTTTTATTAGGTAATTCTTCCAAAATATCCCATTGAGCAATATGCCACCTTGAATCTTGACCGATTAAACCAACTTGTGCATACATTCCTTTAACACAATCTTTAGAAGCTAACCACAATTTATTATCATTTGGACCTGGAGCTACTAATAATGATTTTGGATATGTTTTATATTCATTCACTAAAATTTTTTCTAAATCATCAGCTCTTACTATAGAATCATTTAATAAAGTTAATCCACCACTAACAGCTAATCCTTTTAAAAAATTTCTTCTACTTATCATAAATTTTTAGAAATTATTACTACTATTTAAAAGCTACTATCAAAATATAATCAATATATTAAAAGTAAAGTTTTAAATATTCTATATTTTTTAAACTATTCATGACAGTTTTAATAGACCCATGGGGTTCTACTTTAATAGAAAACTACCAACAAATAATAGAGGATTTTGGTTTATCTACTTTTAATCCTTCTATGTTACCCAATCCAAATAGAATAATGCGTCGTTTAGTAGTATTTGCTCATCGTGATTTACAAAAAATAGCAGATGCAATTAAACAAAAGAAACCATATTATGTTTTATCAGGAATAATGCCTACATCTCAAAAAATACATTTTGGTAACAAAATGGTTGTTGAAAATATTGCTTATTTCCAACAACATCATGCTATTACTTATATTTTAGTAGCTGATCTAGAAGCAGCAGCTGTTAGAGGCATTTCTCTAGAACAAGCAAGAAAAGATGCTTTAAATTTTCAAATACCAGCATATATAGCTCTAGGTTTAGATCCTAAAAAAACAGTTTTTTATTTTCAATCTCAAAATAAAGATGTAATGCATCTCACTTATGAATTTTCAAAAAAGATAACATTAAATGAATTTAGAGCAATTTATGGTAATTCCGAGCCATCTAGAATATTAGGGGCATTAACGCAAGCAGCAGATATATTATTTCCGCAATTAAAACACAAAATGCCAGGTATTATTCCTGTAGGCATAGATCAAGACCCTCATATAAGATTAACTCGTGATATTGTTAATAGATCTTCATCAAGATTTATAGCTCCTTCTGGATTATATCATAAATATACACCTGCTTTAAATGGAGATTTTAAAATGTCTAAATCTAATTCTAGCACTTATATTGAATTGCCTGAAAATCCTGATATAGCATGCGATAAATTAAAAAATGCTTTAACTGGCGGTCGTAAAACAGAAGCAGAACAAAAAAAACTAGGTGGTATTCCTGAAAAATGTATGATTTTCGAATTTGATAAGCAACATTTAGTTGAATCTGATGAAGAATTAAATAAAATATATGCTGATTGTAAATCAGGCAAGTTATTATGTAAAGAACATAAAAAAAAATCTTGCGAAAGATTGCATAAATTTATGCAAGATTTTAATAAAAAATTAGAAAAAGCCAAGAAAATCAAAAAAATTAATTTAGTAAAATTTAAATAATACATATTATTAAATATTAAACTCTTAGGAGGCCATAAAATGAAAAAATTAAGTTTACTTTTAATATGCTTATTATTATTAAGTACAATAGCATTTGCTAATGAGCTTACAGGTTCAGCTTTAGAGATTCAAGAAAAACCTTCTACAACTCCTGGTAAATTTACTTGGGGTATTCAAAGAGCTATAGAACGTATAAAATTAGCAATGACTTTTGGAGCTGAAAAAAAAGTAGCCTATGGATTACAAATAGCAGAAAGAAGATTAACTGAAATTCAAGAATTAGTAGCATTAAATGATACAGAAAATATAGAAATAGCAAAAGAAGAATATCAGAAACAAATAGAACAAGTAAAAGACCAAATAGAAAAATTAAAAGATTCTAATAAAGAAAAAGAATTTCAAAAATTAACTTTAGTAGAACAAAGATTACTAAAATTCGAAGATAAAATCCAAAGATTACAATCTTTTGTTGATACTAAAACTAATCTAACTAAAGATCAACAAGGAAAACTAAATAATATTCTAGAAGAACTAAAAGAAAAAGATATAGAACTTAAAGAGAAACTAGATGAAAAAGAAAATAAAACAAAAGAGAGATTTAATTTAACTAAAGAAGAAATGCAGAAAAAGGTAGAAGAAATTAAATCACAATATAACATCACAGGACTTAAACAAGAATTATTACAACGCGATATCGAAAGATTAAAAGCAAAAGAAGAAAACTTAAGAGAAATAGCTAACAAACAACAAGAAAAAGGTAAAGATACAAGTACCTTATTAACAAGATTAGACACAGTTAATTCTAATTTACAACAAATACAATCTAGTACCTTATCTATAGAAGATAAAAAAGAATTAGTTAAAGAAACTCAACAATTATTAAACTTCAAACAAGTTTATAGAAACAATGATACAAAAGACATTGAAGAAGCAAAACAAAAAGTACAAGAAAAAATAAAAGAGAGACAAGAAATCAAAGGTACTATTAAAGAAATAAAAAATAATACTCAATCAACAGTAGGTATAGCAAATCCAGCTTCTGTTTATTGTGAACAGCATAGTGGAAAATTAGAAATAAGAACAAATCCTGATGGATCACAAACAGGTTATTGTAAGTTTAGTAATGGCTCTGAATGTGAAGAATGGACTTATTATAGAGGAGAATGTAAAGTTCAAGAAACAATAAATAAACAAGAAAACGAGAATAAAACAATCTAATTCTTTATTTTTCTTATTTTATAGTAATAACAAAATAGTAAGATTTATATATATGTAATTTATCTATTTTTATTACTATAATGGAGTAAAAATGAATTTTGTAGAAAAATGTACTATAGAATTTGATAGAAAAGAACTTTTAGACTCAATAAAAGGATTTAAACATAAAGGAATATTTTATCCTCTTAAAGAGTATCAACACTTTAATTTACAATTAAATTTACCATCTAAAATCAATGATGATCTTAATTTATTGCTAGCCACAGATCAAATAAATAAATATATAATGGCTACTATTCTTGGAGAAAATAAAAAACTAAAACCAAAACGTTTGGCAATTGATCCTAGGTTAATAGCTTTAGTAAATTCAGATGAAAGAATACAAGCAATATCAACAACTTTTTTATCAAAAGATAAAATACCAATATTATACTTCAAAACTAATGATTTGTCTCATTTTGAGAAAGAAATTAAAAAATATTTGGAAGAACATAATTTCCTTAAAAAAATTGTATAAAATGATAATACAAGAAAATTTCATAAAGAAAATAAGATCATCTTTTGATTTAAATATTTATGAAGTTAAAATATGGACTTCTCTATTATCTAGAGGTATGGCAACAGCAGGTGAATTATCAGATATTTCAAATGTTCCAAGATCAAGATCATACGATGTACTTGAATCTTTAGAGAAAAAAGGCTTTATAATAATGAAATTAGGTAAGCCAATTAAATATATAGCTGTTCATCCTGAAGAAATAATAAAACGTGTTAAAAGAAATATTCAAATAAGAACAAATAGTAAATTAGAAACCTTAGATAAAATAAAACAAGATCCTTTATTTAATGAATTACAAATGATTTTTAAACAAGGTATTAAACATGTTGATCCATTATCATTATCAGGATCTTTAAAAAATAGATTTTCAAGTTATGAACATTTAAAGAGTTTACTAGAAAAAGCACAAAAATCAGTAACAATAATGACAACATCAACAGGGTTAATAAGAAAAATCGAAAGCTTTAAATATATCCTTAAAAAAGTATCTAGCCAAGGCGTTAAAATAAGAATAGCTGCTCCAATAACAGAGCGTTTAAGAAAAGAGTTAAAAGAAATTTCTAATAACAATGTCGAAGTAAGACATATTGAAAATATTAATGCTAGATTTGTTATTATTGATAGCAAAGACATAATGTTTATGGTAGAAGATGACAAACAAATTCATGAAAACTACGATACTGCTATTTGGGTAAAAACACCATATTTTTCAACAGCTCTAGAAAACATATTTAATCAAACTTGGGTAAATTTACCTCGTGTTAAATTATAATCACCTCTTTTCCCAGAAGAAAGCCAACTCTTCACTACTCTTTGAATTGAAGAGTGCTTTCTTCCAGGGTTTAATAAAACAAAATTGGAAAAATAAATTTAAACAAAACCTTTAAAAATAAAGTCACTTTCTTTTTATTATGCTTAATAAGTTAATAGAAACATTACATCCATTAGAAAGAAAGGTCTTACCAGTTCTAAAAGAATCAATTTCTTTTCCTGAAATAGTTAAGCTAACTAATTTACAAGAAGTTGAAGTTATGCGTGCTCTACAATGGCTAGAAAACAAAAATATAATAAAAATTAATAAAAAAGTCAATAAAATTATTTCTTTAGACAATAATGGTGAATTATATATTAAAAAGGGCTTGCCAGAACGCAGATTCTTGCAAGTTCTAGAACAAGAACTAACATTAAATGAAGTAAAACAAAAAGCTAGTCTAAATGATAATGAGTTACATATTTCTTTAGGTATTTTAAAGAAAAAAGCAGCAATTACTTTTGAAAATAATAAAATAAAAATAACTCAAAATGGTAAAAATTTATTAAATAAAGAACTATTAGAAGAACAATTTATTAAAAAATTACCTTTAAATTTAAATGATCTAAAAGATGAAGATAAATATTCTTTTAATGAACTAAAATCTAGAAAGGAAATAATAAAAGTTAATGAAGAAAAAATAATAACAATTGATGTTTTACCTTTAGGCCATTCATTATTACAACAAAAAATAACATCTAACTTTATTGATTCTTTAACACCTGAAATAATAAGAAATCAAGAATGGAAAAATAAAAAATTTAGACGTTATGATATAAAAATTAATGTTCCTAAAATTTATCCAGCAAAAAGACATTTTGTTAATGAAGCTATAAGATATATAAAACAAATATGGCTTGATCTTGGTTTTCAAGAAATGCAAGGTTCTATGTTACAAACATCTTTTTGGAATTTTGATGCTTTATTTACAGCTCAAGATCATCCTGTTCGTGATTTACAAGATACATTTTTTATAAAAGAGCCTTCTAAAGGCAAGCTTCCTTCTAAAGAATTGGTTAACAAAGTTAAATTAGCTCATGAAAATGGTTACAAGACTGGATCTAGAGGTTGGCAATATTTTTGGAATCTTGAAGAAGCTAAGAAAAATTGTTTAAGAACACACACAACAGTTCTTAGTGCTAGAACAATATCACAATTAAAAAAATCAGATTTACCTTCTAAGTATTTTTCAGTTGGTAAATGTTTTAGAAATGAAACCCTTGATTGGGCTCATTTACATGAATTAATACAAGTAGAAGGTATTGTTTTAGATGAAAATATCAATTTAAGACATCTAATAGGTTATTTAAAAGAATTCTTTAAAAAAATGGGTTTCTCTAAAGTACGAGCAAGACCAGCATACTTTCCATATACTGAACCTTCATGTGAGATAGATGTTTTTCATCCAATAAAGAAAAAATGGATAGAATTAGGTGGTTCTGGTATTTTTAGACCTGAAATGGTAGTTCCTTTACTAGGTTATGATGTTCCTGTTTTAGCTTGGGGCCTTGGTCTTGAAAGAACAATATCAGAATATTACAATATAAATGATATTCGTGATTTATACAAAAATGATTTACAACAATTAAAACAAATAAAATTATGGTTAAAATAAAATGCCAACAATAACTATTAACAAGAATACATTTGAAAGATTAGTAGGTAAAAAATTACCTTTAGATAAATTAAAAGATAGAATTTCTTATCTTGGAACAGACTTAGAAAGTCTAGAAAATAATGAAATAACAGTTGAAATATTTCCTGATAGACCTGATATGTTATCTGTTCAAGGTTTTGCACGTGCTTTTAGTTCATTTATTGGCCACAAAACAGGTTTAAGAAAATATAATGTTCTTAAATCTAATGAAAAAGTTATAATTGATGACTCATTAAAAAATATACGTCCTTACACAGCCTGTGCAATTGTTAAAAATTTACATTTTGATGATGATAAAATAAAAGAAGTTATTCAAATTCAAGAAAAATTACATGTTACTTATGGTCGTAATAGAAGAAAACTAGCAATTGGTATTTATCCATATGAAAAAATAAAACCACCAATAAGATTTTTAGCATTACCACCAGAAAAAATAATATTCCAACCATTAGAATATCCAACTAAATTGAATGGTAAACAGATACTACAAAAACACCCAACTGGTCGTGAATATGCTTATTTATTAGATAATTTCTCAAAATACCCTGTTTTTATTGATTCAAATAATGAAATTCTATCAATGCCACCTATTATTAACTCAGAAAAAACAGGTAAAATAACATCTAAAACTAGAAATGTTTTTATAGAGTGTTCTGGTTTTGATTTTAATATTCTTAAAAAATGTCTTAATATTATTGTAACAGCATTAGCTGATATGAATGGAATTATTTATTCAATGGAATTATATTATGGAAATAAAAAAATACTAACACCAGACCTAAAACCAGAAATAATGAAATTAGATATTAATTACGTTAATAAAATTCTAGGTTTAAATTTAAAGGAAAATGATGTTAAAAAATATCTAGAAAGAATGGGTTATTCTTATGCTAATAAAAAAGTTTTAATTCCAGCTTACAGGGCTGATATTTTACATCAAATTGATTTAGTAGAAGATATAGCAATTGCTTATGGTTTTGAAAACTTTAAAGAAGAAATCCCTAATATTTCAACAATAGCACAAGAAAATGATTTTGAAAAATTCAAAAATAAAATCGCTAATTTTTTAATAGGTTTTAATTTATTTGAAGTTAATACATTTAACTTAACTAATAAAGAAGATCAAACAACTAATTGTAATCTAAATATAGATGTAATAGAAATAGAAAACCCAAAAACATCTGAATATAATACACTAAGATATTGGATTATTCCATCTTTATTACATGTTTTAAGAAATAATAAACACAATGAATATCCTCAAAAAATATTCGAAATAGGTGATACTTTTAAAAAAAATCCACAAAGAGAAACAAATGTTGAAGAAAATTCAAGATTAGCAGTATTATTATGCCATAAAAAATCAGATTACACAGAAATAAAACAAATATTAGATTCATTATTAACTTCTTTACAATTAAAATGCACAATAGAAGAAACAGAACATTCATCTTTTATTCCTGGTCGTGTTGCTAGGATTTCAGTTAATAATAAAAAAATAGCTTATATTGGTGAGATTCATCCATCAGTTTTATTAAATTTCACAATAGAAATGCCTGTCTCAGCTTTTGAATTAAATTTAACAGAATTATATAAGATAATAAAAAATTAGTAAAATATTTAAAGTTTATTATTTTTTAATACTATATGAAAAAAAGGTACTCATCTTTTGTTTAATTTAAAAAATTTCTTATCAAAGTCTACAATTTTTTTATTTTTTATTTTAATACCTTCTTTTTGTAGCATTTTCATTTTTTTATTTATCCCTTGTGCAAAACCACCAATGAAACCATTTAAGTTAACAACACGATGACAAGGAACAATTGGAGCATAAGGATTTTTATTTAAAGCATTACCAACAGCTCTATAAGCTTTACAATTTAATGCTCTAGCAATTTCTTGATAAGTTGAAACACGGCCTTTAGGTATTTTCTTTGTAAATCTATAAACCTTTTTGCTAAATTTCATCTTTTTCCGATGGTATTCTAAATTTTTAAACTTTGTGAAAAAGAATAAATTTTTATACTTATCTTTAATAGCATTTCTTCTAGCATGCAATTAAAAGAATTACTTAATAAAATAAAAGAATATAATCCAAATGTTGATGTTAATTTAATTAGCAAAGCCTATAATTATGCGAGTGAATTTCATAAAGACTCAAAAAGATTATCTGGAGAACAATTTATACAACATCCATTAAATACAGCCTATATCCTAGCACAATTAAAATTAGATATTCCTTCTATAGCAGCTGCTTTACTTCATGATATTGTAGAGGATTCTAATATTAGCATAGAAAAAATAAAACAAAATTTTGGAGAAGAAATAACTAATTTAGTAGATGGTGTTACTAAAATTACTAAATTAAAATACCAAGATCAAGAACAAAAAAATTATGAAAATATTCGTAAAATGTTACTTGCATCTACAAAAGATATTCGTGTCATAATAATAAAATTAGCAGATAAATTGCATAATATGCGTACTATTCAATATTTACCAGAAGAAAAAAGAAGAAAAATATGTCAAGAGACTTTAGACATATATGCACCATTAGCTTATAGATTAGGAATTTCTAGTATAAAATGGGAGCTTGAAGATTTGGCTTTTAAACACTTACAACCAGAAATTTATGAAAAAATAAAAGAAAAATTTGGTAAAAGAAGAATTTATCGTGAAATAGAAATTCATCGCTTAAAAACAATAATTGAAAAAGAATTAAAAAAATATAATATAAATGTTAAAATCATTGGTAGACCAAAACATTTCTATAGTATTTATAAAAAAATGATTACTAAACATAGAACTTTTGATGAAATTTATGATCTAATAGCATTAAGAATTATAACAGATACAATAAAAAATTGTTATGAAATTTTAGGAATTATACATTCAACATGGACTCCAATTCCAGGTCAATTTAATGATTATATAGCAATGCCAAAGTCTAATTTATACCAGTCTTTACATACAGCAGTTATGGCTTTTAATCAACCAGTAGAATTTCAGATAAGAACACAAGAAATGGATAATGTAGCAGAAGATGGTATAGCTGCTCATTGGAAATACAAAGGAGTTTATGGAGATAAAAACTTTGATAAAAAATTAAGTTGGCTAAAACAATTGCTTCAATCACAACAAGAATCAAATAATGTAAAGGATTTTATGAATATATTAAAAGTTGAATTATTTGAAGATGAAATTTATGTTTTTACTCCAAAAGGAGATATTATTAATTTACCTAAAGATTCATGCCCTATTGATTTTGCATATGCTGTTCATTCAAATATAGGTGATAAATGTACAGGAGCTATTGTTAATGGCAGAATTGTTCCATTAAGATATGAGTTAAAAAATGGTGATATAATAAAAATATTAACATCTAAAAATTCTTATCCAAGAAGAGACTGGTTAAAAATAGCTAAAACAACTTTGGCTAAAACTAGAATAAGAAAGTCTCTTAGATTACAGAAAAAAATACCATCAAATATAATTAAAAAAATTCATCAAGAAGAAATAGCACTAAAAGAAAATTATGTAACAATTAAAAAACAGACTAATGCTAAAATAAAATTAGCTAAATGCTGTAAACCTATTCCTGGAGATAAAATATTTGCTTCTTTAACAAAATCAAATATTTACTCTATACATAAAATAGATTGTCCTTATGAAATTAAAAAAACAAAAATAAAAGTAGAATGGAATGAAAATATTAATACTAATATAAATATTAAAATAATAGCTTATGATAGAGTTGGTTTATTTGCTGATATATTTAATACAATTTCAGCAACAGGAACAAACCTAAAAAATGCAAAAGCTAAATCTATAGGTAATGATATGGCAGAATGTTCATTCATTTTTGTATCAGAAAATACAGACCATATCAAAGACATTATATCAAGAATCAAAAAAATTCAAAGTGTGAAAAATATTTATTTAGATTAGTAATCTTTAAAAATATACTATTTCTCTATTTTATATGCATACAATAATATTAGCTGCTGGTTATGGTACTAGACTATATCCATTAACAAAAGAGACACCAAAACCATTATTACCAGTAGCAAATAAACCAATAATAGGACATATAATAGAAAAAATAAAACAAGCTAATCTAGATAATATATCAATAGTAACTAACAATAAACATTATCCTCATTATTTAAAATGGATACAAAATTCAAATCTTAAAAATATAAATTTAATAAATGATACTACTAATTCACATGAACAAAGATTAGGTGCTTTAAAAGACCTAAACTTAGTCATTAAAAAACAACATATAAATGAAGATATATTAATTATTGCTGGAGATAATTTATTTGCATTTGACTTACAAAATTTTATTAATTTCTATAAAGAAAATGGGACTTGCATAGCAGTTTATGATATTAAATCTAAACAACTAGCTAAAAAATTTGGTGTAGTTGAAGTAAAAGATAATAAATTGATCTCATTTGAAGAAAAACCACAAGATCCTAAGACAACTTTAATTAGTACAGCATGTTATATTATATCAAAAGATCATTTATTCTTATTAAACAACTATCTCTCTCAAAAAAATAATCCAGAAGGTCCTGGTTTTTTTATAGCATATTTAATGAATTATGATAATATATCTGCTTATATATTTGAAGAACCCTGGTATGATATAGGTTCTATTGAATCTTATAGAGAAGCTAATCAAAAATGGAATATGATTTCGAATTAAAAAAAATAGAAAAAGAAATTCAAAAAACTAAAGCTAAAAATGTTTTATTACAATTACCAGATGGTCTAAAGCCCCATGCTATAGAAATAGTTGATTACTTAGAAAAAAATACAAAAGCCAATATAATAATATGGTTAGATAGTTGTTTTGGTGCATGTGATTTACCTTTAGGATTAAAAAATATTGATTTACTGGTTCATTTTGGTCATTCAAAATGGAAAAATTAATTTATATTGGAATAATATTACTATTTATATCAATAATTTTAATATTTATAGGTTCAATAACAACAACACAAAAATCAAATATAAAAGTAGCAGCTGGTGGTTTTATCGGACCAATACCATTTGGTTTTTTTACAGATAAAAAAATGTTTTATCTTTTTATAGTTTTATTTATTATATTAATGATATTGTTTATTGTCCTTAAAAAATCCTTATTTTCTTGATATTTTAACAGACTTTGGTGTTGCTATAAATATTCTACTTGAAATCCCTACAACATCTCCATCTATAGAACTACAAGTTTTCTTTAAATTCTCCATCATCCTTTTAAAAGTTTCATTATCTTTAACTTGATCTCTATTTATTATTGCTATTGTATCACCATTTATTAAAGATTGATTAATTTCTTTAATATCATTTTCATCTTTTAAAGAAAAAACTTTAACCTGCATTGCTCTTTCTTCATTACTTATTACATTTTCTGTTTCTATACCACCATACAACTGTTTATCATTATTTTTATTAAACCAACCAAAAATTCCCATTTTAACCTCTCTTTTTCTTTTCTATTATATTCTTTCGAAATTCTATTCTTTTCTTTATATCAGGACCTATATCAATATTTTGTTTTTCTATAAATTCAATATTTTTCATAAATTTTTCTTCTAATTCTTTCATTTCATAAAATAAACTTAAATAATTACTAGTGTCTTTCATTTTTTTTTCTAGAGATTCTATATCTCTCATCAAAATATCTATATTATGTTCTGGTATATTATGTGGCCTTTCTCTAAATACCATAGTCTGAGGTCTATCAATAATAATATCTTGTTTTTTGCCACTAGAAAAAGATTCTAATTTAGCTCTTGGTTTTGATTCTTGTTCTTTTAATCTTTTTAAAATTTCAGATGTTGGTTCTCTACCCTCAACAGCTTTATGTATATATCTTTTTACCATTATTTTCCTCTTTAATAAATTTTAATATTAAATTATATATAAACTTTATTATTTTGTATATAATAGTTCAATAGATTTAAATATAAGTTCTAATACTTTCAATGGAATATTTTTAACAAAAGAGGGAGGTTAAAATGCCAAAAAAGAAAAAAAGAGAATATGAAGAAGAAGAGAAAAAAGAAGAAACTGAAGACTTTGATGAAGATATAGAAGACGAAAAAGAAGATAATGAAGAATCAGACTTTGAATAAAAATTATTTTTTATTTTTATAAATATTCACCTTTAAATTCAGCTTCTGGAAAATTATCTTTTATAAATTGAACCATTATTTGATTATTAGCTCTTTCATAAACACCTAATGCATCTTTTAATAACCCTGCTTTTAAAAATAAATCCCCAACTTTATTTAACTTTTCTATATCATTAGCTAATTCATATGCTCTTGCAGCTAATGCTAGTTGATTATCTTTTATACATTTATCTGCTATCTTAATTAACCTATATTTCTTTTGAACTTCATTTTTTAATTTACCATAAACATCTATAGCAAAATCAATTCTTTCTTTTTCTAAACAATAATCTCCTAATCTTGTTAACCTTTCTTCATCCTCTAGAACTTGATAAGCCTTAAATGCTTCAGCCACACAACCTTCTTTTAAACAAAAGTCTCCTATGCTAGCTAATTTATCATAACTTTGAGCTAAATTATAAGCATCTACAGAATTAGAATATAAACTAACTTCTTTAAATGCATCTCCTACTTTAATTAGACCTTGTTTATTACTAGTAAACATAAATGCTTTCATAGCATTTATATTATCACCTTTTCTTAAATATTCTTCACCAGCAGCATTTAATAAATCAATTTTACTTTTCTCATCAAACATAGATAAATCAACTTTATCTAAGCCTTTCCTTAATAAAGCTGGTACTATCTTTCTAAAAGAGTTTTCATCATCAGAATTTCCACTCTTTTTGTAATCATCCATTTTTTACACCTAGTCTATAAGGAAAATAGTCCTATATATAAAGATTTTGATAATAAACTATATATTATCTATTTATTTCAGCTATTACAACTCCTCCTATAATATAAACTATAAAATTCTCTAATACCCAAATATATAATAATATAGTTGGTAAATTAATTAATAAATACAAACTTAAAAATCCAGGTATTCCAGCTATTAAAAATAAAAATAATCCATAAAATAAACCTTTTTTAAAATAACTTCTTCCAGGAATACTAGCTCTTATTATAATATAAACTATTGTATATAACATAGCACCTATTAAACTAAATAGTATAGATGTTATATAAAAATTAATTCCAGGTGCTCCATCTTCTGGCATCATTAAAGAACTCCATACACCACTATAATCAGGATTTGTATAATAATCCATTGTAAAATAAGCACTTGCACTATGAATTATTTGTGCTAGAATAGCAAAAATTATAACTGTTATTACAACTTTAATAAATTTTTTAATATAACTTTTCATTATCTCTTTTAAATTCAAAATTCTAATTTTTATAAGCTTTATGTTTCTACAAAATACCAATTAATTTATATACTTATTAATACTTTGTTAAGAAATAAAATAATTATTTTCTTTTCTTTTTTAATTTCTTTAATTTAGCAAGTTTAATTAATTTTTTAACTTTAGAAATCTTACTTTTATTACTATGTTTTCTTCCTTTGTATTTAATTTTTCTATGTTTCCTAATAATTTTTTTCTTTTTCTTCATTTCACATTTTATTTGATATTTAAATCTGGACTCGGTGAAAAAGTTCCTTAAACAACCATCGATCCAATCTTAACCTATCGACTTGTTTTAAAGGTTATCTTCTTCGTTCCATATACTAAGCTTAACAAGTGCAGATTTCGTATGGTGAGTTATAGTCCAGTCACCATATTAATAGCTGAACACCTGACATAGGCTACTATGGTAACATCCTTTTCAAGACAACCGAAATGTCCCTTAACTAATAAACAAAGATATCATTTAATTATTTAAGCTTAGTTAACTACTTTATAATGTATAATTTATCCAAATGAATTAACAACTTTTATATATCCTAAATTATTTTATTTTAAAATGAAAAAAATAATAATATTCCTAATTTTTATTTTAATCACTATAACTTTTGTTCTAGCTCAAGAAATTGAAATAAAGGGTTTTGTTAATGATTATTCTAACATTTTAAATGATCAAGAAAAACAACAAATAACACAAATAGCTCAATCTATTTATGATTCTGGCACAGCAGAATATGCAGTAGTTATAGTTAACTCAACACAAGGTCAAGATATTGAATCATATGCAATTAATTTAGCTCAAGGTAAAATTGGTTCTAAAGAAAAAGATAATGGTTTATTATTGCTAGTTGCTATACAAGACAGAGAATATAAATTTGAAGTTGGTTCAGGTCTTGAAGGAATATTAAATGATGCAAAGGTTGGCAGAATTGGTCGTGATTATTTAGTTTCTAATTTTCAAAAAGGTCAATATGGACAAGGAATTATTGAAGCATCTGTAGCAATACAAAATGCATTAAATCAAACAACTAATCAAGAAATAACAACAAATCAATTTAAACAAT